>Ga0126369_10001428_pt1 | contig 16469 bp, 11 predicted proteins | sample PanSoiMetaPlot_1_FD_109646 | JGI IMG/M metagenome (GOLD analysis project Ga0126369, IMG submission 109646) | Tropical forest soil microbial communities from Panama - MetaG Plot_1 | ecosystem: Environmental > Terrestrial > Soil > Tropical forest > Bulk soil | place: Panama | collected 2016-02-17 | reverse complement strand
TACCTGGAGACGGACGCGCACGCGACGGCGGACGAGGTGCTGGTGGCGTTCCACGACAAGACGCTCGACCGGGTCACCGACCGGACCGGGGCCATCGCGGCGATGTCGGCCAGCGAGGTCAAGGCGGCGCTCATCGCTGGCACTGACCCGATACCGCTGCTGGAGGACCTGGTCGGCGCCTGGCCCGACGTGCGCTTCAACATCGACGTGAAGGACGCGCCGGCGGCGGCGCCGTTGGCTGCGATGCTGCGCCGGACCGCGGCCTGGGACCGGGTGTGCATCACGTCCTTCTCCGCGTCTAGGCTCCGCGCCACCAGGCGGCTGCTCGACAGGCCGGTCTGCATGGCGACGTCGCCGGTGGGCGCGGCCGCGCTGCGATCGGGCCTTCCCGGCAAGCTGCTGGCCCGCTCGTTCGCCCGCAGATGGGTCCGTTGTGCCCAGCTTCCGTTCGGCATGGCGGCCAGGTCGCTCATCGGCCGCGCTCATGCCGCCGGGCTGGCCGTGCACGTCTGGACGGTCAACGATGCGGCGACCATGAGGTCGCTGCTCGACGCGGGAGCAGACGGCATCATGACCGACCAAACCGAGCTGCTGCGCGACGTGCTGCTCGCCAGGGGACAGTGGCACCCGCGCTGAGTGCCCCGCGGCAGCGCCGTGCTGCGGCTGGGCGGTTGGAAGGTGCGCCTTGCGGGAATCTTGTCCAGGAACTTGCCGTTGGACTATAGCGACCATCTAGCGCCCGGAGGCAACGACTACATGGCCGAGCGTGCACTACGTGGCACCCGCCTTGGCGCCACAAGCTACGAGAACGACCGCAACACCGACCTGGCGCCGCGCCAGGAGGTCGACTTCGACTGCCCGAAGGGCCACCGGTTCAGCGTGCCGTTCGCCGCCGAGGCCGAGGTGCCGTCGAAGTGGGAGTGCCGGGTGTGCGGCGCAACTGCGACGACGGCCATCGGTGACCAGCCGTCCGCGGCGAAGGCGAAGCCCCCGCGCAGTCACTGGGACATGCTGATGGAGCGCCGCACGATCGCCGACCTCGAAGAGGTTCTCGCCGAGCGCCTTGCCGTGTTGCGAGGCCAGCGCGGCCAGGACGCCGAGCCCAACGCCGCCCCGGCCCGGCACCGCCGCAGCGCTTAGCCTCGGGCTGCGACGGCCGCCCTCCACGTGGCCAGGTGAGCGCGCGTCAGCCGCCCGACTTGTGACGGCGCCTGCCTAGACGCCCCGCGATGCCCCATTGCGCGACGCGCCAGAGCGCCTCGGCGATGATGGCCCGGCTCATCTTGCTCGCGCCGCGCGCCCGCTCGGTGAAGGTGATCGGCACCTCGGTGACGGTGAACCCTTCTTGAACGGTGCGCAGGGTCAGGTCGATCTGGAAGCAGTAGCCCTGCGAATCGACCTCGTCCAGGCCGAGGCCGCGCAGGGTGGAGGCGCGGTAGGCACGATAGCCCCCGGTTGCGTCGTGCACCCCGATCCCGAGCACCAGCCTGGTGTAGATGTTGGCGGAACGGGACAGCGTCTCCCGGGACCGCGGCCAGTTCACCAGCTTCCCGCCGGGAACGTAGCGGGACCCGATCACCAGGTCCGCCGACTCAAGTGCGGCCAGCATCCGGACCAGGTCCTGCGGGTCGTGCGAGCCGTCCGCGTCCATCTCCACGAGCACGCCGTAGCCGCGCTCCAGAGCCCAGCCGAATCCGGCGATGTACGCCGTGCCCAGGCCCGACTTGCCGGGCCGGTGCAGCACGCGGACGTGCGCGTCGGACGCCGCCAGCTTGTCGGCGATCTCGCCGGTGCCATCAGGGCTCTTGTCATCGACGATGAGGACGTCTGCGGCCGGGACGCTCGCCCGGACCCTGGAGACGATCGACTCGAGGTTGTCGCGCTCGTTATAAGTCGGAATGACGACGGCGACCTGGCCGAGCGGGCCGCGCCTCGGCCCGGGTGAGCCTTGTTCCGGAGAAGTCAATCTGCCCTGCCTCAATACTCACAATTCGCACGCCAACGCGACATCGCGAACTGCCAGAGTAGCCGATACCGTGACCGGCCGGAGAGGCTGCGGCCGCTGGAGGAGGAAGAGGCCCAGGCATCCTTCGGACCGAGCGGCGTCCCGTCGGCAGCGGGCTCGCCTGCCGTTGTCTACTGGATGTCTGGGCCCCTTCCAGATCCAACCTGTTCCGCTGCGCCCGGCTCGGCGGGCAGGCAGCCGCGGTGCGCGGCGCGCGCTCGGCCCCGAAACGTGACTCCGGATGACCATACATGCCCTGGACGCGATGTCAAACCTGACCGCAGCCGAACGCGCGACCGGAACGCCGCCGTAACGGCGCCGTGCTGCTACGGATGGGACGGCGCGGGTCTGTTGAGTCTTGTTCCCCGGCGATACGATTTAAGCGCCTCGCCTGTGCGGCAGATCGCCTGACCAGAGGCGAGGACCGACTGACGAACGGTACCTGCACCACCGGCACTAGCCGCTCGACCGGGATTCCCCTTCCTGCTGGAGGCCGAGTTATGACGGAAAGCCCAGAGTCCACCGACCCCGCGGCGACCGACGCCACCGACCACGATACCGACGTTTCCGAGGCCCAGATTGCGGTGCACTGGCGGGAGGAGGAGAACATCCAGCCGCCTCGCTCGTTCGTTGCCCAGGCCAATGCGAACGACCCGGCGATCTTCGAGCGCTTCGCCGAGGACAAGTTCCCTGACTGCTTTGCCGAGTATGCGGACCTGCTGACCTGGGACGAGCGCTGGCACACCACGCTCGACACGTCGAACCCGCCATTCTGGAAGTGGTTCGTCGGCGGCAAGCTGAACGCGTCGTACAACTGCGTCGACAGGCACGCACAGGCGAATCCGGACAAGACCGCGATCATCTTCGTGCCCGAACTCGAAGAGGAGGAGACCGTCCATATCTCCTACGGCGAGCTGCTCCGGCAGGTAAACGAGTTCGCCGCGGTGCTACGCGACTTCGCTGGCCTGGCCACCGGCGACCGGGTGACGCTGCACATGCCGATGGTCCCGGAGCTGCCCGTCACGATGCTGGCCTGCGCCAGGCTCGGCGTCGTCCACTCCCAGGTGTTCGGCGGGTTCAGCGGCAACGCCTGCGGCACCAGGATCGCCGACTCCGGCAGCCGGGTCCTGATCACGATGGACGGTTACTACCGGGCCGGCGCCATGACCGACCACAAGGTCAAGGCCGATGAGGCGCTCGAGGAAGCCGCCCGGCAGGGCCAGGAGGTCGACAAGGTGCTGGTCTGGCGACGGCACCCGGGCCAGTACGCCTCGGCCACCCCGATGGCGCCCGGACGGGACTTCTTCGTCGATGAGCTGCTGGTCAGCCAGGCGGGGGCGACTGTGGAACCGGTGTCCATGGACGCCACGGCTCCGCTGTTCCTGATGTACACGTCAGGAACCACGGGCCGGCCCAAGGGCGCCGAGCACTCGACCGGCGGCTACCTGTCCTACGTCACCGGGACCTCGAAGTACTACCAGGACATCCACCCCGACGACGTGTACTGGTGCATGGCCGACATCGGCTGGATTACCGGGCACTCCTACATCGTGTATGGCCCGCTCGCGCTCGGCACTTCCACCGTGGTCTACGAGGGCGTGCCGAACTACCCGGACGGCGGGCGGCCCTGGAAGATCGCCCAGCAGCTCGGCGTGAAGATCTTCCATACCTCGCCAACCGCGATCCGGCTGCTGCGCAAGGTCGGCCCGGACGAGCCCAAGAGGTACGACTACCAGTTCAAGCACATGACCACGGTCGGCGAGCCGATCGAGCCGGAGGTCTGGCGCTGGTACTACTCCGAGGTCGGCAAGGGCCAGGCCGTCATTGTCGACACGTGGTGGCAGACCGAGACCGGCGGCTTCCTCGGCAGCACGCTCCCCGCGCTGCAGCCGATGAAGCCCGGCAGCTGCGGCCCCGGCGTGCTCGGCATCTACCCCACCATCCTGGACGAGGACGGCCACGAGGTCCCCGCGGGCAGCGGGCGGGCGGGCAACGTCTGCATCCGCAACCCGTGGCCTGGCCTCATGCAGACGATCTGGGGCCAGCCAGAGCGGTACGTCGATGTGTACTACCGCAAGTACCGCAGGGACCCGGACAGCACGGACTGGCACGACTGGCCGTACTTCGCCGGGGACGGCGCCCTCCGCGCAGCCGACGGCTACATCCGGATCCTGGGGCGCGTCGATGACGTGATCAACGTCGCTGGCCACCGGCTGGGCACCAAGGAGCTCGAGTCGGCCGCGCTGACCGTGCCTGAGATCGCCGAGGCCGCTGCCGTTCCCGTGATGGACGACATCAGGGGGCGGATCGTGGAGATGTACGTCTCGGTCAAGCCGGGTGTCGCCGCGGACGGGATCGAGGCGAAGGTCAGCCGCGCCATCGAGGTCGAGATCGGCAAGATCGCCCGGCCGAAGAACGTGTGGGTCGTCGCGGACATGCCCAAGACCAGGTCCGGCAAGATCATGCGCAGGGTGATCGCGTCGGTCTCCAACTTCACCGACGTCGGCGACGTGACCACGCTGGCCAACCCGGAGGTGGTGGAGACGATCAGGCACCACGTGCAAAGCACCAAGCTCGCCAAGGGCGAGGTGCCGCGCGAGCTGTCCGAGGCCGAGGCGGAGGAGATCGCCAGGTACGGCGCCGAGTAGGAAGGCCCAGCGCGCGGGCGGCCGGGGAGTCCCCCGCCGCCCGCGCGCGTCAGTAGAATTTCTTGCGTCAGGCGATGCACACCGAAACTTCTTGCGTCCTAGGCGCGAGTTGCGGGTGTATTGTCCTGAGATTCTCACCCCCGCAGATCGGAGGGCAGCGGTGATCGAGCAGCCGTACGCGTACCAGCACGCGGAGCTAACGGAGCCGGACTGGCGCCGGTTCCCCGGCTGGGCCTCGGTGACCGAGCAGGAATGGGAATCCGCCCAGTGGCAGCGCGCGCATTGCGTGAAGAACATCCGCCAGCTGCGCCAGGTGGTCGGCGCGGGCGTGGACGAGGCCTTCTACGCAGACCTGGAGCGTGACCAGGCCGAGCGGGCGACCATGTCGATGCTGGTCACGCCGCAGATGCTGAACACGATGGCGCCGCAGCTCGCGGCCGATGATCCGGGCTTCACCGCGGCGCTCTACGCCGATCCGGTCCGCTGTTACATGATCCCGGTCTTCAGCGACCGCCGCGCGGACTGGCCTTCGCACCCCCACTCCTCCCGCGACTCACTGCATGAAGCCGAAATGTGGGCGGTCGAGGGCCTGACCCACCGCTACCCCACCAAGGTTCTCGCCGAGGTACTGCCCACCTGCCCGCAGTACTGCGGCCACTGCACCAGGATGGACCTGGTCGGCAACCCGACCCCGGTGGTGGACAAGCACAAGTTCGCCATGCCGCGCGACGACAGACTGAGCGCGATGATCGGCTACCTGAAGGTAACCCCGGGCGTCCGCGATGTCGTTGTCTCCGGTGGTGACGTCGCAAACCTGCCCTGGCCGCGGCTTGAGGCGTTCGTGTCCGACCTGCTCGCCATCGACAGCATCAGGGACATCAGGCTGGCGACCAAGGCGCTGATGGGGCTGCCGCAGTTCTGGCTGACTGACGAGGTCAGGGCGGGCATGGAGCGGCTGGCGACCACCGCCAGGCAGCGCGACGTGTCGATCGCGATCCATACCCACGTGAACGCCGCCCAGTCGGTGACCCCGCTGGTCGCCAGGGCCGCCAAGGCGATGCTGGACACCGGCATCAGGGACGTGCGCAACCAGGGCGTCCTGCTGCGCGGCGTGAACACCACCGCCGAGGCGCTGCTCGACCTCTGCTTCGCGCTGCTGGATGACGCCAAGATCATGCCGTACTACTTCTACCTGTGCGACATGATCCCCAACGCCGAGCACTGGCGGTTGAGCCTGGCCGAGGCGCAGCGGCTGCAGCACAACATCATGGGCTACCTGCCCGGGTTCGCCACGCCGCGGATGATCTGCGACGTGCCCTACGTCGGCAAGCGCTGGGTGCATCAGGTCGCCCGCTATGACACCGAGCGGGGCATCTCGTACTGGACGAAGAACTACCGCACGGGCATGGAGGCTGGCGATTCACTCGCGCTCGAGCGCGAGTACGAGTACTACGACCCGATCTACACGCTGCCCGAGTCCGGGCAGGACTGGTGGCGCGAGCTGGCGGCCAGGGAGGGCGTCGCCGGATCGGCCGCGGTGGAGGCGGGCTCGCCGGTGCCCACTCCCGCCTGACCCGCGTCATAGCGCCACAGGCCCGGCAGCGCCAGGCACACGATCACCGCTCCGGCGATGCTGAGCACGCCTCCGGAGACCACCGCGAGGCGAACCGAGCCGGACAACGCGGCCAGCGCGCCTGTCTCGGCGTTGCCGAGCGGCTCGCCTGTCGTGTAGCTGATCATTTCGAGCCCGGCCAGTCTGCCCCGGACCGCGGCCGGGATCGTCTGGTTCCACAAGGTCATCCGGAACAGCCCGCTTACCATGTCCGCGCCGCCCGCGACGGCGAGCGCGCCCACCGCCGCGGGCAGGTCAGGCGCGAAGCCGAAGCCGGCGATCGCCAGACCCCAGCCGCAGACGGCGAGCGCGATCGCGCGGCCATGGCGGCGCATGTGCCTGGTCCACCCGCTCGTGACGCTGACCGCGAACGCGCCGAGCCCGGGGGCCGCGTAGAGCAACCCGAGCACGGCAGGTCCGCCCAGACCAGCCGCGATCTGCGGGAACACCGCGTAAGGAGCCCCGAAGAACATGGCTCCGATGTCGATCAGGTAGCTGCCGAGAAGATCGCTTCGGGTTCGGGCGTAACGCAGGCCGTCGGCGATCCCGCGCAGGCTCGGCCGGTCGGCGCCCGGCGTTGGCGGCTGGCGGCGCATCAGGCCGAACGGCACGGCCGCCGCCGCGCACGCGCCGGTCGCGGCGAGGTACGCGACCGGCAGCCCGGCGGTCAGCAGGCCCCCGGCCGCCAGCGGGCCGACCGTGTACACCGCCGTGCCGAGCATGCCAGTCAGCGAGGACGCGCCATGCAGGTCGCCGCCGCCGACCAGGGCAGGCACGAGTACCTCTACGGACGGCCGCTGGACGCCGGTCGCGCCGGCCAGCACGATGGCGAGCGCGAACAGTATCCAGAGCGCATGCCAGATCACCGCGTTCACGGCCAGGCCGGTGATGGCCAGGGCAGCCACGACCTGGCTGACCACGATCACGCCACGGCGCTCGACCGCGTCGGCGAGGGCGCCGCCGACGAGCCCGGCGCCCAGCAGCGGCAGCAGTTCGGCACAGCTGAGCAGGCCGACGATCAGGGACGAGTGGCTGATCGCGTACGCCTGGAACGGCATCGCGACGTAGCACACCTCAGCGCCGGCTGATCCAGCCGCCCGGCCGACGTAAAGCAGCCTGAAGTCACGGGAATGGCGCAGTGGGGCCAGGTCCGGCCGCAGCCGCGCGGCCAGCGCGCGCGCCCGCGCCGTCATGCTCACAAGCTGGCCATGCTGGCACGCCGATGGCGGCTGCGTCGAGACTATTTCCCCTCGTCGGCCTGCGCGGCTTCGGCCGCGCCACCGCCCGCCGCGCCAGCCTCGGCCGCCTTGGCCGCGCCGACGTCGGCCGGCTCCCTGGGCGGGTCGGAAGCTGGAGCTTCGGCAACCGGGTCATCGCGGCGCCGCTGGATCAGGATGAACCAGGCCAGGCCGGCCACGGTCAGCACCGCCGCTACATAGAAATTCAGCCGCAGGCCACCGAAATGCTGCGAGGTGTCGATCCGCAGCGACTCCTCGAAGATGCGGAACGCCGAGTACCCCGTGACGTAGAGCGCGAACAGCCCGGGCGGCCTGACCCGGCGATGATGGCCGAGCCACACGAGCGCCGCCGCTAGCGCCAGGTCGAAGATCAGCTCGTACAGGAACGTCGGCTGGAACGTGCTGTAACGAGCGTATCCGGGTGGCCGGTAGCGGCTCGGGACCTCAAGCCCCCACGGCAGCGTGGTCGGCTTGCCGAACAGTTCGATGTTGAAGTAGTTCCCGATCCGGCCCACGGCCTGGGCGACGAGCAGGGCGGGCGCGACGGCGTCGGCGAACAGCGCGATCGGCGCGCCCCGCCTCCGCACCCGCCACACCCCGGCCAGGGCGCCTGCCGCGATGCCGCCCCAGACCCCAAGCCCGCCCGACCAGATCGCGATGGGCCAGTACCAGTGCTGCGGGCCCGTCGGCGGGGTGGTCACGTCGTAGTACAGCCTGGCGCCGAGAAGGCCGATGGGGACCGCCCACCAGGCGACCTCGTACACCAGATCGGGGTCACCGCCGTAAGCGCGCACCCGGCGCCTGGTGATCAGCACCGCGAGCGCGATGCCGATCACGTACATCAGCCCGTAGAAGTGCAAGTGCAGCGGGCCGATGTGGAAGCCGCTGACCGGCGGGCTCGGGATGAAGGCCAGCGGCGTGCCGGCCACGGTATGAGCGTGGGCCATGGAATGCAGACTAGACCCGCCGGCGCCGTGCTCGGGCGCGGGCTTTAGGGTCGATCCGTGACCAGGAAAAGCGAACAGCTAAGTCAGGCGCTGCATGACTACGTCGTCGCGCACAGCATGCAGCCGGACGACATCCTGCAGGACCTCGCGGACGAGACCGCGCGCAAGTTCCCCGACGCGGCTGGCATGCAGATCGGACCCGAACAAGGCTCGTTCATGACGCTGCTGGCCAAGCTGGCCGGGGCGCGGCAGGCCGTCGAGGTCGGCACGTTCACGGGCTACTCGGCGATCTGCGTCGCGCGCGGCCTGGACGAGGGCGGGCGTCTGCTTTGCTGCGACGTCAGCGAGGAGTGGACCACGGTCGCTCGCGGCTACTGGCAGCGGGCTGGCCTGGCCGACCGGATCGAGCTGCGCCTCGGCCCGGCCGCCGACACACTTCGCGCGCTGCCGCCCGGCACCAGCCTCGACTTCGCGTTCATCGATGCGGACAAGACCGGCTACGTGGCGTACTGGGATCTGATCGTGCCGCTGATCAGGCCGGGCGGCGTGATCCTGGTGGATAACACGCTGTCACACGGGCGCGTGGTGGACCTGCGTGAGCAGGACGACAACGTGCAGGGCATCCGGAGGTTCAACGGGCATGCCAGGGCTGACGCACGGGTCGAGCTCGTGCTCTTGCCGATCGGTGACGGGCTGACCCTGGCCCGCAAGCTCTGATCGCCTTAGCGGTACAGCTCGGGCCGCCGGTCGGCGTGCGCGTCATTACGCGGCCCCGTCGCCTTGCTTCGCGCCAGCCGCAGGTCGCAGTCCGCGACGAGGATCTCGGGCGCTGCTTCCCGCCCGGCGTCCATCGGCCCGGGCCCGGTGCTGCTCGCCGGCCCGGCCACCGGATAGCCGTCCGGCCCGGCGATGATGCTGCCGCCGGTCCACCGTACGCCGCGCTCGGTTCCGCAGCGGCACGCCGCCGCGATGTAGATCCGGTTCGCGAACGCGGCGACCTGGACGTTCGCGGTCACCATCGGGCGCTCCCCGGCGGGCACCGGTTCGGCGGGCCAGTTGGTAGGCACCGCGAGCAGGTCGGCCCCGGCCAGGGCGGGCAGCCGTACCCACTCCGGAAACTCCACGTCATAGCAGATCATCATCGCGACACGGCCGAAGCCGGTCCGGACCACCGGAGGCGGGTCGTCGCCAGGGACGAAGAAATCCGCCTCGGCGTCCCACAGGTGCGCCTTGCGGTAGACGGACCGCACGCCTGACGGGTCCACCAGCATCGCGCTGTTGAACAAGCGCCGGTGCGTGCCGAGCTCGCAGAAACCGCCCACGATGACGATCTGGTGCCTGGCCGCCAGGCCCGCCCAGGCAGCGCCTGTCGGACCGTCGGGCGCCTCGGCCAGCGATCGCGCCTCCGCCTGATCGGCGAACACGTACCCGGACGGGGCCAGTTCGGGCAGCACCACGATGCCCGCGCCCAGGTCCGCTGCCGCCGTCACCGCGGCGGCCGCGGCCTGCCGGTTCTGCTCTGGCTCGCCGACCCGCAGGCTGATCTGGCACGCTGCGACCCGGACGGACAACGACTCGGCCACCATGCCACCGTGCCAGTCTTGCGCGCCTCCGGCACGACAATCGCGGCGGCTCGATACCATGTCGCGCTATGGGAGTGTTGTTTAAGAGGATCATCCCGATTCTCTTCGTCGGTGACCTGCATGCTGAACGGGACTTCTACCTGCGCCTCGGCTTCCGGGTCACCTACGAGGGGCCGGAATACCCCTACTTCCTCGCCCTCGGCCATGGGCCGATCGAGTTCGGCATCGAGTGGCACGAGGGGTTCTCCCCGGGGGGTCCGGACCGGGTGCTGACGTGGCAATTCGGCGTGAGCGATCTCGATGAGGCGAAAAAGCTGTTCGAGAGCTCCGGCGTGGCCTATCGGGAGGAGCTGATGAGTCCCAGCGCCGATTGGCAATACCGGGTGCTGCACGCACGGACGCCCAATGGTTATCACCTGCTGCTCGAGGAGGGCAGCTAGCCGCAGCCCGGCATCTGTACATCCAGCCGGCACGTGCCTACCGTGGGAACCAAGTGGCAGCACATGGCTGGAGGTGCGATGGCAACCAATTCTGGCGCCGTTACCGCCATTCCCCGGACGCCCGAGCGGCTCAGCCGCGGCGTGCTCGGACTGGCCGAGATCGCGGCCTCGACTATGGCCAACATCGCCCCGGCGATGAGCTTCTATTTCAGCATGTCGCTGATCGCCCTGGCGGCGGGCATCGCGTCCCCGCTCACCATCCTCGCCGCGGCGATCGCGATCGCGCTGCTCGGCAACACGCTGTCCGAGTTCACCCGGTCGATCCCGTCCACCGGGTCGTTCATCACGTTCATCGGGCGCTCGTTCGGCCCGGTCTCCGGGCTTACCACCGCGGTGGTCGCCTCCGTCGGCTACATCATCGCCGTATCGTCCGTCGTGGCCATCGTGGGCGGCTGGAGCTCGGACATCCTGGTCAAGTACGCGCACGTGCACATCGCCTGGCAGTTGCTGACGCTGGTCTTTACGCTCATCGGGCTGGCGCTGGTCGTGCGCGGCGTGTCGCTTTCCACGAAATGGGCCGGTGCGCTGTTCGCATTCGAAATGCTGATGCTCCTGACGGTCAGCGCCTGGGTGCTGGCTAACCATTCGGGGAACCTGAACCTGACGCCATTCGAGCCCTCGCACCTGCTGTCGGGGGCCAAGGGGCTCGGTCTCGGCTTCCCGATCGCGGTGTACATGTTCATCGGCTGGGAGAACTCCGCGTCGCTGGCCGAGGAGACCGCCAACCCGCGGCGCGAGGTTCCGCGCGCCATCTTCTTGTCGATCGGCCTGATGACGCTCAGCTACGTGTTGTTCGCCTACGTCACGGTGGTCGGCTACAACTACAATGCGACGGCGCTGGGAACGGCCACCTCCGTCCCGTTCATCGTGGTCGCGCAGGGCGTGCTCGGGGCGACCGCGTTCCTGGCCTACCTGGCCGGTTTCACCTCGATCTTCGGGTCGTTGATCTCCGCCACGAACTCCCAGGCACGGCTGATCTTCAACTCGGGACGGGAAGGCCTGCTGCCGGCCGTCACCGGCCGGGTAACCGCCACGCGCCGCACGCCCTGGGTCGCCCTGGCCATCTACCTCGGCATCGCGCTCGGCCTGGTGTACGGCTTTGGCTGGAACCTGGCGCCCGTCGTGTTCTTCGGCGACGCGGCGACGCTTGGCGCGATCCCGGTCATCGTCGTGTACCTGGTCGCCAACCTGGCACTGCCGTTCTACTACCGCCGTGAGCACCCGGACCAGTTCTCGGTGGTCAGGCACCTGGTGCTGCCCGTGTGCGGAGTCGCGGCGATCGCGTTCCCGCTCTACGAGCTGGTCAAGCCCGGTCAGCCGGCCCCGTTCGACAGGTTCCCCCTGGTCACAGCCGCGATCATCGTCGTGGGGCTGGCCTACGCGCTGGTCCTGAACTGGCGCGACCGGACGGTTGGCGAGCGGATCGGCTCGATCGTCGCCGACGCTGCCTAACCAGCCGATGGCCACTGCCGCGAACGTCGCCATCAGGCCGGCGGTCCCGGCGGACGTGCCGCGGATCTGGCAGCTGATCCGTGAGCTCGCCGACTACGAGCGCTCACTCGACCAGGTCGTGCTGACCGAGCAGGACCTGCACGCCGCGCTGTTCGCGGCCGAGCCCGCCGTGTTCGCGCACGTCGCGCAGGGCGACGACGCCGACGGCGAGGTGGTCGGCTTCGCGCTGTGGTTCCTGAATTTCTCCACATGGCTGGGCAAGCACGGCATCTACTTGGAGGATCTTTATGTCACGCCGCGGCTGCGGGGCAGGGGCATCGGCTCGGCGCTGCTCGCCGAGCTAGCGGCGATCTGCGTCCGGCGCGGATACGGCAGGCTTGAGTGGTGGGTGCTCGACTGGAACGCCCCAGCGATCGAGTTCTACCGGTCCATCGGCGCCGAGCCGATGGGCGAATGGACCGTGCACCGGCTGACCGGCCGGGCTCTGGCCGCCCTGGCGGCGACCGCCGCTGACCGGCCTTAGTTCCTTGCGACAACCCCAGGACCAGCGTTTATTGCGATCCTCACGGTCGTCCCGCGGCCCAGCACGGCGGCGGGCATGACAACATGTCAGGATGCGGATCATCAAGGTGGCGTCCACCGACTTGTTCGCTGGCACGAAATCCCGCCCGCTGCAAATAATCAGGGTCAGCCTGGCCAACGACGGACCTGGCATGCTCCGCGACCTGAACGCGAAGGTCACCGTCAGCGTGCAAGGCCCGGGGGTGAGCACCCCGGCGCCGGCGTCGGTCACCCGCCTCGTGCACGGCGAGGAGCGGACCGTTGAGGTCGGCGTCGAGGTCGCCACGCCGTCGGTGCCGGGCGGCACGCGGCCGATCACCGCGATCGCCCGAACCCCGGCCGGGCAGACGGAGGTCCCGGGCCAGATCACCGTGGCCGAGGCGGGCTGGACGATGTGGATGGTCAGCCACTTTCATTACGATCCCGTGTGGTGGAACACCCAGGGGCAATTCACCCAGACCTGGCCGCTGATGCCGGGCGAGGGCGGGGCGATGCCCGAGGTGAGGACCGTCTTCGAGCTGGTCCGGCTGCATCTGGCGGCGGCCAGGTCGGATCCTGACTACAAGTTTGTGCTTGCCGAGCTCGATTACCTCAAGCCCTATTTCGACGCGCATCCGCAGGACCGGGCCGAGCTGCTCGAGTTCATCAGGGCAGGCCGGATCGAGATCGTGGGCGGTAGCTACAACGAACCGAACACCAACCTGACCTGCGCCGAGTCGACGATTCGCAACGCAATATACGGCCTGGAGTACCAGCGCGGCGTTCTCGGCGCCGCGCCGACTGCGGCATGGATGCTCGACGCGTTCGGATTCGACCCGGCCTACCCCGGCCTGATGGCTGCGGCGGGCCTGGCTGAGTCCTCGTGGGCGCGCGGCCCGTTCCACCAGTGGGGTCCGAGCCGCACCGATGGCGGCAACAGGCAGATGCAATTCCCCTCGGAGTTCGAATGGCTGTCTCCCGACGGCAACGGGCTGCTGACCAGCTACATGCCAAACCATTACTCGGCGGGCTGGATCACGCAGCATGCGCCTGATCTCGAGACGGCCGAGCGGGATGCCTATACCCAGTTCCGCCAGCTCGCGCCGGTGGCGGCGACCAGGAACGTGCTGCTGCCCGTCGGCGGCGACCACGTGGTCCCGTCCCGGTGGGCGACCGAGATCCAAAGAGACTGGAGCGCGCGCTACGTCTGGCCCAGATTCGTGACCGCCGTGCCGAGTGAGTTCTTCGCCGCCGTGCGGTCCGAGAGGGAGGCTAGCGGCGCCTGGTTCATGCCGCAGACCAGGGACATGAACCCGGTCTATCCCGGCAAGGACGTGACCTACATCGACACCAAGCAGGCGCAGCGCGACGCCGAGATCGCCCTACTCGACGGCGAGCGGCTGGCGACGCTCGCCTGGCTGGCCGGGGCCAGCTATCCCGCGGCGAGCCTGGACAAGGCCTGGCGGCTGCTCGTCTTCGGCGCCCACCATGACGCGATCACGGGCACCGAGGGCGACCAGGTCTACCTGGACCTGTTGGCCGGCTGGCGGGAGGCGTTCGAACGGGGCGATGCTGCCCGTCGGCAGGCCACCGGTTACCTGGCCAGCCTGGCCGACACCGCCGCCGTGCTGCGCGCCGCCCTCGGGCATGACGACGCGGCCGCGGGAGTGGCCCGTCCGGCGGGGATCCCTACGGTGCCGCTCAGGCTCGCGGACCACGCCCGTGCGGCGGTGCCCGCGCCAACGCGGGTGCTCGAGCGTGCAGGCGGCGGCCAGGCCGGGCCGGATTCGGATCCGGCAGAGGACATCGAGGCCGCGTCCAGATTTGGGTCCAGCGGCTCGGGTGCGCCCGCCAGCGCTGTCGTGGTCTTCAACACGCTGGCCTGGCCGCGATCTGGTCTGGTCACGACCACGTTGACCTTCGGCGCGGGCGCCGCGGCCACCGTCGGAATACTCGACGACTCGGGAACCAACGTTGCGTTCCTCGCCGAGGGAATGGCCAGGCATCCAGATCTCTCGCTCGCCAGTGTCACGCTCACGTTCCGCGCCAGTGCGGTCCCGGCCCTTGGCTACCGGACCTATCTGGCGGTACCCGTACCTGCTGACGGCGCGAGCGAGCCGGCTGGGGATGATCTCGCCGCTCACGGCTGGCAGCGGGCCGAGGGGGCGGTGATCGACAACGACGCGTTCCGGGTCGAGGCGGACCCGCGCCGGGGCGGCGTCCTGCGGTCGATCCTGGACCGGCGCACGGATACCGAGCTGCTCGCCGGACCGGGTAACGAGTTCGTGCTGCAGGAGGAGTACCCCAGCCACCCCCGCTGGGGCGAGGGTCCGTGGCTGCTCTGCCCGACTGGGACCGAGCGCAGCTCAGTGGGGGCAACGGCGACGGTGCGCGCGGAACGGTGCCCGATCGGCGCCAGGCTCGTGACTGAGTTCGCTATCGACGACCTCAGGGTCACGGCGGAGGTGCTGGCCTGGACCGGCGAGGAGCGGGTGGACTTCCGCACTCACGTCGACGGCTCCATCGGCCAGGACCGGCTGCTGCGGACTAGGTTCGGCACGGACGTGCCGGGCGGCCTGCCGGTCTTCCAGAGCGCCCTGTCGGTCGTGGGCAGGACCCCGGGCCGGGCCGACGTCGACGTGGCGAAGCACACGTACACGCTCGATCACCCGGCGCACGAGTGGTTCGGCATCGGCTCGGTGGCCAGGATCGTCCTGATCGGCGAGGCCGGCGAGCGGCGGCTGCAGGCGATCGGCGTCGCCGAGGTGATCGCCCCGGCGGGACCGGCCAGCGACCGGTTCGCGCCCAGGGACAGCCTGGCCGGATATGGCTCCCGGCCAGCGGTGCGGGAGCTGCTGATTGCGTTGGCGCGGCAGGGCGTCACCGCCACCTGCTCGGTGCCGGAGGGTCCCCGGTATGGTGCCATCGAGCTGGACTCGAACCTGCCCGACATCCGGATCGCGCTCGGCGGTCCCGAGGAGAACGCCTTCACCGCGCAGGTGCTGGCCGTCGCCGGGCCAGCCGCGACAGAGGAGCTCGAGGGCCAGCTCGCCACGTACGGCACGGCCAGGCTCTGGGTGGCGGCAAGCCGCCGCAGGAGCGAGGTGTTCGACGCGGCGCCGGAGCTGCGCGGGCTCGCCGACCTGCCTGTGCTCATCGTGGCGGGCCAGGACCTGGCCGCCGCCATCGCCGCGCTCGGCGAAGACCTGGACGACGCTCAGATCGAGGTGCGCTGCCGCCGGCAGGCTTGGGGCGAGGAGCCCGGGCTGGCAGCCCATTCGATCGCGCTGCTGAATCGCGGCCTTCCCGGCAGCCTGGTCACCGCAGACGGCGACGTCTGCATTGGGCTGATGCGGGCCTGCAGCGGCTGGCCAGCCGGCGTCTGGATCGACGGCGAGAAGCGCCAGGTTCCCGACGGGAGCAGCTTCGCCTTTCAGCACTGGAGCCATACCTTCGAGTACGCTCTCGCGTCCGACGTGGGCGACTGGCGCGCGGCAGGCTATCCGCTAGCCGGCCAGGAGTACAGCCACCGGCTGATCGCCTGCCAGGCCCCTCCCGCGGCGGGGCCATGGCCGGGAACGTTGAGCCTGGCCAGCGTCACGCCCTCCGGGGTGGACATGATGGCCCTGAAGCCGGCCGACAACCCGCTGGCGCCGTTCGGCCAGCCCGATCCGCGCGACGGCGTGACTGCCCGGCTGCGCGACCTCGCAGGGCGGCCCGGCCCCGCCAGCGCGACGGTGCGGCTGTTCACCGGCGTCACCACCGCGGTGACGACCGGGCTCTGCGAGGAGGCCGACGGTGCCGCGGCGGGCTGCGAGGACGACGCGGTCCTGGTCGACGTGCCCGCGCGGGGAACCGTGACCCTGCGGATGCGGCCCGGTGGCACGAATGGCAGCGGGCCGTCAGGACTGGCCCCACTGGCCCCGCTGGCCGCGCTCGCCGCC
>Ga0126369_10001427_pt1 | contig 16472 bp, 12 predicted proteins | sample PanSoiMetaPlot_1_FD_109646 | JGI IMG/M metagenome (GOLD analysis project Ga0126369, IMG submission 109646) | Tropical forest soil microbial communities from Panama - MetaG Plot_1 | ecosystem: Environmental > Terrestrial > Soil > Tropical forest > Bulk soil | place: Panama | collected 2016-02-17 | reverse complement strand
GCTGCTCGCACCAGATCGCCTGCACCACCTCGTGCACTGCCTCGGCGGCGCTATGCGGGTCGTCGAGCACCCGCGCGGCACAGGTGATCTCCTGGTAGATGCGGAACTGCGACTCGATCTCCTTCGCCTGATGGTGAATCAGGACGCCGAGCTTGTGCTCCTCCTCGCCCGGCCCGCCGCTGATGACGAGCACCGGGACGTGCTCGGAGAACGACCCGCCGACGGGATTCACCATGTTGTGCCCACCGGCGCCGTAGGTGACGCACACCACGCCGAGCCGCCCGGTCGCGCGCGCGTACCCGTCGGCGGCGAAGCCGACACCCGGCTCGTGCGAGAAGGTGACGATCTGGAGGCCGCGGGGCCTCCCCAGCCGCGCGAAGAGGCGAAGCACGAGGTCGCCCGGAATGCCGAAGAGGTGGCGGACGCCGATCTTCTGGAGGTAGGCGACCAGGAAGTCGCCGAGGCGCATCCGCGATCTCATCGGATTCCGGGGGGCCCGTGCGGTGCTCGCGCGCGCTTCGCGCGCGCTCCGCTCCTCCGATGCCCCCCGGACCCCCGTCGCCGCACGCTGCCGCGCGCGGCTCCCTTGGAATCGCTCGCGCGCTTCGCGCGCTCGGGGCGTGCCGAGCGCGGCGAAGCCGCGCTCGGCAGGCTAGGCAAAGAATTCCTCCACGTCGCCGGCGGTGACGCTGATGGTGTGTTGCTCGCGGCCCCGGAAGATCTTGAGCGTGACGTGATCGCCGGAGCCGTGGGCCCAGAGGAGGCGATAGAGCGAGCGCCGATCGCCCACGCGTTGCTCGTCGACGGCGAGGATCACGTCACCCACCTTGAGCCCGGCCTGCTCGCCCGGACCACCGGGCAGAACTCCCGCGATCACGACGTGGTCCTGGACGGCGTAGCAGAACACCCCGAGCCAGGCCCGTCGGCGGGCGGGGTGGCGGCCGGCAAGGAACGCCGTGCGGTCGTCGAGGTAGTAGTCGGCCGGGATGGCGAGCGAGAAGCGCCCGATCTCGTTCAGGTTGAGCGACACGGTGCCGACCAGCCGCCCGAGCGTGTCGAGCAGAGGGCCGCCCCCCAGGCCCGGGTTCATCGCCGTGGTCATGATGGCGCGCTCGAGGACGTACTCCCAGTTGGCGTCGAACGGCCCGATGTAGCTGACCGCCCCGCTCGAGACGCGCGCGCCGCCGTCGCCGATGCTCGCCACGATGAAGACCTCCTCGCCCGGCACGAGGTCCGTCGTGTGGCGGACGGGAACCGCGGGGAGATTCTGCTCCGCGATCCGGAGCAGGGCGAGACCCGAGTCGAAGTCCTGCCGCAGCACCTCGGCGACGTAGGACCGCTCGTCGCGCAGCGTGACCGTCACCCGCTCGGCGCCGACCACGATGTAGTTCACGGTGAGGACGAGCCCTGCCGGATCCACGATCGTGGCCGACCCCATGCGCTCGTTACCGAGCAGCCGGCACGACGGATGCGACTCGGGGATGGTCGCCCGGACATGGGCCGTGGAGCGCAGCGCTCGCTCGATCAGGTTGACGGCCGCGTTCACCGGGCACGACGCTAGACGCTCGTCTTTCGGGAAGCAAGCGTAGACCGTGAACGACGTCGCTTGACGCATCCCGAAGCGCCTCCTACGATCCGCCGCTCATGCGCGTCGTCCCGCTGGCGCTGCGTCGCGACCCGCTCGACGTGCTCGCCAGCATCGCCACCGAGCCCGGGGCCTTCCTCCTCGAGGTGCCCGACCCGCGACATCCGGCGACGCTGCTCGGCTGCGCGCCGCGCGTCACCCTGCGCGTCGGTCCCGACGGCGTCCCGGAACGGAGCGACGGGCTGCCGACATGCACCGACCCGCTCGCCGCGATCGAGCGCTTCGTGCGCGAGACGCCTGCGCTCGATCTCCCCTTCCCGCTCGGCGGCGGTGCGGTCGGCTACCTCGCCTACGAGCTCGGCCAGTTCACGGCCTGGCCGGTGCGGCGGCGGTCGTCGTGGTCTGCAGGGGACGTTCCGCTCGCCGTCCTCGCCCGCTACGACCCGCTGCTCATCTACGAGCGGAGCCGGGGTCAGTATGGCCTGCTCTGTGATCAGCCGGGAAGCGCGAGCGCCGCCTGGCTCGCGCGCCTGACCGCCTCGCCGTCCCGCGCGGAGGGTCCACTCGGCACCACCGCCCTCGCGACGCCCTGGTCGGTCGATGGTTACGACGCGGCCGTACGGCGCACTCTCGCCTACCTCGCCGCCGGTGACGCCTATCAGGTGAACCTCACGCAGCCCTTCATGACCAGCCTTGCCGCCCCGGCCTGGGCGCTCTACGCGCGTCTCGCGACGCGCCACCCCGTTCCGTACGGCGCCTACCTCGACCTCGGCGATGCCGAGCTCGTCATGAACTCGCCCGAGCTCTTTCTCCGGCGCCGCGGGGCGCGGGTCGAGACGCGGCCAATCAAGGGGACGCGGCCGCGCGGAGCGAGCGTCGCCGAGGACACGGCCCTCGCGGCCGAGCTCCTCGGCGATCCCAAGGAGCGGGCGGAGCACGTGATGATCGTCGACCTGGAGCGGAACGATCTCGGCCGGGTCGCGGCCACGGGCTCGGTCGCGGTCGAAGCCCACGCGCGCCTCGAGAGCCATCCCACCGTCCACCACCTGGTGTCGCGCATTGTGGCGCGCCTGCGAGACGGCGCCGGCCTCACCGAGCTCTTGCGCGCGACCTTCCCCGGCGGATCGATCACCGGGGCACCGAAGCTCCGCGCCATGGAGATCATCGCGGAGCTCGAGCCGTGGGGGCGCGGGGTCTACACCGGCGCCGTCGGGCTCTTTCATCCGGGGGGAGATCTCGAGCTGGGCCTCGCGATCCGGACGGCCACCGTCGCCGGCGGCGTGCTCCGCTATCCCGCGGGGGGCGGCATCGTCATCGACTCCGATCCCGAGCGAGAGCTCGCCGAGGCGTGGCTCAAGACTGCGGCGCTGCGCCTCGCGCTTGGCGAGGAGATGGAGCCCGAGCTGCGGCGGTGCTCGTCTGGCTGAACGGGCGCTGGCTCGCGGCCCGCGAGGCTCGCGTGTCGGCGCTCGATCGCGGCCTCCTGCACGGCGACGGTGTCTACGATACCTGGCGCACATACGACGGACGGCCGTTCGCCGTGGCGCTGCACGTGCGGCGGCTCGCCGCGGCGGCACGGCGACTCGGGCTGCCGTCGCCCGGCCCTCCCGCGCTCTGGGAGCGGCGCTCCCGGCTCCTGGCAGCGCGGAACCATCTCCCGGACGCGGCCGTCCGCCTGACGCTCACCCGCGGAGCCGCGGGCGAGACCCTCGTGCCGGAGCGGCGCCGACCGCCGACGCTGCTGCTCACGGTGCGTGCCCTGCCTACCGACCTGGCGGCCCGCCAGCGTGCCGGCGTGTGCGTCGTCGTGCTCACCTTTTCGCGTGACGTCGCCCCGGCCTGGGGCTGGCTCAAGCTGATCGGCCACCCCGGCGCCGTCCTCGGGCGCTCGATCGCGTCCCGGCGCCGCGCGGCGGAGGCCCTCTACGTGAACGGCACGGGCGATGTAACCGAGGCGACGAGCGCGAACGTGTTCATCTGCGAGCGTGACGCCCTCGTCACACCGCCCCTCTCGGCGGGCATCCTCCCGGGCGTAACGCGTGCCATCGTGCTCGCGCTCGCGCGACGGAGCGGCCTCGCGGTCCGCGAGGCGGCGATCCCGCTCGCACGCCTCCGCCGGGCACGCGAGGTGTTCCTCACCGCGTCGACCACCGAGATCCTCCCGGTCGTCCGGGTGGACGATCGGAGGGTGGGCGACGGGCAGCCGGGCGCGATCACCCGGCTGCTGCAGGTCCGCTACGCCCGGCACGTCGCCAGCACCATGCGTTCCGCCCGTAGCCAGCCATCTCCGCCGGTCGCACGTGGCGCGGGCTTGCGGTAGACTGCCATCTAGCAGTGGGCGCAAGGCGCGGGGGAGGTATGGGATGAGGTCGCAGAGCCAGCTGTTCGCCGTCAAATCGGTCGATGTGTTGCTCGCCGAGCTCGAAGGCGAGCAGCGGTTGCGGCGGGTCCTCGGGCCGGTGACGCTCACCGCCCTCGGCGTCGGCGCGATCATCGGCGCGGGCATCTTCGTGCTCACGGGCCTTGCAGCCAACGTCTATGCCGGACCCGGGCTCATCCTCTCCTTCGTCGTCGCGGGATTCGGCTGTACGCTCGCGGCGCTCTGCTACGGCGAGTTCGCCTCGATGGTGCCGGTGGCGGGCAGTGCCTACACCTACGCCTACGCCACCCTCGGCGAGCTCTTCGCCTGGATCATCGGCTGGGACCTGGTGCTCGAGTACGCGGTAGCCTCGAGCACCGTGGCGCACGGCTGGTCACACTACTTCATCTCGTTCCTCGGGCTGTTCGGCGTGACCCTGCCCGCCCGCTGGACGGGGACACCGATCGACTTCGATCCCGCGACGCACGCCTGGGTGCACACGGGCGCCATCTGCAACTTGCCGGCGGCGCTCGTCGTGCTCCTCGTCACGGTCGTGCTGGTCATCGGCATCCGGGAGAGCGCGAGCTTCAACGCGGCGATGGTGTGCTTGAAGCTGGTCGTCGTCTTCTTCGTGATCGGCGTCGGCTCCCGCTACATTCACGTCGAGAACTGGCACCCCTTCCTTCCCTACGGCGTCCCCGGCGTCCTCAAGGGCTCGGCCTACATCTTCTTCGCCTACATCGGGTTCGACTCGGTCTCGACCCATGCGGAAGAAGCGCGCAACCCGCAGCGCGACGTGCCGATCGGCATCATCGCCTCGCTTGCGCTCTGTACGGTGCTCTACATCTTGGTGGCGGCCGTCCTGACCGGCATGGTGCCGTACCACCAGATCGACCTCGACGCGCCGGTGGCGCGGGCGTTCGCGGTCCGGGGCCTCCCGACGGCCGTGTTCTTCATCTCGCTCGGAGCCGTCGTCGGGATCACGAGCGTCCTCCTCGTCCTGCTGTTGAGCCAGGCCCGCATCCTCCTCGCCATGGCTCGCGACGGACTGATCCCGCGCTCGTTCTTCGCGGCGGTCCACCCCGTCTTCCGGACCCCGCACAAGGCGACCATCCTCACCGGGGTGTTCGTGGCGACGGTGGCGTCGCTCTTCCCGCTCAAGATCCTCGCCGACCTGGTCAACATCGGCACGCTCATGGCGTTCGTCATCGTCTGCGCGGCGGTCATGATCATGCGACGGACGAATCCGCACGTCCCCCGCCCCTTCCGGACGCCGCTCGTACCGCTCGTGCCGATTGCCGGCATGGCGAGCAACCTCCTGATGATGCTCTACCTCGGCTGGGAGAACTGGCTCCGGCTCTTCGTCTGGCTCGCAATCGGCCTGGTCATCTACTTCGCCTATGGCCGCAGGCAGAGCACGATCGGACGCGAGATGACCGGTGAGCTGGCTGCCACCGGGTCCTAGTCCCGGACGGGCCGATCAGAAGAGGAAGACGCGCAGGAGCGCGTAGCCGCCGACACCGAGCGCCAGCCCGGCCATAAACGGGGTGCGGGTCGGCTGTCCCTTGTAAGCCGCTGCCCACGCCCCCAGGCCAAACAGCACGGCAAGCCCGCCGAGCGGTAGCGACACGGCGTGCGGCGTGGGGTCGACCGACACGAGGCCCGCATCGAGTCGCACGTAGAGAAGGAGGGCGACGGCGGCGCCCACGGCGATGGCGATGAGGACCTGGCGCACGGCTCAGAAGGCGAAGAAGGGCGCCACCAGTGCGGCGAGCGTCAACCCCACCTCGGCGAGGGCGATGCCGACCTTGCCCATGACGTCGAACACGTGCGCCATGCCGGTCTTCTTCTCGCCCAGATCGGGCGATATGTCGGCGTCGGCGGGATCGTCCAGAAAGGGCCGGGGCAGCCCCGAGTTTTTGACCGCCTCGCGCTCCTCGGGCGAGAGGGCGTCCCAGGCGGTATCGCCCGTATCCTGCTCTCCCAGCAGGTCGGCCGAGATGGGGGGCGGCGCGGGCTTGTCGGGCGCCGGAGGGGCCTGGTGCCGGGCGGGCCCGCAGGTGGCGGTGATGATCCCCACGGCCATCAGCGCCGCGACCGCACGCCACCGCATCCGCATCAGCTCATTATAGCCGCCCCCTCACCGAGGGGCGAGCCGAAGGGTTGAGGCGTCGCCCGGGGTCGTCTCGGATCAGCGGGGCTGACCGAACCGTTCCGAACGCCTGCGCCTGACGGCTCGGCACATGTCGTTCCGCATGTGCGCGCCGTGGTCGTTGCACACGGTGCGGCCGGCCTTGGGGTTGGAGTTGTCGGGATTCGCGCAGCGCCCGGTCCCCGGATCGCACACGCCCACCGCGTGGTCCCGACCCTTGCCGTGGCACACGACCGGATCGTCACCCGTGCAGATACCTGCCTCACAGGTATCTCGTCGCGTACAGGCGTTTCCGTCGTCACAGGCGGTGCCATCGGGCTTCGCCGGATTCGAGCAGGCACCTGTCGCCGGATCGCACACGCCCGCTTCGTGGCACTGGTCGCCGGCACTGCAGACGACCGGCTCCTGGCCCGTGCAGACACCCGCCTGGCACGTGTCGCGTCCCGTGCAGGCATTCCCGTCGTCGCAGCTGGCGCCGTCGGGCCTCGCGGGATTGGAACACACGCCGCTCGACGGATCGCACACACCCGCCTCGTGGCACTGGTCGCCAGCACTGCAGACGACCGGCTCCTGGCCCGTGCAGACACCCGCCTGGCACGTGTCGCGTCCCGTGCAGGCATTCCCGTCGTCGCAGCTGGCGCCGTCGGGCCTCGCGGGATTGGAACACATGCCGCTCGACGGATCGCACACGCCCGCCTCGTGGCACTGGTCGCCGGCACTGCAGACGACCGGCTCCCGGCCCGTGCAGACGCCCGCCTGACAGGTATCGCTGCGCGTACACGCATTCCCGTCGTCGCACGCGGTGCCGTCGGGCCTCGCGGGATTGGAACACATGCCGCTCGACGGATTGCACACGCCCGCCTCGTGGCACTGGTCGCCGGCACTGCAGACGACCGGCTCGCGGCCTGTGCAGACGCCCGCCTGACAGGTATCGCTGCGCGTACACGCATTGCCATCGTCGCATGCCGCGCCATCGGGTTTCGTCGGACTGGAGCAGACGCCCGAGGCTGGATCGCACACTCCCGCCTCATGGCACTGGTCACCGGCGCTGCAGACGACCGGCTCCCGGCCCGTGCAGACACCCGCCTGGCAGGTATCGCTGCGGGTACACGCGTTGCCATCGTCGCATGCCGCGCCATCGGGTTTCGTCGGACTGGAGCAGACGCCCGACGTTGGATCGCACACGCCCGCCTCGTGGCACTGGTCACCGGCGCTGCAGACGACCGCCGCGCCACCCGTGCAAGTGCCCGCCTGGCACGTATCGCTCCGCGTGCAGGCGTTCCCGTCGTCACAGGGAGTGCCGTCACTCTTCATCGGGCTGGAGCATGCGCCCGTGGCTGGGTCGCACACGCCCGCTTCGTGGCACTGGTCACCGGCGCTGCAGACAACCGGCTCGTGGCCCGTGCAGACGCCCGCCTGGCACGTATCGCTCCGCGTGCAGGCGTTCCCGTCGTCGCAGGGACTGCCGTCGCTCTTCACCGGGCTGGAGCATGTGCCCGTGGCCGGGTCGCAGACGCCTGCCTCGTGGCACTGGTCGCCGGCGCTGCAGACGACCGGGTCGCGGCCCGTGCAGACGCCCGCCTGGCACGTGTCGTTCCGCGTGCACGCGTTGCCATCGTCGCACGCGGTTCCGTCGGACTTCGCGGGACGGGAGCAGACGCCCGTGGCCGGATCGCAGACGCCCGCCTCGTGACACTGATCTGCGGCGGCGCAGACGACCGAGGCTCCGCCCGTGCAGGTGCCCGCCTGGCACGTATCGCCCTGCGTACACGCGTTGCCGTCGTCGCAGGAGGTGCCATCACGCTTCGCCGGGTTGGAGCATCCGCCAATGGCTGGGTCGCAGACGCCCGCCTCATGGCACTGATCGGCGGCGCTGCAGACGACCGCGGTGTGAACACACCCCCCCGCGTCAGCGCCCGAAGTCCCCGGCGCACAGGCGTCGGTCGTGCACGGGTCACCATCGTCGCAGCTGGCGGCCCCGCCCAGGATCATGGCCGATTGCGAAGCCAGGTCGAAGCCACGGAGATCTGCGGCGGGCGACCGGACGACACCGTCGGTCGCGGTGACGAGCAATAGATAGGAGCGCGCGCCGGCAAGGGAGGAGAGATCGAGCATGCACGGCAGCGCGTGGACCCAGGACTCCGACACGAGCGGGGACGGGAGCGACGGGGAGCCGGCGGCCGCATCGACCGCGTCGAAGGTGTAGCCGGCAGCACATAGATCCGTGCTGTCGAAGTCGTTACCGCCGCCTTGATCGAAGATGTCCACACGCTGCGCCACGCCGCCGACCGTGATGGTGGCGTACGCCCACGCGAGCCCTGTCCGCCCGACCTGCGGGAGGCCGGTCGTCTTCCGGACTCCGAGCTGGTTCACGCCGGGTCCGAGGAGTGCGAGCGCATCGGCCAGAGGCACCTCGTGAGAGCCCACCGCCGGTGTGCAGGTGCAATGCGCGCCACCGGGTTCCGGACCCACACGGGCAACGCCGGTGCCGTTGATGGTCAGATCGAAGGCATCCTCGCCGCTGCAGGAGGTGGCGAGCCAGGTGTACGAGAGGGAGCTCACACCCGTGGTGTCCAATATCTCCACGGCGCCGTTGAGGGGTGAGCCACCGGGGCTGGTGAGCGTGATGCTCGCTTCGAGAGCGGACGCGCCGGCCACGATGCGATCGATCGACACGCTCGGGGAGCATGCATCTGCAACGCCGTCCCCGTTCGTGTCCTCCTGTCCGGGGTTCCACACCCCTGGACAGTTGTCGCATGCGTCGCCGACGCCGTCCGCGTCGCGATCCTCCTGCCCCGGGTTGGGGACCCGCGGGCAGTTGTCCCGGGGGTCGCACACCCCGTCGCCGTCGGTGTCCGGGCTGCCGGGACAGGCGTCACACGCATCGCCCACCCCGTCCCCGTCGCTGTCTTCCTGCCCCGGATTGGGCACCGTCGGGCAGTTGTCGCAAGCGTCTCCGACACCGTCGCCGTCGCTGTCCTCCTGACCGGGGTTCGACACCCACGGGCAGTTGTCCGCCTGATCGCAGACCCCGTCGCCATCACTGTCGACCCCGGGGCCCACGCAGTTGTCGCAGGAGTCGCCGATGCCGTCGCCGTCGCTGTCCTCCTGGCCGGGGTACGGCGTCCACGGGCAGTTGTCCGCCTGGTCGCAGATGCCGTCGCCGTCGCTGTCGACGTTCCCGAACCCGGGACAGGAGTCACACGCGTCGCCCCACCCGTCGCCGTCGGCGTCCGCCTGGTCGGGATTGTAGGTGAAGGGACAGTTGTCCAGGGCGTCGCACACTCCGTCGCCATCGGAATCGGGGCTGTCCGGGCACGGATCGCAGACATCCCCGATGCCGTCACCGTCGCGGTCCGACTGATCCGGATTGGCTACCGTGGGACAGTTGTCACAGGCATCGCCGACCCCGTCGCCGTCGCTGTCGGCCTGGTCGGGATTGCTCACGTTCGGACAGTTGTCGCAGCCCGTACCCACCCCGCCCCGGATCCCGTCGCCGTCCGGGTCGCTGCCGCCGACCGAGGTCACCATGCTGGCGAATGGGTCGTCGCACGTGTTGCGATCGCTGCAGCTGGGGCTCGGGTTTCCGGGATAGCCGTCGAAGAGGCAGGTAGTCACGGGCGCACCGTCGGTCGACAGGGTGACGCGAACGAAGGCGAGCACCACGTCGCCGCCGGCTTCTGCCCCCACGTCGACCCGGAACGCGTTGCAGCTCGCCCCGTCGAAGAGGGCGAGCGTCGCGGCATCCGTGAAGGTGACGACCAGCGGTTCCGTGTTGCAGACACAACCCTGCGACGACGGCACCGTGGCGATGCGCACGTCGTTCAGGAAGAGGCCGAAGGTGTTGGCGCCGGCGCCATCGCAGTCGGCATGGTTGATGGCGAAGGTGATGGCGGTGGGCGCGATAGAGGCACGCGCCGTGGTGGAGAGCCAACCACCCAGCAAGGTGGCCAACCCGAGGCTCCAGAAAGCTCTGCGATGGCTACGCATGGCGTCTCCTCAGCGCGCGTAGCCTCATCAAGAACCGCGCCAGCAGCCGCCGTCGGCGGTCCGCGCAATTCCGTGCGCCGCGCCGAGCGCGGCGGCAGTTTCTCGACTGCGTTCGCCCCGGAGTGACGGTCCTAGAGGCCGAGCTCGCGGGCGATGATGGTCAGCTGGATCTCCGTCGTCCCCTCGGTGATCGTCATCAGGCGCGCATCCCGCCAGAACCTCTCCACAGGGAACTCCGTGATGTAGCCGTAGCCACCGAAGATCTGCACCGCTTCCCAGGTCACGCGCTGCGCCACCTCGGACGCGAAGAGCTTCGCCATGGCGGCCTCCCGCATGCAGTGGCCCTGGTCGAAGAGCCACGCGGCGCGCCACATCATGGTGCGTGCGGTCTCCACCTCGGTTGCCATGCGGGCCAGCTTGAACTTGATGGCCTGGAACTTCGCGATCGCCTGCCCGAACTGCACGCGCTCCTGTGCATAGCGCAAGGCCGCTTCCAGCGCCGCCTGGCTGACCCCGACGGAGCGGGCGGCGTGCGTGATGCGACCCCCCTCGAGCGTCCCCGTCACCTGCTGGAAGCCGCCCTCGGTTCCACCCAGGAGCGCCGCGGCCGGGACCTGCATTTCGTCGAAGGCGAGCGCCGCGGTCTCCGAGGTATGGTGCCCCGTCTTGCGCAGCTTGCGCGAGACGGAGAAGCCCGGGGTGCTCGTGTCGACGATGAACATGCTGATGCCCGCGCCGCGCCGTGCGCGATCGGTGTAGGCGGCCACCAGGCAGTAGTCGGCGATGTTCCCGTTGGTGATGAACATCTTCGAGCCGTTGATGACGTAGTGATCACCACGGCGCTCCGCGGTGGTACGGATGGAGGCCGCGTCGGAGCCCGAGTTGGGCTCGGAGAGGCCGAACGAGCCGAGCTTCTCGCCCCGGATGGCGGGGACGAGATACTTCGTCTTCTGCTCCTCGGTGCCGAAGCGGAAGATCGGGATGCAGCCGAGGCCCACGTGCGCGAGGAGCGCGGCGGCGAAGCCGCAGTTCACACGCGCGATCTCCTCGATGAGGAGACAGCGCATCACCATGTCGCCGCCGCTCCCGCCGTACGTCTCGGGATAGCCGACGCCGAGGTAGCCGAGCCGGCCGAGCTCCGCGAAGAGATCCTTGGGGAAGGTTTCCGTGCGTTCGAGCTCCTCGACGCGTGGCGCGAGCGACTTCTCGGCGAAGGTCCGGACCGCGTGACGGAAGCCTTCCTGCTCGTCGTTCAGGCGAAAGCCCAGCATGGCGCTCCTCCAGCGGCGAAATGTACCCGTGCCGTCCCGCCTCCGACAAGGTGGCTGGACGCTTGCCTCTCCGCCGCCATCTGCTATGGCACCGCCATGCCTGCCGGCACCGTCGAGCGCATCGCTGCCTTCGCCGGGCAGTCGGTGACGCTCCGCGGTTGGCTCGCCGGTCGCCGCTCGAGCGGGAAGCTCCACTTCCTCCAGGTGCGCGACGGCACGGGCACCATCCAGTGCGTCATGGCCAAGGCCGAGGTGTCGCCGGAGGTATTCCAGCTGGCGGACCATCTCCCCCAGGAGTCGTCGCTCGAGGTGACGGGCGTGGTGCGGGCGGATGCGCGTTCGCCGATCGGCTTCGAGCTCGGCGTCACCGATCTCCGCGTCGTCCAGCAGGCGGCCGAGTATCCGATCACGCCGAAGGAGCACGGCCCCGCGTTCCTGCTCGATCACCGCCACCTCTGGCTGCGGTCGTCTCGGCAGCATGCCATTCTCCGCGTCCGCGCCGAGATCATCCGCGCCTGTCGGGAGTACTTCGACGCCCACGGCTTCCTCGCCTTCGACGCGCCCATCCTGACCCCTGCAGCGTGCGAGGGCACGACCACGCTTTTCCCGGTCGCCTACTTCGACGAGACCGCGTTCCTCACGCAGAGCGGCCAGCTCTACGGCGAGGCGGGCGCGATGGCCTTCGGCAAGATCTACGTCTTCGGCCCCACGTTCCGCGCCGAGAAGTCGAAGACGCGCCGCCATCTGACGGAGTTCTGGATGGTCGAGCCCGAGATGGCGTTCGCCGGTCTCGACGAGGACATGGACCTGGCGGAGGACTTCCTCGAGCACATCGTGGGGGCGGTGCTCGCCAACCGCCGGGGCGAGCTCGCCGCCCTCGGCCGGGACACCGCGCCGCTCGAGCGGGTGCGGAAGCCGTTCCCGCGCATCACCTACGCCGAGGCGATCGAGACCCTCGCGGGGCAGGGCATGCCGATCGCGTGGGGCGCCGATCTCGGGGCCGACGAGGAGACGGCGCTCTCGAACGCCTTCGACCGGCCGGTCATGGTGCACCGCTACCCGGTCGAAGCCAAGGCGTTCTACATGAAGACCGATCCGGCCGACCCGCGGGTCGCGCTCTGTGTCGACGTGCTCGCGCCCGAGGGCTACGGGGAGATCATCGGCGGCGGACAGCGCGAGGACGATGCGGCCGTGCTGGAGGGGAAGCTCCGCGCTCACGACATCCCCGCCGGTCTGCTCGACTGGTACGTCGATCTCCGCCGCTACGGCTCGGTGCCCCACGCGGGCTTCGGCATGGGCATCGAGCGCTGCGTCGCATGGGTGTGCGGGCTCCATCACGTGCGCGAGACCATTCCGTTTCCGCGCATGCTGGAGCGGAAGACGCCGTGAATCACCGGACCGTGCCGCCCAGAATTGCGCGCGGGGGTCCGGCTTGACCCATCGCCACGCCGCAACTAAGAAACCTGCTTCCATGGCGCTCGCGGCCCGTGTCCTCGCCGCTCTCCTCTTCCTGCTCGCCGCGAGCAACCTCCGCGGGCAGGAGGAACCCACGAGCGCCGCCCGCCGTGCCCGAGCGGCGGCGGCCAGCCAGCACGCGGCGGCCGCCGCGGCGGAGGCCGCCGAGGACCGTGCCCTCCTTCACCAGCTGGCCGATGCACAGCGCGCCCTCGGCGATCAGGTCCAGCAGCTGAAGGAGGCCCTGGATGGGCTGCGGGGAGAGATCGGCAAGTGCAACGAGGCCCAGGCGAGCCACGACCAGGAAGCCAAGGCGATGCGCGAAGAGGTGAAGGGTCTCTACTGGGAGAGCAGCACCGTGAAGCAGCAGATCGACACGCTCAAGGACGACATCTCAGCCGTCAACTCGAACGTGTCCAACTTCCGGACGTTCTCGGGATTCTTCATCGCCCTCATGATCCTGCTGCTCGCGGTGATCTTCGTGATGACGATTCGCCGCTGAGCGTCGGCCGCTTCGCTCGCACCGCCGCGATCACCATCATTCCGAGCACCGCGCCCAGGGCGTTCATCGCCACATCGCGGATGTCGTACACCCGCCCGGGGGTGATCGCCTGCAAGAGCTCGTCCCCCAGGCCGATCGCCGCGGCGAGAACGGCCGCCGCCGCGTAGGACGGGAAGGGCGCCGGCACGAGCGGAACGATCGCGCGCCAGGCGAGCCAGGCCGCGATGCCATACTCCGGGAGGTGTGTACGCTCCAGGTGCTGCGCGCGCAGCCACGAGAGCGCGAGACCGTACGCCGCTCCGGCGGCAGCGAGAACGACGAACGCCCACAGCGGCGCTCGCCGCCGCCACAGCACGAGCATGACCCCCGCCGCCGCCACCGCGACGGCGAGCCCGATGCCGGGACCGAGCAGCCAGGCACCGAAGCGGGTACGGACGAGTGCGAGTCCGAAGCGCGGCCCGTAGGGCAAGAAGGCGTAGATGGCCGCCGTGTAGGCGGCCAGCACCACCCACTCACGCCATGGTGCCGTCGGTCGCACGCGCGGGGACTCCGGTGCTTGCCACGGCCGACTCCGAACTACCTCCTCACCAGCCATGACCCCGCCCCTCCCGCTCCTCCCCGGCCGGCGCCGTGCATCACCGCTTCTCCCTAGCCCTGCCCGAGGACGACCACGCAGGACACCGCACCCGGTCCGCCGACGTTGTGCGCCAGGCCGAGCTCCGGGTTCTTCACCTGGCGCTCGCCGGCCTCCCCGCGGAGCTGCGTCACGCATTCCGTGATCATGCGGACGCCGCTCGCACCGATGGGATGCCCGAACGACTTGAGGCCGCCGCTCGGGTTGATCGGCAGAGGGCCGTCGAGGGCCGTCTGGCCCTCCTCCTCGAGCTTTCCGCCCTCACCCTTCTTGCAGAACCCAAGGTCCTCGATGTTCGAGATCTCGGTCCACGTGAAGCAGTCGTGCACCTCGGCGAAGTCGATGTCGCTCGGCGCGATGCCCGCCATCGCATAAGCCTGCTTGGCCGCCGCCTGGGTCGAGCGGAAGCCGAGGTAGTCGAAGGTCGGGTCGAAGTAGGGGCGCCCGCTCGTGACCGCCAGCCCGGCCCCCTTCACCAATACAGGGGCCTTCTTGAAGCGCTTCGCCAGGTCGGCGCGGCAGATGATCGCCGCCGCGGCGCCGTCGGTGGTGGGGCAGCAGTCGAAGAGCCCGAACGGCCAGGCGATGATCGGCGCCTTCAGCACCTGCTCCTCGGTGACTTCCATCCGCAGGTGCGCCTTCGGGTTCCGAGCGCCGTTCCGGTGATTCTTGACCGCCACCTTGGCGAGGGTCTCCCGCCGGAGGCCGAAGGTGTGAATGTAGCGGTTGGCGGCAAGGGCAAAGAGCCCCGGAGCGGTGTTGCCGCGTGCCAGGAGGGGATGCCCAAGGCGCGGGATGCCGCGCCCCCCGCGGTCCTTCAGCTTCTCGGCGCCGAGGACGAGCACGATGTCGTGCGTCCCGGACGCGATCGCGAGGCAGCCGTTGCGGAACGCGTCGGTCCCCGTCGCACAGTAGTTCTCGACCCGCGTGATGGGGCGGTCATACAGACGGAGCGCATCCGCGAGCGAGACCGCCGCCTTGCCGCCTCCCGGTCCGGGGAGATACGTGCCGAGATACGCGGCCTCGATCTCCGACGGATCGATGCCCGCGTCGGAGTATGCCTCGAAGGCGGCGTCGCAGATGAGCTCCTCGTAGCTCCGCTCGAAGCGGTCGCCAAACTTCGTGCAGCCGATACCGATCACCGCGACGCGGTCCTTCATCGCGCCTCCAGGGGACGGGCCTTCCAGAAGTAGTAGCGGTTGCCGCCCACCTCGTGCAGCCTCCGGAACGTCAGCTCGACCGGCGTGCCGACCTTCACCTCGCCGTCGGCGGCATCGGTCACCTGGAGATAGAGGCGCCCGCCGCCCTCGAGGTCGACGACCGCCATGGGGAGCGGATGCTCGGGCACGGGGGCGAGGTTGTCGATCGTGAAGGTGAAGATCGTGCCGCGCTTGCCGAGCTTGTGGTCGGCCATCCGGTCGCGGCTCCGGCAGGCGAGACAGACACGCGCCTGCGGATACTGCACGAGGCCGCACGCTTCGCAGCGGCTGCCGTAGAGGCGGACGTCCTGCTTCAGCTCCTTCCATTCGATCATGCTGGTGACCGGCTCCCCGATCGTCTCGCCGGGCAGCACCGCATGGGCACGGAGGAAGCGCTCGTACGACGGCACGGGGAGGCCGCGCGCGAGGCGTTCGGCGAGCGGACGCGGGCGTGCCGCCGGCAGCCGCTCGGTGGCGCGGAAGACGAGGACGTCGGCACCCTCCCCGTACGCCCCGGCGACGAGAAAATCGCCCGGCTTGGCCGTCTCGAGGCTCCGCGCGAGGAGCGCGAGCGGCTCGGCGGTGCCGAGCACCCCGACCTCCGAGAGAAGCGGCGCCTCGAGCTGCCCGGGCTCGCAGCCGGCCCGCCGCGCGGCATCCGCGGCCGCGCGCGCATCGGGTGCCGCGAGCGCCAGCTTCGCGACGCGCGCGGGTGGGAGCTCCGCCCGCCGGAGCGCGAGCGCGATCGCGTCGCCCATGTCGCGCGCGTAGCCGTAGGTGGCAGCGAAGCGCGGCTCGGCCACCTGCAGGTAGCGCTGCTCGTCGGTGCGGAAGACATAGGTGAACTCTTCGCTCACCGAGGCGGTGGCGACGAGCTCCGCCACGACGTCGTCCTGCCCGACGGCGACCGCGAGCGCGCCGTCGCCCAGCAGCGGCTCGAGCTCCGACTCGGGCTCGACGCGCCGCGCATCGGCGGCGACGATGAGCGCCGCCCGGTGGCTTCCCGCGCGCACGCCGTCGACGGCGGCGCGGAGTGCGCCCAGCCCCGCCCGGACCGAGCCTCCCAGGTCGGCGACCACCACCTCGCGCGGCAGGTCGACCGCGGTCGCGATCACGCTCGCCACCTGCTTCTCCCCGTAGGGGGAGCTCGTGCTGGCGAAGTAGAGCGCGTCGTACCGGGAGGGGTCGCCGTCGCCGAGGCAGGACAGCACGGCGTCGGTCGCCATGGTGAGCGCGTCCTCGTCGAGCCCGGCGACGGTGCGCGTGCCGGGCAGCACGCGTGTGCCCCAGGCCTTTCCGATGAGGGCGCGGTCGAGGCGCCGGCG
>Ga0126369_10001426_pt1 | contig 16476 bp, 17 predicted proteins | sample PanSoiMetaPlot_1_FD_109646 | JGI IMG/M metagenome (GOLD analysis project Ga0126369, IMG submission 109646) | Tropical forest soil microbial communities from Panama - MetaG Plot_1 | ecosystem: Environmental > Terrestrial > Soil > Tropical forest > Bulk soil | place: Panama | collected 2016-02-17 | reverse complement strand
GATGTCGTTCCTCCTCGGCCGCCTGGGCGAGCGCATCGCGGCGAGCGCCGTCACCGTCGTGGACGACCCCCTGCTGCCGGCCGCTCCCGCCTCGCGTCCCTTCGACGGGGAAGGCGTCGCCCAGCGTCGGCGCACCGTGGTGGAGCGTGGCCTGCTCACCACCTACCTGCTCGATTCGTACTCCGCGCGGCGGCTCGGTCTCCGGCCGACCGGACACGCCGCGCGCGGCGTGGGCGACGTGCCCAGCGCCGGGCCGACGAACTTCTTCGTCGAACCGGGACCGCACGCCCCCGAGGCGATCGTCGCCTCGGTGCGCGAAGGACTCTACGTGACCGAGCTCATCGGCTTCGGTGTGAACCTCGTCACCGGGGACTACTCGCGCGGCGCCGTCGGCTTGTGGATCGAGAACGGTGAGCTCGCCTACCCGGTCGAGGAGATCACGATCGCGGGGAACCTGAACGACATGTTGCGTGACATCGAGATGGTGGGCAACGATCTGCGCCTCCGGACGTCGCTCGCCTCACCCACCCTGAAGATTGCCCGCATGACGGTCGCGGGCATCTGATCCCGCCGCTCACTCCTCCTCGTCTTCCTCGTCGTCGTCGAGATCCTCATCGTCATCATCGAGGTCTTCGTCGTCGTCGAAGTCCTCGTCGTCCTCGTCCTCGAGGTCCTCGTCCTCTTCGCCCGCGCGCAGGACCGTGTGAAGTGTCAATGCCAGTGGGTCTCGCATGCCGTACCCCTCCTCAGGAAACCGCTCAGGAACTCAGGCGACTGGCTCTCATCACATTTGGGCGGCCCTGTCCATCACGCTTGCGGGACGCCGGGGCAGGGCTGCCTCGACCTCGAAGCCGAGGGTTTCTATCATGCCGACCGCCTCGTCCCGCGCCTGCCCCGGGGTGGTCAGGTAGCCCCCGACGAACAGGGAGTTGGCGGCGAAGAGCGCGAGACCCTGCGCGGCGCCGAGGCAACGCTCGCGCCCGCCCGCCGCACGGAGATCGGCGCGCGGGTTGGTCAACCGGAAGAGGGCGAGCGCCCGCAGGCAGTCGGCGGGCGTCAGCGGGATGCGGTCGCCGAGCGGCGTGCCGTCGATGGGGTTGAGAAAGTTGACGGGGAGCGAGACGACCGCCAGCCGCCGGAGCTCCATCGCCACCTCGACCAGATCCTCCACTGTCTCCCCCATGCCGACGATCACGCCCGAGCAAGGCGCCAGCCCTGCGCGCACGGTGTTGGTCACGGTGCTGACGCGGTCGTCGTAGGTGTGCGTGCTACAGATCGAGGGATAGAAGCGGCGGCTCGTGTTGAGGTTGTGATTCACGAAGTCGATCCCGGCGTGGGCGAGCGCCTCCGCATGCCCCTCGTCCATGATGCCGAGCGAGACGCAGAGCTCCAGCTCCGGCAGCTCGGCGCGGATCGCACGGGCGGCGGTGGCGAAATGCGCGATGTCGGTCTCGCTCGGCCCGCGCGCGCTCACCACCATGCAGTACCGTGTCGCCCCCGCTGCCGCCGCACGGCGCGCCCCGGCGACGAGCTCGGGGACCGGCACGAGCCGGTAGCGCGCGATGGGGGCGGTCGAGACCGCCGACTGCGAGCAGTACCCGCAGTCCTCGGGACAGAGCCCGCTGCGCGCGTTCTGCAGCACGCAGAGCTTCACCCGTCGACCCCAGTGCCGGCTGCGCACCGCGTACGCCGCCCAGAGGAGGGCGGGAAGGCCCGCGTCCGGGCTCTGCAGCACCGCCAGGGCCTCCTCCCGCCGCAAGGGCTCGTCGGCCAGCGCGCGCTCGGCGAGCGGCCGGTATGTCCCGCCCCGGAGAAGGGCCTCGCTGCACTCCACCAACGACATCGGCTGTCCTCCCTGCGCGCCGCGTTCCCTACCCGGGCCCGGCGGTCCCTGCAAGCCGTCGCCGCCCGCTTGACAGAGCCCGCATGCCGGCATGAGTATGTGTCTAGGCTACACGAAGTAGTTCCGGGAGAGCACATGCCCGATCTCGCAGCGACGACCGGTCCGACACTCGAGGCCCTGTTCGCCCGCCTCGACGACCCGGGCTACACGCCGGCCCGGTGTGACGCGCTCGCCCGCCTGATCGCCGAGGTGCAGACGCTCAAGCAGGAGCGCAACGCCGTCATCCTGGCGCACAACTACCAGCGGCCGGAGGTCCTCCAGGTCGCCGACTTCATCGGGGACTCCCTCGAGCTGGCGCGTCAGGCGACGCGCGTGGCGGCCGAGACGATCGTGTTCTGCGGCGTGCACTTCATGGCAGAGACGGCGAAGATCCTGAACCCGACCCGGCGCGTGATCCTGCCCGACCTGCGTGCCGGCTGCTCGCTCGCCGACAGCGTGACCGGCGACGACCTCGCCGCCCGGAAGGCCGAGCTGCGGGCCGTCTACCCCGTTCTGCAGGTGGTCGGCTACGTCAACACCACGGCCGAGGTGAAGGCGGAGTGCGACGTCTGCTGCACCTCCTCCAACGCGGTCCGCATCGTCGAGGCGCTCCCGACCGAACACGTGCTCTTCGTCCCGGATCGGAACCTCGCTGCCTACGTGCAGTCGCAGACCCGGAAAACGGTGATCGCCTGGGACGGCGACTGCTACGTGCATCATCAGATCACGCCCGAGCAGATCGGTGCGGTCCGAGCGGCGCTGCCGCACGTGCGGGTGCTCGTCCACCCCGAGTGTCGCGCCGACGTGCGGGCCTTGGCCGACGCCGTCCTCAGCACGAGCGGCATGGTGCGCTACGCGAAGGAGCGCCCGGAGCGCGAGTTCCTGATCGTGACCGAGTGCGGGCTGAGCGACCGGCTCATCCTCGAGGTGCCCGAGAAGAAGTTCTACAAGAGCTGCAAGCTCTGCCACTACATGAAGATGATCACGCTCGAGGGAACCCGCGATGCCCTCGTCGCGCTCGAGCCGGAGATCACCCTCCCCGAGGACGTGCGGGCGCGCGCCGCGGTGGCCCTCGAGCGCATGCTCGCGCTCGGGGGCTGACCGCGATGGCCGGTGCCGGCGGTCCGGCGCCGACCGTGGCGGTCGACGTGGCCGTGTTCACGGTCGTGTCGCGCGCGCTGCACCTGCTCCTCGTCCAGGTGCAACACGGCGCCTTCCGCGGCCAGTGGGCCCTGCCCGGCGGCCGCGTCGGCCTGGACGAATCGCTCGACGAGGCTGCACGGCGCGAACTCGCTGCGCAGACGGGTGTCGGCGACGTCTACCTCGAGCAGCTCTACACCTTCGGCAGCCCGCAGCGCGATCCGCAGGACCGTGTCGTCTCCGTCGCCTACGTCGCACTCACCCCACACGACCACCCGGGGAACACGCGAGCGCGGACGGATGCGAAGAAATACGCCGCCGTGACATGGCGGCGCGTGAGCCGTCTGCCCCCGCTCGCCTACGATCACCAGGCAGTGGTAAAGGCGGCGCTCGCCCGGCTGCGCGCCAAGCTCACCTACACCAACCTGGCCTACAATCTCCTTCCGCGCGCCTTCACGCTCGGCGAGCTGCAGGAGATGTACGAGGCGATTCTCGGCCGGCGACTCGACCGGCGCAACTTCCGCAAGAAGATCCATTCCCTCGGACTGCTGCGACCGCTCGCCCGGGTCCGCCGCGGCTCGCACCGACCCGCCCGTCTGCACGCCTTTCAGCACCGGCGGCCGATGATCGTCGAGATCCTCTGAGCCCATGCGCGGCGCGCTCGTCACCGCCACCGCGCTCGCGGCACTCGCCACGCCGCCGCTCGGAACGCGGCGCCCCACCTACAGCATCGACTACGTCGTCCGCATCTCACGACGTGACCCCGGCCGCGCGCGCGTCCACTGGCTGCTCGCTGGCATCGACGAGATCGCCTCGTTCCGCCTCGTCTTCCGTGACGACCGGACCACGAACGTGAGCGGTACGGGCCGCCTCGCCTGGCACGGCCGCACGCTCACGTGGACGCCCGGAGCTCCGTACGCACACCTCCGCTACACGGTCGCGCTCGACCGCCAGCGGCCTCCCGGGCCGCGCTTCGACAGCTACGCGGCGCCCGACTGGGTCGCGACCCGCGCGCTCCACCTCTTTCCGGAGATCAACGTCAGGTTCCGGACCGCTGCCGCGGCGGCGCGGGCCCGCCTCCGCTTCCGTCTCCCGAGCGGCTGGCACATCGCCACCGCCCTCGCGCCCCTCCCCGACCGCACATATCTCGTCGAGGAGCCCGGCAAGCGATTCGACCGGCCCCGGGGATGGCTGCTGCTCGGGCACATCACCCGCTACCGCCGCACGATCGCGGGGATGGAGGTCACGGTCGGCGTCGCACCCGGCTCGGCGCTCGACGTGCGCAGCCTCTTCCGGCTCTACCGCAAGACGATCCCGCTCCTCGTGGGGATCCTCGGCGCCCCGCCGTCGCGCCTGCTGATCGTGAGCGCTCCCGACCCGATGTGGCACGGTGGGCTCTCGGGCGAGGATTCCTTCTTCGTCAACGGTCGCATTCCGATCCGCTCGCCGGACAAGACGTGCAGCTACCTGCACGAGCTCTTCCACGTCTGGCAACCGTTCCATCCCTCGGCGGACGGCCGTTGGGTGAGCGAGGGACTCGCCGAATACTACTCGCTCGCCCTGCCCTACCGCGCGGGACGGCTCTCGGCGCGCGCCTTCGCGCGCGGCATCGCCCTCTTCGCCCGCTACGGCCACTGGGGGATCGATCTCACCACGACGCGCATCCCGGCGGCTTTCAACAACAGCGCGCCGCTCGTGATGTACTGGATCGATCACGAGATCCGGCGCGCCACCGGCGGACAGCGGTCGCTGGACGATGCCGTCCGCTCGCTCGGACGCGAACGCGGCACGCTCACGACGGCGAGCTTTCTCCGCGCCATCAACCAGGTCGCCGGCCGGGACTTCACGCCGCTCTTCCGGCGTCACGTGTACCGTGGCGAGCCGCCGCCGACGCAACCTCCGGAAGGCGAATCCGGCGTCGGGCATTGACCGTCCGCGGACGGTGGTGTCCAATTTGTCGCTGGATGTCGGCGACGTCTCGCCTCATCGTGGTGTCGAACCGTGCCCCGGTAGAGATGGTGCGCGGGCCGGACGGCGTCCGTGCGGTACGCACGGTGGGTGGCCTCGCGGGGGCGCTCGACGATGCGCTCCGTGCCCGTGGGGGGCTCTGGATCGCCTGGATCGGAGGGCAGGCGGCCGACGAGCTGCCGGCAGGGACGGCCGGCCTGCCCTATCCGATCCGCGCCGTTCGCCTGAAGGAGCGCGAGGTCAACAACTACTACGCCGGCTTCGCCAACCAGGGTCTCTGGCCGCTCTGCCACGCCTTCCCGAGCCGCTGCCGGTTCCAGGCGAACTACTGGGCGGCGTACCGCCAGGCGAACGAGCGCTTCGCGGCCGCGGTCCAGGCCGCGACGCAGCCGCGGGATCTCGTATGGGTGCACGACTTCCATCTCTGCCTCGTCCCGGGACTGCTGCGCGCGGCCGGAGTACCCGCCTCGGTGGGGGTGTTCTGGCACATCCCCTTCCCGCCCCCGACCGTGTTCGGCGTGTGCCGCTGGCGCGCGGAGCTCCTCACGGGTCTGCTCGGCGCCGATCTGATCGGCTTCCAAACCGAGCCTGACGTCCGGAACTTCCTGGAGAGCGTTCGTCAGTTCCTGCCGCACCCGGTCTCCGACGCCCCGGCTCGGGTCCACCTGTCGGGGCGCGACGTCGGCGTCTTTGCGCATCCCATCGGGATCGACTATGAGAGGTTCCGGGCACACGGCGGAGATGGGATGGTGCAGCGGAAGGCCGCGCGCCTGCGCGCCACGCTCGGCGCCGAGACGGTCATCCTCGGTGTGGACCGCCTCGACTACACCAAGGGGATCCTCGAGCGGCTGCGGGGCTACGAGCGCTTCCTCGAGCGCCGGCCGGAATGGCGGCGCCGCGCCTGCCTGGTCCAGATCACGGTACCGTCCCGCGACCGCTTGCCCGACTACCGCGACATGAAGCGATCGATCGACGAGGAAGTCGGCCACATCACCGGCCGCTTCACCACCGAGGGACGCACCCCCCTCCAGTACCTGTATGCCGCCCTTTCGCGCGATCAGCTGGCCGCCTACTATGCGGCCTCCGACATCGCCCTCGTCACACCGCTCCGCGACGGCATGAACCTGGTCGCCAAGGAGTACGTGGCCTGTCGCGGCGGCGCGGCGCAGGACGGCGTCCTCGTCCTCTCCGAGTTCGCCGGCGCCGCCCAGGAGCTGCGGGAGGCGGTGGTCGTCAACCCGTACGACGCAGAAGCGATCTGTCGTGGTCTCGAGGTCGCGGTGGGCATGCAGATCGACGAGCGGCGCCGCCGCATGCGCGCTCTCGACCGGCGGATCTCCAACCGTGACCTCACCTGGTGGACGCAGACCTTCCTCACCCGACTCGCCGAAGCGGGGCCACCGGCCGCGAGCGCTGCCTGACCATGCCGTCCACCATGGCTGCCTCGCCTTTCCGATTCTGGACCCGGATAACGCTGACGCGCCTGACCGGGCGGCGGGCCGCCGACCTGGCCGAGCTCGTCGAGCATCTCCGGACGGTTCCTGCGTCGGTCATCTTCCACCACACGCACCACTTCCTCGTGCAGCACCAGCATCTCTCGCCCGAGCCCCCCAACGATCTGGCATTCTGGGTCACCAACGTGCTGCAGGAAGACCAGCTGGGAGAGCGGCTGGCCGCGATCGACACCGTGCAGTTCCCCTCGCTGGAGGATCTGCGCAACCGGGTGGTGGGCGTCATCGACGGCTACCTCGAGACGCGCCGCGAGCTCCGCACCGCGCCGCCGGGCGAGGAGTTCCACTTCATGGACGCCATCTCCTTCGTCCTGCCCACCGGTCATCAGGCCAGGACGCTCGCCGAGTTCGCCCAGCAGATCCGGCAGGTGACCCACGGGGCCATCTCGTATCACCTCTTCGAGGCGCGCCTGCGCGTCGGCTCGGACGACAACGACTTCTCCCGCTGGCTCGAGCGCGATCTCGGCGAGCGTGAGGTGGCCGCCGGTGTGCGCAAGCTCGATCCCTACACCTACACGATGGAGGGTCTCCGGCAGCGTCTCTTCCGGCTGATCGAGATGCGCCTGCAGCCGGGTGGGTCGCGCCCATGACGGCCGGGCTGGACGCCTACGCCCCCTTCGTCGGGCGCGCGACCATCGAGGAGATCCGTCTCCTGGGCAACCGGCTCCGCGGACGACGGGTGCAGCACGTCAACTCGACCGCGGTGGGCGGCGGGGTGGCCGAGATCCTGAACCGGCTCGTGCCGCTCCTGCTCGAGCTGGGCATCAACACGCGCTGGGACGTCATCCGGGGAGGTGACGAGTTCTACGCCGTCACCAAGTCGATCCACAACGCGCTCCACGGACAGCCGGTCACGCTCAGCGACCACGACATCGCCGTCTACCGCGAGACCACCGAGCAGAACCTGCGTAACCTCGCGCTCTCCGACGACATCGTTTTCATCCACGACCCGCAGCCGGCGGGACTGGTGGCGGCGCGCACCCCGGGATCACGGTGGATCTGGCGGTGCCACATCGACCTCTCCGCCCCCGTCGCCTCGGTGTGGGAATTCCTCCGTCCGACGGTCGAACGTTACGACGCCGCCGTCTTCTCCGCGCCCCAGTTCTCGCGCGTGCTGCCGATCGACCAGGTCCTGATCGCGCCCTCTATCGATCCCCTGGCGGACAAGAACCGCGAGCTCGACGCGCGCACCGTCGAGTCGATCGTGACACGCCTCGGCCTCGATCCTGGTCGGCCGCTCGTCACCCAGGTCTCACGCTTCGACCGTCTCAAGGATCCGCTCGGCGTGATCGAGGCGTTCCGCCTGGTGAAGAAGTACAACGACTGCCAGCTGCTCCTGGTGGGTGGCTCCGCCACCGACGACCCGGAAGGCCAGGCGGTACTCGCCGAGTGCCGCGATCGGGCGGCCGACGACCGCGACATCCACGTGGTCGAGCTCCCCCCGACCGCCAACGTCGAGATCAACGCCCTGCAGCGCGCCTCGACCGTCGTGCTGCAGAAGTCGCTGCGCGAGGGGTTCGGCCTGACGGTCGCGGAAGCGCTCTGGAAGGCGAAGCCCGTGATCGCCGGCGCGGTGGGCGGGATTCCGCTGCAGATCACGCACAAATACTCCGGGGTGCTGACCCACACTATCGAGGGCACGGCGTACTGGATCAAGCAGCTCCTGAACGCCCCCGACTTCGCTCGCCGTCTGGGCGAGAACGGCCGCGAGCACGTGCGCCACAACTTCCTGCTGACGCGGCATCTGCGGGACTACCTGCTGCTCTTCCTCTACCTCGGCCACCTCGGCGAGAGCGTCATCCAGCTGGACGGCGAGAGGCCGTGAGCTAGGGCGCCGGTGCGCGGGAGGGAGGGCCGGCGGGGCTCCGGTCCTCGGTCCACGCGCGCGGGCGAATCTGTGGCAATCGGTCGGCGCCTCCCCCCAACCCCCCGTCCTTGGTGGCGATTGCCGGGCGCGGCTTTGCCGCGCCCGGCGCGAGCGCGCGTCAGCGCGCGAGCATTCGCGTGGAGCCGCCCGCTTCAGCAGAGGAGCACTGGACGGGCCCCCCGGAGCTCAATCCTTCCCGCCGGGCGCAGATGCGCATGACGCGGATGCGGGAGAGATGGAAGTGTCCGGCGAGAGCTCGGTAGGTCCAGCCGGCATCGCGGAGGCGGTGGATCTCCTCGTCGCGCTCGGCCTTGATACGGCTCGCCAGGCCGCCGGAGAGGATGGAGGCCTTCGACACGCTGATCCCGAAGGTCTCTGCCACCTCGCGCAGCGGGCAGCCGTCGCGGATCATGCGGGCGACGTCGTCCTCGGGGGGATTCTCCCGCCGGACCCGCGGAGCGACGACCGGCTGGGCATCGTCCGCTACCGGAGGGAACTCCGGCGCATCGCGGAACAGCTGTCGACGGACGCGGTCGGCGTCGAGCTCGAGCGCGTCGCAGATGTTCACGAAGGAGAATGGCCAGCGCGGGTCGCTGGTCATGAACCAGGCGCGTGCCTCGGCCGCCAAGGTCGGGCGCTCGCCACTCGGGCCGAGCTCTCCCGCGAGACAGCGGACCGCGTCCTCGAGGACCGCCAGCATGAGCGCTCGCTCCCGCCCCGCGGGGCCGCCCCCACTACCACAGACCCCCTCCTGCTCGCTGAATGCTAGCATCATGAGATCGGGCTCCCTTCTTCGTCGGATTTCCTCCGTCGTCGACAGGGGAGATTCCTTCCCACACGAGGACGGGATTGACCGTGCCGCCCGCTCATAGACGAGGGGAAAACTCGTCGAACAGGACCTGGGGCCACGAAATGCCACTTCCGCGGAGAAAGCGGTGGGTCGTGCGAATTCGCCCTCGATTTTCCTCATCAGACGGCGACAGCGGCTGGACCACGGGCTAAGATGCGGACAGTCGGGCGACCGATGACGAGTGCACCGGCCCACGATCCCTGGCGAATCGTCGCTCCGCTCGCCGGCGACCGGTCGTTGCGCGGCCTGGCCGCGACGAAACGTCTCCGTCCCGATCAGCGGACGACGCTCGAGCGGCGGCTGATCGTGCGTGAGTACCGGCGCCACGCCGTCGTCTACCGTCCGGGTGAGCCGGCGGACAGTCTCTACGTCATCCTCTCCGGGGTCGTGCGCCTCTCGCTGCCCACATCGACCGGGCGGCGCGTGCTCCTGCATCTCCTTCCTTCCGGCGAGATGTTCGGCCATTCGGCGCTGGTCGAGGGCGGGATGCCGCGCGTGTTCGAGGCAGCGGCCTACACCGACGTGCGGCTCGGCAAGATCACGGCACCGGACTTCCTCGACGCGCTCGCCGTGCCGCACGCCAGCGAGGTGAGCGAGCTGGTTTCTCTCCTCACCGAACGCTGGCTCACGCTCGCCGTCCGGCTCGCCCGCTTCCTCGTGCAGGACCTCCGGGCCCGCGTCGCCGCCTCGCTGATCGAGGCCGCCCGCGGCTTCGGGGTGCCCGATGCGCGGGGCCACGTGCTGGCGTTGCGCATCACCCAGGACGCCATCGCGGAGCTGTCCGCGGGCAGCCTGCGGAAGGTGAACGCCGTCCTGCGCGGCTTCGAGCAGGAGGGGATGATCAGCAAGCAGGGCGGCCGGATCATCCTCCACCGGCTGCGCGAGCTGGAGTCTCTGGCGCGCGGGAGCTGATCCCGTGCAGCTTGCCCCTCCCGGGACCCTGGGGTACAAGGCCGCCCGGGCAGAGTTCACCCGTTTTGATGGCGACCGCCTCTCGCCCAAAGGGGCCGAAGATGCGCAGCGGGACCTCTTCGGTCTCCGTGCTGCTCGCATTCGACACGGTCAGGCCCTGGCTCATACCGGGGCTCGCCGTGACGGCCATCGTGGTGTCGGCAGCGCTCGCCATCTCCGGCCTCACGCCGATCTCGGAAGGCCTCGCGGTCACCATCGTGGGAGCGCTCGTCCTGCTCCTCTACATCGGCCTCCGGCCCCTCATCGACGGCGACAAGCCGCCCCAGGCTCGCGTTCTCGGCGCCGCCCTGGGCGTCGTCTGGCTCTTCGCCTGCTACGTCCCGTTTCAGGTGCGTCTCTTTCCCGGGGTCCCGCTGGTCGACGACATGCAGATGACGGCAGGGGGCACCGGCCTCCCGCTCCGCATCCCGGCCGCGGGTCACGCTGCGATCGACCTCCTGCTCGAAGGGCATCTCGCCCCCAGCCCCTCCGGGGGAGCCGCGCTGCCCGTCCACTACGTGCTCACGCTCGAGGATGGCAGCGGCGGGCGCCAGCTGATCGACGGCGACTTCAAGGACACCCTCGCGACGCGTCGCCTCGGTCGTCGGGGCACGGCCGTCGTCCATCAGGCCCACACGGGCGACGTGCGCGTCCTCCCGAATCCGACCCGGCAGGACGTTCGCGTGACCGCCGTGACGCTCGATCCGCCCAGCTCCCAGCCCGTCACCCTCACGGTCTTCGCCCATCCGCTCCCCGGACCGATCGTGCTCGCGTTGGCGGCCGTGGCGCTGGTCGCTGCCGTGATCGCCTTCGATCGCCTCGGGCCGGCACCGGAGACCGACGGCGCACTCACGCTCGCGACCACTGCCATCCTCGGCACGGCGGTGATCTTCTGGACCAGCAACGTCATCCATCCCGACTTCTCGTCCGTGATCGGATCGGCGATCTTCGGGGGGCCGCTCGGCTTCGGCGCGGGCGCCCTGCTCTGGTGGGTTGCGAAGCGCACGGTTGAACGCCCGACCCGCTGAGGATCAGCCGCCGCCGCGGCGACGCATCTTCCTCGCGGTTGCGCTGACCATCGGCATCGGCCTGCTCGTCCTCCCCATGGTGCTCGCGGACGGGCGGGAGCTGCTGCGCACGGCGGCCGGCATCGAGCCGTACATGCTCGCGCTGCCAGCGGCGCTCACCCTCCTCTCGTACGCCGCAATGTCGCGCTCCTACCAGGACATCGCGGACGCCGCGGGGTGCCATCTCTCCTTCCGGAGCTGGCTGCGCATCACTTTCGTTTCCAACACCGTCAACTACCTCGTCACCAGCGCCGGCCTCTCGGGCTTCGCGGTGCGGATGTACCTGCTCTCCCAGCAGGGGATCACCTCCGGACGCGCCGTGCTGATCTCCCTCGTGCAGACCTTCCTCACCAACTTCACCCTCCTCTTCTTCATCCTGGCGGGCTTCGCCACCCTGCTGCTCGGCCACTCCCTGCCCGAGGTCGCCCTCGGCGCCACGGCGGCCGTGGTCATCCTCTTCGCCGCGACGCTCGCCTTCGCGGCCGTCCTCGTCTTCCACCGTCGGCTCCGCCGCCGCACGCTCTTCGTCCTCGCGGAAGGCTCGCACCGTCTCCTGCGTGCCACGCTGCCGCGCTGGACTCCCGGGCGGGTGCGCATGTGGCGCTTCCAGCACAACCTGAACGAGGGATTCGAGTTCCTGCTGGCGCGGAAGGAACACATCCTGGCGCCGGCGGGGTGGATCCTGCTCGACTGGGTACTGACACTCGCGATCCTGTGGGCCGCGTTCCAGGCCGTGCATTATCCCATCGGCCTCGGCCTGGTGGTGATCGGGTTCGCGGTCGGCATCTGTCTCTCCCTCATCTCGGTCGTACCCGCCGGCCTCGGCGTCATGGACAGCTCCATGACGGCCGTCTTCGTCGGGCTCTCGGTGCCGCTCGAGCGCGCGGTGGTCGCCGTGCTCATCTTCCGGGTCGCGTACTACCTCTTGCCGCTCGTCGTGAGCCTCTGCGTCTTCCACCGCGTGATGCTCGAGGCGGCGCACCGGGTGGGCTCTGCGACGCGCGTGAACACCGTCGCGGGTTTGACACCCCCTCCCCCCGTCGATATGAACCCGGCATGATCGGTTCGGAGGCGTTGCGCACGCCCGAGCAGGGCGCGCGCGCGGCGCTGCCGGCCGGCGTGGTGACCTTCCTCGACGCCCTCGGCGGCATCACGCTCCTCAGCGGCGACGCGATCCGCACGGCGTTTCGCCGCCCACCGGAATGGCGTCTGGTCAGCGAGCAGCTCGAGCAGGTGGGCTGGCGCTCGCTCTCCATCGTCAACTTGACCGCAGTCTTTACCGGGATGGTGCTAGCGCTACAGCTCGGAAGCTATCTCTCACGTTTCGGCGCCAAGATGTTCGTGTCGCGGATCGTCGGCGTGTCACTGGTGCGGGAGATGGGGCCGGTGCTGACCGCCCTCATGATCGGCGGCCGCGTGGGCGCCGGCATCACGGCCGAGCTGGGCTCGATGACCGTCACCGATCAGGTCGACGCCATCCGGGCGCTCGGCGCGAGCCCGGTGCGCAACCTGGTCGTTCCCCGCCTGCTCGCGGTGCTCATCATGCTGCCGGTGCTCACCCTCATCGGCGATCTGGTCGGGGTGCTCGGCGGGCTGCTGATCGGCGTGACCGAGCTCAACCTGAGCGCGGCATTCTACATCAACTCACTCACGCAGGTCCTCCTCCTCGAGGACGTGTTCTCCGGGCTCGGCAAGTCGATCTTTTTCGCCTACTTCATCGCCGCCATCGCCTGCTACGAGGGGCTGGCGGTGACCGGGGGCGCCGACGGGGTCGGGCGCGCCACCACCCGGACCGTGGTCGCCGCCTCGATCACCGTGCTGGTGTCCGACTTCTTCCTGACCAAGCTCTTCATGATCGCGACGTGACACCCGAGGTCCACATCCGCTGCCGCGGCCTCGAGAAGCGCTTCCGCGACAAGGACGTCCTGCGGGGCGTGACGCTCGACGTGCGCGCCGGCGAGACCCTGGTCGTGCTCGGCGGCAGCGGCTCCGGCAAGAGCGTGCTCCTGAAGCACATGAACGCCCTCCTCACGCCGGACGCGGGAAGCGTGGAGGTCGAGGGGGTGGTACTCGGCAGCTGCCGCGAGGACGAGCTCGCGCGCATCCGCCGGAACGTCGCCATGCTCTTCCAGCAAGCCGCCCTGTTCGATTCGCTGACGGTGGCCGAGAACGTCGCCTACCCGCTGCGCGAGCACCATCTGTGTGCCGAGCCGGAGCTGCGCGACCGCGTCCGCACCGCGCTCGACATGGTGGGGCTCGCGGGCACCGAGACCCTCATGCCGTCCGAGCTCTCGGGTGGCATGCGCAAGCGGGCCGCGCTCGCGCGCGCCCTCGTGCTCGAGCCGCGGGCCATCCTCTACGACGAGCCCACCACCGGCCTCGATCCGGTGGTCGCCGCCAAGGTCAACCACCTGATCCGCGATCTCCAGCGCCGCCTCGGGCTGACTGGCGTGGTGGTGACGCACGATCTCGGCAGCGCCTTCTTCGTCGCCGACCGGATCGCATTTCTCCACGACGGTCGCATCCGCTTCGTCGGGCCGCCCGAGGAGGCGCGCGCCTCGACCGACCCCCACCTGCATGAATTCCTGACCGCCGCCTGAGAGAGGACCGCGGTGCAGACGACGAAGGTGGGGCTCCTCGTGACGGTGGCGATGGCGCTGTTCATGGGCGCGATCCTCACTCTGGGGCAGCAGGAGCACCTCTGGGAGCGGAAGGTCCGCTACGACATCCACTTCGCGCGCACCAACGGCCTGCAGGTCGGAGCGCCGGTCAGCCTGACGGGCGTGGTGATCGGATCGGTGGTGGACATGCGGTTCCCCGCCGATCCCACCGCCGCCTACATCGAGGTGGTGATCGGCGTGACCAAGAGCGTCGCCCCTCGTCTGCGCGAGAACTCGGTCGCCACGATCCGCACCTACGGGCTCCTCGGCGACCGCTACATCGAGCTCACCACCGGCTCGCCCGACGCCCCGCCGGTGCCGCCGGATGGCCTCCTCCCGTCGCTCGATCCCATCGACTACGAGGCGGTGCTCGGGCAGAGCGGCGACATCGTCACCAACATCGTCGAGGTGACGGCGTCGTTGAAGGACGTGCTCGGCTCGATCCAGCGAGGTGAGGGGTTGCTCGGCGCCATGGTTCGCAACCGCGAGCTGGGAGAGGCGACCCTCGTCGACCTGCAGCGCACCATGGCCAACGTGCAGGAGACGACCCGCGTGTTCGAGAAGATCCTGCGCCGGGTTGAGCACGGCCAGGGCCTCCTCGGGCAGCTCACCAGCTCGAGCAAGGAGGGCGACGAGCTGCTGGCGCGCGTCGGTCGCACGAGCCGCTCGCTCGAACGCTTCGCGCGGCGCCTCGAGCAGGGCCGGGGCGCCCTGCCCCAGCTGGTCGAGGACGAGGCGTATGCCCGGCGCGTGCTGGGGAACCTCGACCGGGCCGTAGCCGATCTGGCCGACGTCGCCGCCAAGCTCGATCGTGGCCAGGGCACGCTCGGCAAGCTCGTGAACGACCCGTCGCTCTACCACGAGGCGCGGGGCCTGGTCGGCAGCGTGCGCGAGAGCTGGTGGCTCCGCTTGATGGGTGGTGGCCATGCATCGGACACGCCCTCGACGCCGCCCGCCCCCGCCGCCGAGCCGGCGGCCAGGGAGCCGACCCCATGACCGTCCGCTGCCCGCGCTGCTCCACCCTCTACCGTCGCCCCACGCGGATTCCCGGCAGCGCCACCCCGACGTTTCGCTGCGCCCGGTGCCGGCACGTCTTCGGCGCCGGCCCGGTAGAGGAGGACGTCGCCGCGGGGCCCGAGCCTTCGCTGGATGACGACGACGCCTTCGTCTTCGACGCGGAGGAGCCGGCGGTGGACCAGGAGGACACCTCCGAGGAGATGGCCGATGCGGAGCCCGCGCCGCGCGGGGCTCGCCCCGAGCGTCGGCCGGACGCCCCCCCGACCGACGAGGTCGAGCTCCCGGCCCGCGAGGCGACGGCGGGCAACCCGCGCTCGACCACCCGCTTCGCCCTCCGTGCGCTGCTCACGGTCTTCGCGGGCTACGCGATTCTCTCCATCTACATCTACACGCATGCCGACGCGGCCCGCGAGCTGCTCGCCTCGCTCCCCGTGCTCGGGGCACGGATGATCGAGACACGACTCAACCCGGCGAGCATCCAGCTGACCAACGTGCACGGCCAGTACCAGCGCGTGAAGGGCGACCAGCTCGTGTTCGTCATCGTCGGGACGGCGACCAATAATTCGCCCGTTCCAGCGCGCGCGATCCAGGTCGAGGGGCGCATCATCGGCGCCCGGGAAGAGCGCCAGGTGGTCTTCTGCGGGGCGGCTCCGCGCGACGTTCAGGAGCTCTCGCTGCGCGAGATCGCGCTCCTCCAGACCTTGGAGCCGCCGAAGGACTGGGCGCTCCAGCCCGGCGAGCAGACGAACTTCCTGATCGCCTTTGCCTCGCCGCCGACCGACCTCAGGGAGTTCGCCGCGGAGGTCGTCGCGGTGCAGGCGCCAGCGCGAGGCCGCAGCGGACTCCCCGCGGGACCCATGCGCGACGCGTGATGCGCGTACGGACGGGTTCGGTCAGCCGTTCTTCGGCTTCGACTCGGACTCGTTGGGCGTGACGTCGATCTCCGGGGGCTCCCGCAGTCCCTTCTTGAAGGCCTGCACCCCCTTGCCGAAGCTCCCCATGACCTCGGGCAGCCGTCCAGCCCCGAAAACGACCAGCACGATGACGAGAACCACCAAGAGTTCGCCGATTCCCATACCGAACATGACACGATGATAGGAGTCCCACGCCCGGCAGGCAAGTCACGATGCCAACTCGGGTCCCACGTGACGCGCCCCCATATACTTCGTTGCGCTCCCCGGGGCCCCCCCCTATACTCCGCGCCTCGCATGCTGCGGAGCTATCGCGAAGCCTACGAGCGGCTCCTGCCGCTGGTCGAGAAGCCCGGCCGCTACCTGGGCAACGAGCGTGGCACCCGCCGCAAAGACCTGCAGCAGGTGCGGCTCCGTTTCGCGCTCGCGTTCCCCGAGGTGTACGAGATCGCACAGTCACACCTCGGCCTGCAGATCCTCTACGACATCCTGAATCGGCGTCCCGACGTGGCCGCCGAACGGGTCTACGCACCCTGGCCGGACCTCGAAGCCCTGCTGCGCGCCCGCGGGCTGCCGCTCGTCTCGCTCGAGAGTCACCTGTCGCTCGCGGACTTCCACGTCGTCGGCTTCAGCCTCCAGTACGAGCTCACCT
>Ga0126369_10001422_pt1 | contig 16501 bp, 15 predicted proteins | sample PanSoiMetaPlot_1_FD_109646 | JGI IMG/M metagenome (GOLD analysis project Ga0126369, IMG submission 109646) | Tropical forest soil microbial communities from Panama - MetaG Plot_1 | ecosystem: Environmental > Terrestrial > Soil > Tropical forest > Bulk soil | place: Panama | collected 2016-02-17 | reverse complement strand
GGAGGAAGATGCGGCGGTGGCGCGTACCGTGGGGGGCGACCACCACCCGGCCCTGTCCTGTCATGATCGAGCCGTTCACGGTGCGGGTCACGCTGACCCGGCCGTGCCCGGTTGGCAGCCCGCTCAACAGGACGCTCCCGTTGCTCCGGGTGTGGAAGTGCAGCACGCGCGCCACGTGGCGGGCGTGGCGCCGGCCCGCCCGGCGCACCCTCACCGTCTCCGCGACCCTGACCTCGACGTCATTGACGGGATTCCCCGCCGCGTCGCGATCGTCGATCTCCTGCCCGTCGGGCCCCACGACCTCTACGTCGACGTGATTGCTGGAGTTCTTGACCTCGACCTTGGTCGCCACCAGCGTCGGGAGCAGCGCGGGATCGAGGCGGATCTCGAGGAACGTTCCCACAGGGAGGGTCGTGAGGTCGACCGGCGGCTGCTCGCCGTCCTCATCGTCGTCGTCCGAGCCCTCGATGTCGGCGTGGCTCGCGTCGATCACCAGGCCGAGCACGTGCACCATCGTCGTGTCCACGACCACCTGCTGCAGCGGCGCCAGCACCTCTACGCGGGGTCCGTCTTCTCCCTCGCCCACTTGGTCGTCTTCCTCGTCGCCGCCGCCCACCTCGACCTCCGTCGCCTTCAGCGGCACGTCGACGTCGTTCAGGAGATCGACCTTGATGATCTGGCCGATCAGTGGCACGAGCGCCGCGCAATCGAGCGGAGCCTCATCCTCGTCGTTCGCGCTGATGGCGGCACTCGTGATGTCGATTGTCAGTCCCAGGACCTTGATCGTTGGAGGAACGGTTCCGCACTGGGGGTCCTCCAGCGGCGCCCGGACCTTGATCTCGACCTCGTCACTCTCGTCATCGGCCCACGCGCACCGCGCCGCAGGGAGACCTGCGAGCAGCACCGCGAGCACCGCGCCAACCACCGCCCAACGAGCGTCCTTCATGGGGTCATCCTCCTCACCGCCACAACCACGTCGCATCCGACGCGGGAGCGTTCACTCTTGTGCTGCGCCCTCGACGCCTCTATGGGCACGGGACGCGAACTAACAACCAACGAAGCACTCTGCGTGCCACCATGGGCGCCCGCACCACTGTGTGCGCCGCCGCGCCGGGCGCGCAAGGGGATCCGGAGGACCAGGAGGAGATGAGGAAATTAGCCGCCCGTCTCGAAGCGGAGCGACGTGACGCTTGACGCTCGCGGGCTAGCTCAGAAAGAAAGCATGCCTGAAGATGATCGCGCGGACCTGCTGGGGGGGACGTCGCGGAGTACCAACGCCGGGAAGAAGCGGAGCACGCCCGGGTGGTCGAGAGATCGCAGCAATGGGCACGTCGCGGAATGTGTCCGCGCTGCCCGTTCTGGCGCTATCTCTCCGAGAGGTCGCCTTGGAGACGTCCGAGGGGGTGAGCATTCTGACCCGTAAACTTCGTATCTGTACACTTTCGTCCGTCATGTGTCCCCGGCCCGGGATAGGTCCTCAATTTCCGCCTCCGGCGCTCGTCCGCGATATCGCATTCGCTAGGTAGCGCGTCGAAAGCATGAACATCCCAACGGCTATGCTAAGATAAGCCGTATGGCGGATCCCGACCGTCCACACGAAGATTTCGAGGACCACGAACCGCGCTTGGAGGACGGGGGACGGCGGTCGATTTTTTCCGCGCTTTCGTTCCGAGCGACCGCCATTGTCGTCGTGCTCGGCCTCGTCACGGCCATCGCAGGTCCGTATGTTCTCAAGCTGGTCAACCAGCCGGCTCCCAAGCCGATGATTCTCGCGAGACCCGAGACGCGGCCGCTACCCAGACCCATCGGGCCGCCGCCCGTGTCCTCCCCGATCACGATGGCTCCGGCGCCGGCGATGGAAAGGCCCCCGCTCGTCGAGAAGCCGGCGGTGACGGAGAAGCCGGCTCCGCTGCCGACGATTGCGAAGAAGGAAGACACGAGCGCGAACTCGGCCGCGAAGGAAACGACGTCGTCCCGCCCGGTGAAGGGGGCGGCGAGATCCGCGCCGAAGCGGCGCCGCGCATACTTCGTCCAGGTGGGGGCGTTCAGGAGCCCGGAGTTGGCCGCGCAACTCGCCACGCGGCTGCGCGAGCTGAACTACCACGTGGAGGAATCGTCGACGCTCGGAGCGAAAGCGGACCGCGCGAGCGCGGCAGCGCCGAGCCCATCGGCCGGTGACAAGGACGACGTCAACCTGCCGGGCGGGTCCAAAGACACCGCCGTCGAGGGGCTCAAGGTGCAGGTTCGACGGGCCAGCAGCGCCGCCGCATCGGGGCCGTCCGCCGCCGGCACCCCGTCGGGTGGCAGTGACGTGCTCCATCGCGTGCGCGTGGGCCCCTTCGGTAGTCGAGCAGCCGCGAGCTCCGTGCTCCGTGAGCTCGAGCAGCGTGGCTACACACCGTTCGTCGCACGGACCGGCGGGTGACTTCCGTCCCGAGCTGAGACGAGATCTCGGGTCGCTCTGGTTATTCGCGTTCTTGGAGCTTCGAGAGGAGCCGCAGCATCTCGAGGTAGAGCCAGATCAGGGTTACGAGGAGGGCGAAGGCGCCGTACCACTCCATGTACTTGGGGGAGCGGCTCGCGGCGCCGCGCTCGATGAAATCGAAGTCGAGGACGAGGTTCAGGGCAGCGACGCCCACGACGATCAGGCTGAAGACGATGCCGACCGTGCCGCTGCCGTGGATGAGGGGGATGCTGGCGCCGAAGAGGCTCATCACGAAGCCGATCAGGTAGACCAGCATGATGCCGCCGGTGGCGGCGAAGACGCCGAGTTTGAAATTCTCGGTGGCCTTGATCAAACCGGAACGGTAGGCGAGCAGCAGCGCGCCGAGCGTGCCGAAGGTGAGGAACACCGCTTGGCTCACCAGGCCAGGATACCGCGTCTCGAAGGTGACGGAGATTCCGCCGAGAGCGAGCCCCTCCAAGGCGGCGTAGATCGGGGTCGTGATCGGGGCCCACGGCGGGCGGAAGCTCGTCGCTAGCGCCATCACCAAGCCGCCGAAGACACCGACCATCATCAGGACGGCGACCCGCGGATCGGCGCGGCCCAGGTTCCACGTGTAGCTGGCCGCCGCCATGAGCACCGCCAGGGAGAGCGCGGTCTTGTTGACCGTTCCCTGGAGAGTCATCGTCTCCTCGCCGTAGGCGGCCCGCGTACCGCGGAACGTATCGTCGGAGAGGACGGGGTTGCCGGAGCGCATGGGCATCGGTTGGCTCATGCGCGGCATTCTCGTCCGTCACCGCCGGCGGAGCAACGGGGGTTGCATCAGGACGCTGGCCGCCCGGCTTCGCTGTCGACGGCGAAAGCCGAGTAGCGCCACGGGCGCATCGGGGGGAATCGGGCGCAACCGTCCCCTGGGCTCACGAGGCGGGGCACTCGGCTGCTCGCGCGGGGTCGACAAGGGCGGGCGGGAGGTGCGGAGGGTGGACGCGAGCGTGCCGGAAGTCGAAGAACTCCAGCAAGGGGTCGGCGTTGGCGTCGCGGCGCGTGAGCGCCGGAAGGTCGAAGCGAGTCTCGATGAAGCGCAGGATCGCCGTGTGGTCGTGGACCACGTGCGACACGAAGTGGCGCCGGGCGTACGGAGAAACCACGACGAACGGCACGCGAACCCCATAGCGGTCGAAGGCCGCCGCGGTGTCGCCCGGGCCCAGTTTCGGCGCGATGTCGTCGGGGACACATGCCGGCGGCGGGGGGACGTGATCGTAGTAGCCGCCGTGCTCATCGTACACGAGGAACAGGGCGGCGCGCGACCAGTTCGGGCTTACCATGAGCGCCTGCACGACGTCCGCGACGAACTTTTCACCGACTTGAACGTTGGCAGGGGGATGCTCGTCACTCTCCTGGTTGAGCGTTCCGAACCCCCGCGCGTCGATGAAGGCGACCGCGGGCAGCGTCCCCGCCGCCGCGTCGGTGAAATACCGGGTGATCGGCACGACGTTGGCCGGGTGACTCCTCACGTAGGCGAAGGGCAAGAACATCGGCACGTCGGAATAGTACTCCCGCCACGACACGCCATGCGCATCGAGAAGGTTCAAGATCGTGGGCTGCGAGAAATCGTTCGCCGACGCGGGCAGATCGTTCTGGATGTGCCCGAAGGACGTGCCCGCGAACAGGTAGAACCGATTCGGGTAGGTGGGGCCGAGGACCGAGCAGAAGTACCGGTCCCCGATCGCGAAGGCACGGGCCAGGCGGTAGTAGAACGGCAGGTCCTGCCGCGTGTAGTACGCCATCGTCCGCCGCCCCGTGGGATCCTCGGGGTCGACGTTGGCCGCGGTGAAGCCATCCATCGCGCCCCCGTCCCACTCGCGATGACTGCCGGTCCAGGAGTGGTCGAGATCGAGGCCATTCGGAACGCACGTGTGGCGATCGTGGAACGCTTGGATGCGGTCGCGCGCAGGCCGGGGCGCCCCGGCAGGCACCGTGGGATCGGGGTTCGCCGCGTGGTGGGGCTCTGCCTCGGCGTGCGGCTGGCCCTCGGCATGGAGGTGGCCAAAGTAGTGGTCGAAGGATCGGTTCTCCTGCATGAGCACGAGGATGTGATCGAGCGGGATCGCGGCCCCATGCGGCGTGCCAGGGGGCAGCGTGTCGACGGGAAGCGCCCCGGCTCCGAAGCCGCACGAGGCTGGTGGCTCGATGGCTGCCGCGGTGGTCGCGATCAGCACAGTGAGGAGAACGGCCGCTCGCATCGCTAGCCACCACTCACCGACTCGGGCAGCACCGTCAAGTGACGGCGACGACGACGCGAGCCGCTGCTGGGAGTCTGTTTTCTCGCAGAGCACGACCCACACGCCCCGGCTGTTCCGCGCGGCGCTTCCGTGATCGCCCCGTAGCCGCGCGTCTCCGACCCTCTCAACCCATCTGCCAGCGCAGGCGCCAAGGCGCTCCGCAAGGGCACGAGCTTGGAAGGACCCTACCGCGTCAGAATGGGCAGAGCCTGTGTAATTCTCGTTGACAGCGAGTCCTGAGGAGGTGGATTGTCGCGCCATCAAACAGCGAGGCCCCATGGTACCTAAATTCATTGTCGCCGCGATTTGCATCGCGCTGTCTCCGCTCGCACGCTCCGCGGAAGCTCAGACGCCACCACCAGCGCCGGCCCTGATCGCGCCCGCCCCCGGCGCGGCGCTGGTGCAACCGATCGCGCTCGCATGGAGCGCCGTCGTGGATCCCAACGGGCCGATCGGCAGCTACACCTGGCAGGTGTCGACGTCTTCGACCTTCACCTTCATCATCGCGTCGGGGTTCACCAATGCCTCCGGCGACCCCAGCATTCCCACGCGCACGCAAGACAAGGTCAGCGGCCTACCCAAAGGGACCTACTTCTGGCGCGCCAAGGCCACGCAGATCGTCGGCGGAGTGGTCTTCGCAGTCGATTCCGCCTGGTCGCCGGTACAGAGCTTCACGGTCGTCGGGCTCGGGCCGGCCCCCGGAACACCCAGCTTCACGTCGCCCGCCAGCGTCGCGCAGTTCCACGTGCTTGAGTTCTTTCCGATCACCTGGACCGCCGTTCCCGGCGCCCATCACTACCTGCTGGAAGCGGACAACGAGCCGACGTTCTCGTACCCGTTGACGCTCACGACCGACCCGCTGCAGTTCGGCACGAGCTTCCGCGCCGGATGGGGTAATCCGCTCAGCGTCTTCTACCGAGTCGTGGCCGTGTCGGCCGACGGGGTGCGTGGCCTGCCCTCGCCGACGCTGAGCGTGCAGATCACGGACGCCGCGCCGGTCCCACCGCCGCCCACGCCCTTGTTCCCGGTCGGCGGAGCGACGGTGACGTTGCCGTTCGTGATCGACTGGAGCGACACGCCGAACCCGCAGGTCGCCGGCTACGACCTCGATATCGACAACGACCCGAACTTCCTGGGCGCCATCGGCGTGCTGCTGGCTCAGGGGGTCAGTCGCTCCGACTACCTGGTGGTGCCCGACCCGCTGGTCGAGGGCATCAATCGCTTCCCACCGGGCACCTACTTCTGGCGCGTGCGGGCCGTTCACGGAGAGGTCTTCGGTCCGTGGTCGAAGGGAGCGAGCTTCACCGTCGCCGCCTCGCCGCCGACTCCGCCGGGGCTGGCGATCTTCAACGTCCTGACGGAGCCGGGCAGCGTCTCGGGGGGCAACTCGACCCAGGCGCGCGTGACGCTGAACATGCCCGCACCGGCGGGCGGGGCGCTGGTCAACGTCGCCACCGACCTGCCCAATGCCCAGACCCCGACCAGCGTCGTGGTCCCCGCCGGCAAGACCGACGCGACGGTCTCTCCCATCACGACGATGCCGGTATCCGGCGCCAACATCGGTAGCGTCCGTGCCGCCTACGGCCTCGGCTGGCAGGAGAACTCGCTCGGTCTGTGGCCGATCCTCTGGGGCGTGTCGCTCAGCAACGAGAGCGTGGTCGGCGGGGCCTCCGTCCTGGGGACGGTGACGCTCTTGAATCCGGCGCCACCGGGGGGCGTCGAGGTCACGCTGGTGAACAACGACAGCAGCCTGATCTCCATGCCCGCCACAGTAGTCATTCCGGCTGGCGGGACGGGTGCGACGTTCAACGTCCTCACCGCTCCGGTCTCGGTCCCCACGCGCGCGACCATGGATTCGGGCACCGCCTTCGAGGGATTTCATGCTCCATCCACGGGGCTGACCTTGCTGCCGGCAGGAAGCCCTCCGCCACCTCCGAGTCTCTCGTCGCTGACCCTCGCGTCCGCGCAGATTCTCGGCGAAGGCAGCACGACGGCGACGGTGACCCTCACCTCGCCCGCACCGGCCGGGGGTGCGCTCGTCGCCCTCAGCGGCAGCATGGAGGGGCAGGTGGTCACGCCTGCCAACGTCACCGTGCCGGCAGGCAGCATCAGTGCCGACTTCACGATCATGGTGCCGCAGGTGGATGCGCCACGCTATGTCCTCATCCAGGGCTCGTACGGCACCAGCGGGGGAATTCAAGCGAGGCTGCTGGAAGTCGATCCGGGACCGCCGGGCGCCTCCGTGCTCTTCGCGTTCGGCGTCACTCAGCCCATCGGGGGAATGATCGGAGGCACATCGACGCGAGGAACCGTCTCGACGGTCATGCTGGCGCCGGCCGGCGGCGGAGCAGTGACACTGACCAGCGACAATCCGTCGGTCGTCCAGGTGCCGCCCGTCGTCTCCATCGCAGCGGGCAACAGTGCGAACAGCTTCACGATCACCACGAGCCCTGTCGTCGTGGCAACGACCGTCCGCGTGGACGCGACCGCGGGTGGTGTCACGAAAACTCAATTCATCAACGTGGGGCCCGACCCGAACGCGCCGCCCCTCCTGTCGTCGGTGACGCTCGCCGCGGCCAGCGTCACCGGTGGCAGCAGCGTCGGTGGCACCGTGCTCCTGAGCAGCGCCGCGCCGCCAGGAGGCGTGTCAGTGACGCTCGCGACCAGCAACCTGGTCGCGAAGCCGCAGCCCGTCGTCCTGGTGCCGGCAGGCTCGAGCGCTGCCAGCTTCACGGTCACCACGTCGGCCGTGTCGACGAGCACTCCCGTCACTATCACGGCCGCGTTCGGCGGCACGGCGCGCACGGCCAGCCTCACGGTATTGGCAGCGGCGCCGCCGGCCACGCCAGGCACGCCGAGTCTGCTCAGCCCGGCCGACCGGGCCACCGTCTCCCAGCCCGCCCTGTTCGACTGGAGCGACACGGCCAATGCGGCCACCTACCTGATCCAGATCTCCACCTCGAGCGCCTTCAGCCCCATCACGTCGAGCCAGACGGTGAGCGTGTCGCAGGCGACGATCACCGGCCTGCCGGCTCAGCAGCTCTTCTGGCGCGTCCGCGCCATCAACTCCGCCGGGACCGCCGGACCGTTCTCGGCCGCTCGCCGCTTCACGGCGCAGGCCGCACCGCCTCCGCCTCCCGTGGCGAGCCTGTCCACCGTGAGCCTGAACCCGATCTCGGTCGTGGGCGGCAACGCGTCGCAGGGCACCGTGACGCTGGCCGCCGGCGCGCCCACCGGCGGAGCCGTGGTGAGCTTGAGCAGCGCCAACACGGCCGTCGCCACCGTCCCCCCCAGCGTTACCGTCGCAGCAGGTGCGACGAGCGCGACCTTCACGATCACGAGCAGCGCCGTCACCGCCTCGACCGGTGTGACGATCACCGGAACCCTTGGCGCCGTTTCGCGCAGCGCTTTGCTGACGGTCAATCCCACACCAGCGGCGCCGACCCTCTCCTCGGTGACGGTCAATCCGACCAGCGTGGTCGGCGGCACCTCCAGCACGGGAACCGTGACCCTGACCGCGGCGGCACCCACGGGCGGGGCCATCGTCACGCTGTCGAGCAGCAACACGACCGCCGCCACGGTGCCTGCGAGTGTGACCGTGGCCGGCGGCGCGACCAGCGCGACCTTCGGCGTGACGACGACCGCAGTCGCCGCGACGACGTCGGTGATCGTCACCGGCAGCTTCGGAGGCGCCTCCGGGACGGCAGCGCTATCGGTGAATCCGACGCCTCCGCCAGTGCCGTCGGCGACGCTGTCGGTGACCGCGACTGGACGAAGCGGCGAGCGAGTGACCTCGAGCCCTGCCGGGATCAACGCCGCGGTCGGCAGCACCGGTTCGGCAACGTTCACCACCGGTACGTCGATCACGCTCACCGTGTCGAACGGTCGTGACGCGATCTGGTCCGGCACCTGCTCGAGCGGGGGCGCCAAAGCCAAGACGTGCACCTTCACCATTACGGGCGCCGCGTCAGTGAGTGCGAACGTACAGTAGGACGCGCGACTTCTCTGACCAGGACTCTTCGTGTTGGGCGGTGACCGAGCGCCGGGGGTCTGAAGAGTGCCCTGGGGATCACCACTACGGCGCCGGCGGCGCGTCGAGAAACCGCCTGACCTCCTGCAGAAAGCGCTGAGGGGAATCCTGCATGGAGAAGTGACCGGCCCTGTCGAGCACCACCATCTCTGAGTCCTTCACGAGTCGGCGCAGCGAGGCAGCCGCTCGGAGGGGTATGATGTCGTCCGCCGCCCCGTGCACGAGCAGTGTCGGACACTGCACCCGCGACACCGCGCGGAAGTAGGTCAGGCCATCGCGGAAGAACTCACCCCGGATTGCCCGCAGGAGGTTCCGTCGCGTTCCCCGGATCCGATAGACCGCACGCAGGCGCTCGGCGTAGAGCGCCGGCTGATCCGGCCGCTCCGGCCAGTAGTCGCTCCGCGCAAGAATGGTCTCGCCGATCCCCGGCGTCACCATGAGGAGCATGAAGGCGGGCATCCACGGCCCCGAATCGACACTGACGGCGCGATTCACCCGAGATGGATAGCTCCCGGCGAAGACCAGGGCGATCGCGCCTCCCAGTGACTGGCCGATCACGGAGACGCGATCCAGGCCGAGCGCGTCGAGCGTCCCGGCAAGTTGATCGGCCCACAGCGAGACACCGTAGGCGAAGGTGTCGTCTCTTTCGCTGAAGCCCATTCCATAGAGATCCAGTGCGACCACACGGTGGTCTCGCCCGAGATCGTCCAGGACCGACGTCTCCCAATCGAGCGTCGTGCCACCAGTGCCTGGCACGAGAAGAACGCCCGGGCCTTCGCCACGCTCGACGACGTGAACTCGGTGGCCGCCCACGTGCACGAATCGCCCCGGGACGTTCGGTGGCAGCCCGTCACCAGCCTCGGTCTCCAAGCTGGCGATCCGTCGGGTCGCGGTGAGGTAGAGCACCGACAGCGCCAACGTGATGAGCAGAAGCCCCGCAACGATGGCTGCCATCAGTCTCCGGAGGGTCATGGCCGCTGCCCGCCCTCGCATGACGTCTCCCCCCAGGATCGCGTCAGAAGGGCGTCACGTCGATTGCTGTCCACGCGATGGAGGGGTCAGGTCTCGCTGCTCGTTTCGCGGACCTTGTCATGCGAACCGGGCCAGGTCTCGTACTGCGGGAGTCCATCGGTGATCTCGTACCAAGGTGATTTTGAGCTCACCCAGAAGTGGCCTTCCGGTCGGTTGCTTGGCGCTTGCTCGAGCCCTCCGAGAGGCACCCCGATCTTGGTTGGATCGTTGTCGTAGGTGCTGATGAGGTTGGAGCCGCAGACCCTGCAGAAATGTTTGACGACGAATTCGGACGAGTGATACCGAGCGAGCAGGTCCTCGCCTTTGAGCCACGAGAACTGAGAAGCCTTGATCGTCGCCCTGGTGCGAAACGCTGCACCGTGCCAACGCCTGCAGTTTGAGCAGTGGCAATTGAAAATTGGGCCGAGCTCGCCGCGAATCTCGTAGGCGATCCCTTCGCAAAGACACCGACCCGTAAGAAGCTGCATGTGTCTCACCGATCCCTAGGCAGCATACTGAGCCGCGGACTTTACCACCTGTCCGCTCTCCCCAAACTCGAACCACTCTGCGGCCATACGCCCGTCATGTCGCTGGTAGTGGATGACGAGGCTGCGAACGCCGCAAAGAACGGAGTCCAGCTCGAAGTGCAGGTCTGGAGAGCGCGCCAGCGCCTTGGCCCAGTAGCCGGCGACCGCCTTCTTGCCCCGCAAGGTGCCGGACGGCTCGCCGGCGATCTGAACGATGAAGGGTGAGGAGAACTCGAAGTCATCCGAATAGTGCGCCAGGATGCGCTCGAGGTCGTGGCTGTTCCAGGCCGAAATCCAGGCTCTGGCGAATGCCTCAGCGTCTGCTTTCGTCAGCATCGACCGGTGCTATGCAGCAGATCTCCGCGCAGTGAGCGTGAGAAACTCGTGGCCGTCGGAGCGGTGTCTCGCAGGGAAGTGGGGGAAGCAGAAATACTCCGGGGTTTCCACGGTGAAGCCCGCCTCCTCCGCGCAACGGCGCAGCACGTCCTTCTCGGAGAGATGCACCATCGGCGGGAATCTCCCTTTCCAGTCCGGCGGGGCGACGGTGCGGGGATCGAAGATCCTGGGCCAGCGCTCGCCGCGGCGCGCTCGCGTCCCATACTCGGGCCGCAGCGTGCGGTAGAAACCCAGGCTGGGCGTCATGACGACCACGTACCACGCACCGCCGGGTTCGAGCCAGCGCAGCACCCTCTGGAAGGGCCGCTCGACCGTCGGTCCATCGAAGAAGTGTAGCACCTGTGCGGCAAGGCCTCCGCTCAAGCTGCCGTCACCGAGAGGCGAATTTCCTTCGGAAAGCGCGCTGGCATGAGGACGAGACGCTTGCGATCCTCTCCGGACGCACCGGACGCCAGCACGCCGAGCTCGGACGCCGAGAGATCGTTCGCGATCACCGTGCCTCCTGCGCGCAAGGCGGGCAGTGTCGCGTTTGCCGTAGGCAGCGCCGACTTCCAGGAGCGGACGACCAGCCCTGCCGGCGAGCTCGATGAACGCCTCCGCTGCGGGCGAGGGTTCCTCGGTCATAATGCCCATTGCGTCGTCGGTCGGGATCAGCCCGTCCTCGACGGCCTTCGGCCAGTGCTCGTTCATCTAGCGGAGGTGCGGCCGCAGCGACTCGTATTCGCCTTCGGGGACGAGAAGGAAGTTCGTGACGCCGTTCACGCCTCCGACCTCGCGGACGCGTGCGCCCGCCGATTCCACCGCCTCCGCCGAGCTCACGACACCGAGCAGCACGACGTGCCCGGCGAGCGCTTCGATCTCGATGCGCGTCACCACCTCCCCGGGCTCGAGCGCCAGCGCCGACTTCACCTTGGCCTTCAGCCCCTCGTCGCTCACGGTCGACTGCGACGCCGGTCGCACGGGCAGATAGGCATCGACGGTCCGGACGCCTGCGAGCGGACGGACGAGACTCTCGAGGCGGGCGGCCTCGTCGGTATCGTTGACGAAGCCCACCAGGTAGACGTGGCCCATGTACGCGTGGGGCGTCACCGCGACCACGCGCCTCGGGTCGTCGGTGAGGATTGCTTCGCGCACGCGCATGGCCAGACGATGGTCCTCGACCTGCGAGAATACGTTCTCCTCGCTGGACGCTGCCTTCGCCATGGCGCGGTACGGGCGCGGGCCGCCACAGCCGAGAGCAGCGATCAGCGCGAGCGTCAATGAGACGAACGCTGACGTCTTCACGGGTATCCTCCGCGGGTGTCTCTAGCCGGGTGCGGGCAAGATTGCCAAGCGACACCGCGGGCGAAGCCCGACTCGCGGTGGGAAGGCTGACGTCGGCGCGGAGCCAGCGCCGGTTTCATTTGAGAGGCTTCCCCATGCTCACCCGATCTTCAACGGAATATCCGAGGTCCCGATAGAACTGAATCACCGTGTCGTTTGAACTGCGAACCTGAAGGTTGATCTTCGCGCAACCGAGATTGCGAAGCCGCTTCTCCACCTCGGCCATCATCGCTCGCCCCACTCCGGCCCGCCTTTCACCGGAGGTAACGGCCAGATGGTAGATCCAGCCGCGGAAACCGTCGAACCCTCCGATAACGGTGGCGACGATGCGACCTTGATGCTCAGCTACGAGAAAGAGTTCGGGCTGTAAAGCCAGTTTGCGTTGAATGACCGCAGCGGGATCGTTCCACGGAGGATCGTCCGCAAATGTCTCGACCCAGAGAGCAACGACGTCTGCTTCATCCGGAGCGCGAAAAGGCCGAATCAAGAGGTTGTCGCCTTGCAGTTGAATCGTCATCGTTCGAAACCCTACCGCGGTGCTTCTACGCTGGCGAACGACCAAACTCAGCCGCCGCCCTGGCGCTGCGAAGCAGCGGCAGGACGGCCGGCTGGAGTGTCCTGTTGGGCCGAGCGCCGCGAAACCTCCGCGGAGCTCCCCCGGTGGCGCCGGTAGATGCCGGTCGCCCACTGCGCGGCCGGATGTCGCAGCAGCGTGACGCGGTAGTCCTGCAGATACGGTGGCCACTCGACCTGCAGCGGGTATTGGATCTCGGGTGGCTGCAGCACCGCTGACAGCAGCGCCGCGGCCGTGAGGTCGGCGACCGTGAACGCATCGCCGACGAGATACGCACGGCCCTGCCGCTCCTGCTCGACGCGGTCGAGCGCCGCGGCGACCGTGGCGCGATCGGCCTCGAGGTTCGCGTCGCGGACCTTGTGCCGGAAGCGGTAATACGCCGGGAAGATACGCAGCAGCGGCCGCAGTGTGCGGTAGGCCTTCTCCGGCATGCCGGTCGTCAACACGCGCAGCGCCAGGTCAGGATCGTGCCGGAATAGCAGGGTGACGACGGCTGCGCGCAGCGCCGGGCCGAGCGTCTCGTCGAGATCGTCCTCCAGCGCGAGCGCCCGCTCGCACGTAGCAGGGTCACTCGGATACAGCGCCGGCTCGGGATAGCGCTGTTCGAGCGCCGCGATGATGTGCGTCGAATCGCCGATTGCGCGGCCGTCCAGCCACAGGATCGGCAGCGTGCCGCGCCCCGTCGCACGCCAGGCGCGGATCAGGTAGTCGGGGCCGAGCACTTGGCGGTGGTGCGCGACACGCTTGTAGTCGAGCGCCCACCGCACTTTCTCGTTGTAGTGCGAGAGCGGGATGTGCCACAGCAGCGGAATATCCATGGTGGCCTCAGTTTACGTTTCTATTCGGGAGCCAAAGGATCGGAGCGCGGAGTGGCCCACGGCCACGTGCCCGCGGTGATGAGCTGGAGAGTCCGTCCATGATCGAGAAATCAGCGTCACCCGCGCTTGGGGGGCGCAGCCTTCCTGCCTGAAACGTTCAACGCCACGGCCGCGCGGATGAGCGCCTTCAGGGCAGGCGCATTGATCTCCTCGCCCTCGTGGATGTCGATGGCTCGTCGTGCGTTCCCATCGAGGCTGGAGTTGAAGAGGCGGGAGGGGTCCTTCAGGGAGGCGCCCTTGGAGAACGTCATCTTCACGACGTTCTTGTACGTCTCGCCCGTGCAGACAATCCCGTCGTGCGACCAGACCGGGGTCCCCATCCACTTCCACTCCTCGAGGATGTCGGGGTCTGCCTCCTTGATCAGAGCGCGGATCCGACCGAGCGTCTCGCCGCGCCAGTCGCGGAGCTCGGCGATTCTCTTGCTGATCAGCTGAGACGCAGACTCGCCTTCTTGCCTAGCCCCGGAGCGTTTCATCGTCACCTCGTCGGAACGATTCGCATATAGAGTCTAGGATCCGCTAGAACTTCGCCGTGTCACAGCGGCGTATCGCATACGATCGGAGGGACGAGGAGCGGAGGGGCGCGCGGGTCGTGGCCTCCAGCTTGGCCGCCTTGGCGCCACGCCTGTCCGCCCAACGACTAAGCGATGGGCGGCCTGCGCCCACGAGCTCTCGAGAGAAGAAGGCCGATTGCGCGCAGGTCCGCTCCATCGCTTTGTTAGGCCGCATAGTTTTTTTGAAGAGTCCGGTTTGGAGGACGAAGTGCCCATGACGCGATGGTAAGAGCCGTTAGGATGAGAGGTGCGATGAGCTCGCGCCAGTTGCTAAGTGCGGCGTGCGATGCCGCCGCGCCGGTGAGCTCGAAAAAGATGCCAGCGTACGCCCACTCCTTGAGGCGCGGAAAACGCGGGACAAGCAGGGTTATGCCGCCAAGGAGCTTCCAGACCCCGAGGATCGCGAGAAGATATATTGGATAACCAAGCTGCGTCATCACTTCGACGACTGGTGGTCCGGATACAAGCATCGTGCGTCCGTGCGTCAAGTCGGTAAGGCCACCCGCCAGAGTCTCAAGTGCGATAAGCGTCGTGGTCGCGCAATAACCAATTGTAGTAGTTTTCATGGCGAGCCCTCGATGCGGCCTAACGATTGACATGAGCGGCGGCGCAAAGGGCGCGGAGCGGCCTTTGCGGCGTCCGCTCGATGGAAGGGTTAGGCCGCACGACTCGACGGTACAGGGGTGGTGACCTTACTCAACTCTGCCGTTTCTGACGTATGTATCGAAAGTCGCAGTGACTGGCCCCCTGCATGATGGTTTGTGTTCGTGTGAGCTTGATGTCAGGACCGTACCCCTCCGCCATGTGAAAGTCCGAAGTGCACACCAGGAGGAATCCCAGCTCGGGTACGCCCAGCTCCTTGTAGAACTGGGCGTACCGGCATCCAGTGACGTCGATCTCGAAGGCGTCTTCCGATTGCTTGACTACTTGGTATTCGAGGGCATCTCCGGCGGCATACGTGGCGAACGCCGACGCCATGTTTTCCCCAACGCTACTCGCTCTCTGTGCATGCCACCACTTCTCGCCCAGTCCTCGATACATATCACCGAGCGACTTCCGTACGATGGCGTTCGCCCGATCCTCACCAAGCTCCGCCTGCAGGGCCTTTATAAGTGGGACCAAAACCTGAGCCTGGATCTTTGCCTGTTCGATTACGGGTACGTTCATACTAACCTCTGTGGGCTGCGGCGCGTAGCGCCGTCGGCTGCATGCCGTTGTTATGCGCCAGCGAATGGCTCGTCGCCAGCCAAGGAGTCGCTTGGCGGAAGGCAAGTCCAGTTCTGCCTGGTTTCATTGAGGAACGCCTTACCCGAGCCGCTCGGCAAGTGCGACGATAATGCCCTCAGGGCCGCGAATGTAACAGAGCCGGTACATGTCCTGGTACTGAGCGACTTCGCCGACGAGCTCTGCGCCATGGGCGCGCAAGCGCGCGAGTACGTCCTCGATGTCGTGGACGGCGAACATGATGCGACGTATGCCCAGCGTGTTCACTGGTGTGTTCTTCGGCTCAGCTCTGATCGCTGCGGGCGTGTGGAACTTGTCCAGCTCGATCCGACCGTGGCCGTCCGGAGTCCGCATCATCGCGATCTCGCATCGAACGTTCTCGAGCCCAACGACAAGGTCCACCCAACGTCCCTCGACTGGCATCTCGCCCTCCAACACCATACCAAGCTCGACAAAGAACGCCTTCGCGGCCTCAAGGTCGTCGACTACGATAAGAACGTTGTCCATCCGCTGAAGCGTCATGTGCCTTCCTCCCATGTGTGACTGGAATTGCTCGGTACTTGCCCTTCGCATGGCGCACAACGAGATCTCGACCGCCGGCTAGTTCCCTTCACGCCGCGGGGGCTGCGGCCTAGTCCCCGGCAGGGTGGAGCTTGTCGATGATTGCAACGGCTCGATTTCACAGCGCATGGTCCCTGATACTGGATGGACCGGCGCGGAGTTAGGTAGCAGCGGGTCGCGGCCTAACGCTCTGCTGGCACCTTGGATCAGCGGAGTGGTGGCGAGCAAGCGGTCGATGGGGCTCGTGACGCCACGGCCGGCGCGGTTGAGGACGTGCGTGACCATGGTCGTGCGCACATCGCGATGACCGAGCAACTCCTGAATCGTACGGATGTCGTGACCGTCCTCGAGCAGGTGGGTGGCGAACGAGTGCCGAGACGTGTGGCACCCCGCCTGCTTCGGGATCCCGGCACGGAGCACGGCCTCCCTGACGGCGCGCTGGAGGACGGATTCGTGCAGATGGTGCCGCCGGCGCTGCCCGCTTTCGGCATGGACGTGGATGCGCGTCGCGGGGAACACCCACTGCCAGCCCCATTCGCGGCCGGCGTTCGGATACTTCCGGCCGAGCGCATGCGGCAGCGCTACCTAGCCGGCATCGGCCATGAGGTCGCGCCGGTGCTGGTCGCGCTCGGCTTCGACGAAGCGCGCAAAGGGTGTCCTGAAAGGCCGACGGACGACATTGTGCACCGATCCCGATC
>Ga0126369_10001421_pt1 | contig 16506 bp, 16 predicted proteins | sample PanSoiMetaPlot_1_FD_109646 | JGI IMG/M metagenome (GOLD analysis project Ga0126369, IMG submission 109646) | Tropical forest soil microbial communities from Panama - MetaG Plot_1 | ecosystem: Environmental > Terrestrial > Soil > Tropical forest > Bulk soil | place: Panama | collected 2016-02-17 | reverse complement strand
ATCCGAGGTTGGTCACCAAATCCTCATCGCTTTAAAGCTGGCATCAGCCAGTCGAGACATTTTGTTTAGCCATCAGGCCATACGCGCGCAGTTTCCGCCAGAGAGTATTCCCGGCCACTCCCAGGACTCTCGCTGTCTCCTTGCGATTTCCACCGCAGCGTTCAAGCACCCGAAGGATGTGTCGTCGCTCGACCTCCGCCAGAGGAAGGACTTCCTCATCCGTCGAGACCATCTTCGTGTCGGCGCCTAGAAGCTCCGGGGGAAGATCAGATTCCTCGATTTTTGGCTTGCCCTCGGCCAGCACGACGGCACGCTCCATGGCGTTCTCAAGCTCGCGCACGTTGCCGGGCCACGAATAGGCGAGCAGCCGATTTAGGGCTGCCGCCGAGAGGCTGCAAGGCCCGCAGTGGTACATCGTGCATCCGCGTCGGACGAAGCGATGAGCCAGTGGCAGAATGTCTTCGCGGCGACTTCGAAGAGGCGGTACCTCGATGCTGACCACCTTCAGCCGATAGTAGAGGTCTTTGCGAAAGCTCTTCTCGCGAACCATGTCTGCCAGGTCTCGATTTGTGGCAGCAATAACTCGTACGTCCATGGCCCGGTCGTCTGTTCCGCCCACGCGGCGGACCTTCCGATCCTGAAGAACGCGCAGAAGCTTTACCTGAACCGACGCAGGAATCTCACCGACCTCGTCCAGCAAGAGCGTCCCTTCAGCCGCAGCCTCGAAAAGCCCCTTGTGTTCTCGGTCCGCGCCCGTGAACGCACCCTTCACATGACCGAACAGCTCGCTCTCGAGAAGGTTCTCCGGAAGCGCGCCGCAATTGACGGGTATGAAGGGCCCGGCTGCTCGGTTGGAATGGCCATGGATGTAACGAGCGACGCGTTCCTTTCCAGAGCCGCTTTCCCCTGTGAGAAGAAGGGAGGTATCGACCTGCGACACCCGCTCGGCGAGCGTAATTACCCGGCGCATCGCGTGGCTCTTGACGACGAGGTCGTCGCTTTCTTCCTTCGGGCGCTCCCGCTTCATTTGCAAACAACACGGTATTCCAAAAACGATTTCGTCGCATTCCATTTTGGAACCTGGGGTTCCGCCGCAGATCAGGCCAACAAGGTCCGACCCTTCGCTAACCCGCTCATTTGTCTTATTTTTTGAGGGCTAAGGTTACTTCGGGTCCGTTGGCGCGGACCTTGAAGTACTAGCGCCGGAGTCCCTTTCAAGGACAGGAGCCTCTTTCATGGAAGATACGTCGGAACTGTCCCTCAGCCCCTCGGGCAAGTGGACGATCGCCTCGGCTGCCGGGGCGGTCCTAGCGGCCGTGGGCGCTTCACTCTGCTGTATCGGTCCGTTGGCCTTCGCAGTCCTCGGAATTGGGGGTGCGGGTCTACTCCTGAGGTTGGAAGCGTATCGGCCCTATTTCATGTTGGCCACGGTGGGTTTGCTGGGGCTGGGCTTCTATTTCACTTACCGACCTCGACGGATCGCGAAGGATGCGCAGGGCGGGGCGGAATGCGCGTGTGAGCACCCGAGGAGCAACCGCTTGGGCAAGGTCATGCTCTGGGTCGCGACCGCGCTCGTCATCGGTGTCTGGAGTTTTCCATTTTTGGCAGCGCAGCTGTTCGGCTAGGCCGCGGCGAGGAGACACAGTCATGGTGAAGTCAATTGCATTGCTGGGTTGCTTGTTGTTCGCGGGAGTTTCTGATGCCGCAACTCGAAGCGTTACCCTTTCGATCGAGGGATGGAGCTGCGCCGCCTGCGCCGTATCCACGCGGATTGCTCTCAAGAGACTCGAGGGAGTGCTGGATGTCAAAGCGGATACAGAAAGGTCTGAACTCTCTGTGGCCTACGACGACACGAAAGTCACCCCTCCTAGCCTCATTCGAGCTGTGGAACAAAGTGGTTACCGCGCTGTCACCAAGGGGACATCGCCAGTCGCGGCCGGTTCATCGGCTTCCAAACCCAGCACGCCTGCGTCCAGCCGGCAGTCTATTGCAGGGGAGCTGATCACGTTATTTGGCGTACCCCTCGAATGTCCTGCCGCGAAGGGGTTGGCCTGCGGCGGTCGCGCGCGCCCGGTGCTCGCCCAGCTGGAAGCGGTGCCCAATGTCGCTGGAGCCTGGGTCAACTATCCCGGAAGCCGCATTGCAATCGCGTGGAAGGACTCGGCCAGCCGCGCTGAGGCGGTGGGAAAAGTCAAGCTGATCTTCCAGAGCGCGGAGCTGGAAGCAGTTGAGCTGGAAGGGGCGTCACGAGAAGGGGCTCTCAACGACTTCCTTTCGGAGTCGAAGTGGTATCAAAGTGCTGAAACTTTCCGCCTCACCGAGGAAGAGGCAGCAGTTGTGGCTGAGCGGTTTCTTCGACGGACCGAGAAGCAGATCGCGCTGCCGTCCGAGAAGCGCCCCTGGCTCAAGAAGGAAGTGACGGCTCTCGTCTTCAAATCGATGACGTCCGCTGAGAAGGGACTTTCCAAGGAAAGGGTTCTAGAGATGGGCCGGCAAATAGGCTTTGAGTCAGGCCGTCTGGCAAAATTCCAGAGCGCTTTTTTCCAGGCGGTGGCGAAAGGTGGCCGCCCTCTACCCGAAGACGCCAGCCCGAACTGACTCAACGATGCCCACGGTCAGTCTCAACACTGCAGGGACGCTCGGCTATCAGGCCAACCTCACTCTGGCTTGCAAGGATTAGGGCAGAGACATGGATGAGTGCTGCAAGGTTTCGGAACCGGTGGTGTCGAGCCAAACACCTTGCCCACGCTGCGGGGAAGTGGGCAGGGTAGTCGCGGCCGAAACCATTCGGGCAATTCTCAAACGCGGTGCAGCGACGCCGCTGTTGGCACTGGAACGCAGATTCTGCAAGACGCGGACATGTAAAGTCCTCTACTACGGTGCGGATGGGCGCTTCGTTGAAAAGGATGCAGCCGTCGTGCGCGTCGGTTTGAAGGAGACCGAGGAGCCGATTCCGCTCTGCTACTGCTTCAACCTCAGCCGAGCGGACGTCTGGCGCGAGGTTGCGAAGACCGGGAGTTCCAGCATCCCGGCGCGCATCACTGCCGAGGTGAAGGCGGGCCGGTGCGCGTGCGATGTCAAGAACCCCTCAGGCGGGTGCTGCTTGGGGGAGGTGAACAGGGCGGTGAAGGAGGCCAAGGAGACGACTTCGGCAAGGAGGCAGTTACCCGATTCCGACATGACGAGCTGAGTGAGTACGGCTCCGGGTGGATGAGCTTCTTGACCGCCAAAGTGTGATGCAAAAAAAAGGACTGCGGAGTATGGGACGCGTTCATGGCGATGTAACGCGGATCTCTCATCCAAGAGTTCGGTGCGCTGGCAGGGGTTGGCTTTTCGGATGTCTGCAGTTGCTGAGCAGGCGGGCCGCGGCACCGGCGTCAACTCGACAGGAAGCTGCGTCATGGGCCAGCGATTCGATCTCGTAGCGATCGGTACCGGTTCGGCAGCTTCCACAGTCGCCTGGACGTTCCAGAAGGCAGGGCGTCGCGCCGCCGTCGTGGACTCGCGACCGTACGGAGGAACTTGCGCACTTCGCGGCTGCGATCCGAAAAAGGTCCTCGTAGGCGCTGCAGAGGCGCTTGATCGGGTCCAGCGGATGAGGGGGAAAGGGCTGGAGGCAGAGGCATTGCGCATCGACTGGCCCGCGCTGATGCGCTTCAAGCGCACGTTCACGCGCCCAGTCCCAGAAGAACGAGAAAATGAATTCGTCGAGGGTGGCATCGCGGCGCTGCACGGTCGCGCCCACTTCGTGGGGCTGCGCAAGCTGCGTGTGGGAGGCGAGGACATCGAGGCGGATCACTTCGTCATCGCCACTGGGGCGCAGCCCGCGACGCTGCATTTCCCTGGCGCCGAGCACCTGATCACGAGCGAACAGTTCCTCGAGCTCGACGCGCTCCCGCGCCGCATCGCCTTCGTGGGCGGCGGTTATATCTCGTTCGAGTTTGCCCACGTGGCCGCGCGCGCGGGAGCCCAGGCCACCATTCTGCACGGCGGTCTGCGTCCGCTGGTGGGATTCGATCCCGACCTAGTTGATGTGTTGGTGACCGCGTCGCGCGAGCGCAGCATCGACGTCAAGCTCGGTGCGCGTGTCGAGCGCGTCGACCGAGTACCTGACGGCTTTACGGTGCACGCGCCGATCGGGGTTCAAGTCAAGGCCAACCTCGTCGTCCACGGCGCAGGGCGCGTTCCGGAGATCGCCGATCTGGGGTTGGAAGAAGCAAACGTCGAGTACGGCCCGCGCGGCATCGCGGTCAACGACTTCTTGCAGAGCGTTTCCAATCCCGCCGTCTATGCCGCGGGGGATGCCGCAGCCACGGCAGGCCCCAAGCTGACGCCAGTGGCGAGCTACGAGGGAAGCATCGTCGCGGCCAACATTCTCGAGGGAAATCGCCGCAAGCCAGACTACACCGGTATCCCGAGCGTGGTCTTCGCCACCCCGCCCCTGGCCTCGGTGGGACTCGGCGTCAGGGCGGCGCGCGACCTCAAGCTCAAGTTCCAGGTAAATCACCAGTTGACCGAGAACTGGTACTCCTCACGCCGAACAGCTGAGACCCACACCGGATTCAAGGTGCTCGTCGAAGAAGGGACGGGGAAAATCCTAAGGTGCCCATTTGCTCGGCGCGCAGGCGGAGGAGTTGGTCAATATCTTCGCGCTCGCCATGCGGACGGGGTTACGCGCATCCGATCTCGAGCGCGCGATCTTTGCCTACCCCACGCACGGTTCCGACCTCGGCTACATGCTCTGAGTCTTAAAGGCCGGTGACCGTGTGCGATTTCGGGGGCGACCGGCCGTCTCCCGCAATCCCTCGCTACCGGCACTTGCTGACGGCGCGGACGTCGTGAACCACCGATTCTCTCCGATTCGACGAGCTATCCCCATTTGCGCAAATTCGCGCACGACCTGAGTTCTCATGCTGCCCCAGTGCTGCCCTCCAGCGCGGTTTCGGCTCGGCAGCAGCGGTACGGGCCCGGACGGGGCGGGAGGAAAACTCTTGTACCAACAAGGCCATGTGGGGTAACCGCTCGACCCGACGAAAGTTTTCATGGCCTCAATCGGGTTCGAGTCCCGCCCTGGGCATGCAAGCACTTAGAGCCTCGATGGATTTTGGAGTGAAAACCTCCATGTCCCCTCAGTGTCCCCCTCGCTCATTGTGAGAACGGTCGGATTTACCCGCACTGAGTACCTCTGATTGGTTCCCCGCGCCGACAGCTGGGTCCCATCCGCTCAAGGAGTCGTTTTGGCTTCGAGCAAGCTCTTTTCACCGGCGAGACATTGATGTCGTAGCGGGCCACGTGTTGGCGGCGTGGGAAACGAGCCCCGTAATAGCTCTCATCTCAATGAAGACGAAGGCGCACCACTACGCGACGCTATGGTGATTATCCAATGATAATCCATCCTAAACAGTCTTCACGCTGCGCGAGCGAGACCAGCTCGCCATACCAGCGCATCCGATCATCACGAGCAAACTCAGCAAGCTAATCCCAGCCCCCAGCCGCAGTCCCGTAGCATGGTATCGAAATGTTACCTCGTGCCTTCCAGGCGGAACGGTCACCGCACGCACGCTGTGGTTGGCGGGCATAATCGCGACTTTCGCCCCGTCGATCGTCGCGACCCAGCCGTCATAATATGCGTCGGTCACAACCAGTATCGATTCGCGTTCATTTTCCACATCGATGAGAACTTCCTCTGGCAGGTATCGCCTGATGAATACCTGTCCTGGCGAGCCGGTCGCCGGGGTGACGAGGTGGCTATCGCACTCGAGAAGAACCTCGCGGTGAGGGCTGAATTGGGGATGGCGTAACAGGCGCGCCGAGGCACGAGGATTGTCAACACAATGTGGCAGCGCCAGGTAGGCTCGAGGAAGAGCGCCATTATTGCGCAAGAGGACTAGCTGGTACCTCGAGTCTTCTCCCACCCGCTCCCAGCTGCTCGGCAACTTGGCCAGATCAGGCTGCGAGGCGATGACGTATCGAGTAGTGAAGATTCCAGACAGAGTTGCAAATGCCCCAAACTCATCGGCCAAGTCATCGACTCGGCTCGATACCGCCGGCAAATAGTCGTTCGAGCCCTCGAGTCCCCAGAGCCCGGGGATAACTGCTTCGAGAGAAGCAGCCTGCGCCTCTGCAAACCTTTCCGCTGGATCCACTGGCAGCGATTCTGATCGCCCGTACCTTCCGGTGAGACGGTAGACTCGACCGTTGCCGATGCTTGGCGGACCATCCAACTCGATGATTCGACGCGCTAGAGGACTCGGTTCGCTAGCGATTGCCGGTCGAGCCAGTTGATACATCGGCTCATTAGATAGGTATGACAACAAGAAACCTGCGGCGATTGCCGCCCCGCTTCGTGCACTTACGGTGCGCAAAATTCGAAGGAACAGTGCCAGCAGAGACAGAACTATTCCGGTTCGGAGCAGAGTACTTCGCAATCGCGCGCCGACAAATTCGAGAGCTGCGGGCGGGGCCAAATGCCAAACGCCGCGAAACAGATTAGGAAGGAAAGTGCGATTCCAAGTTTGGAACAGACCCAACGACGTACAAGCGAGGCCCAGCCCTAGCAAAGCGAGAACCGTCCATCGCCGCACTCTTGCATGACTTTCGATCGTCTGTAGCCCCACCGCGGCGGACAACGCGATAGCGAGTCCAACCCAAGGCATGATTTTTTCCGGGTATCGGAAGGAGCGCAGAAGGGGAAGTGCTCGAATCGCCAGCGGATACAAAAGGCCGTGCTTTCCGAGTGCAAGCACAATCAAGAGCGCAATGCTGCAAAGAAGGACCACTCCCCCACGTGCTCTCCGGTGCGTGAGAAGCGCAACCAGCGCGAATACGAGCGGCAGGAGCCCGATGTAAAGTGAGTCAACCCATAGCGTTGACATTCCGGTTGACAACAACTCTCGATTAATGGACTTGGCGATTTCGGTTCCGGGTTCGGCCGCGAAAATCGGACCGAGGCCGAGGTCCAGAACACGCAGCGGATGCACGGACCACAGCATTGCTTCTTGGACACCGAGGGTTGCGTTTCGACTCGCTGAACGCACGGCGAACGCAGGAAGAACCTGGATCGCGCTTAGCAGGGTACCGAATCCCCAAATCGCTGCGACCCAGGCCCCTTTGCGTACGTCCTTGCGCTCGGTGCAACGATAGAACGCCAACGGCACGCACATCGCGCAAGAGATCGCGAATGCTTCGAGATCCCCGCCCAGCACCAACAGAGCCAGAAAGGCCGAAGCCTGCCCTACACGCCAGATGCTTGGACCTGTTAGGACCCGATCAACCGCCCACAAAACCCAGGGAACAGTCGCTACCGCCAGAAGATAGGCAAAGTTGTTGGTAATGCAGATCGCGTAACCGCTGAACGCATAGGTAATGGCAGCAAAGGCTGCAGCGTACCGCCCGATCGAAAGGCTGCGCGACAAGTAAAAGACGCCGCACAGCGAAACTGGAAAGCAAACCAGCACCGAAATGTTCATCGCTAGAGCCGGAGGTGCGAGGAGCCAGATCAAATGGATGGGGTGAAAGGCGCCGGAGACCACCGCACCGACGAATGGCTGACCCAAGCCGTCGAATGGGTACCACTCTGGGAAGCCGCCGTTGCGAACGCGTTCCGCCCAGTATCGGTAGAGGGGGAAGTAGACGCGCAACATATCTCTTCCGATGAAGGTGCGGCCGCTGAACACCGCGCGGTGAAAAAACACAATCGTTGCCGCTGCGGCGCCGGCAAGGAAACCTGTACCACCCCAATGCGAGGCGCTTTGACCGGTCCGAGAGATCAATTCGTACACCTTAGTCCGGATTAAACGCTGGGACAGGGGAGGGCCAGCATGAGTAAACAACGACAAAAAATCAGGTCAGATGGGCCACCACATGTAAACTGAGTAGTGAACGTTGCTTCATTCGTGGATCGCGACGCCGTTGAGAAACCGGCCGTTTGCTTCCGTTAGGCGCGTACATTTGTCCGACCCGCGGCTGGCTCGCGACTTCGCCACAAGCCGCCGACAGCAGCGCTGCCAGGGCCATCCTGACTTCTTCCGCCTCTCGTTTCCACGGTTCGTTCCTCCCTTTTTTCGCCCGGCAGATCGCCCCGTTGCTCCGCCCTCGAGGGCGATACTCAAACCGAAGGCGGACTGGGTAATCGCCGGAACCGGGAACCGACCTCAGTGGCCGTTCGCCGGGCGAGAGTGACTCGCTGCCATAGAGATTCGTCACCACTGCGGCGCGGGTGCCGAGAGAGGTGACAGCAGAACATCGGTGGGTTTATACCGCTCGTCCTACGCCTTCCAAGCCATTTTTGCGCTTTCAACTCGATAAGACGCCCAGCAACCCAGCTCATCGGTCCTTCACCGCCAGCGCTTTCAATTCCTCGACGGACATGGTCTTCACCGCGGCGAGTGCTGCGTCCAGCTCCTCGGCCTCCTCTGTCAGTTGGAATTCGGCCGGCTTGCCCCACAAGTACATGGTCGCAATCTGCAGCGCTTCGATGCGTTGCTCGGGTTCCTCAAGCGCGGCCTTCAGCGCAGACAAAATGTCTTCTTTGAGCCCGAGTATTTCCTTGCGTGAAATGGGGTTTTTCGGCCGCCCCGTGGGGTTTCCGCTAACCCCCGGCTGAAACTGATACCTGACGAGATGCGACGCTGTTCTCATGGCTGATCCGCAGCTTGCTCCTGATTGCGCTTCCAGAGCTCAGCGATTCTGAGCTCGCGCTCCTTAGCGTCGGGCGCCTCGACCGTCTCTGATAAGAAGACCGGAAATTCTTTTTCATGGGACCGCGCTCGTCTCCTCAGCGCTCAGGTAGACCGCTCTCGTTTCACATTCAGTCCTATTTCACGTCTAGTGTGCTATCTGGGTGCGTCTTGCAGTAAATAACTACAATCTGTCTGTCTTTGATACCCAGAGCAACCGCGCGGCTAAGTTCACATTCAGTCCTATTCACATTTAGTGCTATCTGGTCCGTCGTTTGTTTTATTCTTGACATGATTAGGAGCGTTCTTGTAGAAACGCGCCGCTTCGGCCAAAGGGATGGTCGAAACCGATAATCCTAAATCACGGGAAACGAGGGTCGGCCGCGCTATTGCTGATAGCTTCCTACGCTCAAGCAGATGTCATCTACGCGCATTTCTGTTTAAAACTGGACGGTGGTTAGTATTCGTCCTGATCTTCCACGAAGAGGGGTCCCCCAATGCAGCGTTGTCTCGTACTCGCAGCAGGTGCGTTGCTCGTCGTCGCGTGCGGTTTGTCTGGCTCGAACGTCACCGAGCACGGAGGAATCGGGAGTTCGTCGTCGGCCTTGACGGCCAACCAGTGCAGCTACTTCGCGCATGACGCGAAGACGAACATCTGCCACTACACCGGCGCAGTGCATAAGCCGTACAACCTCGTTTCCGTAGACATTCCTACTTGCGACGATCACGCCGCTAACCATCCAAACGATTTCGTCTCCGTGACCGGGGACTGCGACAATCCAGGCTGTCTCCCGGACGGCGCGCCGGTCGATACCAGCAAGTTCCCCTTCAAGCCCCCGTGCTGTTCCAACAATGGCGTTGCATTCGGCGTGTGCAACTCAGCGAACAACGACTACTGTCACTTCACCCTTCCCGGTGGAACCGTAGCTGGTGTGGCCTGCCCCCCGGTGAACGACCCAGCCTGCTACACCAGGAGCTGCAACGGACCGACTGGTGTCTGCGAGACGAGCGTCATCGGTGGCCGTGGCTGCGGCAGTGAGTGCGACCCCTCACACGGCAATGCCGACTGCATTCCGACCATCAACGGCGGACAGGAAACGTGCGTGGTTTCGAGCTGCATCCTGAGCGGCAGCGTTTACGTTTGCTCGTACGCTGCCCCCTTCTGCGATGACGGCAACCGTTGCACCCTGGACTGGTGCGAAGTAGGGGTCGGATGCCAACACACGCCAATCAGCGGTTGCACTCCGTGATGTCGTTCGCCTTCAAGCCCCGCCTCGCCTCGCATGAGTAGGTCGCGGTAGATGAGGTTCTCGCCTTCCTCAATCGCGGCCAGAGCGTCGCGGTCGCGCAGTTTGGACGTCCCATAACTTCGACCGGGAACCGAAGGTGCCCCGTCAACGACTGAAACAACTCGCAACCGCCCTTGTTCGAGCTGCAGGAATGCATTCACTTCTCGAAGACAGGTAGCGGTGGTGGGCCGTGGGAGCGATTCAGGCAATGCCTCCAGGCTGGACAAGAGCACCACGGCGCCATTGCTCTCCCAGCCAGGGAATCACGAAGAGCAGCGCGGCATTGATGACTTGGGACCAGACGAGCGCCGTGGCGCTGATCAACCCGTTGAGGAACATGAAAATGGGTCCGATCAACAGGACGTGCAGCATCACGCCCCAGAAGATGAGCAGGGCCATCGCCTTGTAGCTCAGCCGATCCTTTCCGAAGAAGGCGTAGCCGACCCACCCGGTATACGGAAGGAAGAGCAGCAGCGCGGTCAGCAAGCCCGGATTGTAGAGTTGCCCCGTCATCACGACGGGCATGATGTGGATGAGGCCGTTGATGGAGATGACGCTGTACAGCGCGAATCCCACGAGACGGTGTCGCGGGCTGAGCAGGGCCGCCAGCGGTCCGACGATCCAGAACATGGGGATGTTGACTGCTAGGTAGAACGCCGGCGGGACAATGCAGTCCGGGTAAGGCGGAAGCTTCAAATTCGCGCAGAGCGCATCGGGGAATGCGTGCAAATGACCGAGGAGGTCCAAGCCATACTCTTCGACGTTGTGCAGGAGGTAGGCGACAGCCGCTATCCAGGACATCCAGACAGGATCGCGCCAACGGAATGTGGCCGGTCCGCTGCGAAGTAAATCACTGGCAAACAACAGCACGAGCAGCACGACTGAAGCCGCCCCGCCGATCCATGGAAACGCAAGATGAAACCAGCTCCAGGTCATGCGTGACTTCTCCGTGTTGCCGAAGCGCCTACATGTCTAGAGAAGGGCGGGCGACAACAGTGGACCTTGGGCCAGCAGTTGTCCCGAAAGCGTACTACCGGCTCGTGTTCGCGAAGGGCGACCGCGCCTATCGTGACGCCATGCGCAACCTCGTGAGGGAAAAGGAATCGGACGGTCGAAACCACTGACGTTCGAGCTGTTCGAGCTGACGGAGCGCGGTCCGGTCCCGTTCGTTGAGTCAGGGCAGTGGCTACAACCGATGCATCGTCCGCACGTTCATTGAGTGGCTCGTAGGGCGCCCGCAGCTCCCATCCCCGCCGAGATACAGCTCGAGGACCGGGCTCCGGACGATGAGGTAGCTCAAGCGCGCCTGCTGGCCGCCCGGCAGCAGCCACTCGCCCGGCCGGAGTTCCAGTGTTATTCAAGCTAGCATTGGATTCTAATGAACCCGCCGGTCACGCTCGCCAACTGGCGCAGTGCGCCGTTCAATCGCTGGGGCTTTCAGCACGTCCGTGAGCTGATCCCGAGCGCCGACATCCCGAACGATCCGCACCGCGTGTGGGAATTGCCGGTCCAAAAGCGAAACATCGACGGCGAGTTCCTTGTGGAGACGCAAACCGACGCGCTGGTGATCCTGCATCGCGGGCGTCTCATCGCCGAGCACTACGCCCACGGCATGACTTTCGAGACACCGCACATCCTCATGTCGCTGTCCAAGTCGCTGATGGGCCTGCTCTTCGGCAGCCTCGGCATCGATCCGGACCCGCCGGTCACGGATTCCGTTCCCGAGGTGGGGACGACGGCATATGCCGGCGCCAGCGTGAGGCACCTGCTGGACATGCGCGCCGGCGTCAAGTTCGAGGAGGACTACCTCGCCACCTCGGGCCCCATCGTCGAGTACCGCAAGGCCTACGGCTGGAATCCGCTCCGCCCCGACGAAGCGCCCGGCGACCTGCATTCGTTCTACCAGGTGCTGAAGGAGCGCGACGGGCCGCACGGCGGGGGGTTCAAATACATCTCCCCGAACAGCGACCTGCTCGGCTGGGTGATCGAGCGCGCTACGGGCCGCCGCTATGCCGACCTAATGAGCGAGCTCCTCTGGAAGCCGATGGGCGCCGAGCGCACCGCCTCCATCACGGTCGACCGGCTCGGCGCTCCGGGCTGCGCTGGCGGTATGTGCGCCACGGCGCGCGACCTCGTGCGCGTCGGGCAGTGGATGATCGAGCACCCGTCGCCCTGGATCGAGGACATCGAGCGAAACGGCGACCGCCAGGCCTGGGATGCGGGCAACTTGGTTCCATACTTTCCCGGCATGCCGATCCATTACCGCAGCCAGTGGTATGTGCTGCATGGCACCTCGCCGCTGATATTCGGCCTGGGCAGCTATGGGCAGAACCTCTTCATCGACCGCAAGAACGAGCTTGTCATCGCCAAGTTCTCGTCGCAGGCGCTGCCGGTCGACGCGGAACGGATAGGGCTCACCATGCGGGCGGTCTCGCAAATCAGGAAAACTTTGTCGTGAGCGGCTCGCAGTTCTAGTTCTCTTACTCGTCGCAGGCGCGGCCCTCATCGCCGGGCGCGCGAAGTACCACGCGGTAGCGAGCTTCGAACTCCCCAGCGAATAGACATCGATTCCTCACTCTCTTAGAAAATGCTGCCGGAGCATTAGGTCATGGGCAATTCGGACAGCAACTACAGAAACACTGCTGGTTTATACACGACCATCCATTGCCACAATCGTTGCATGCCTGACCGCCTGTTCCGCAAATTTGGTCATAAATGCCGGGCTGACACACGCCGTTTGAATCACAGCATCCATTGGGACAATTTGAAGAGGTGCACGTGGATGTACAAGTTCCATAGACGCACTGTTGCCCGGTCGGACAGGTTCCGCAGTTTATTTGATAGCCGCAGCCGTCGTCGGCGGTGCCGCAGTTGTGTCCGGCGCAAGCCTGCTGCTGTGATAAAGGCGTGCAACAGTGATTCGAAGAGTCGCATTCCTGACCGGCTGGGCAAGCTAGGCAACCATAGGCGTTGGAACATTCGTTTGGCTCACAGCAAATACATGCCAGGTACGATTGACCACTGCAGTCTTGACCGTGGCAATAGCCATAAGGCACACATGCATAATTAATGTGGGGCTGACAGTGAGCATCACACAAACCGCATTCGTCGTCGCAGGCGCAATCCCGCGCCGCGGAGGGGGACATTAGAAGAGCGAGCAGCGCGAACGCATAGCAGAAGAGACTGGCCTTCATCAGGACCTCCTTCATCGCTTGGGCTCAACCATTGTTCGGCCTCCAGCCGCGCCTTGAGCTCGGCGATTTCCAGCAAGGGCACCCGAACAGTAGCAGCCCGAGATCTTCTACCGTTGGGGGTCTAGAAGTGGGCACGGTTGGCGCTCTTGGCCTTGACCGCCTAGGGCCACGGGGGTAGCGGCAAATCGCGAGGGGCCTCTGGCCTCACCTCCGGCAAGTCGTATCCCGCCACCAACTCCTCGCAACGCGGCGCTTCCCGTCAGAAGTGTCCCAGGGGGTTTGTCGCAAGGGACAAATCCAAGACAGACGGAAAAGGAAGGAGTCATCATGAGGCACAAAACACTTCGATTTTCGGCGATGGTTTCGATTCCTGCCAATTCTTGCTGCAGAAGCGCAAGACGTTGACGTACCGGGCAATCTCACGATGAGGGATTCCACCGGGCCGACGGTGGGGAACATCCTGAAGGCGGGTGTTCCCTTCATTCACAATTTCGGCGACTCAAACACGTTCCTCGGCAGCGGTGCGGGCAACTTCACGATGACTGGCTTCGGCAATACCGCCGCCGGCGCCGCTGCGCTCCAAAGCAATACCACCGGCTTCCAGAACACCGCCAGTGGCTCCCAAGCGCTCCAAAACAACACCACCGGCAACTTCAACACCGCTACCGGGAACCGAGCGCTCGTTAACAACACCACGGGCGAAAACAACACCGCCAGCGGTGCCAGTGCGCTCTTTAACAACACCACCGGCAACAACAACACCGCCAGCAGCTCTGGGGCGCTCGCAAACAACACCACCGGCAGCAACAACACCGCCAGCGGAGTAAATGCGCTCCGGCGCAACACCGACGGCAGTGACAACACTGCCCACGGTGGGAACGCTCTTCAAAGCAACACCACCGGCTTCGCCAACACCGCCACCGGCGCCGCTGCGCTCCAAAGTAATACCACCGGCTCCAACAACACCGCCAGCGGGGTCAGTGCGCTCTTTTTGAATACCATCGGCTCCCAGAACACCGCCACTGGTTCGTCTGCGCTCCAAAGCAATTTCATCGGAAACAACAACACCGCCAGCGGCTCCGGCGCGCTCTTCGTCAACACCGGCGGCTCCAACAACACCGCCAGCGGCTCCGGCGCGCTCGTTAGCAATCGCACAGGCAACTTCAACACCGCCACCGGGGTCGAAGCGCTCCACAGCAACACTACCGGCAGCAACAACACCGCGATTGGGTCTAATGCGGATGTTTGGGCGCGCGACTTAACTAACGCTACGGCGGTCGGCGCCGGAGCGATCGTCGATGCCAGCAACAAAATCCGGTTGGGCAATGAAGCGGTCACGGTCATCGAAGGCCTGGTGGGCTTCACTGCCAACTCCGACCGCAACCGACAGGAAAACTTCCTGCCGGTGTGCGGAGAAGAGGTGCTCCGCAAAATCCGAGACCTGAGCCTCACCAGCTGGAACTATGTCGGTCAGGAGCTCACGCAATTTCGCCATTACGGCCCTGCAGCTCAGGACTTCTTCGACGCCTTCGGCAACGACAGCATCGGGACCATTGGGACCCCGAGTACCATCACCTCCACCGATATAGAGGGAATTCTGATGGTCGCGGTGCAAGCGCTAGCGAGGCGTAATGAGGACCAGGACGAGCAGATAGACTCCCTTAAGGCACGGCTGGAGTCTCTGGAGCGCATGGTGGGCGGCCGTGTCGCTGGAAGATGAGCGTCGGGTTAACCAGGAAGTAGCTCCGGAAAAACGGACCGGTCCGTGCGTCTACACCCGGGTTCCCGCTGTTCCGCCCTGCTTGGCTAAGTGATCGGACCTGCTGAGCCTTCAATCGAGCGCCGTTACTTTGGAGCTCGCACGTTGCCGCGCCCCGTACTTGGTTGCGGTGGCTTTCGTAGGAATGTCCAATTGGTCGTAGGAACGTACAAAGACCGTGGATCCCGTGACCGACCAAGTTGTGAGCGGCTGCACACTCTTTTTTTCAAGTGCAGTACACTCGACAAATGCTTTGAGAGGACGGAGGCAAGTAAGACCGAGGCGCCTGGGAAGGGCGTGGCTGCATCGCGAGGCACGCAGGAATGAAGGCGACGCAAGAGCAGAGCTGGACCGAAGTCACCCAGCTGTTCGAGGCGGCGATGGAGCTGCTGGCAGATGAGCGCAACGCCTTCCTCGAGCGGGCCTGTGCCGGCGATGAAAAGCTTCGGCGCGAAGTGCAGTCTCTCCTCAACGCGGATGCTCAGGCAGGCCAATTCATGGAGATTCCTGGCGAGCAGGAAACTTCGGCCGCGGGTGCCACGGTGTCCTCGGAGGGCGGCGCCATGCTAGCAGCGGTCGATGGGCCGCCCGAAGAGCACCGTTTCGACCAGTACAGTCAAGCGCGAATGGGAAAAAGCAAGGGCGTGGACAACGCCTCGATGCAGCCCATCCTCTACCCCCAGGACATCAAAAGCCGGTGGCCGCAGATCTTCCCGGTGCTCGAGCACGAGCAGATCGATCTCATACGCAGCTTCGGCGGGCCGCCTCGCCGTTTCGCACCGGGCGAGCTGCTTACCACCGCCGGGGGGCTGCCGCGGATGTTCGTCGTCCTCGAGGGCAGCATCGATGTCGTCCGCAACGACGGGCTGGGCAACGAGCTGCTCATCGCCAGCTACGAAGCCGGTCAGTTCAGCGGCGAGGTGAACCTTCTGAGCAGCCTGCCTGGGATCTCCGATATCAAAGCCGGGCCTCGGGGCTGCTACGCCATTCCGTTCACCCCCGAGAGCGTGCGGGCGATCATTATCGCCCACCTCGAGATCGGCGAGATCTTGATGCGCGCCTTTACCCTCCGGCGCGTCGCAATGCTCTCCGCCGACCACGCCGGCACCATGGTGCTCGCATTGCCCAACAATGAGCTCGCGCCCGGCCGCTACAAGCTTGTCGAAAAGCTCGGCGTGGGCGGAATGGGCGTAGTTTACCTGGCGGAGGACCCGCAGCTTGGGCGAAGAGTCGCCATCAAGCTGATGCGGCCAGGAGCCCCGGGAAACATGTCTCCTTCGGAGGGGCGAGCGAGGCTGCTGCGCGAAGCGCAAGCCATGGCTCAGCTGTCTCACCCGAACGTGATTGCGGTGCATGACGTCGGTACCTTCGGCGACCAGATATTCATTGCGATGGAGTACGTGGAGGGGAGCACGCTCACCCAATGGTTCGCGGAACAGAGGAGGCCCTGGCGCGAGATTGTCAACATGTTTGTGCAGACAGGGCGCGGCCTCGCCGCTGCCCACGCCGCGGGCATTCTTCACCGAGACTTCAAACCGGACAACGTGCTGATAGACAAAGACTGCCGGCCGCGGGTACTCGACTTT
>Ga0126369_10001417_pt1 | contig 16518 bp, 12 predicted proteins | sample PanSoiMetaPlot_1_FD_109646 | JGI IMG/M metagenome (GOLD analysis project Ga0126369, IMG submission 109646) | Tropical forest soil microbial communities from Panama - MetaG Plot_1 | ecosystem: Environmental > Terrestrial > Soil > Tropical forest > Bulk soil | place: Panama | collected 2016-02-17 | reverse complement strand
CTTGGAGTATAAGGCCACGCGAATGGAAGAAAGCGGCAGCAGGGCTGCCGCACTCCAAGAAAAAGAGACGGCAGAGCATGTTGGGCACTCTGCCGCCTCGGGGCAACCCCACCTTTTTTGTTTATGCTTCTTTTGTTTAAACCTCGTTCCGGGAGATTTTGCTCCGGAATTTACTCCTCGTCGCCGTCCAGGCCGTCGATGGGAGTGATGGTGCCGAAAAGGCCGTGCGATTCGCCTTGGATGCCCGCAGTGAAGAATAGCGTTGTTGAAGAGCCAGCAGCGGCATTGTTTCCGAACGCGATCATCCAAAGACCGTCAATGACCATGTCAGAGTCGTTTGGGTTTTTCAGGAATGCGATGAACTTGCCGGTGAAGCCATTGAACGCGGCGATTTTTCCGCTGCCGAAATTGCCCACGAGGATGGAATTGCTATATTCGCCGAAGTCGCGCGGAGTCCAGACGACGCCCCAGGGGGAATTCATCCACGGGCCATGCTGGAGGTGGCCTATAAGCCTTCCCGATGGCGTGAAGAAGAGAACGAAGCCGAGACCGTCGCCCGCGACGTCATCGTGACGGGCAGCGTCCTGCTTGGCATAGGTAACGAAAAGGGTGCCGCCGATGTTCTGAATGTTGAACGGGGCAAAGCCATCTGGGATGTCGTCAGCCTGAAAGGCATTATCACCCAAACCCACGCGCGTGAAGTTGGTGTCGTAAACCTCGACACGGGCTCTACGGAAATTCGTTACGTAGAGGAGACGCTTGCCATTGATGTCGGCAGTGGTTGCTCCCTTGTAGACGGCGCCGTTAGGCGAGCCATTGTCGGAGTTGTCGACGACGAGCTGGGCGCTTTGGCCGCCATCCCACCCGGAGATGGTGCCGTCTTCGGTGGCAAAGATGAATCGAGCAGGCTTGCCGTCGGGAAGAACAAAGTCGGGGCTGCCGTTGAAAACGGTCCCGGTTGGAGTTGCGGTTGTGCCCGCGGGAGCGTTTTTCGGTGGTGGTATAGTGACAGTTCCCGTGCCGTTGATGGGGACGCTCACACCAGCGCCGGTGTAAAGTGAAGTGAAGCCGGAATTGTTGTCCGAAATCCACCATGGGCTGCCGCTGCTACGGCTAAGGCCCCACGGATTTTTCAGGTTGGGGTCGACAACGGCGGCTCCCTGATCGGAAAGGTCAGAGACAAGGTTCGTTTGTTTGTAATGTTGCGCGAGTGTTAAGGCGGGGAGCAGAAAAAGCGAAAGAACAGAAACAGCGAGAAACTTCCAGAACTTGCAAGACCACATGATCGAATTTCCCTCCAGAACGAGATTTCGCAGCGAAACACGTCCCAAGTGCTCGCATGGACACTTCGTCTGGCTGGACTCGATTACGATTGATGCAAGACCCTTGCCGCTCCGAGGAAGTAATGGAACTCATCTGAAAACAGGGGGCTTGGACGTTCAGGGCGAAGCGTGAGCCTGCTACGAATCCAAGAAACAGAATCCGGCCAGCAGGAGGAATACTAAAGTCTGGATGTTTTTATTCCAAGCCGCAAGAGAACCTGTCGGGAGGAAGTTTCGCAGCTCCATTATGCACGGCGAAGTACGATCAGGCTGATTTCCGGTGGAACGCCTAGGCGTACTGGCGCTCCGACCGTGCCGAGGCCGCGGTTCACGTAGATGCTCGCCATGACGGAAGATTCCGGCGTGAATTTCCGCGACGTGGAAACCACGGAGCCCGCCCGCTCATTGGGGGCAGGCGCAAACATCGGGCGCTGGTAAAGGCCGGCAATATAATCACTAATGAATCGCGCGGGGCTGAGGCGGTGATCCAGAATTTCCACTTGAATCTGGCCGCCGTGCGTGTGGCCGGCCAGGGATAACTCGATGCCAAGTTCAGCGGCACGATTGAACGAATTCGGATTGTGGGAAAGAAGAATATTGGGCATGTCGCGGCGTACCAGCGGTTCAATCCCGGTGAGCATTTGCTGGCGCTGTCCGCGGCCGCTGTATTCGCGCTGATAATCCACACCGATAAGATTAAACTTGGCGCCCTTGAAGGTAACTTGCGCGCTCGACTGACGGAGGAGTTTCATCCCGGCCTGCGCATACAGATAGGCAGCAGTGTCCTCGGCGCGGGCGTAGATTTCATGATTGCCGTTACAACCCCAAGTACCGAGGGGCGTGTCCAAGTGGCGAATCTCATCCACGCAGTCGGCGATCGGGTCACCTGCGCCGGTCACGAGATCGCCGGTGACAACCGCCAGATCCGCGCCAAGATCATTGGCCATGTTAACGGCGCGGCGAACTTGTGCGCGCGACATGTAGCCGCTCAAGTGAATATCGCTTAATTGCACGATCTTCATCCCGTCCAAAGCCGGCGTCAGGTGGGGAATGGGAATCTCGATGCGGCGGACCTGGTAATTCAGGCGCTCGGCGGCAAAGCCATACATTGCAGTGAGAAAAGGCGCCGCGCCGGCCGCAGCGGTGGCGGTACGGAAGAAGTAACGGCGGCCAGGATCGGGGACCCTTTCCAGAGATTTTGAATAATCACTGGATTGCTGTTCGTTTTGAGCAAAAGCGGGGACATGTTTGACGGCGGCAGCGTGCGACCAGCGCCAAACTCGCTCCAATCCGTGAACGGCTTTCACAGACAGGTAGGCAAAGAGCGCACTAAAGAACCAGAGCCCGGTAAGTACAGTAATCCACGAAGTCCGATGCGTGAATCCCGAGCGGCCCATAATTACCACGCGAATTAGGGTAACAAGCATAAGGAGGAGAAGGACAACGTAGACAAACCGGGGACCGCGACGAAGCCACAGACGGCCCCAGTGTGAAGTCACGCGCCAGAGCGAGCGGTACCAGAAGCGCTGCGAGAGGTAGAGAAGCGCGGCGACCGCCAGCCCGATTCCGACGCGAACAAATAGGAAAGACCAGTTCACAATAAAAATCCCCCTGAGCCGCAAAGCTCAATTTTAGCACGTGGCGTAAATGGAATTCGAATGACGAAACACCTGAATACTGCGTAAGATAAACCCGGCCAAAGGACAGGGTCTCCGCTGGCCGTACGGGAAACGCTTTCGAGGAATGCGCGTCTGAAAGGGAGTGCCCTGTCCATGTGGGGCAAAACGGAGGAGAAATCCATGACGAAGTGGGTAAGGTTATGCACGGTGGTCTTGGCAGCGGGAGTGGCGGTCATGCCGGCGGCAGCGCAGGACGCCGCAAAGAAGGAGCCGCCAAAGCCGGCGCCAACCCCGTCGCAGGCGGTATTGGAGCAATGGAATGAAATCGGGAGAAAGCTGGTGGCGATTGCCGAGGATCTGCCGGAAGACAAATACGATTACAAGCCAAATCCGGATTCAAGGACGTTTCGTGCAGTGCTGCTGCACGTATCCGCGTCTATGTACTACTTCACAGACTTCGCGCTAGGGCAGAAGCCGCGTTATCCGGATGATCCCAAGCCAGCAGACCTCAAAATCAACAACAAGGGGGATTTGGTGGCGTTCGTGAAGAAATGTGTGCAGGACGGCGCGGACGCGATCAAGTCGAAGGGTGACAAGGGATTGAATGAGGCGGTCAACGACGGGGGACCACATCTAGACCGCTTATACGACCTGGCCTACGGATTGATTGAACACTCGGGAGAACACTACGGCAACCTGGTAGTGTACTACCGGGCGAACGGGATGGTGCCGCCGGAGTCGAGGCCGAAGAAATAAGAAGTGACTGATGAGCGGTGACATCTCGATTGATATCTAGGGCGGGCGCGGTGCAAACATCGTGCCCGTTTTATTTTGGTAGTTCACTAGGAGGGGGCTGCGCCGGCGGCACCGTTTTGGAGATAGGCGGTGAGCTGGGCGGGATCGCTGGTCGGAGGAAGGCAGGTTTGGCCGGAACAGACGATCGCGAGAGGCTTGTCGGCAGGCAGATGGGGGAGAGTTTCTTTGAGGGCGCCGGCGAGGGCGACTTGAGTGCCAGGTGTCACGCGCAGAACGGATTTACAGAATCGATAGACGCGGTGAGCAGCTTCTTCGAGGGCTTGCGCTGTTGGGTCGCCTGACGGACCGGTGATAACAACTTGAATGGGATGCCGGGCGAAGAGCGTGGCGGCGAGCCCGTAAGTGGCGGCGAAGAGGCCATACTGGGGCGCCACACCCGCAAAGGCTTCCAGAGTTTTCTTGGCGAAGGCGCGGTAACGGTCGTCGTCAGTGAACGCATGCATGCGAATGAGCGCGATGGCAGCGACGGAATTAGCGCCCGGCGTTGGGGAATCCTGAAACGGTTTGCGGCGAACTTCGAGGCCGCCCAGGGGAGCGGCGTCGGAAGGACGATCGAAAAAGCCGCCATTTTCGGAGTCGCCGTAGCGAGCTATTGTCAAATCCATGGTTTTTTGCGCAGCAGTGAAATAGCGCGAGTCGAGCGTGGCTTCGTAGGCATCTAGCAGGGCAATAATGCTGAACACCTGGTCATCGAGAGAGCCTTCGAGAGCAGGCCCGCCTATGCGGTGAGCAAATCCACGTGACTCGCTCCAGGCTTCCTTCAACATGCGATCGGCCGTTTTTAGCGCAAACCTACGGCAATCTTCCTGAATCCAAGGCGCAATCAGAGAATGAGAAGCTTCCAGAAACCCAGAAACAAACATCGCGTTCCAGGATGTGTACATGGTCTTGTCAATGAAAGGTGTGGGACGTTTCAGGCGTGCTTCTATTAGCTTCTTTTCCGCTTGCAACTTTATTGTGACGATGTTGTCCGCGTCGCCCCCTAGGATTTTCGCAACCTCGCTGAAGCCGCGTGGGATCCAAAGGACATTCTTTGCGGGATTGTGGTGCATCTCGCCCTTGGGCTCGACGTCGTAGTAAAGCTCGATGACGCGCGATTCCTCTGGAGTTAGAACTGCCCGAACCTCATCCAAAGTCCAAGTGAAGTAATCTCCGTCGTCCTCGAGCGAATAGTCGGCGTCTTGGCTGGCGTAAAAGCCGCCTTTTTCCTGATCGGAGAGAACGGAAATGACCCAAAGCGCGATGCCTTGAGCGGTTTCTAGAAATGAACCTTCCCAGTCATGTTTCTCGCTAATTTGCGAAGTATGTAGGAAGCTCTTCAGCAGCTCGGAGTTGTCGTAGGACATCTTCTCGAAGTGTGGGACGAGCCAGCGTTCGTCCACGGAGTAGCGATGGAAGCCGCCCGCGAGATGATCGTAGACGCCGCCGTGAGCCATTTTTTCGAGTGTCGTTTCGACCATGGCGAGCAAATGTTTGGCTTCTTCACGTGCGGTTGCAGAGCGGCTGACGGTTTGCTGGTAGCGCTCGAGAAGCAGATCCATGGCGGAGGGGTGCGGGAACTTTGGGGCACGGCCGAAGCCGCCATTCTTGGCATCAAAAAGCGGCGTGATGGATTGGATTTGCGCATCGACGACGCCCAAATCAAATTCAGCGCGGGCTCCGGTGAAGGCTTCGGCTTTCGCGACCGCTTCGGAAAGCGAATTGGCTGCGCGCTCCAGTTCGGCGCGCTTGTTGCGATAGGATTCAGCCACGGCAAGAAGGACGCGGCGAAACCAGGGACGGCCCATTTGGTCTTCGGGCGGGAAATAGGTGCCGCCAAAAAAGGGCTTTCCATCGGGAAGCAGAAACCCGGTAAGCGGCCAGCCGCCCTGCCCTGAAATGGCGCTGATGGCGGACTGGTAGCGCGAATCGACATCCGGACGCTCGTCGCGGTCCACTTTGACTGGCACGAAGTGTTCGTTGATGATTTTGGCGATTTCGACGTTTTCGTAGCTCTCGCGGTCAATGACATGGCACCAGTGGCACCACACGGCGCCAATGTCGAGAAGTATGGGCTTGTCTTCAGATTTGGCGTGGGCGAACGCGCCATCGCCCCATTCGTGCCAATCAATGGGTTGATGGGAGGCGGAGCGCAAGTAGGGGCTGGCGGAGTCTTTGAGGCGGTTCGTGGCGTGATGAGTCAAGGTCGCTCACTAAGAAAAAGATGCCGGGCTGAAGCCCTGCTTGCCCGGCGCTAGACGAAAACCTTCTTTTCGAAACAACAATACTACTGGACTTTGTCGCCCGGGCCGAGGTCGCGTGGATCGAGCGGCTTGCGCCCAGCGAAGCCTTCGTCCTGGCGATGATAAAACCGTATGCGGTCTTCGCCGAGCTTCCAGCAAAGATAGACATCCTGATTGTCAATAATCGCCGGAAAATCGAGGAGACCCACATCCAGATCTTTGACGATGCAGCCGGTTTCCAGGATGCGGTTGAGCGCAGATTTCAGGGTTTGCGCGAGTTGGGTGTGCTCGGCGCGGAGCTTGGATAGCTTTTCGTAAGGAACGATGACGCCGCCCATCATCATGATGCGGGCGGAAACTGCCGACAGATCGTTTTCCAGGCCAGAAAGCTTCTTGCGGCAATCAATGGCCTCGATCAGAAATGGTTCCAGGTCTTTACGCACACGTTCGGCCTCGGAAAGCGTGAAGAGCCGCTGGGGTGGCTCCGAGGTTTCGTCCTGCTCTGGGTCTTCGTCAGCCATTCGCCTTCTTCGACTCAAGTTTCTGCATTAAAAGAATCACAAACGAGAGTCTCGTTTAGAGTTTGATGCTTTGCAAGAAGAAACCGGCCGCAAATTTCCACGGCTTCCGTTACCGCAACGCAAGCATGCGGTCAAGAGCCAGCCGGGCGTAGTAACGCGTACGTTCATCCACAGAGATACGGTTCACAACGTTGCCGGAACCGAGGTTCTCGAGGGCCCAAAGGAGATGCTGCGGGGTAATGCGGAACATCGTGGTACAAACACAAACGTTGGGGTCGAGCGAAATGACTTTGCGGTCGTGGACGGCTTTGCCAAGGCGGTTGACCAGATGGATTTCGGTGCCGACAGCCCATTCCGAGCCGGCCGAAGCAGACTCGATGGCCTTGACGATGCCTTCGGTCGAGCCAATCTGATCGGCGGCTTGGGCCACCTCGAAGCGGCATTCGGGGTGAACGATAACACGAATTCCGGGATGTTCGCGGCGTACGCGGGCCACCTGCTCCGAAGTGAAGCGCTGGTGCACGGAGCAGTAACCTTTCCACAGGAGGATGCGCGCTTCGCGGATCGCTTCTGGCGAGTTTCCGCCAAGTTCCTGGAATGGGTCCCAAACAATCATTTGTTCGAGGGGAATGCCCATGCGATAGCCGGTGTTGCGCCCAAGGTGCTCGTCGGGGAGGAACAGGACCTTTTCGCCATTCTCGAAGCCCCACTTCATGACAGCAGTGGCGTTGGAGCTGGTGCAGATCGAGCCGCGATGTTCGCCCGTGAAAGCCTTGATCGCGGCGGTGGAGTTCATGTAGCTGACAGGAACGATCCGGCTGGCGTCCGCCACCGAGGCGAGTTCGTTCCAGCAGGCTTCCACCTGGCCGATGTCCGCCATATCTGCCATGGAGCAGCCAGCGTTCAAATCCGGGAGAACTACAACCTGGTGTTCACGGCGGAGAATATCCGCGCTTTCCGCCATGAAATGGACGCCGCAGAAAACGATATACCGGGCATAGGCTTCGGAGGCCTGGAACGAGAGTTTGAGGGAGTCGCCGCGAAAATCGGCGAATTTGATGACCTCATCGCGCTGGTAATGGTGCCCTAGGATGACTACGTCTTCGCCCAGGCGGTCTTTGGCGGCGGCGATGCGTTCATCCAAGGTGTTGTCGGGAACGAGCAGGTAGGAGTCAAAGTTGCACCCGACCCCCGGCTCAATTTCCGGCGCGCGAACCGTAGCTGGGGGTTCGGTGCCGATGGCGGTGCTGCTTCCCGAGATGGAAACCAAGTGGCCCATGGTTGGTTGTAATTCTTACCCTATGAAGTGGTTTTGTTTGCGGTCCCTGAACCGCGGTGAACCTCTATTTTCTCATATACAATCTGATTGTCCACTACCCCCCGATGAAGACCATGGTCCGTGAAGGAGGCACAAACCCAGGCTCATTGATGCGATGGCCTACCTCTTTTTCGTTGACTACGGAGCGGATATAGGTGGTCAAGTCGTCGTCAGACACACCATCTCGCAAGAGGAATCGCAAGTCGTGGTCCTCCTTGCTGAAAAGGCAGGTGCGGAGCTTGCCGTCGGCGGTGATGCGGATGCGCGAGCAGAAGCCGCAAAACGGCTGAGTCACGGAGGCGATCAGGCCGATTTCGCCTGGAGCGCCGTCCGCAAAACGGTATTTGCGGGCCGTTTCGCTGCGTTCGTGGGGAATCTGGACTAGAGGCCAGCGGGCGTGGATGCGGTCGTAAACCTCCGCGGCGGGAACCACGAGTTCCCGGGACCAGTGGCGGTCGGCATCCAGCGGCATGAATTCGATGAAGCGCATGATGACAGAGCGGTCGCGCGCGAATAGGGCGAAGGCCTCGACTTCGTCGTCATTGAGACCGCGTACGAGCACGGCGTTGACTTTGGCGGGGGCCAGGCGCGATTTTTGCACCGCGCCGATGCCATCCATGACTTTGGAGAAAGACTGCGTTCGGGTGATGCGCTCGAATTTGGCGGGATCGAGCGAGTCAAGGCTGATGTTGATGCGGCGCAGCCCCGCGGCGAGCAGGCGGTCACACCGCTCGGCGAGGAGATGGCCGTTGGTGGTCATGGAGAGGTCGGGGAAACCAAGAGCGTAAAGACGAGAAATGTAGTTTTCGACGCCGTCGCGTACCAGCGGTTCGCCGCCGGTGACGCGGATTTTGCGGATGCCCAAGTCCAGGAAGATTCTGGCCAGGCGGTCAAGTTCAGGCCAGGAGAGAATTTCGTCGTGCTCGCGGTAGTTTTCCGGGTCAGCGGAACGGCAATAGACGCAGCGGAAATTGCAGCGGTCGGTGACCGAAATGCGGAGGTCGGTGATCTGTCGGCCGAAACTGTCGTGAAGGGTCATCTTGGCTGGCCCAAGTTGGATGCCTCTGCTAGGAAAACTGACTCACTAAAACAAAACTGCCCGAATCCAGCGATGGAATCGGGCGCAGGGCGGAAATCTGCAGATTTCCGGTGAATCGCTCCTTTCCAATCGCGGGAGGCGCGGACGTTTCCACCCGAACCCTGAGTCCCTAAACTTGCCGGGGACGTCGCCCCTGCGGCCGTAGGTTGATTCTCCCTTAGGCTGCAGGGGTCGGAGTTACGAGGATAAGTGTATGCCTGTATGAGAATAAGTGCAATTCTGTGCAAGGTAAGCCGTGAAGGTTGGCCGGTGTGAAAGGTTTGTTGTGCCAGGTTGCTTGCTCCACCAAGCAACGCGCAATCCATCTGCAATACCTCTAAGCACTCTGTGATAGAGTTTTGCGCACGCCATGCGGATCTTCGTCTTAGGGGCCGGGGCGACCGGCTCGCTTCTCGCACAATTGCTGGAGCGCCAAGGACATACGGTCTGGTGCGGGGACCGCGATCCGGTTCGGGCGCGGCGCTTCCTGGGCAAGAGAAGCACCATCCCAGTCACTGAGGTGAATGCGCGAAACCTCCGGGGCATCGTGAAGGTGGCAAAGGGCTGCCAGCTCATCGTTAATGCTTCGGCTTCGGTTTTCAATGAAATTGTGCTCCGGGCGGCACTGCGGCTGCGGGCCCATTACCTCGATCTGAGCTCCCACCTTACTCGCCATCCTTTCAAGGCCGAGCAGTTCCGCTATACTAGGCGGTTCGAAGAGAAAAACCGCGCCGCGCTGATTAATGCCGGAGTGGCGCCGGGGCTGACGGATCTCCTCGTAAAGCGGGCTGCCGATGTGCTGGATGAAGTGGAGTCTGCACACATCCGGCTCTATGAAAGCAGCGAAAGCGATGATCCCATCTCGCAGTGGTCCCCAGAAGTCTCCTTCGACGAAGCGGTTTCCCATCCGCGCATTTACCGGGGCGGAAGATTTCAGTTAGGCAAGCGGTTTTCCGAAGTCGAGGCATTTCGGTTCCCCGACCCCATCGGGACGGTGCGCGTGATGCTGGCGGCACAGGATGAAGTGGCCACCTTGCCACATTTCATTCCGATGCGCGATTTGGATGTGAAGATTGGGGGCAATGAGATTGATCGGCTCCGCAGGTGGCACCGACTGGGAAAATTGAGCAAATCGCGAGGCTTGGTGCGGCGCCGTTTCCCGCAAACATTTTCTCCAAAGAGAATTGCCAAGTTGATTCGGCAAGGGATCCTGCAGAACGCGCGGTTCGCGGCGGCTGTATTGGTCAAAGGCGTGAAGCACGGCAAGACCTCGGACGAGCATTTGTTGCTCCGAAGCGACTGCATGTTTCCTACCCTATACCAGATCAGGCAGCAAGGGCGGCTCACCACGCCCGTGGCTTATGCAACGGCTCATGTTGCGGCACTATTCATCAAGTTTTTTCCGAGGGAGCTTGCTGGAGTGTTTGCTCCAGAAATGTTGCCGGGCGAAACGAGGCGGGCCATCCTTTCCGGGATTCGCAACAACAGCATTCGCATCAAGCACAGAATGACCGTTTTGAAAAACCACGGCGAAGATGAAGAAGAAATCTAGGCAGCCAGCCAACAAATAGCGGAGGCCAAGCTTAATTGCATGCCCCTCAGCAACAGCGGCTGGGGCGGGAATAGCGACGATTGAGCTGGTCTACGTAAAACTCCGCCTGGCTCAGGGTGTGGCAGGAGCCAACATGGCGGGTCTTGGAGCGTAAATAGCTTTCGTAAGCCGCGTCGCCGCACCATTCGCGGAGGCCGCGCCAGAAGAGGCGAAGGAGGCGTTTAGCCTGTTTGGCTGTTTTGCGCATCAATCATCCCCCATGGCGTCGCCGACAACGGCGTCGTGCGTGGCGCCGGAAAAATTCGGTGCCCAGCGCGTCGCGATGTAGGGCGATTCGTGCAGGACGGCTTCGCGGCGACGGGTAAGAATCGAATACCACTGGAAAATTGCTTCAACCACCAGGACCAACACCATCAGTGCAAAAACGGCAGTCACGACTGCATTCAGATGCAGATTGAAGATCAAGCGATGAGTTTCCGCCAATCTCTCGGAAGCAATTTTGCCTGCCGTGATTTGCGCGGCCATGGCATTGGCCCCAGAGAGGAAGCCTATTCGTGGATTGGAGTCAAAGATTTTCTCGTAGCTGGCGGTCATGGTAACGATAACCAGCCACACCGTCGGTACAAGCGTGACCCAAATCCATTGCAGCTTCTTCATCTTGAGGAGGATTGTGGTGGCAACCACCAAAGCCACAGCCGCGAGCAATTGATTCCCAATGCCAAAGAGCGGCCATAGAGAATTGATTCCGCCGAGCGGGTCAACGACTCCTTGATAGAGAAAATAGCCCCACATCGCGACGATCATCGCGCTGGACAGAAGGATTCCCGGCATCCAGCCTCGGCGGCCGAACGGGGCCCAGACACGTCCGCCAAGCTCCTGAATCATGAAACGTCCTACGCGCGTGCCGGCATCCAGGACGGTAAGGATAAAAAGCGCCTCGAACATGATCGCGAAGTGATACCAGATGCTTAGAAGGCGTGGCCCGCCAATCGTGTTCGAAAAAATCTGCGCCATGCCTACAGCAAGCGACGGCGCACCACCCGCGCGATTCCACAGCGTGATCTCCCCAACCGCGTGAGCCAGATTTGTCATCGTTTCCGGCTGCAACGGATAGCCCCAACTGCTGATGGTGGCTGCGCCAACCGTGGCAGTCGCGCCCACAATGCTCGTCGGACTGTTGATGGCGAAATAGACGCCCGGCGTCATGGCACAGGCCGCGACCATCGCCATGATGCCGACGAAAGATTCGAGTAGCATGGCGCCGTAGCCGATAAAACGGGCATGGCCTTCACGCAAAATCATCTTCGGCGTGGTGCCGGAGGAGATCAGCGAGTGAAAACCGCTAACGGCTCCGCAGGCAATGGTGATGAAGCAAAAAGGAAAAATCTTCCCGGCGAAGACGGGCCCCGTGCCGTCAATAAAGTGTGTCAGAGGCGGCATCAGCACCTGCGGCCGAACCAGCAGAATGCCCGCCGCAAGAGAAAAGATGGCGCCCGCCTTGATGAATGCGCTTAGATAATCGCGGGGAGCGAGCAGCAACCAAACCGGCAACGCGGAAGCGGAGAATCCATAAATGATGATGGCAGCGGTCAGCGAAAGGCCGCTCAGAGTGAAAACGTTGGACCAGTACGGTGAATCGGCCACCCACTGACCGGCGACTACCACGAAAATCACCAGTGCCACGCCCATGATGGAGGCTTCGAGGACGCGCCCCGGTCGCACAAAGCGAAGATAGACACCTAAGAGCAGAGCGATTGGAATGGTCATGGCCAATGTGAAAGTCGCCCAAGGCGAGGATTTCAGCGCGTTCACCACGACAAGAGCAATGACGGCCAAGAGAATGACCATGATGGCCAGAACCGCAAGCTGCGCGATGAATCCACCGCGTTCGCTCACTTCTTCGCGAGCCATTTGCCCCAGTGATTTTCCATCACGCCGAATCGAGCAAAAGAGAATCACAAAATCCTGCACGCAACCGCCAAACGCCGCTCCTGCAATCAGCCACAGCGTTCCGGGCAGGTATCCGAACTGCGCTGCCAGCGTGGGGCCGACGAGCGGGCCGGGGCCGGCGATGGCCGCGAAATGGTGGCCGAAGAGGACCCATTTGTTCGTAGGAACGAAGTCGCGGCCATCATCGTGACGCTCGGCGGGAGTGGCGCGCGTATCGTCGAGAGCGAGAACTTTCGCGGCAACAAAGGCGGAATAGAGCCGGAACGCGACTAGGTAGCAACAAAGCGCGGCGATGACAAACCACATGGCGTTGAGCGGTTCTCCGCGGTGAATGGCAATTGCTCCCAGGGCGCCTGCACCCAGCAGCCCGACGGCAAGCCAAACCACAACACTGAGAATGCGTTTCATTGTGCAGGTCCCGCCGCCGTGCTGGATTTCAGAAACTGCGCGATGTCCGCCTTCAGCTTTACTCGCGAAGGCGTATGAACATACATCATGTGCCCGGCTTCATAGTAAGCGCCGCTCAAGTGGCCGCGCAGCGTAGGATCAAGCCCGAGATGGTCGAAAGTATAATCTGCGGCGAAAAAAGGCGTAGCCAGATCGTAGTAGCCTTTGGCGACAAAAACGTGCAAAAACGGATTCTGCGTCATGGCTCTGCGGAGCGTCTCGGCCACATTGACATAGCGGTTCTCATAGGGTGCGTAATTCCAGGGCTGCACGCGTCCCGTTAGAATTTCGTAGGGCAAATCGCTGTCAAATTTGAGATCGCTGCGCACATAATCATTGAGCATGCCCGAGTACGGCCCGGTTATGGCGGCGATGCTGGGATCGAATTCGGGGTTTTCGCCGGCGGCATCGCGGTCGATCCCGAGAAAGCGCGCATCAATGCGACCGACGGTGCGGCGCTGACCACGAAGCAGTTCTTTAGTGAAGCGCGAGATCTCGATTCGCAAATTGGTTCGGTCATTATAGTCAGGTGAAAGCCCCGTGAGGCGCGCGAGCTTCTGAGCGATTTCCGCGCGGCGGGCCGCAGGCAGTGCGTCTCCAGCTGCAAGCGCGTCAGTGTATTCTCCCATCGCAAACTTGCGCGACTCGTCGAGCGCTTTCTGTAAGTCACCCTGCAAATCCGGCGAAAGCTTCTTGTGATACCAGGCGATTGCGGTGTAGGTCGGCAGATAGAGGATGTAAGGCAGATCGTTGCCAACGTCAAACTCCGCGGTCTCGAAATCTAGGATCGCGGAAATCAAAACGATGCCGTTCAGATACATCCCGAAACGCTGCTGCAAGTAGCCGGAAAGCCCTGCTGCGCGCGTGGTTCCATAGCTTTCTCCCGCTAGGAATTTTGGCGAGGACCAGCGTTTGTTGCGCGTGGCATAGAGGCGGATGAACTCGGCCACGGACTCTACGTCTTCTTGCACGCCGTGAAACTGCTTCGGTGCTTCGCCGGGGACCGCGCGGCTGTAACCGGTGGAAACCGGGTCAATGAAAACCAGATCGCTGACGTCGAGAAGCGAAGTATCGTTATCAACGAGTTTGTACGGGGGCGGAAGAAGCGAGCCCGCATCTCCCATCTGCACGCGGCGCGGCCCAAGCAGCCCCAGATGCAGCCAGACGGAAGAGGAGCCCGGGCCGCCGTTGAAGCTGAAAGCAATCGGCCGCTGGCTCAGGTCGGCGACATCGTCCTTGGTGTAGGCAACGTAAAAAATGCTTGCTTTGGGCGTGCCGTCTTCGAGTTTGAGGAGAATCGTGCCGGCGGTCGCGGTGTATTTGATTTCTTTGCCTTCAGTCTTAAGCGAGTGCTTGGTTACCACGCTCTTCTCTTCGGGAACGGGAGGCTTCTTTTCGTCCTTTGGCTTCTCCGCCGGTTTTTCCCCTGCTTTCTCCGGCTGCGACGGCGGCTGCTGGGCGAGACCAGGATTCGCTGCAAAGAGCAGCGCGGCAAGGCCAAAGCAGCAAAGCGAATGTTTCATAGGCGGCCAATCTCCCTAAAAAAGCACAGCCAATGCATGAAAGGCAACGAGCGGCATCGTAAGCGAGAGTCAAGGCAAGGTCAATTGGCTGAAGCAGTTTGCCAGGTGAATCCTTTGGCACAGCGACCCTTCGCGGATAGAATGCCACGTACCAGACCCCAGGAAAGGAGCGTTTCATGCGGAGGACTTTGTTGCCAGCTATTGCTTTTTCTTTTTTTATTGCCGCGCCTGCCGCGCTTGCCTCTCCACAGGCGGAGCAAAAGAAGGAAGAACTACCGCATCCCAAAACGCTCGAAGAGTTGCAAAAGGCCATGAAGGACACGGTGGACAAAAACCACGTGACCGGAGCGGGCGTGGCGCTGGTTTCAAACGGCCAATTGTTGTGGTGCGGAGGAATCGGGAAGGCCGATGTAGCCGCGAACCGCGATGTTACTTGCGAAACTGAATTTCGCGTGGGTTCGATCAGCAAGACGTTTGTGGCGCTCGCGCTTTTGAAATTGCAGGAGGAGGGAAGAATCAACCTGTATTCACGGTTGCAGGATGTCGCGCCGGAAATTCCCCTGAAAAACCGCTGGGCCAGCACAAATCCTGTGCGCGTCATGAATCTTCTGGAACATTCGGCTGGATTTGACGATATGGAGCCGAGCGAGGTTTACAATCGCAAGGATCGTGCGGATTATCCACTACTGGAGGTCTTCAAGCGCTTTCAGGAGCCGCAGGATGTGCGGTGGCCGCCGGGGACGCGGTTTTCTTATTCGAATCCGGGCTACGGCATCGCGGGCTATTTGATCGAAAAAGTCAGCGACCAGCCCTTCGACGCTTACATCCAGCAAGATCTTCTTGCGCCTATGGAAATTACCGTCGGCGATTTTCGGCTGACGGGCGCAAATCGCGCCACCCTCGCGCAGGGATACCAAGACAATCCTCCCCGCGCAGTTCCTTATGAAAACATCTATTTGCGGCCCGCCGGTGATATGAAGGCTTCGCCCGGCGAATTGGCGAAGCTAGTGCAATTTTTCCTGAGGCGCGGCAGGGCCGGTGATGTCCAGCTAGTAAAGCCTGAATCGATCGCGCGGATGGAATATCCCGAGACTATTTCGTCCGCGAAAAATGGCTTGCGCCTGGGCTACGGCCTGGCGAACTACACAGAAAGTGATGGCCGTGTCATCACCCATGGGCATGACGGAGGAATCGACGGCTTCATCTCCACCTACCGGTACATGCCCGAGCAAAATTGGGGCTATGTCGTTCTGTTGAACAGCACGGTTTCGGGGAAGGCTCTTGGAGACATGAATCATCTGGCGATTGAATTTCTTTCCAAAGATTTTGCCAAGCCACAGCAGCCGGTGATTTCGCTCACAGCGAACGATCTCAAAAAATTCTCCGGCTATTACGCGCCGCGCGCACCAAGGAACCAGTTACTCGCGTTCCTGGGCGAATTGACCGGAGGCACATGGATTCGAGTAGCGGGCGGCAAGTTAGAGTATTCATCCCTCTTCGGAAGAGGGCATGAGCCGCTGTTGCCGGTGAGCAAAGATCTCTTTCGCGGAGAAAGAGAACCCGAAGCCACGGCGGTTTTCTTTCCTGACACAAGCGGCCGGATGATTTATGTCCGCTCTGGGGAAGATGGAGAGGCGTACGGAGAAAAAATATTTCCCATCTGGGTGTTCACGCGGCTGTTTCTACTCGCTGCATCGGCCGCAGTTATGGCCACCGCGCTGCCATATGCGTTGTTCTGGGGAGCGTGGCTGCTGCTTGCGAGATTCAATAAGAAACTAAAGCGCATGAAGCATATCCGCGTTAGAGCGGTGCCGCTGTTTGCCGTGCTGAGTCTGCTCTTGGTGCTCTCCGCGTTTACTAGGGTGACGGACAACATCGGGTCATTCAACTTCTGGTCGTTTCTGGTTTGGATTGCGACAATCGCGTTCATGGTGCTGTCACTGGTGGCACTCGCGCTGGCAGTGAGCGTGCCCAAAGCGGGAATGCATAAAGTAGAGCGTATTTACTCGCTGGTGGTGTCTAGTGGATGCTGCATCGTCACGCTGTTTCTTTCTGCGTGGCACCTCATCGGCCTGCGCCTTTGGGCGCCCTGAGGCAATTGCCGACCCTTAGATCAGGTCGGGCGCGACACTATGTAATCGCGCGTGATT
>Ga0126369_10001416_pt1 | contig 16519 bp, 12 predicted proteins | sample PanSoiMetaPlot_1_FD_109646 | JGI IMG/M metagenome (GOLD analysis project Ga0126369, IMG submission 109646) | Tropical forest soil microbial communities from Panama - MetaG Plot_1 | ecosystem: Environmental > Terrestrial > Soil > Tropical forest > Bulk soil | place: Panama | collected 2016-02-17 | reverse complement strand
GGCCGCGCGCACCAGCGAGCACGCGTGGTCGAAGTGCACGCGGATGCCGGCGCGGGTCCCGCACCTCGAGCACCGAGCACGCTCGTTCGAGAACGGCGGCAGCCGTTCGACCTCGACCTCCACCCCTCCCGTCGTCATGCAGCCGATTCTCGCTCGACACGGGGACCCCGCACCAGACCCGCCTGTGGTCGTGCGGCGCACCGCCGAGCCGGGCGTCTTCGCCGTCGAGAACGTCGGGAGGGTGGTCGCGCTCACCGTCCGAGTCGAGGACGTGGAGATCGCGGGGGATCAACGTGTCCTTCCCCGAAACCGTCCCGGTGCTACGGGCCGGACGGTGCAAGAAGATGCGGGCAGAGGCTCGAAGGCGGTGCGCCTTGCCGACACCGGGATGTTCTCGCCCCACTTCGACGAGGACTACGCGAACCAGACCCTCACCGTGATCGTGCGCTACGAGAACGTGGAGGGCCGACCGCACAGCGTGCCGGTGACGGTCGCGCCCGGGCGCGTCACCGTCGGCAGCGTGCGGTAGTGGCAAGCCGACCGCAGACTCCGCGCGAGGCGCGGATGTGCACCCCGATGTCAGTGCGGTGCAGCCCTCTTGACTGCGACAATCCGACTACACGATATTCTCGGCAAATTCTGAGACGTGCACGGCCCGCCCCGCGCAGCAGCGCAAGCCTCCCCTGCCGTGAAAAACCCTCCACAGCCGCCGGGCAAGTGCGCGCCTAGGAGGAACCCATGGCAGAGTTCGCGGTGATCCGTCACTACCATTTCGACCCGAAGAATAGCGCCGAGATCGACCGCAGAGTGCGTGAGGGCTTCGTGCCCCTCATCCGCAAGGCGAAGGGGTTCATCCGCTACTACTGGCTCGACAACGGGAAGGGCGAGAGCGCGTCGTTCGGGGTTTTTCGTGACAAAGCGGGTGCCGACGAGTCCGTGCGCCTGGCCGCAGATTTCGTGCGCGAGCACCTGTCGAAGCTCCTGACTTCCAAGCCCGAGATCATCGAGGGACCGGTCGTCGCGCACGACTGAGGCGCTGTAGTAGCGGACGGCGAGATCAGCTCGTCGCGCTCCCCGCGCTGGGCGACCTTCCACTCGAAGACGACCGCGATGGGGATGAGGAGCGACAGCGGCCACACGATCAACGGCAGGTCGTGGGTGGCGATGCCGGCGATCAGGATGCCGACCACTAGGGCCGCCCCGATGAAGCCGAGGCAGACGCGGGCCGGAGACCTCGCTCCACGCCGCGCGCTGCGGGGATTCGACGCCATTTCATCTCGCCGGCGCCTTGGACATGGAAGCGCTCACCGGCGCGGCCCCGCGCTTCTGGTGCTTCGACGACCATCTTCGCGCGGCGGCGGTTGCGGAGGGGCTACCCGTGTGATCGCGGCCGTCGCTCTCGCCAGGAACGCTTGTGACCTCCGAGCACGATTGGTAGCGTCCTTCTGATCCGGCGCGCGGCGCCAAGGTGGAGGAGGATGGTGATGGGACGGCTACTCGGCGTCGCGGTAGCGCTCGGAATCGTCGCGGGTGGGGCGCTCGCCGCCGCCCCGTACGACTTTAGCGGCCACTGGACCGGCACTGCACTGGAGACCGGCCAATCCTCCGCCGCGACCTTAACGGCCGACTTCACCGCCACGAGCGCGAAGACCTTCAAGGGCACGCTGGTCGTGGCGGACGGGAGTGGTCAGCCAATCCAGTGCGCGATGACGGGCAAGGCCAAGCGGCACATGAAGGTCTCGACGCGTGGCGCGTGCGACGACCACGGCGGCGTCAGCACCGTCACAATCCATGGCCAGGTGAACCCGGGAACGCAGACGATCGCGGGAACCTACGTCTCGAAGCGGAAAAAACAGCACCCGCACCGGGGGACGTTCACTCTCGGCAGGTCAGCACCCGGGACCACTCTCCAGGGGGCCGTCTTGGCGCCGACGGCCAGCCTTGCGAGGTTCGAGCGCAAGGGCTTCTTGGGAAGGATGCTCGCGCGCCTGATTCCGGGCGCCTACGCTCAGTCCTCGGGACTGGTGCCGGTGCCCAATGTGACCATCCTCGTCTTCACCATCGACGACAGCGGCCAGCCGACGTCCACCACGCCGATTGCGAGCACCACGGCCGACAGCAGCGGCAATTACTCCCTCACCCTGCCGCCGGGCACCAACCTTGGCAGCAATCTGCTGATCCAGGCCAGCAACTCCCCCACGCCGGCTCCGGTCGGCAGCGCCGGCCAGCAAAGCTGCCCGGCAACGCGGACCACCCTCGACCTGTCACCGATTTCGGAATACGCGACGCGCGCGTTGATCGCGGCGGTCGCGAGCAATGCCAGCATCCTGGCCAACTACACGCCGGACGAGATCAACGCGATCTTCGCGAAGGTGACCACGCTGGCGGCGGATCCGAGCCTGGTGGGCGCGACCATCGAGGACACCATCACCAACATTGCCTACGCGATCGATCCGGAGATCCAGGACGATCTCAAGAGCGCGTCCACGCCCGGCGAGGCGTCGGTGCCCTCGGGCCTGGGCGGCACCTACAATTTCGTGAGTTTCGCCGCGGAGGACACGGGCGCCAATCTGAGCATGAAGCAGCAATCGGGCACGGTGAACGTCGACGTTTCGGCCAACACCTTCTCGTTCAGCGGCCCCAAGTCGTCGGTCAACCTCTCCGAGGTCTGTACGGCTGACCAGAACACGCCGTGCAACCGCTCGTTCACGCGGAGCACGTCCAGCGCGATCAAGAGCGGCGATGGCAGCGTCAGTCTGCTGGGCGGAAACCAGATCCTGCTCCAGCCCTCGAGCGGGGATCGAGGGGCGCTCGGGTTCTACAACTCGTCCGGCGAGGTGATCGTGCTGGCGACGGGCGATGGGCTGATCGTTGCCTTCAAGCAGGCCGGTAGCACGCCCACACTCGGCGGCAGCTATCACGCCGTCCAGCTCGACGGCGGCTTGAGCGACAGCTTCACCGCGGCGCAGGGCAGTCCTTTCACCCTCGGAGAAGCGAGCACGGCAATCAACGACCCGGTGACGATCTCGGGCGGCACCGTCAGCGGGACCAACAGCCAGGACGTCCTGTCGAAGGACATCACCTGCAATGGCGGGGCGAGCTGCTCGTACACCGAGACGGTGAGCGGCAGCAGCGGTGGCGGCAGCTTCAGCGCGGCAGTGTCGGTAGATGCCACGGGCGGCCTGACGGTCTCACCGAGCGGGGAGGTTCCGCACACGGGAGCGGTGAGCGGTGATGGCAACCTGTTTGCCTTCGTCGATGGCGATCCCGTCGGCAACGGCGACGCCGGCATCGTCATCGGCATGAAGCAGGGCAGCGGGATGACCAATGCCAGCCTGAACGGATCGTACGGCTTCGTGTCCTACGAATTCTCCCTCGGGCCCGGCTCACGCAGCCTGCAGGGCGAGAGCGGCATCGTGAACCTGGATGGCAGCGGCGGTCTCACCGCGAATCTCGCCAGCAGTCAGATCCGTGTCGACACGGGCTGCAGCGGCGGCTTCTGCCCGGGGAATGCCGTGAGTCAGAACTCGAAGACGGACTCGCCGAACACGACCTACAGCGTGACCGCGACGGGCGGGGTCACCATCGTCGGTTCGCAAAGCACGATCTCCGGTTTCGCGAGCCCGGACGGCAGCGTCCTCGTGTTCACCGAGACGCACGACGCTTCGGGTTTGGCTGGCGACAACGAAAGCCAACGCGGGTTGTTCGTGATGTTGAAGTAGGGAGGTCGTTGCCTGGGTCTGCGCGCATGCGGACCACCAGAATGATGCACCCGTGGCCCCGGAGACTCCTGGCGGTGTGGCTCGGGGCGGCGCTCCTGGCGGTCCCGCTTCCCGCGTGGACCCAGGGGCCGACCAGCGCCGCTCTCCTCGCGGGTCTGCGAGCCGCCGTCGAGCAATGCATCGCGTCCCTCGAGGCGATGCCCGGCGGCGACGGGGCGACGCGCCGGGCTCTCGGCCGTCTCCGTGAGGCTGACCGGTTGCTCTCCCGCACGGGCCGCGACCACGCCGCCGACGCTCTCCTCCTGGCGCGCGCGCTCGGGCCGCTCGCCGCCGCGCCGGCGGGCCTCGACGCTGCGCTCGAGGCGGCTCGTAACTCAGCGATCGATGCCCTCCTGAACGAGGGCACGTTCGCCTTGCAGCGTGCGGGCGACTTCGCCGACAACGTGCCGACGCCGGCGGGACGGAAGCGCGCCGCCCGGCTCGCCGACCGCGGCGCGGCCGCCTTCGGGGTGGCTGACACCCACAGGCTGCGGGACGACCTCGCCGGGTGCCTGCGCGCAGCCGCGCGAGGCTTCCGCGTCTGCGATCGCGCCACACGCCTCAGTCAGAAGCTCGGATCGAGCGGGCACAACGCGGACCTTTGCTGGCTCAAATCGCGCCTCTTCGCGTCGACGTGCGCGACGACGTCCTGCCACAGCGCCGCGGCGGCGAAGGGGGGCCTCGTCCTCGAGGGCGACCGTCCGTTCGCCGAGCTGGTCGGCATTCCGGCGGCGAACGCGGCCGCCGCGGCGGCCGGCAAGCTCCGGGTCCGGCCCGGCGACCCGGACGGCTCGTTTCTCTACCAGAAGCTCGCCGGGACGCTCGGGGCGGGCGAAGGGGACAGCATGCCGCAGGTGGGCATTCCGCTGGGAGGGGAGGCGCTGCGCCGGGTCGTGAGCTGGATCGCGCAGGGCGCCCTGCCGTGCGGACCCGAGGACATCACCCTCCCCGAGCCCGCGTCCGGGTTCCAGATCCGGATCCCACCCTTCGACGTCCCCGTGGGGAGCGAGGTGCAGCGCAACTACTACTTCAAGGCGGGCATCGATCAGGCCGCCGTCGCAACTCGCATCGAGTTCATCTATCCACCGGGGAGCCACCACTTCAACCTCTTCACCTCGGACACCGAGGACCGCCCCGACGGCAGCTTCGAGGACACCTTCGATGCGATCCCCTTCCAGACCTGGTCGCTTCGCGCGTCGAGCCAGCGCCAACGCCTCGACTGGACGCTGCCCCCGGGCGTCGGCATCCTCTTCGCTCCCCACCAGCAGATCCTCGGCCAGATCCACTTCGTGAACAGCGGGCTGCAGACCTCGCCGCTCGGCGGCATGGCGGTGGTCAACGTCCACACGCAGCCGCCCGAAGAGATCCCGGTACGCCTCGGCACCATGTTCGGGCAGAACAAGTCCATCGCGCTCCCACCTCACGCCGAGTCGACCTGGGACCTCGGCACCACGTTCAACGCGTTCGGAATCCAGGACCCGGTGAAGGTCTCCGCCGTGACCGGCCACTTCCACTGGCGCGGGAAGTCCTTCGAGGTGCGCCTGTGGGACGGACAGAACAAGGACGGGAACGGCTTCCCGCAGGACGGCGAGTTCGACCGCATGGGGCCCCAGTCGACGATCTACCGGAGCGACGACTGGAACGAGCCTCCCTTCCGCATCTTCCCGAGCGGCCAGGAGGTGGAGGTCCCCGCCGGGTGGGGGGTCGTCTACCGGACGATCTTCTACAACCCGAGCGACACGTTCATCTTCTTCGGGCCCCACGTCGAGACCGAGGAGCACGCAAACCTGTTCGTCTACTTCTACCCAGGCCCGCCGGACGGCAAGACGCTCGCGTTTCCCCTGCCGTTCCAGCGGTGATCACACTTCATCGCGCATACGCTGCGATCTGGCTCCCCACGACCGAGACAGCGCACTCAAGCGCTGCCTCGGGGTCGTCTGCCGCTGCTGCAGGTGCGACACTTGCCGTAGCTGGTCCGGTTTTCACCAATAAGGCTTGACTTCTAACCTCGGCCTCATGCAGCTTCGCGCCCTCCCGTCGGTGGGGGGCCGCCGGGGAGAGGAGGAACGGAATACGCCTGCATCTCGCCGGCTCACTGGCCCTGGTGCTGACTCCTGCACGTTCTCGATGCGGCCGCTCGTCGCGATGGGGTCGGGCCTCTTCTTCGCGTCGGGCTACAACTACCAGGAGGCGCCCGTCGGCCTCCTCCACGCGAACGGCAAGCACCCCTCATAGACCTGATCGTGCATCGCGATGAGGTCTCCGACGAGCTGAAGGCGGAGTGCGAAGCGTACGTGGCTCCGCACCAGCTGGAGCTCCTGCAGGAGATCCTCGCCTGCACCGGTTTGTAGAAGGAGGAAGGGACATGCGACGGACATTCGCGCTCGCGATCGTTGCGCTCGCCGTATCCAGCGTTCCCGCCCGCGCCGCCGGCCCGGTCTGCTCGGATGCCGACGAAGAAGGGCAGATCTCCTGCACGATCGCGACGCTCGCGGACTGCCAGCAGGTCAACGACTACCCGTACCACCGGAACCTCTTCTGTCCTGCCGCGTTCTCCGCGGCGCAGACGATCGTCGCGAAGATGACGCAGACGCTCGGGCAGGGTCCGTCGGCCGGCACCTTCACGTTCTTCCAGACGAAGCCGAAGCCGCAGGACGACGATCCCTCGCAGACGGACGTCGCGTGCCTCGACACGCCCGCACCGTGGCCAGGCGGGAGCAGCTTCGTGCAGGGCGCGGGGAACCCGCTCTGCCATCTCGTCGCGTACGTGACGAGCGTCGGGCCGGTGCCGCAGAGCGTGCCGCCGTCCGGCGGCAACCCGGTGCCGACGCCGCTTCGCCAATACCCGAGCTACTTCTCGAAGCTCTACGCGCCGGTACAGGGCTTCCCGCTGCTCGACTTCAGGACCGGCTCCGCCGTGTGGGATCCCCTCGTCCGCGCGCTCGGCAAGTCGGGCTTCGACGGCTTGCTCGCGGATTACCCGCAGTTCTCGACGCAGGCGCTCTACGACCCCGAGCAGTTCCAGAGCGATCCCAGCTATCAGGGAATGAGCGGCGGTGGCGGCGGCGGCTGGGGCGGCGAGATCTCGATCGTCGACTCACACGGCGCGCGGCTGACGCTCCTCGCGTTCGGAGGCGGGGGCGGCGGTGGGCTGACCTCGTTCGGGCGTCCCCCGCCCGCGGCGCGCTCCGCGCTCGGCGCAGGTGGCGGCGGCGGCATGCAGTTCGGGAACGCGTACCGCTCCAGGAACGTCTCCTACAGCGGGCTCGGGCTCGGCGCGGGCACCTCGAGCGACGAGTCGGACGTGCAGTACTCCTACAACAGCTACGACGCCGACAAGACGAAGCCTCAGGACCCGCACATCTACAACCCGAAGGTGATCAACCAGTACCTCGCGCAGCTCGCCAACCTGATGGCGCAGCTTCAGGACCGCTTCGGGAACGGCAAGACGATCGCCGTGACAGGCGGCGGCGGCATGGGCGGCGGCGCGGAATACCTTCGCGAGAACGAGCAGGAGTGGGAGCCGCACGCGCTCTCGACGCAGGCCGGCTTCCAGTTCGTCTACCAGTTCAGCGAGGACGAGAATGCCGCGCCCACCGTGAAGGCGCTCTCACCCGTTCTCGCGCAAGAGCAGGCGGACCTGAACGCGCTCTACGAGAAGCTCGGCGACTTCTACAAGACCGCGAACGACATCGCGTTCGAGACGTGCGGGAAGGATTACTCGAACTTCAAGTGCATGTGCCCCCTCATGCACTCGATCGTCATCTGCCTCGCGGGGAAGCAGCTCGGGAGCCCGGACGCGATCCCGGACTGGATGCAGGAGCAGCACTGCCCGGACGACTCCGGCACGCACCCGGACAACGGCTTCACGAGCTACCAGCGCCTCCTCCTCGCGGCGAAGGCGGATCTTCCGGGCGACCCGCCGTTATGCACGGAGATCCTACACGAGTACTTCGCGCGCGTGAACGCGAAGGTGAACAAGGCGTACTGACGAACGATTCCCGCTACTGACTGTGCGGGGGGGTCTTCAGTACGGGCGGTTTCCGCTTCTGGTCGTCTTGCCGGTGTGCGTCCGTGGGATCTGGCTCATCGAGGAACAGCTCCCATATGATGCACGCCGCAACCGGAATGATGTCCCGCTCCTGCATGACCCCCCCCGACCCTTATGCCCGCTGAGAGGCAGGCTTACAACTCCATCTGACGCCGGGTGCTTCCGCTGTACTTGCAGGCGCGCACTCAGTAGAGGCGGACCATGTCCCGCCTCCGGTCGGCCGCGCCTGTGCTTCTGCTGGCGGCGGTGGGGCTCGTACCGTCGGCGGTGGTCCTGTGGCCGCGGCTGCCGCCGATGTTCGAGGACGAGATCCTACCGCTGGTGCCGCTCGTCCCGCTGCTGAAGGACCGGGCGGCGTACGGGAACGCGTTCCTCGGGAACGCGCACGTCTTCGTCTTCGGCTACCCGGTCGCGCTCGTGTCCTATGTCATCGAGGGGCCGCTGAAGGCGCTCTTCTATGCGGCCGCCCTCCCGCTCACGCGCGCGGCGTATCAGCCCGAGCATCTGATCGCGGCCTACCGCGCCTCGAACGTCGTGTGGACGTGGGTGCTGCTGGCGGCGATGCTCGGCCTGTGCCGGTCGCTCGCGGGCTGGCGGGCGGTGGTCCTCTGTCTCGCGCTCGTGGTGCCGGACCACTCGTTCGTGTACCTGGGGCTCACCGACCTGTCGCGGCCGATCCATCTGACCTTCGGGCTCGGGCTGCTGGCGGTGCTCTGTTGTCACGTCGAGCGGCCGGCACTCCACGACGCGCTGCCGATCGCGCTCGTGACCTTCCTCGGCGAGTGGGATCGGGCCGACTTCCTCTGGTTCATGGCGGCGGCGTCGGTTGCGTGGCCGTCGACGTGTTCTTCCGGCGCTGGACGAGCCTGGTCGTCCTGCTCGGCTACGTCATGGGGCTCGGCCTCACGTGGGCGGTCGTGCCGCAGTACCTCGCGCTGGCGGCGCAGAGCGGCGCTCAGGCGACGACGCTGCGGATCCGGCCCGCATCTGGACGCACCTCCGCGACCTCATGGTGATGATGGACACGTGGGCGCGTACCGCCGGCACTTCGAGCTCGGGCCGCACCTCTTCGGGCAGCCGTACGTCGCCTATCGCTGGGCCTGGATGGCCGAGTGCGTCGGCGTGCTGCTCGCGCTCGGCGTGACCGGACTCGGGACGCGCCGTCCGGCCTACCTGGTCGTGGCGATCTTCCCGGCGTTCCTGCTGACGGCCGTCGGCGCCACGCCGCAGACCTACGAGATCCATCACGTGACCGTGGTGAAGCCGGTGCTGTACGTGGCCGCCTCGGTACTCGGCGGCCGTCTCGCCGGATGGCGGCCGGCGCCCGTCGTGGTGGCATGGACGGCGCTCGCGACGGCGCGCGCACCGGCCAGCTCGATCTTCGCTGCCGCCTTGCCGCGCTTGCCGGTGATCGTCGCCCCGGCTTTCGTGCCGAGCACGGTGACCCGATGACCCGCCTCGATCAGCCGATCGCGCGGCACCGAGAACTCCGCGTCCTCGAAGTCCTCGCCCACCGGCATGGCGATTCTCGCCATGCCATCCACGCTGCGAGCCGGCGGCGCGCCCGACAATCGCGCCGTTGCGCCGCGGCGTCTCCCCGATCCCCACGACGCCTCACGACGGCGGCGCGACGTCGACGGCGAGCACGGTCGCGAGCGGATCGATGAGATCCTCGGGCACGCGGATCACCAGCTCGCCAGAGGCGTCGGCATTGAACGTGTCGATAACGGCGCACCGGGTCGTGAAGTCGAGCCGGCGGCCCGAGCGCAATTCATGCACCGCCATGACGCGGCGGATGGGCACACCGCGCACCGTCACGGTCTCGTATGGCCGCATCAATAGATGAAGGAACACTTGCCCGTCCCGACGCGTCGACGGCCCGTAGAACTGCCACGGCGCGAGGCCGGGCTCCGTGTCGAGGATCGCGTCGCCGTGGTCGTGCATCCAGTGCGCCAGCGCATCGAGGCGCTCGACCTGCTCGGGTGGCAGCCGTCCGTCGCCCATCGGGCTGACGTTGAGCAGCAGATTGCCGCCCCGGCTGGCGACCTCGCACAGGACGTGCACCAGATCGCGCGCCGACTTCCAGCTCGTGTCCGACGGGTTCCACCCCCAGCTCTCGTTCATCGTGAGGCACGTCTCCCACGGGCGGGACGGCGGCTCGGGTGGGACGAACTGCTCGGGGGTGTCGAAGTCGCCCTGGCCGGGAAGCCGGTCGTTCACCAGGCACCCCGGCTGCAGCTCGCGGATCAGCGCGCGCAGCTCCTCGGGGCGCCACTCGTGGGGCATGCGCTCCCAGCCGCCGTCGAACCACAAGATGTCGATCGGGCCGTAGCCGGTCAGCAGCTCGCGCATCTGCGCGAACAGAAAGTCGGTGTAGCGCGCCCACTGCGCCTCCGTCGGCCGCGGCCGGGCGCCGAAGGTGTAGGGCCGATCCTCGTCGCGGAACGCGGGATAGTCGGGGTGGTGCCAGTCGCTCAACGAGTAGTAGAGGCCGACACGCAGGCCGGCCTCGCGGGTCGCGTCGACGAACTCGCGCACGAGGTCGCCGCGGTAGGGCGCGTGCGCCACCCCGAAGTCGGAGACGCGACTGTGGAACAGAGCGAAGCCGTCGTGGTGCTTGGCGGTGAGGACGGCGTAGCGCATGCCGAGCCGCTTCGCGTACGCGAGCCAGGCGCGGGGGCTGTCGCGCTCCGGTGCGAACGTCGCCGCGCTCGCATGGTACGTGTCCGCCGAGACGTCCTGCGCCTTCGGCAGCACCGGCACGCCGCCCACCAGCGGCCACGACAGCTCCCAGCCGCGCCGGCTCACGTGGCCCCAGTGCACGAACATGCCGAAGCGCGCGCCTGCGAACCATCCCATCGCGTTGGCCATGGCGTCCCCTTGACCACGTCGTCCGCCGAGTGCCAAGACCTCGGGATGGCCGAGCGCACGACGACCCCCGAACAGGACGAGTTCCGCGAGCACTGCCGCCGCTGGCTCGAGAAGAACCGGCCGCCGGCGCCGCCGTTCCGGCTGCCGATCGCGCCGATCGAGGTGATGACGGAGGAGGTGCGGCAGTATCTCTGTGCGTGGCAGAAGCGGTGTTACGAAGCCGGGCTCGTCGCCTGCGACTATCCGAAGGAGTACGGCGGCGGCGGCCACAAGGGCTTCCAGTCGATCGCCACGCAGGAGATGGGCCGCGCCGCTGTGCCCTACATGATCAACGTGATCGGCCTCAACATGGCTGCGCCGACGATCCTCACCCACGGCACCGACGAGCAGAAGCGCCGCCTGCTACCGCCTCTCTTCGCCGCGGACGAGATATGGTGCCAGGGCTTCTCGGAACCGAACGCCGGCAGCGACCTCGCCGGTGTCCAGGCGTCGGCGGTTCGCAGCGGCGACAACTGGGTCGTCAACGGCCACAAGGTTTGGACCAGCCTCGCCCACTTCGCGACCTGGATGATCATGCTCTGCCGCACCAGCACCGACGACAAGTACAACGGCCTCACCTATTTCATCGTGCCGATCGCCAATACCACCGGCGTCACTGTGCGCCCGCTCATCAAGATCACCGGCGAGACCGGCTTCAACGAGGTACTCTTCGACGACGTCACCGTACCCGACTCGATGCGCGTCGACGCCGTCGGCAAGGGCTGGACCGTCGCCATGACGACGCTGCTCTACGAGCGCGGCGCCGCCGAGGGCGCGGGCAGCGGGGGCGGTGCGTCGGTCGAGGAGCGCATCGGCGCGCTGATCGCGCTCGCGAAGTCGATGAAACGGTGGGACGACGCCGTCGTGCGCGACAAGGTGATGCAGCTCGCCATCCGCGCCGAGGGCCTCCGGCAGACGGCGCGCCGCATGCGGGTCGAAGCGCTGTCGGACCAGCCGATGCGACTGCCGCTCCAGGCGAAGCTTTTGGTGAGCGAGCTGCTCCAGGACGTCGCGGCGGCCGGCGTCGAGATCGCTGGACCGCACGCGACCCGCTATCTGGGGGACCCCCACGCGCCCGACGGCGGCCACTGGCCGCACGCGTACCTCAACTCCTACGGATACACGATCGCCGCGGGCTCCAACGAGATCCAGCGCAACATTCTCGGCGAGCGCGTGCTCGGCCTGGCGAAGTCGAAGTAGGAGATCGTCGACGATGGCGCTGACGAAGGACTTCGGCTTCGGCGAGGACGAGAAGATGGTGCGCGACCAGGCGCGCCGGCTGCTGCGCGAGAACGCCGGGATCGAGCGCCTGCGGGCGCTGGTGGCACGCGACCACCACGCCGCCTACGAGAGCGCCGTCCAGCCCGCGCCCTGGGACGAAGCGCTCTGGCAGGAGATGGTCGGCCTCGGCTGGACGGCGCTCGGCGTGCCGGAGGACGCCGGCGGGCTCGGCATGAAGGCGATCGCCGTCGCCGCGCTCGCCGAGGAGGCGGGTCGGGTCGCGCTCCCCTCCCCGCTCATCGCGACCCTGATCGCGACCACCGTGCTGCGCGCGGCGAACGCGAGGCGGTGGCTCGAGCGCATCGTCGCCGGCGAACCCGCGTCGCTCGCCGTGACCAACCCGGCCGGCTCGTGGAACGCCGCCGACACCGACGTCACCGCCCGGCCCGACGGCGACGGCGCCCTCCTCGACGGCATCGCGTGCTTCGTGCAGGACGCGCGCAAGGTCCGCTTCTTCGTCGTCTCCGCGCGCAGCACGGCGGGCGTCGGCCTCTACGTTGTCGCCGGCGACGCGCCCGGCGTCACCATCACCCCCGACCGCATCACCGATCTGACCCGTGACCAGGCCAGCGTCCGCTTCGAACGGGTGCGCGCCGACGTCGCGACGGCGCCACCGGGCGGCGCAGACGTGCTCGAGCAGGCGCTGCCGGCGATGCTGACGATCGTCGCCGCCGACCTGTGCGGCGCGGCCGAGTGGCAGCTCCAGACGACCGCCGAGTACGCGCGCGTGCGCACGCAGTTCGATCGACCGATCGGCTTCTTCCAGGCCGTGAAGCACCCGCTGGTCGACATGATGGTCGACGTCGACCGCGCCCGTTCGCTCATGTACGCGGCGGCGTGCGCCCTCGACCACGAGCCTGCCGATGCGCTCCGCCTCGCCCGCATGGCAAAGGCCGCCGCCTCGGATGCCGCCGCGTACTGTTCCGATCGCTCCATACAGCTCCACGGCGGCATCGGCTTCACGTGGGAGTGCGACGTCCACCTGTACGTGAAGCGTCAACAACACAACCGCCTCCTCTACGGCGATGCGGCCTGGCACCGCCGGCAGCTGGCGGCGGTGCTGGGCGCGGCGGCGTGAATCCGACGGAGCTCACGCTCTCCGAAGCGGCGGATGCGATCCACGCTGTGCGCTAGGTGTGCGGGTTCTGTGCGGGAACCCGAGTCCACCCGGGTGCACTCGGTGTCAGTCGCCACGACAAGAGGCGCCTTGCTTCTGCACCCGAATCAACCCGGAGTGAATCCATATCTAGGCCTGGGAGCGACTCATGATCCCTAGCTCCCCGGTTCGACTTCGGGTGCCGCCCGTCGGAACTTCCAGGGGTTGCGCACTAAGGTAGGTGCTGCCCCTGGGACGTCACCGTCCGGGCGGATCGCCCGAGGGACCCCGCGGGCGCCCTCGGCGCTCTCCTACTGCGCGGGGAGCGGCCGGACGACCATGCAGCCCCGACACACCGAGACGCCGGCTTTCACCCGGCAGCGCCCGGGCGCGCACACGATTTGCGGCTCCGGCGGCACCTCGCACTTCAACTGCGGCATGCAGGTGAACTGCACCTGCTTGCAGGCCTGCTCCGCGACGAGCTGGATGTCGGCGAGCGATGGGCACCTCGCCGCCCGCGCTGGCGGGGCTCCGGCGAGGAGCAGTAAAGTCGCATATCCCCAGATCTTGTGCACTAGCCTGTCCTCCCGTCCTCCACGCCTTCTAGCACCCTCGCTGCACGAGGCCCACGCCCCAGGCCTACGCACCGATAACCTGGCCCTCCCGGAACTTCCGAACTCCCTTCATGTGAGGAGTCCGCCGAAGGGAGGTCTCCGTGGAGTTCCAGCGTCTCACCTCGGTCACGATCGGCGTTCCGGACGTGGCCGGTTTCGGGGGCGCGCGATCCGGGCCGGCGATGGGTTCAGGTCCGCAGGGGTGTGCGTAGGGGCGTGCAAGAAGGGTACTCATCCTTGTCCGTAGGCGCCGAACCAGGGGGACATGGATGAGTGATTGCGGCTCGCACGGGGCAGGCGCATCGTGTCGGCATGCGGTTCGCCACGGCGTCCGTGCTGGCGAGCGTCACCGCCCCGCTCCTGCTCACGATCTCGGTCGCCGGCGCGATCGCGGCTGACGTCGTCGCTTTCGCGACACACCCATCGAGTGTCGATGCGCCAGCCGAGCCCGCGCCGGCGCCGTTCGTACGCTACCGCAACGGCCGGCTCAGCGTCCGGGCCGAGGGCGTCCCGCTCGCCGAGCTCCTGCCGGTCCTCGAGGCGGAAATCGGCGTGCGCTTCGACGGCGCGGCCGTGGACCAGCGCCGCGTCTGGAAGCGTTTCGAGGACGTGCTGCTGGCCGACGGCTTGCGCCGCGTGATCGGGCGCCAGAGCTTCACCCTCACCTACGGTGAGACCGGCGACCCGCTACGCGTCGAGCTCCTCGGAGCGCCGGAGCCGCCTCCGATACCCCGCCCAGCCAAGGGCCCCGCGCCCTCGTTCACGGCCCTGCTCCTGCGCGAGCCGCCGATTCCCGCCTCGGCCCGTCTCGCCGCCGCCCTCGGGAGCGCCCGCACCATCCCGCTCATCCAGCTCTGGCGCGCGTTCCGCGTCGAGGACCCTGCCGTCCGCGGCGACGCGGTCGACGCCTTCCTGCTGGCGCTGCGCCGCAACCCGACTCTGCGTGCCACGTTCGTCGCACTTCCCGAGGCCAGCGTGGTGGCGTTCGTGCACGCGTGGGCCGGCACACACGGGGGGGATGTCATGCGCGCGATCGCGGCCCGGGCCCTGCACGCCGATCTCCGCGACCTCGCCCGGCGCGCCCTGGACGCCATGCCCGTCGGCTGAGGCGCAGGTCTACTCGTCGCGCAGGTCGCCCAGACGCTTCCCCTTCCGCGCGGCGCGCGCCTTCTCGTACTCCGACGTGCTCAATGACGAGAACCTCCTGCGGCACGTTCGGGTCGTCGTAGTCGAGACAGAACAGGCCACGCATCGGGCGGGCTCTAAACTTGGGCACGCCGACCCTACTCCGCTCGTACCGCCTAGCTGTGCGTCGAGGTCTCGTAGTTCGTGACGATGAGGTCAACCTCGACTCCGGTCGGTAGACCGACCGCATCGCCCGTAAACGACTGCCCGACCAAGGCAGTGCTGGGAGTGAAGGAACAGGAGCCCGATCCGTTCTATGACTGTAGCTGCCACCGAACGCGTTGGACGCTACCGCACCGGCAACGAAGACCATGACTGCCGCCAGAAAGTGCTTCATCGCTCACTAGACGACCTAGTTTTTTTCGGTAACGCATTGCGTTGGTCGACAGGCGTCTGATAGAAAGCCGCCATTCCGGGTCGCAACGACCCGACCAACGGGTCGCAACGGCCCGACCTCGGGTCGCAACGACCCGACCAAGGGGAGGGAATTATGCGGACTCTGATGGTAGGGGTGTGTGCATTGGCGCTCTGTGGGCCGGCGTTCGCGCAGTCCAGTGGGAACTTCAGTGCCACGGGTACGCCAGCGTCTTGTGCGATTGGGACAGGCGGCAACTTCAACGGCGGCACGCAGCAGACAGTGTTTAGCGCCGATATCTCGACCTCGAACGGGAGTGGCGTCACGCTGGACATCCGGCCGTCGCTCGTCACGGGCCTCTTCACCGATACGAGGATCTCGACGAGCGTTCCGAGCGCGTCCGCTGACGTCGGAATCGAGGTCTGTGTGACGGTCGATGGAAGTGGGAAGGGGATCCTACCCACCGACTGCGTCGTCTACGACCAGCGGTTCCAGCAGATTTCGAGCAACCTCTTCTCCCAGCTGACCGCCTGCACGATGGCGCCGACGACCACGGCCTGCGCGAGCGATGCCGACTGCACGAGTCTCGGGACTGGGTTCACCTGCAACACGACTTCGGGCGTCTGCGTGGGGCCGAATCCGCTCTGTGACTTCGACCTCGTCCTCTCCACCCTCTCGGCCCATAGCTTCGACTTCGTGGTCCCCGTCGGCAAGGGGAAGCCGCATCGGGTGGAGGCGAAGTGGTCGGTCATCGGCTCTGGGGCGACGTCGACTTCGCACGTCGCCTCCTGCGTAGGACCGGGCATCCTCACGGTCACGCAGTATAAGGTCTTCAACAACAGCGGGAGTCTGCTAAGCTTCTAGCAGTTTTCCACAGCCGCATCCGACAAGGGCGGGAGGCTCTCCTCCCGCCCGTTTTTTTCAGCGACTCACGTTGCATAAACGAACCGCGCGAACTGGGCAGGAGGGCGCGAACGCCCTACTTCGTACGTTCCGTTGACTTCCCTCCTACCGACGGAGCGACGACCACGACGAAGATCGCACGACGAACGTCGCGTCGTACCGCGGATATCGGCCTCGATTACCCCGTTTCGGGTATTCACTCCCCACGGAACAGTGCTAGAAGACGGGCAATTCGGGAAAACTAGAGGGCCGCGACAGAGCCTGTACCTGTTCCGGTAGCGTTCCCGTACCGGACCTGAACCGTCCGCGCGGCCTGCCCCCCCGAAGGCGGCATGAAATCAGGCGATGAGGAGAATCTACCTG
>Ga0126369_10001415_pt1 | contig 16520 bp, 28 predicted proteins | sample PanSoiMetaPlot_1_FD_109646 | JGI IMG/M metagenome (GOLD analysis project Ga0126369, IMG submission 109646) | Tropical forest soil microbial communities from Panama - MetaG Plot_1 | ecosystem: Environmental > Terrestrial > Soil > Tropical forest > Bulk soil | place: Panama | collected 2016-02-17 | reverse complement strand
GGAGCAGACGCTCCGAGGGAGGCAGATCCAGTTCGCGGCTGGCCTGCCTCCATCGCAACGTCGTCTCCGGGGAAGCGCTCGAGGAGCCGCCGGCGAATGGCCGCGACGTCCGGTTGAACAGTCTGGGTCGGCCTCCACCGCGGCCGGCGTCGAGCAGCCCGCATCCGCTCGCGTCCCTCGAGGCACGCGTCACACCAGTCGGACCCGTTCGCCCGCGGCGGCGTCTCGGCGCGAGGCCGGCGACTAATCTCGCCACCACAGACGTCGCAGGTGATGACGCGCAGCCTCATACGATCGCCGCCGCTGAGGAGAAGCTCGAGGCCGCTAGCGCGGCCGAACTCATGGAGAGGGGATCAGTGCGTCGGGCTTACGAGCCCGAGCACCGAGACGCGCAGAGCGCGGCAGACCGGGTCACGCCGGTGCGGATGAGGAGCTCAGCCTGTGTGCTGACCACGTGCCGCACTCTACAGGATCTCGAAGGAACTTGGATAGACCATCGTCGAGAATTCGTTGCGACATTAGTCTTGTCGAATAACGCGAAGGGATGATCGCACGGTCGGTGGGCTGATCGGATCGATCGACCCGCGAATCGGTCGATCTATCGCGTGAGCGTCCAGAAACGACGATGGCTCGGAGCCGAAACTCCGAGCCACCATCCAGATCGGTGATGCCACCGGGTCACCCATGACCTTGCTTGTGAGAGACGAAGGCAACCGGGTGACACACGGCTCTTCACCGGTATCGCGCCCGAAGCTTACTCCACACAGCGGCCGAAGCGCGATATGCTCGGTACGTGAGAGACGAGGACAATCTCTCCCCACACAATTCCCTCGGGCATTGCCCCTGGAATGCGCGCCACCGTCCCCTAGGGGACGACCTCGATCGTCCGCTCGACCCGCTCCTCGAGACGCTCCGGAGACTCCGGAACGAGGTCCGCTTCGCGCGTGCCTTCAGGAGCGGCGTTCGAGGTCGACCACTTCTCGAGCTCGGTCTCGCACTCGTTGTTGACGAGTTCCTCGACACGATTCCCAACCCTCCACCGAAGCCCGCAGACCCCGCGACGGCGGGGCACCCAAGGGAACCAGGTGAGGGACAACCGACCGCAAGTCGGAAGACGGGCAATCCCTTAGCGGACCCGTTCCTCCCGGCCAGCGGGCGAACGAAGGTCAAGCGCGGGGGCATTCCGCCCCCGCCACGGCCTTCCGCCCCTGGCCGTGCCCTGGAATAGCGCCGAGAGTCACCGCGCCTGGAACCACCGGAACCCGGACAGGCTCCGTGCCTACCGGCAGCGCCTCGACCGTCAACACCTGCGAGCTCGCTGGGCGGTCGCCGACGCGATCGCTTCCGGCCGGCTCAACAGGCCGGAAGTGTGTGAGCGCTGCGGCGCCGATCCCGGGCTCGATGGGCTCGGCAGGAGCCTGCTCCAAGCGCATCACGCCTCATACGATCGGCCGCTCGACGTCGAATGGCTGTGTCGCCCTTGCCACGTCGACGAGCACCGGGTCGCGGCGTGATCCGGCTCGAGGATGTCGAGCAGCGCCTCGAGGGGCACATCCGGCGCCGGCCGCATGGCGTCGCAACGAACTGGTGCCCATGCTGCGGCGGGCGCAGGCGAGGCCGGAAGGCGTGCCTGTACGTCACAGAGCGGCCGTGGGGGCTCGTCGCCTGCTGCTTCCTCTGCGAGACGCCGAGCCGTGAGCTCCTGCGCGCGCTCGGGGTTGTGCCGGCGGCGCCGCCTCCACCCCGGACGAAGGTGAAGGCAGACGAGGCTGTGCTCGGCGCCGTCCGCCCGGGCGAGATCGAGGTCGGCGTCGACTACGGGAACGATCGGGTCGGCCGCATTGCGAACGCGCTCATGTGGCATCTCGTCCCAGCGCGCGAGAAGGCCGGCATTCCCTTCCCGGCGCGTGAGCCCCCGCTCAGCTTCCGATTCGCGCGCAAGCTGCAGGCGCGACTCGAGATCCATTGCGCGGGGGTGATCACGCTCCTCGTCTGCCAGCGAGTCGCGCAGGTCCATCCCTCCAAGCCTCATAAGCGTGCTGCGTTCGGTCGTCGCCCTCGCATCTTCGACCTGCGCTTCCTGACTCCGAAGGCGCTTGCGAACGGGTTCCGACTTCGCGCCGACAACTTCCGATTATCTCGTTACTCGAAGACGGCGATCGAGGGCGCAAGGAGTGCGAGCGAGGCGATCGAGGGGCTGACGGCGGCGCCGCACGCTCCTCCGAGCGTCGAGGTCGTCTCGGAGAGAACCGAGATACGCAACGGCGAGGTCTTCCTCGTCCGAGTGCTGCCCGCAGTTGCGCGAGCGTCACGTCGCGTCGTTGTCCGACGACATCGTCGAGCTCGTGTCTTCGCGGAGGCCACGGCGTGAACTGCCGCCTCTGCTCCGATCCTGTCCACGAGGATGGCCTCTGCCTCGAGCACGCGCTCGCGGAGCAGATGACTCCCGAGATCACGGGCATCGTCATGTGCGGCGCCTGTGGCGCGGAAGCAGACGCCGAGACGGAGGGCTGGATCGTGCGGGCGAGCTTCTACGGCGGTGATCCCTGGGCGCGCTGCGCCGAGTGCGTTGCGAAGTTCAAGCGCGAGAAGCGTCGTGAGGACGCGCTCCGCAAGGGCGAGGAGGCGCGGAGCTTCCCGATCGAGAAGTGGTGCTGGCTCCGCAACCGTTTCGAGGGCGCGATCTGCGTGCTCTGCGGTGAGGACGTGGAGCTCGAGGCGAAGACGCGCTACCTGCGTCCCTACGGGGTCGCGCATCCGGGCTGCGTTCGCAACCTTGGCGTCCAGCAGAGCAAGGCGCGAGGGACACTGACGCTAGCGTCGTAGCCGGTCACTCGTCCTCGAGCCCGAGCGTCTGTCGCATCTCGCGGACACGCTCCTGCTGCAGCCTCTGGAAGACGTGGGCGCGCTCGAGTAGGTCGAGGTCGAGCGCCGACTCGATCGCCTCGGTGACCGCGGCGCGGAGCCGTTGCGGGCCGAGCGCCTCGACCTCGACCTTCCGCCTCGCTCTCTGCGCCTTCGTACCGTCGAGGAACTGCACGTCCCGCGCCCAGTCGTCCGTGCCGGAAGCTCCGTAGGCGAGGAGCGCTTCCCGGTCGACGTCCTCGAGCTCGAGCTCGATCGCCTGCTCGACGGTGACCGCGACGCGTCGGAAATCGAGCATCTGGCCGGCGGCCCACAGCCGCGTTTCCGGGTCCCAGTCGGAATGTCGCTCGGCAAGCCCGACGAGGAAGCGGCCGATGTGCTCGATGTGTGGGCGCATGACACCGCGGATGCCGTCGAGGTCGAGATCGCCGATTCCGAGGACGAGCGTCTTCTGCCCGGGCTCCGCGTTCCAGCGGTTCCAGGCACGGATCGCGACGTCGCGCGCGAGGTCGGGACCGCCCGAGCCGCGGCCCGATTCGACGCGGACTCCGTACGGCGCCGCGACGCGCTCGAGGAACGCGGTGAGCTCGGCCGACTCCGAATGGAGCTCGACGACGAGCGGCTGGTCGACGCGGAGGTCGTGTTCGTACCCGTCGAGCACGCGGGCGGCGAAGCCTTCAGCGCTCGTGTCCTCGGACACGGGATGCGAGACCGCCGACCCGTCCGAGACGAAGTGCCACGGCAGCTTCTCGGCTTGCCGCAGCCGCTTGATCGCGTTCTCGACCGGCTTGAAGCCGACGACGCCGTCGCGGTGTTCGATGTTGCCCGCCTTGTCGAGCCGCTTGACGTACCGGAGCCCAGACGGATTCGCTCGTTGGCTCAGCGCGTAGCCGACCGTTCTCGGCCCAACCGGGGTCGCGTCGTCGGCCTCGAGCTCCGCGAAGAGCTCGAGCACGTCGTCGACCACGCCGAGCTTCCAGGCCGCCGTCGGGCGATACGGAGCGAAGCCTTTCGGGTCGCCGGTCCGGGCGCTCAGCCAGGGCTTGGTGGGATGATGAGACTGCATGGGGAGGTCACTCTCCTCGTGCCGTGGGGCGGGTCGATTCGCGGTCGGCGCCGCCCCGAATTGCGATGTCGCTCTCACGATGCCGACCCCATGGGGGCGCTGTCAAGGGGTCGCTCGGCACACGGCGTAGCCGTGAAGATTCCGTGAGCCGGACCGGCGGGCGAATGCCCGAATTCGGCTCAACCAAGCGATATAATCGGGTGATGCCGGAGTCGTTCTGCGAGTGGGCTGAGGTCGGCGAGCTCCCGCCCGTCGAGGTGTACGAGGCGCAGGCGGCGGAGGCACTCGCCGACTCGGAGCCCCGGGCGCGTAGCTCAGCGGGAGAGCGTCCGCCCGACGCGCGGGAGGTCGCAGGTTCGATCCCTGCCGCGCCCATCGACGAACTCGTCGACGACGCGGATGTCGAGATCCTCGAGCCCGAACGTCCTGACGTGGCACCGCAGCCCTTCCACGGCGTCAGGGGCGACGCTCCCGGACCGAAGGGGTGTTGGGCGATCACTCGTGCGGGGAGCCCATGTGGAGCGGCCGCGCTGCATGGCGGTGACTTCTGCTTCGCTCACGCCGGCGCGGGCGGCGTCGCTGCTGACCCTGCCAAGTACTCGCCGGTGGCACATGCCGCACGGAGGGAACACATCGCCGAGCGGGCACGCATGAGACTTGCACTTGGCCTCACCAGATCGACAGGCCCACGGGCAGTGCTACGGGCAAAGGCAATCGCAGGGAGCGAGCGGTTGGCGGCCGCCGCTTACGACGCGGCGCTCGACAACGGCGCGCTCGCGCTCAAGCTGATCCGCGAGGTCGATCCTCCGCTCGAGGCCACGGTTTCCGTGTCATTGCCGACCTCGGAAGACGAGATCGACAAGCTCACGCTGCGCGAGCTCGAGCTCCTCGAGGCGCGCGGCTTGATCGGTGACCCCCAGCCTGCACCGCTGGCGCTCGACCCTCAAAGCCAAGCGTAGAGCCAGGTCTCACGCATCGTGGTGCCGGGTGGTGACCCCCCCGCCGGCAGTGACGAGCTCGTAGTCCACGTGCTCGAGCGCGTGTGTTGCAGCGAGGCGCGAGCTCGTCGAGACCCACCCCCCTCACGCATGGCTCAGGCCTTGGCAAAGCTCGGTGGGTAAAGGGATTGAGGGGGCTTGGGATTAGTTGGAGTGGAAGCGCATATCAGGGGGTGGTTGGCTTCAGGCCTGGGTGGGGGTGGGGGGCTGGCATCCCGCCCGCAGGCGATCGCGCGCCCGAGCCTCTCCTGTGGGGAGGGATCAGCACCCCAGCACACCCCCAGCACACCCCCAAGCGACCACCGCGCGATCGTCGCCAGAGCCTCTCGAGCGCGGTAGCGGTGGTACACCAGGTGCCCACGCGTTAGTACATCGAGCAGTACGCGATTAGTACGTGGTGGTGCAGTATTGAATGCATGACTGCTACCAGCACCATCACCTTCCGCCTCGATTCGCAGATGAAGAGGCGCTGGATGGAGCGAGCTCACTCTCAGAGGATGACCTTGACGGCGTTCGTGATCGAGAAGGTCGAGGACGGGAAGCTCCCCGACTCGCTCGAGCAGGCTCTGCACGAGCGCCTCGCCGAAGCCCAGGGCTCTCTCCTCACCGACGCCCGAGAAGTCCTCGAGCCTCTCGTCGAAGAGAAGGTCGAGAGCCTCCTTCCCGGTGTCTCGGCGAGCGTGCTCGAGGAGTTGCGCTACGTCGTCCTGAACGAAGTCCGCTCCGAGGTCGCGAAGATCGAGCAGCGCCTCGCCGAGGAGATTCGCTCACAGAGCTCCTACGACCCCGACCTGTACCAGCCCTGAGCGGCGAGTGATCTGGCTCATCGCGCTCCTCTTCGCCTACGGGGCGGCGCTCGAGCTCGCGGGCTTCCTGACGATCCTGTTCGACCTTCAGGACGCGGAGAAGACGGCGAAGCGGATCGCGGACGAGGCGAATCGCTTCATGGGGGCGGGGCCAGAGGTCGTCGGGGGCTGGATCAGCCAGATGGCCGGGGTCACCGCGCTCCCCAGGCGCAGGCTCGTGCAGACGGCCGCGAGCGTGTGGGCGCTCTGGGCGTAGATGATCTCGAGGTGCTCGAGCACCGCGACCGAACCGAACGAGCGCAACGAGCGCTCCGCGGCGAGGAGTTCGTCCCCGAGACTCAGCCGCTGCCGAAGGTCTTCAGTCTTGAGTACGGAGACCCCTACGACTCCCGCGCGCGTCTCGTCTGCCCGCTATGCGGATCGAAGGCGCTCGAGCCTCTCGGGGTTGCCTCCGACGAGGACGCGCTCGTCGCGTTCTTCGCGTGCGAGCACGAGGACGCGTTCGGGGTGGAGTTCGCCTCGAGGGACGGCGAGGTCGTCGTCCGGATCTACGTCCCCTCGGTCTCGTCCTCCACGTAGGGACCGCAGCGGAGACAGAAGGCGCGCGTTCTCCCGGAGACGAAGGAGAGCTTCTCGTCCCTGAATGGACGCACCTTCAGGATCGCGTCTCCGGGCGGCAGTGGGTCGCCGCATTCGAAGCAGGTCGCCCCATCCCTCACGAGCACCGCCTTGAGCTCGAGCACGTGCTGCGTGCGTGTGTCCATCCCTCGATTGAAGCGCGCTCGCAGGACTCTCGGCGACAGCCCGGAGTGAGACAATCTCCCTATGGCCTCACGAACTCCACCCGCGCCCCCGACTCCCCAGCCACAGGCCGCGCAGGATCAGGCGCCTGACCAGGAGCAGCCCGAGCAGGACGCGCTCGCCGAGCTTCAGCAGCATCTTGAGCAGGCTCGGAAGTCGATTTCTGACGCGCTCGACCTCATCTCCTCCGAGGAGGGGTGATGGCGAAGGCGCGGACGAAGCCGCCTGCGTCGCGCGCGAGGGCAGGGCCGAAGACAGCGTCCGCACCCGAGGCGTTCGTCGCCCCGAACCCCGCGCCGCTCGCTCCTCCCTGGGACTACGGGATCGACATCACCGAGAGCCAACTCGAGGAGCTCCGTCTGCGCGCCGGCAGAGAGGACTACCGCCGCGTCATCCAGGCGTTGCAGCAGAACAAGCAGATCACGGTCGTCCCGGATCCGTAGGTGCCTTGCGCTGCCCACCCGAGAGGGTTCACCGACGCGAAGTTGCCGTGGGTCGACGCTGTCAACAATGACCCCTGCGGGAAGCCGATCGTGGCGACGGTGAACGCCGTCGACGTCTCCGCGCAGAGCGTCTGCCTCGGGCACTACGCGCTGAAGAACGGCTACGCCGCCGTCAAGGGCGCGATCGTCTTCGGGGCATGAGCACGCCACCGCTTCCCCCGCCCGTCCTCAAGGCTGAGAAGCTGAAGGTCGAGCGCTACCAGCTTCCCTCCGGCCAGGTCGTCTCTCGCTACGTCGACCGCGCAACCGGCCAGCCCGTCGCGCTGCCGGAGGCGTTCCACCTCACGAACGACCCGACGGATCTCGAGACGCCGGCCTAGACGGCGGCGAGCTCTCGTCGCCGCGCTCGCCACCTCGCCTTCTTCGCCGCCTCCTTCACCGCCTCTGCTCGTCCGAAGACTCGGTTCGTTCCCCAGTACCACTTCAGCCGCGCCGGTGATTCTCTCCACCAGCCGGGGCCGGCGAGCTTCGTCACGATGCGATCGGCGGCGGCGAAGGTGACGCCGTTGCGCTCGACCGCCACGCCGAATAGCTGCCGTTCGAAGACGCCGACCATTTCCGCCGTGGCAGGGCGCCCGTAGCGGGCATACGCCTCCTGGATCAGAGGCGCGACGAGCTCGGTGGGGACGTGGCCGACCCCGAGCTCCCAGCGCGGCGATTCCTGCACCCACTCACGTGCGGGCTCGGAGAGCAGGGCTTCGATCCTTCGCGCCCGCACTGCGGTGAGGAACGCGAACTCGCCCTCGAGGAGCCGGCGAACGTTCCCCTGCGTGGTGACGACGGCTCTCGCGATCTCCGGCACGGTTCCCCCGTTGCGGCACAAGGCAACGAGGGCGAGCCGGTATCTGCGAGCCTCGATCAGCATCAGCGAGACGACTCGGGAGGGGGAAGGACACGCACGGTGAACGTGCGGCCGTCGCGCTCTTCGACGTGCGTCGGCGCCGATGCGATCTGCGCCTTGAGCGCCATTCGAGCCTCGTACCGTTCCTCGCTCTCGTAGCGTCTCTTCGTGTCCCCGAGCGGCCGCTGCCGGCTGCGATTCACGCCGGGAGCGTATAAGTCGACCGCGGATGTCAGGACATTGGCATAAAATCTGCTCATGGCCGGACCTTTCGGATTTCCGTCGCGAGAAGCCTTCGAGCAGGCGGTCAACCGCGAAATCGAGGACACGAACCTCCACAGCCATCAGGAAGGCGCTCGCCCGGGGCAACGCGCCGAGCAGCCGAAGCCGGAGCGTTCGGCGAGACCGCCGGACACGCAAGGTCCGTTCGTAGGACCGTCGCGGGCGGAGGCGATGGGGCTCGTGGGCGGCAAGCTGAACCTCGCTGGTGAGCCCGGAAGCCCGGAGCGCCTCGAGCAGGTCCGCAGGATCGACCCCGACACCTACGGCCGACTCGAGGACGATCAGCGCCTCGAGACGATCGGGATGTTGCTCGACCGCTGGAACGCGTCGGGGCGCGACGATCTCGACGGGCACGTCGTCCGCGAGCTCGCCCGACTGTCGTGGGACACGGGCGATGTCAATGTGGTTCGCCACGTCCGCGACGCCGTCGAGCAGATCGCCGGCGACGCGGAGCCCTTCGACCGTCTGATGGAACACCGTCTCGAGGTCGAGACGCAGCGGGGTCGCGAGCAGCACGCGGCGTCAGAGGAAGCAAGGATGGAGAACGTCCGCTCCGGACTTGAGGCCGAGTACTCGACGATCGAACGCAAGCTCGGTCCCGCCGGCCTCGAGGCCGCGGACGACGTCGCGCGGCAGATCGGCGCGGGGCTCTATGACGAGAACGTCGACCCTGAGCAGATGCGGGTCGCGTTGCGCGCTGCCGGCGAGGTCGGGCGGTCGGTCGAGCACGCCAATAACGTCTTCGGGACGCTCGCCGAGCTCGACGAAGAGTTCAAGCGCTACGGGCCGGGGTGGGGAGCGAACGACGAGACCCGTGAGAAGTGGGAGGCCGAGCTCGCGGAGGGAACTGTCGAGGTGTACGAGCGGGAGATCGCGAAGGCGCATCCGGACGCCGCGGCGTCGCGCGCGTTGCAATCACGCGCAGTCGAGCGGATGAAGACGAAGCCGTTCGAGCAAGCGCTCGATGCTGAGCTAGATGCGTTGAGCCAACACGATTCCACCGCCGAACACCGACAAGCGCTCCGCGACGCGCGTGTGCGTGAGTTCGAGCGAACACGCGACCCCGACACCGGCGAGGAGAAAACTGATCGGCATCGGGAGCATTGGTCTTGATCGAGTACGTCGATGAGCGCGGGCGTCCCGAGTTCGAACAGCCCGGGCGTGCCGCGCCGGCTGAAGTGCCCCTCGAGCCGGCGGAGCCGGAAGTCGATCGTCGGGCTTGGGCTGAGGCCCTGCGTCAACGCACCGAGCCGACGACCGTCGACGCACCGCTCGCCGGACCGAACGGGCGCAGTCGGAAATACGACCTCCGCTGCTCCGAGGAGGAAGTCACGCGCTGGGAAGCGGCCGCTCAGGCCGAGGGCATCTCGACGAGTCAGTTCCTACGCGCCGCCGCCGACGCACGCGCCGCCGTTGTCGTAGGCTAGGCGACCGGGACGGCCAACGAGTTCACGCCTTCGGGCCAGTATCGCCGCGCCGTCCCCCTTGAAGCCCTCGGTACGCCGGGGGCTTCGTCCTTTTAGTGCGTCAGTGAGAACCGCCGGCGTTCGATCCGCTCGAGCAGGATCTCGAGCTCGTGTTCTTCGGCGACGAGCTCGAGGCGTTCGTCGACGTCGAGCTCGCGCGTGAGCCCCTCGCGGAGCTCAGCGACTCCCTGAGCGACGAGACGGGCGTGAGCCTCGAGCTCCTTCTCGAGGCGGCAGCGCAGGCAGGCGTCCACGTCCCGAATGATGCAGGCGACAGAGGCCGCATTACGACGTCGCTTCGGCGCCGTTCGTCGACGGCTCGCTCTCCGGGAAGCCGGCTCTGGTCGCGATCGCCGTCGCCCTGATCCTGCGCTCGTATTCGTCGCGCTCGGTCTCGCCGGCTAGGTACGCCCGTACGTGCGGCGAGAGCGCCTCGGCCATGACCTGATCCTCGGGGCTGAGCTCGGAGGTGACGACGATCTCCCACTCTTGGGCGACGTTCCTCCGGTGCTCCTCGCTCATCGCTCGATCATGCCATCGGGCGGAACGGGGCACCACGCGGGGCCCCACGGGGCCTCCGTCCACACTTCGTCCACGTTCTCGGCCATGAAAAAACCCGCCGTTTCCAGCGGGTTCTGGAATGGGCGGTACTGGGCTCGAACCAGTGACCCCCAGCTTGTCGAATTATGGACAACGGTGCATCTGGCTCGGTTGAGCCGAATCGCACCCTCCTCGAGACCCGTTCTGAGTGACCTCGGGGCACCACGATGCACCACGAGCGGGGCCTCACGTGACACCACGGCGGCGGCTACTGCTGTCGGTAGTCGAGCCCGTACTTGGCGAGCACCGCTGCGCGGGCTTCGTGGTCGGTCTCGGTCATCGGTCGTCTGACGACCACGCCCGCCGGGTTCGCGGTGTCATACACGAACTCGCCGTGGACGCGCCCATGGCGACCGACTCGACGCCCCCGGCGAGCGCCCTCCCGCTCCGGGTCACGCTCGGCCTGACCGGCGGCGACGAGCGCGGCGATGGCTCGTCGCACCGCCGACTCCTGCGCCTTCGTCGGCGCGTCGGTTGCGTACACGAGGCAGGCGAGCTCGCGGTGGGTGAAGCCCTCAGGGAAGCCCGACCTCGCGCTCGGGGCGGCGTCGAGCAGCTTCCGGACGGAGGCTCGAACCGGAACTCGGCGAGGTTGCGGACTCGACCCGTCGGTCAAGTCTGCAACTTCCCGTCGGGTCGCTGGGGCTCGCCTTCGTCGACGTCGTTCTCGTCGACGTCGTTCTCGTCGGGCTCGTGCTCGAGCTTCGGCCCGATTCGGATGTGGATCGTCCACGGCTCGTTCTCGTCCGGCCCGCGGAACCCGAAGTTCCCGAGGCGCGCCATCACAGCACCGCCAGCTTCGTCGCGATCGCTGCGACGCCGTCTTCGGTGAGATCGGCGTAGACCGTCGCAGTGACGTTCGGATTCGCGTGCCGGAGGAGCCGTGCCGTCTCCGTCATGGACAGCCCGAGGCCGAGCGCGTTCGCCGCCATCGAGTGCCGCAGGTCGTGGCATCCGAGCGGCCGCTCCTCCGTTGAGAGGCCGACCGCCACGCCGGCGCGCTGCACGGCGCGGAGGACGTTGCGCCTCGAGATCGGTTTCCCGGTCCGCGTCGCGAAGACGAGGGCAGCGGGCTGGATGCGATCGAAGCCGCGCTTCCCGATCCGCTCGCGATGAGCACGGAGCTCCGAGGCGAGCGGCGCGAGGAGCGGGATCGTGTCCGCGGACGCTTCCGTCTTCGTCCCGCGGACCGTCAGCGTGTCCGTGCCGACATCGCACCAGCGGAGCCCGAGGGCCTCGGAGACGCGAAGCGCGCCCCAGAAGAGCGCGGCGGCGATCGGCCGGGAGTCCTCTGACGTCGCGCCGAGGAGACGATTCACCTCGTCGACCGACAGGTAACGCGGCTCCGATCGTCGCTTCGACGACGGCCGCTCGCCGCGACCGATGTCCGCGGCGGGATTGCGATCGACGATCTCTTGCTCCACCGCGTAACGGAGAAGCGCGGAGGCGACGCTCAAGCAACCGCGGACCGTCGAGCCGCTCAACCCGTCCTTCGTGAGGCGCCGCATCATCGTCCGGAGATGTGCAGCGCGGACGTCCGCGACGCGCGTCGCGCGACCGAGCTCGTCGAGGACATGACTCTCGGCGCGCTGTTCCATCAGGTCGATTGTCCGCGTCGCGTACGGCTTCCCCCCGAACGTGAATCCGCCGGCACGCATCGCCGTGAACATCTGCTCGGCGAGCGCCTCGAGACGGATCGAACGGTCGCCGACTCGCCCGAGACGCGCGATGGGAGTGAGCCGCTCGACCTCGCGGATCGCAGCCGACGGAGTCTTCGCGTCGAGCACCTTGCGCCGGCGCCGGCCCTTCGCCTTGACCACGAACTCGAAGACGAGCTTGCCGTCAGCCGTCGTCCGCTGAAGCAGGTTCGGCACCTGCCGACCGGCGTGAACAACGGGGCGACGCGAGCTCGCGCCGTAGTTGCCGTGAGAGGATGAATCTGTCATGGGAGTCGAAGCCTCCTATGGCCGGGGCGGGGCCGTTGACGCGGTGCCCGCCCGATTCTGACTGGGGCTCAGACAGTACACGTCGGCCCGTTCAGCAGTGATGAAGCGTCGGGGAGGGCGCTCTCCGAATGGGCGAAGGCGCATGATCCCTGGCCCTCCCCGATCTTCACGACCGCTCGAGCTCGCGGTCGAGTGCGAGTCGATCGATCAGGACGGAGCGCCCCATCCGCTTCACGACGATCCTGCCTCTCGAGATCCGCCTTCTAATCGCGACTTCGGTGGTGTCGAGATAGTCGGCAGTCTCGGCAACGCTCATCCATCGCCGCTGCTCGCGGTGCTTCTTCAGAGCCGCAGCGATGCGCCTGTCGACGAACTCCTCGAGCTCGCGGCGTGATGCCTCGGAGAGGGTCGAGATCACGGCCGACGCCACTCCGGGCACGCAGGCCAGCAGCGATAGATGTCGACCCTGGTGCGGAGCGCGCGCGTCCCCGGCGGAAGCTCCTTGCCGCACGCGACGCAGACTTCGGGGCGGACGACCCGTGTGAGTGACCATGCGCTCAGACGGAGTTCGGTGAGGCGCGCGCTCATGGCGATAGTTACGCCGCCCGCGCGCGGCGCTTGCGCTCGACGTCCGCAGCGCGATGCGCGGCCAGCGCCTCCGGATCCTTGCGGAGCTCCTTCATCTTCCGGCGGTAGTGCTCGAGCGCGCGACGGCGTTCGTCATCGCGATGCGTCTCGCGGTATGCGGCCTGCCCCACGCGAAGCTGCATCGTCCGTCGTAGCTCGCGGAAGAGCTCGCGTTCGGGCTCGGGGAGACCGTCGAGAACGGCTGCGAGCTCGCGGCGGGACAACTTCGCTGCGGCGACGTGCTCGAGCGCCTCGTGCTCGTGTCCGTTCGCTACAGCGAGGAACAACAACCGCATCCATCGACTCGACTCGTCAGCGTCCTGCCGGCGCGCCTCAGCCTTGCGTCGCGCATAACGCTTCGCACTCGCTCGTACCCGGAGCCTCCGATAGAGAGTCTTCTCGTCATCGGGGACCCCGGATACGAAGACACGGAACTCCGCAACTGACATCGCCAGGATCTCGCCGTCGCTCAGCGTCACGGCACGAGCTCGCCCATCGGAATGAGGATGCGACCGCCCTGACGAACGGTCTGAAGTTGCTTGCGCTCGACGCGGTGGTAGATCGCCTTCGGGGTTAGCCCCGACTTCGCGGCGAACTCGTCGACGCTCAGGAGTACGCGGTCGCCGAACAGCCGCTCGACTTCGTCGCGGATGAACGACTCGAGCTCGGCTCGAGCGTCGTCGGAGAGCGCGGAGATCACGTCGGCTCCTCGACCGGCGGACGCCAGATGGACAGGTGCCGGCCTTGCCGAATGCGTACGACGCCGTACTCCCTCGCCGCTCGTTGAAGTGCCCGCTCGGGGATCCCCCTGTCCGCCGCGAGCCTGACCGCCTCTTGCCGGTGGAGCCCGTGCGGATGCGTCTTGAAGAGTTCATCCAAGAACTCGGCCATGAGCTCGCTCCTCGTCAACACCATTCGTCATCGCCTCCCTTCAGAAGAAGGAGGGGCAGTCCGAAGACCGCCCCTCCACCCGTGCCCTGCCAAGCCCGACCGCGCCGAACCAAGCCAAGCCATGCCGCACCGCGCCGAGCCCTGCCGGACCAAGCTGCACCTGCCGTACCGCGCCCTACCAAGCCCGACCATGCCGTGCCCGACCTGGCCTTGCCCTGCCGTACCTCTCCGCGCCGGACCGAACCTAACCTGCCGCACCACGCCACTCCCGACCTGGCTGCACCAGACCGCAATGCACCGCGCCTTACCCGGCCACGCCACACCGCACCGCGCCCTACCAGGCGGCGCCGTACCCGACCGGACCGTGCCGTACCTGCCATACCGCACCAAGCCGGACCTAACCCAGCCCTGCCGCACTGAGCCGTGCCCGACCGTGCCGCGGCTTACCTGACCGAACCCTGCCCTGCCGAGCCGAGCCGAACCTGCCGAACCGCACCCAGCCGCACCACGCCCAGCCAGACATCGCCGGACCCGGCCACGCCGTGCAGAGCCGCACCGCTCCGTGCCCAGCCGCACCGCGGCTCTCAACGTCCCGCGTCGGGGCGCTCAGAGCCGCAGGGATGTGAACCCTTGCGGCCATCGCTAGTCGTCGTCCTCCTCGAGGAGCTCGTCCAGAAGTGGCAACACGCGACGATCAATCTCCTCGACCACGTCCGCCAACTGGCTGTACTGCCGATACCGCTCGCCCCAGGAACGGAGCTCGTGCTGTGCCTTGAGGATCACCTGTTTCGCGAGGTCGGGGCGTGACCAGACGACCTCGGCCTGCAGGTAGACGGGTCTCCTGATCTGCTCGCCGTCGTCGTCCTCCTCCGTTACCACAACGTGGTGGTAGGCACGACTGGGCTGCTTCTTCTCTTCCCCGTCGTCGACGACGACGACCTCGTACACGATCGCCCCAACGAGCTTGCGTGCCTGCTCGAGGCGCCATTGCTCGCTGGCGAACGCGTCGTCCCAGTCGAAGTAACGATGAAGCACTGACCGCTTCGGCCGCGCCGCGGCGACGACGTCCGCCGGCTCGAACGGCTCGCCATCGAACCTCTCGTCGATGAATCGACCGGCGAGCTCAGCGTCCTCATCGCTCAGGCGGGAACCCGGCCTTGCTCGAAACGTCTTTACCGCTGTTGCCATCTCACTCCCCTAGTTGAAGGGGGCGGCGAGATGCCGCCCCCGTTGTCGCGCCTCGCCCTGCCCTGCCACGTCGATCCAAGCCGTGACGAGCCGTAACGAACCGCACCTGCCGCACCGGACCGTGGCCGGCCGGACCGAGTCGCGCCATGCCCTGCCGAGCCATACCGCGCGAGACCCCGCCCTGCCATGCCGTGCCGAACCGAGCCTCACCCTGCCGCACCTGCCAAGCCGGACCGTGCCCGACCGGACCGCACCGAGCCATGCCGCGCCCTACCAGGCGCCGCCGTACCGAACCGCACCGTTCCGAGCCCCACCGCATCAAGCTCGTTCGAGCTCCGTGACGCCAACGACTCTGAATCGGCCGTGGATTCCGCTCGCCCCTTTACTCGGGAGCGGCCTCCACTCCCCGACGCCCACGCCGTAGCCGGCCGCGTTCGTCGCGTTGACAAGCTGCTCGAGCGAGATCAGGTGCGGCCAGTAGGAGACCTCGAGATCAGCCCCCCAGCCGTGGAACTCGCCGCGATACGTGAGCGACGACGTGGTCGAGAGCTTTACGTAGTCACGTCGCATGACGAGCTCGTCGAACTGAAGAACGGGATCGCGGTCGACGAAGAACGCCGTCTTGGCCGCGAGCATCGACAGGTCCTTGCCGAGCCTCAGGAGCCCAATGCCCCTGACGATGCTCGCCTTGAACCCGATCGCCGGGAAGCAGAACTTCCCCGGCTCGTCCTCGGCGTCCTCCATTCCGGGAACGACGTGCAAGGAGTCGCGGAAGATCTGCTCTGGGTTCCTTGCCTCGCGCGCCTTCGCCTTCTTGCCAGTCTGCTTATCCTCGATCTCCCGCTTCGCCTTCTCGGAGAACTTGTTGACGATCAGCGGGGTCAGTTCCTCGACCGTGATGATTGCCCTGTTGACGGGGACGGGGTGAATCGGGAAAGACTTAGAACCTTCTCCTGTTGCCACCTGGCACACTCCTTCGATCAGCCCCTTCGGGGGCGGTCGCGCCGGGGCGGGGCCGGTCTTGGAGGCAGACCCCGCCCAGGCTGTTCCGGGTGTCCGACCCGGTGCGGTTAGAACTCGACTGGCCCTCCGACCAGTTCCTCGACTTGGCGGACAAGCGAGCCTGCGGGCTGGTTGAAACCCGGCTCGTCACCTTCCTTCTCCCACCAAGCGGCGAGCGCCTCGGCGTAGTGCTCAGCGTCCTCGCCGGTTGTGAGGTACTCCTCGAGCGCGAGCCAATCGGTCGCGGACGAAGCCTTCGCCGCGTCGTAGAGCTCCTTCACGATCCAGCGGGACTGGTCGCGTCGGTAGTCCGTCGCCTCGCGCCTCACGGCGTCCGCGAAGAGCGTGAGCACGAGATCGCCGTTCCAGGTCTCGTAGAACCCGAAGCGAGATGCGACCCTCGACGCCTCCTCTCCTGGGCTGATGCGCCCGTCGATGTAGAGGCACCGTTCCGCCGCCGCGAGGGCGACCAGAACTTCGTGGTCGTCGGGCAGGTGCGAGACGTACTCGGCCAGAGCCCTCAGAGCCGCCGCCGAGCGGACGTTCCTCGGGTCGTCGGGGTATTCCTCGGCCTTCCGATCGCGCCAGTCGGCCGTCTCGCGCAAGTACGCCGCAAGCGGCTCGCGCATGTGTCCTGC
>Ga0126369_10001414_pt1 | contig 16523 bp, 15 predicted proteins | sample PanSoiMetaPlot_1_FD_109646 | JGI IMG/M metagenome (GOLD analysis project Ga0126369, IMG submission 109646) | Tropical forest soil microbial communities from Panama - MetaG Plot_1 | ecosystem: Environmental > Terrestrial > Soil > Tropical forest > Bulk soil | place: Panama | collected 2016-02-17 | reverse complement strand
GAGGTCGGCCACGCTCTGGGGCTGCGTCACAACTTCCGCGCCTCGACGGTCTACAACCAGAAACAGCTCGACGATCCCGCCTTCACCGCCGCCAACGGCATTGCCGGCTCGGTGATGGAATACAACGCGGTGAACCTCGCGCTCAAGGGCGAGCGGCAGGGCGCCTACGGGATGAAGACGCTGGGGCCCTACGACTATTGGGCAATCGAATACGGTTACAGCGAGATTCCAGCCGACAAGCAAGATGCAGATTTGAAGCGCATCGCGAGCCGCAGCAGCGAGCCCTTGCTGGCATACGCGACCGACGAGGACAACGCTTTCGCGATCGACCCCGAAGCGAACCAGGGCGATCTCGGGAGCGATCCTCTCGACTTCGCCCGGCGTCGGTTCATCCTGGTGCAGGAGATGTGGGATCGATGGCAGACGAAACAACTCAAGCCTGACGAAAATTACGCCGTGCTCCGCCGGGTGGTGGAACGCGGGTTGGTTGCAATGACCGGCACTTCGACCAATGTGGCGAAATACATCGGTGGCGTGACCACGCTGCGCGACCACGTCGGCAGTCCCCGCGCCCCTCTTACGCCCGTCGACGCTGCCAAGCAGCGCGAAGCGCTCAAGATCATCGCCAACGGGCTCTTCTCCGCGGACAGCTTCCACTTCAAGCCCGAGTTCATGCGTCGCGTGCAGGTCGATTGGATGGATCGCAATGACTTCTATGACGTAGGCCTGTCCACGCCGGAGGTCGACTACTCGCTGAACACCCAGGTGCTCAACGCGCAGCGCAGGGTGCTCGCTCAGCTCATGAGCGAGACCGTTGCGCAGCGTATCCTCGACAGCGAAGTGAAGCTCGACGATCCGCGCAAGTCGCTGCGACTCAGCGAGGTCTACGAGACGCTCCAGTTATCGATCTGGAGCGAGCTCAAGACCGGTCGAGACATCACTCCGCTTCGCCGGAATCTTCAACGCGAGCACGTCTCGCGGGTGGCCGGCGGCCTGCTGCGTCCCAGCGCCTCCATGCCCGCCGACGCCCGGGCGCTGCTGCGCGAAGAGGCAAAGAGCTTGCGCCATGACATCGCCGCGGCCCAGGGCAAACCGGGCTTCTCGAAGGAGGCGAAGGCGCATCTCGCCGAAACGCTCACGCAGCTCGACGAGGCGCTCAAGGCGCCGATCGTGCGACAAGGTATATAAGCGAAACTCTCCGCAGCTTGCCAGCCTCCGACGGCAGTCGCTCCGCAACAAGAGCCGCGCGGCGCGCGCAAACCACCGTTTCGCTCGCGCCGCTCGACAATCACGCGCTCGCCAATCTGTGCGGCGCGCTCGACGCCAACTTGCGGCAGATCGAAGCCGCCTATGACGTTGCGATCGCGCGACGCGGCGCGACGTTCACGCTCAGCGGACCACCGTCGCAGACGGAACGAGCCGTGGCGGCGCTGCAGCGCTTTTACGCCCAGGCAGGCGAGCCGCTCACGGTTGACGACATTCAGCTCGGCCTGATCGAGCTGGGGTCGCAGCGACGCAGTGCCGGCGTGGAGGCTGCCGCCGAGGAAGCGCCCGCCCTACGCACTCGCCGCGCCGATCTGCACGGACGCACGCCAAACCAGATCGCCTACCTGAAGAACATCAAGGAGCACGACGTCACCTTCGGGATCGGGCCCGCAGGCACCGGCAAGACCTACCTTGCAGTCGCGTGCGCAGTCGACGCGCTGGAACGCGACGCGGTCAAGCGGATTGTGCTCGTGCGTCCCGCCGTCGAGGCGGGCGAGCGGCTCGGCTTCCTTCCCGGTGATTTCGCGCAAAAGGTCGATCCCTATCTGCGACCGCTCTACGACGCGCTCTACGATCTCATGGGCTTCGACCGCACTGCCAAGTCCTTCGAGCGCAACACGATCGAGATCGCGCCGCTCGCCTACATGCGCGGACGGACGCTCAACCATTCGTTCATCATCCTCGACGAGGCACAGAACACCACGCCCGAGCAGATGAAGATGTTCCTGACGCGTATCGGATTCGGCACCAAGGCGGTCGTCACCGGCGACGTCACGCAAATCGACCTTGCCCGTGGGCAGAAGAGCGGCCTGATCGAGGCGCGGCGGGTGCTCGCCGAAGTGCGTGGCATCGCGTTCACCGATTTCACCAGCGCCGATGTCGTTCGCAATCCGCTCGTGCAGAAGATCGTCAACGCCTACGAGACGCACACCCGCAGCCAGCGCATCGACGCCCCGGGCACCGAACGCCACGGCGGAGGACGCTAAAGCGTCCGAACAACGATGAAGCGACGCCGCCCGCGGCTCAGGCTGACCGTGCAGTACGCCGTCGCGAGCGAAGGGCTTCCGGCCGCAGCTTCGCTCCGGCGCTGGGCCCGAGCCGCGCTCAGCCGCGACGCGGCAGTCACGCTGCGCTTCGTCGATGAAGCCGAAGGACGCGAGCTCAACAGGCGCTTTCGCCGGCGCGACCGCGCAACCAACGTTCTCGCGTTCGTGTACCATGAGGGGCGTACGCATGGCATCGACGGCGACGTGGTGCTTTGCGTCCCAGTCATGCGGCGCGAAGCCGAGGAGCAAGGCAAGTTGCTGACGGCCCACAGCGCGCATCTTGTCATCCACGCGATGCTGCACCTCCAGGGTTACGATCACTCGCACGCCGCCGAGGCCGCCCGGATGGAGGTGCGCGAGGTTGCGATCCTGACCCGTCTCGGCTTCCCGGACCCTTACGCCGCACGGACGAGTAGCCGCAAACGTCGCGCGCCACGCACGGCACGATGAGCCAGAACGCCGCCGATCGGCATGCGACGCGGCCGACGCTGCTCGAGCGGCTTTCCGCATTCCTGATCCGCGAGCCCGAGGACCGCGAGGAGCTGCTGGCGCTCCTGCATGGTGCCTACGAGCACCGGCTGCTCGACGCCGACGCGCTGTCGATCATCGAAGGCGCCCTGCAAGTCTCCGAAATGACAGTGCGCGACGTGATGATTCCGCGCGCACAGATGGACGTGGTGTCGATCGACGACGATCCGGCGCAGTTCATTCCCTTCGTGCTCGAGACGCGGCACTCGCGCTTCCCGGTGATCGGCGAGAACAAGGACGACGTTGTCGGGATCCTGCTCGCAAAGGAGCTTCTCAACTATTACGCAAGCCCCGAATCGTTCAATCTGCGCGATACGCTGCGCCCGGCGGTATTCGTTCCAGAGTCGAAGCGACTCAACGTGCTGCTGCGCGACTTCCGGGCCAATCGCAACCACATTGCGATCGTCGTCGACGAGTATGGAGGAGTCTCGGGACTCGTAACGATCGAAGACGTGCTCGAGCAGATCGTCGGGGACATCGAGGACGAATACGATTTCGACGAGGCCGAGGACAACATCATTCCCGAAGCGAACGGGCGTTTTCGCGTTAAAGCCCAGACCGAGATTGGCGATTTCAACCAGGCGCTGCAGGCCCAGTTTCCGCACGAGGAGTTTCATACCGTCGGCGGGCTCGTGCTGCAGGCGTTCGGCCGGCTGCCCAAGCGCGGGGAAGCCGCGACGATCGAGAACTTCCGCTTCCGCGTGGTGCGCGCCGACAGCCGTCGCATCTATACGCTCGAGGTCGAGCGTTTCGCGCCCGAACCCGGAAAAGAATCGCCCGCAGGCGCGGCCTGATGCCGGCGACGGCCCTGGTCGTGGCGTCATTGCTGCTTGGCGTTGCGACCGTATTCGGGTTCGCGCCGTTCGGTCTTTCGGCGCTTCCTTGCCTTACGCTAACCGCACTGTTTCTGCTGTGGCAGCACGCCATCTCCGCGCGCAGAGCCGCCTGGATGGGTTTTGCTTTCGGCGTCGGGCTCTTCGGCGCAGGTGCGTCCTGGGTCTATATCGCGCTATCGATGTTCGGCGACATGCAGGGCGTTCTCGCCGGGCTCGCGACCATCGGCTTCTGCGTCTACCTTGCGCTGTTTCCGGCTTTCGTCGGTTGGGCAACTGCGCGCATGGCCCCGAGCGCATCCAACGCCCGGCTCGTTGCTGCGGCCGCATGCTGGACGATTGCCGAATGGCTGCGCAGCTGGCTGCTCTCGGGTTTCCCGTGGCTGTCGGTTGGATATGCGCAGACGCAAGGACCGCTCGCCGGCTATGCGCCGCTCGGCGGCGTGTTCCTCGTCGGCCTCGCCGTCGCGGGGTCTGGAGCGCTCTTCGCGCATATCGCGCGGAGCGTGCGCGCTGGGGCTTGGTCGCGAACGGCAGTCGCGGTCGTACCCTTGCTCGCCCTGTGGATCGCAGGCTATGGGCTACGCGCAGTCGAGTGGAGCCGTCCCATCGGTGAACCCGTCGCAGTGAGCCTCGTGCAAGGCAACATTCCTCAGGACCTGAAGTTCGAGGCGGCGTATCGCGACAAAACGCTCTCGACCTATGCCGAGCTCGTCGGCCAGGCCAAGGGTCGACTGATCGTCTTGCCCGAATCCGCGCTGCCGATGTTCGCCGACGAGGTACCGGCCGAGTATGTCGCGCAACTGCGCAAGCTAGTGCAAGAGCACGGGGGCGATCTCCTGCTCGGTCTTTTTTTCTTCGAGCCGCGGGGGCCGGGAGAGGACGAGGACCACTACTTCAACAGCGTGGTCAGCATCGGCATGGCAGCCACGCAGAGATACCGCAAGCGGCATCTCGTCCCGTTCGGAGAAACCATTCCCGCCAAGCCGCTCGTCGGCTGGTTGATTCGCAGCGTGCTGCATATCCCGCTCGCCGACCAGACGCCGGGACCGGCGGATCAGGCACCGTTCGCGGTCGTCGGCGAGCAGGTCGCGGTGAACATCTGCTACGAGGATGCGTTCGGCAGCGAGTTGATCCACGCATTGCCTGAAGCGACCTTGCTGGTCAATGTCACCAACGATGCCTGGTACGGCCGCTCGCTCGCGGCGGAGCAACACGAGCAGATCGCCGCGATGCGCGCAGTCGAGACTTCGCGCCCGATGCTGCGGGCGACGAATACCGGGATCACGTCCATCATCGACCACCGCGGCCAGGAAGTAGCGAGGCTTCCCTGGTTCACGCGTGGAATCCTCGAAGGCACGATCGCCGGACGGACCGGGACGACGATCTACGTGCGCCTGGGCGATGCGCTCGCGGTGGCACTTGCGTTCGGACTCGCGAGCGGAGCGTTAGCCTGGGCCAAGTGGCGTCGCGCGCCAGTCATCCAGTAAAATCAAGGCCCTTCGCGCGCCTCGCTTTCCGGATGCTGACCTTTCAGCAGGTGATTGCCACGCTCCAGCAATACTGGGGCAAGCAGGGTTGCGCCCTGCTGCAACCCTACGATATCGAGGTCGGGGCGGGCACTTCGCATACCGCGACTTTCCTGCGCGCGCTCGGGCCCGAGCCATGGCGTGCGGCCTACGTGCAGCCATCGCGGCGTCCGAAGGATGGCCGCTATGGCGAAAATCCCAACCGCCTGCATCAGCATCATCAGTTTCAGGTGGTGCTGAAACCCTCGCCGCCGAACATTCTCGATCTGTATCTCGGGTCGCTCGACGCTCTCGGTCTCGATCTGAAGCAGAACGACGTCCGCTTCGTGGAGGACGACTGGGAAAACCCGACGCTGGGCGCCTGGGGCCTCGGATGGGAGGTGTGGCTGAACGGCATGGAGATCACGCAGTTCACCTATTTCCAGCAGGTCGGAAGCCTCGATTGCGATCCCATCACCGGCGAGATCACTTACGGTCTCGAGCGGCTGTCGATGTACCTCCAAAACGTGGAATCGGTTTTCGACCTTCGCTACGTCGAGGGAATGTCATACCGCGACGTGTTCTTTCAGAACGAGGTCGAGCAATCGAAGTACGCGTTCGACGAATCCAACGTGCCCAAGCTTTTCGAGCAGTTCGCGCTCTTCGAGTCGGAGGCGAAGCGCCTGCTCGAGGCGAAGCTCCCGTTGCCCGGTTACGAGATGATCCTCAAGGCCGCGCACACCTTCAATCTGCTCGACGCCCGCGGCGCAATTTCGGTGACCGAGCGGGCTGCCTACATCGGGCGCATCCGCACGCTCTCGCGGCTGGTGGCTCAGGCCTACGTGGACGCGCGCGAAGCCCTTGGATTTCCTATGTTGCCAGCCGAGCAGCGGAGGGCGGCATGAGCGCCGCGAGCGCGACGCTGCTGGTCGAGCTTCTCACCGAGGAGCTTCCGCCCAAGGCCCTGAAGCGTCTGTCCGAAGCGTTCGCCGAGGGCCTCCACGCCGGACTTGCCCACCGCGATTTTCTGGCCTCGGATAAGGCACCGGCTGTCTACGCCACACCGCGAAGACTTGCTGTGGCAATCGAGGACGTTCTGGGTGTCGCGCGCGATGCCGAGATCGTCGACAAGCTCATGCCCGCCAAGGTGGCCTTCGGTCCCGACGGTGAGCCGACCAATGCATTGCGCAAGAAACTTGCCTCCCTCGGCCGGGAGCATTTGGCGACGCGCGAGCGCGAAGTCTCGGATGGCCCGGATCGCAGATACATGTCAAGCGAGGGAGGGGCCGAGTATGTCTACCTGCGCAGGCTGGCCAAAGGACAGCCGCTGAAACGGGGGTTGGAAGAAACGCTCGATGAAACGATCGCCAAGCTGCGAATCCCCAAGGTGATGAGCTACGCAAGGGCAGGCGCCTACTACAACGACCAAAAGTTCATTCGGCCGGCACACCGGCTGCTCGCGCTCCACGGTGCCGACGTTGTACCGATCGAAGCGCTTGGACTGCGGGCCGCGAACCTGACGGACGGGCACCGCTTCTTGAGTCGCCCCGGCGTTGAAATCGCCAGCGCCGACGCGTATGCGCCTACCCTCGAGGCCGAAGGGAAAGTTCTACCCCGCTTCGGGGAGCGCCGCGAAAGGATCGCGACAGAACTCAAAGCCGCTGCTGCCGGCGCGACGGTCATCATGCCGGAGGACCTGCTCGACGAGGTCACCTCGCTCGTCGAATGGCCGAAGATCTACACGGGGGGGTTCGCCGCGTCGTTCCTCGACGTTCCCCATGAGTGCCTGATTCTCACCATGCAGCACAATCAGCGCTATTTCGCGCTCGCCGACGCCGACGGCAGACTGCAGAACCGATTCTTGCTCGTGAGCAACGTCGATCCACGCGACCCGGAGGCGATCATCCGTGGCAACGAGCGCGTGCTGCGCGCCCGGCTCGCGGACGCCAAGTTCTTCTACGATCACGACCGTCGGCAGCCGCTCGCCTCGCGTGTCGACAGGCTCAAGAGCGTCGTCTACCAGGGGAAGCTCGGTTCCCAAGCGGACCGCGTCGAGAGGTTGCGCTTCCTCGCAACTCGCATTGCACCGTTGATCGGCGCCGACGTCGCGCTCGCCGATGGGGCGGCGCGCCTCGCGAAGGCGGATCTCGTCACCGACATGGTCGGAGAATTCCCGGAGCTGCAGGGAACAATGGGCCGTTACTACGCGCTGCACGACGGCGAACCTGGCACAGTGGCCGCCGCGATCGAGCAGCACTATTGGCCCAAGGCAGCGGGTGGGGCGCTGCCCGAGGACGCTGTGGCGCAATGCGTCGCACTCGCCGACAAGCTCGAGGCGCTCGCCGGCATGTTCGGCATCGGGCAAGTGCCGACTGGCGACAAGGATCCTTTCGGGCTGCGCCGCGCCGCGCTCGGCGTTGTGCGGATTCTCATCGAACGCCGGCGTCGAGTATCCCTGCCACGCCTCGTCGACCTCGCTTACGATTCCTTCCACGCCTGGCCGGTGGTAAAACGAGACAGCGCCGGGCTACTCGATTTCATCTACGACCGCTTGCGCGGCTACCTCCGTGAGTTAGGTTACACGGCCAATCAGGTCGCCGCTGTAGTGGACTCCTGTCCCGCGGAGATCGACGTCACGCCGGCGCGCCTGGAAGCGGTGAGGGCATTCGAGAAGCTGCCGGAAGCCGAGGCGCTCGCCGCTGCCAACAAGCGGATCGCGAATATCCTGCGCAAATCGCAGAGCGAGGCGGCTGCGGCGGTGGACCGCTCGTTGCTGGGCAACGGTGCCGAGCACGATCTCTACGCCAAGGTGCAGACCTTGCTGCCGGTGGTCCACTCGCACGTCGACCGCGGCGAGTACACCGAGGCCTTGCGCGCGCTCGCGTCGGCCAAGTCCAGCGTGGACCGTTTCTTCGACGATGTTCTGGTGATGGCCGAGGATCCCGCGCTGCGCGCGAACCGACTGGCGCTGCTGCGCGGACTGGCCGAGGCGATGAACGGAGTCGCCGACATTTCCAAGCTGGCCGTCTGAAGCGGGGGCCGCGTGGTCCAATTCTCCGAACCCGCCCCTCACACGCGCCAGGCGAAGCTGATCATCCTCGACCGCGACGGCGTGATCAATTACGACAGCGACAAGTTCATCAAGTCACCGGATGAATGGCGGCCGATTCCTGGGAGCCTCGAGGCGATCGCACGCCTCAATCACGCCGGTTTTCGGGTCGTCGTAGCGACCAATCAGTCGGGGCTCGGGCGCGGACTTTTCGACATGGCCACGATGATTGCGATCAACGACAAACTGCACAAGGCGGTCGCGCATGTCGGAGGACGCATCGACGCGGTGTTCTACTGCCCGCACACCGCGGACTCGGATTGCGACTGTCGCAAGCCCAAGCCGGGACTCCTGCAGGAGATCGGGCAGCGCTTCGGGGTCGACCTGACCGGGGTGCCGTGCATCGGCGATTCGCTGCGAGACCTGCAAGCGGCCCAGGCGGTCGGCGCTCAGCCGATTCTCGTGTTGTCCGGGAAGGGCGAGAAGACGCTGCGAGAAGGCAACTTCCCGAGCAACACGGTGATCTTTCCCGACCTTGCTTTCGCGGCGGCGGCGCTCTTGGCCGGCGACTGACCTCGAGCGCGATGTCGGCGTTGCGGTCGATCCTGTTCGCGCTGTTCCAGGCAGTCGTCACGCCGATCTACGCCGTGCTCGTCCTGCTCTCCTTCTGGGTGCCTCCCCTGCCGCGCTTCAAGTTCATCACGGGCTGGTGCTGCATCAATCTGCTCGGCGCTCGCTGGATCTGCGGCATCCGGCATCGGGTGGTTGGTGCGGGAAACATCCCCCCTCGAGCCTCCCCGCACATCGTCATGTCCAAGCATTCCTCGACTTGGGAGACGCTCGCGCTCAACTTCCTGTTTCCTCCGCTGGCGTTCGTCGCCAAGAAGGAATTGCTCTCGATTCCTTTCTTCGGCTGGGCCTTCACGCTCGCCTCGCCGATCACCATCGACCGCAAGGCCGGCAAGGATGCGATGGAACAGATCAGCGAGCAGGGGCGAGAGCGTATCGCTCAAGGCTTCTGGATCGTCGTCTATCCAGAAGGGACGCGCATCCGTGCGGGCACGCGCGCCCACTACAAGACCGGTGGGGCGCGGCTCGCAATCGCGTTGGGGCTGCCGATCGTTCCTGTGGCCCACAACGCCGGCTACCTGTGGCCCAAGGGGGTTCTCGGAAAACATCCCGGCACGGTCACGGTCTCGATCGGTGCGCCGATCAGGACCGAAGGCAAAGATATGCAGGGCTTGATCAGCGAAGTCGAAACCTGGATCGAGGCGGAGGTGGCGCGATTGGGGAATCCGCTTCTCGCATCGACCGCACCGCGCTGATCTACGCCGCAGGGAGATCTTTGAATTCGACGGTCGTGGCTGCTTGGAGGCGCAAAAGCCGCGTCAACGCGGCAGACAATTCCTCCCCACCACGTGAATCGCGCCAGCGCTCTCCGTCGCTCCGGAAGTGAAATCCCCCCGACCGGGCTGCGACCCAGATCTCGCGATTGGGCGTGTGGCGGTTGACGATCAATCGGCTTCCGTCAGGGCATTCCACGGTCAGCACGCCATCGTTCTCCGACCAATCGAGGTCGGCTCCGCTATCGTCGATCGCTGCGCCGACGGTGCGAAGCACGCGGTCGGTGAGAGCGACGAACTCGCTCTCGTTCATCGCCGGGTCGCTTCAGCACAGCGTGATAGACTTTGCCGAATTCGCAACGACATAGTGGCGCGATGTTACGCCGTTCCCCAGCAGCTTTCATCGCGTGTGCCATCGCGCTGTCGACCGCGGCTTGCGGTATCAAGGGGCCCCTCAAGCCGCCGCCGGGCGCCACGCCCCCGCCGCTCACCGGCGCGGCGCCGGGTGTAGTGCCACCCTCGACATCGGACACTTCTGCGGTGCCCGGAAGCCCGGCCTCGACTGACGCCGGCAAGGAAAAGAAAGAGTGATTGCAGAGGCAGGCCGCGATGGCGCGCTCAATGTCGAGGGTGTCTCGCTCGCCGATATTGCCGAGCGCTTCGGCACCCCCTGCTACGTCTATTCGAGGGCGGCGCTCCAGTCTGCGTTTCGCGAGTTCGATGGCGCGTTCTCGGACATTCCGCACCTCACCTGCTACGCCCTGAAGGCCAACTCGAATCTCGCCGTTCTGGACGTTTTCGCGCGGCTCGGCAGCGGCTTCGACGTCGTTTCCGGTGGCGAGCTCGCGCGTGCCGTCGCGGCGGGAGGCAATCCCGACAAGATCGTTTTTTCCGGCGTGGGCAAGAGCGAGGACGAGCTGCGACAGGGTCTGGGACTCGGGATCCATTGCTTCAACGTCGAGTCGGCGAGCGAGCTCGAGCATTTGAATCACGTCGCCGGACGAATGGGAAGAGAGGCACCGGTGAGCCTGCGGGTCAACCCGGATGTCGATCCGCGCACCCATCCGCACATTTCAACCGGGCTCAAGGAGAGCAAGTTCGGTATTGCCTTCGACGACGCGATGCCGCTGTACCTGCATGCCATGAAGCTGCCGAACGTCCGGATTCGCGGGATCGACATGCACATCGGGTCCCAGATCACTGCGCTGGAGCCCTATCGTGAAGCCGCCGCCAAGATCCTCTCGCTGGCCGACCGGTTGGCCGCCGCGGGCATTCGCTTGCACCATATCGATCTGGGCGGCGGGCTGGGCATCCGCTACCGTGACGAATCGCCGCCGTCAGTCGCCGAGTTCGCGGCGACGATCCTCGCGCTGCTGCGCGGACGCCGCGAGACGCTGATCCTCGAACCTGGGCGACGCCTGACGGGCAACGCGGGTCTGCTGCTTACGCGGGTGATGTACCTCAAGCCGGGTTCGGAACGAAACTTCGCCATCGTCGATGCCGCGATGAACGACCTGCTCCGCCCGTCGCTGTACGACGCCTGGCATGCCGTTCGACCGGTGCGCGCGCGCCGAGAGTCGTCGCGCGTGTGGCAGATCGTCGGGCCGGTGTGCGAAAGCGCCGACCTCCTCGCCAGTGATCGGGAGCTCGCGCTGGCCGAGGGCGATCTGCTCGCTTTGCTTTCGGCGGGGGCCTACGCGATGGCCATGAGCTCCAACTACAACTCGCGGCCTCGCGCGGCAGAGGTTCTCGTCGACGGTGAGACGGTCCATCTCGTGCGAGCCCGCGAGACGATCGACGATCTGTTCGCGCACGAATCGCGGCTTCCGTCTGAACGCTGACGCCTGGAAGAAAACCGATTCGAGTGCGATTCGATGGATGTCTTCTGGCGCATGCAGCGCACGGATCGCGATGTGCGAAATCGCAACACTGACGCTGCGCGTCACCCAAAATCGCACTTATATCTTGTAATTCAAGAAAAATTGGCTAGAATTCAGGCAGCAGGTGGCAATGGATTTGTCAAGAGGTTTCGCAGAACAACGTGAGATCGATGAACAAACCGGCGCAACCTGCGATGAAGTAGAAGCAGTCATAACAGTTATCGGCAACTCAGACAGGAGACCTGAAGATGATGGCTGACATGATGACCATGGCGACTCCGGCAGCGCCGGCTGCGCCAATGAAGGCGAAGAAGAAAGCGGCGAAGAAGAAGAAGGCCGCCCCGAAGAAGGCAGCAAAGAAGAAAGCCAAGAAGAAGAAGAAAGCCAAGAAGACTGCGAAGAAGAAAAGCAAGAAGCGTCGAAGGGCGGCGAAGAAGAAAGCGCCCAAGAGAAAAGCTCGGAAAGTGGCCAAGAAGAGGAAGAGCGCCAAGCGGAAACCAGCCAAGAAGAAGGCCCGCAAGGCGAAGAAGCTATAAGCTTCCCGCGCCACGATGGCCGTCGCAGGATTGCGATGGCCTCCAAGGCAGGCGACGCGAAAGCGTCGCCTGTTTTGCTTCTAGGGGATCCCCAGCCTGAAAAACGCGCCGAAACGCCGCTAGGGCTTGGTAACGGCGCGCGGGCTCGGACGGCTGGACGGCGCCGAGGTCTTGGCCGATTTCGATGTGGTCGCGGACTTGGCGCTCGGCCCGGGGCCTTGTTGCGAGTGCTTCGACTTCTTCGCGCCGACAGGCCCCATGTCGCTCACCACCCGCAACTTCTGTCCCGCGACCAGCGCTGAGCCCGCCGACTTGTTCCACGCCTTGAGATCCTGCGCCGTGACATCGTAGCGAGCCGCGATCGAAGCCAGCGTCTCGCCCTTGCGGACGCGATGGTAGAAGCTGTGACCGCTTGGCACCGTAGTGAACACCGCGTTCTGCAGGCTTGCGACCGTCGCGTCGGATGGCGCCTGCGAGGGCACGAGCAGCGCGTGGCCGATCGGGACTTTCGCGCGCGGCCCGATGCCATTGACGGCGCGCAGCGTCTCCAGCGGCAACCCGAAGTGCGCCGCAACCTGCGGCAGCGTTTCGTTGGCCTTGAGCTTGTATGCCTGCCAGGTCACCATGGGCTGGTCAGTGAGCTCGAGCTTCGCAGCGAATACCCCTGCCTTGTCGTAGGGCAGCAGAATCGTCGCCTCATCGGCGCCGGCGATGACCGGGCGATTGTGCTGCGGGTTCAGCGACAGGAAGTCATCGAGCGGCATCTCCGCCAGCTCGGCGGCGACCTTGACGTCCATTTTCTTCGATGTGCGCACGACCGTGAAATAGGGTGCATCGGGCATGTCGCCAAGGACGAGGTCGTAACGCGCGGGATCGCGGACGATATTCTTCACAGCCTGCAGCTTGGGAACGTAGTTGCGTGTCTCCCCGGGCATCTTCAAGCTCAGATAGTCGGTCGGCTTGTGATGCTTCTCGTTGTAAGCAATCGCGCGGTGCACGGCGCCTTCGCCCCAGTTGTAGGCGGCAAGCGCGAGGTACCAGTCGCCGAATTCCGCATAGAGTTTTTGCAGGTAGTCGAGCGCGCCCTCGGTCGCTGCCACTACATCGCGACGCTCGTCGAACCACCAGTTCTGCTTGAGTCCATAGAGCTTCCCGGTCGAGGGAATGAACTGCCAGATGCCCGAGGCGCGGCTGCGCGAGTACGCCATCGGGTTGTAGGCGCTCTCGATCATCGGCAAGAGCGCGATCTCGAGCGGCATGTTGCGCTTTTCCACCTCGATCACGATGTAGTACAGATACCGGCGGCTGCGCTCGACCATGCGCGCGACATAGTCCGGACGCGCCGAGTACCACGCCTCGGCTTTGGTGACGAGCGGCCCGTCTATGTCGTCAAGTACGAAGCCTTGCTGGATTCGAGTCCACAGGTCGCCATACTCGGAGCGTAGCTGCAAGGTGGCGTTGGTGACCGAGTCGGGATCGCCCCCTGTCGCGAGCTGCGGGCTCGGCTCGGGCACGAGCAACTGCGGTGAGCTCTCGGCAATGAACCAGGGAGCCTCGCCCGGGTAATCTTCGGGCGACGGGATGAAGGTCGCTTCGGGGTGGGGCGGTCGAGCGGTCGGAGGTGCGGTTACGCAGCCTGTAACGGCGAGCGCGAGCAGCGCTGTCAGGAGTGAGCGCGGCAGTCGATCGTGGCGAATGGCTCGTGTAGGCAAAACGGCGGGATGGTAGGCGGCCTGCAGCCGGGGCGTCAAGTTCGGCCGCTAAAAGGTATTTTTCCAGGACCGGATTTCCGCGAACACAGCCACGCGGTCGTCGAGCGAATGTCCCGCGTGTCGCTCGGCGGCGGCCCGTACTGCCGGGATGTCCGCACGAAGGAAGGGATTGGTCACTCGCTCCTCTCCAATGGTCGAAGGCAGGGTGGGCACTCCGCGATTGCGTTTCGCCTGCTCACGCTCCTGCCGCTGCTGCAGCGCAGCGCTCGCGGGTTCGACCGCCAGCGCAAAGCGAAGGTTCGCCAAGGTGTATTCGTGACCGCAGTACACGGCCGTGGCTTCCGGTAACGCGGAGAGCTTGTCCAGCGATGACACCATTTGCGCTGGGGTCCCTTCGAACAGGCGGCCACAGCCGACTGCAAACAGCGTATCTCCGCAGAAGACGAGCCCTTCGCCGACATAAGCAATGTGCCCCGCCGTGTGGCCCGGAATGTCGAGCACCGACAACTCGAGACCGAGCCCCGGCACGACGATTGCCTCACCCTCAGCGAGAGCGTGCGTGCGGCCTGGAATCGTTTCGTTCTTTGGTCCGAACACGGGCACGCTCCAACGCGACAAAAGGGCCCGGTTGCCACCGATGTGGTCGGCATGATGATGCGTGCACAGGATCGCGCAGAGGCCGATACTCTCGCGCTCGAGGTAGTCGATGACAGGCGTCGCATCGCCGGCGTCAACGACGGCCGCCACATTGCCGTCGCGGATGAGCCAGATGTAGTTGTCGGCGAACGCGGGGATGGGGATAATCGACGGCATGGCGGAATCTTCGGCAGCGCCGACGACCCTGTCAACGGGAACGCTGGCAGACTGGTTCGCGACTCCGCTCGGTCGTTATCTGCTCGAGCGCGAGCAGGGGTATTTCGATCGGACGCTGGCGGACATCTTCGGCTTTCACGCGCTGCAAATCGGCTTGCCCGAATATCCGCTCCTGCGATCTTCACGCATTACTACCCGATTGACGGTCGACCTCGAGGAGCCCGCGCAGGTGTTGGCGGATCCGCACTGGCTGCCCTTCGCCGAAAACGGCTTCGATCTCATCGTGCTGCCCCATGCGCTCGAATTCACCGATGAACCGCATCAGTTGCTGCGCGAGATCCATCGGGTAATCAGGCCAGAAGGGCAGCTCATCATCGCCGGTTTCAATCCCTACAGCCTCTTTGGCGTGAAGCGCTACTTCGGTCGCGAGCAGACGATGCCCTGGACCGGAAACTTCATATCGCTCTACCGGCTCAAGGATTGGCTCTCGCTGCTCGGCTTCGAAGTGGCGGGCGGGCGCCTCGAGTGCTACGTCCCGCCGTTCCGGCAGGAGCGGTGGCTGCAGCGCTTCAGGTTCTTCGAGAAGGCCGGCGATCGGTGGTGGCCGATCGCGGGCGGCGTCTACTTCCTGCGCGCCACCAAGCGCATCCTGGGTATGCGTGTGATCACCCCGTCGTGGTCTCGGCGCGTGCGCAAGAAAGCGCTCGCTTCCGCCGCACGACAGGTTCGCGAATGCGCCGACGTTCGAGAATGAGCGTCGCTGCATGACGGCACGGGTCGCGATCTACACCGACGGCGCGTGCAAGGGCAATCCGGGTCCCGGCGGTTGGGGCGCGCTACTGCAGTATTCCGGTCGCGAGCGCGAAATCTACGGTGGCGAAGCGGCCACGACCAACAACCGCATGGAGCTCACCGCCGTCATCCGCGCTCTCGAGGCGCTCAAGCGCGGCACTCGCGTCGCGATCTACACCGACTCCCAGTACGTCAAGAACGGGATCGAGACCTGGATCCACAGCTGGAAGCGCAACGGCTGGAAGACGAGCGACAAGAAGCCCGTCAAGAACGCGGATCTCTGGCTCGAGCTCGAGCGCCAGGCGAGTCGACACGACATCGTCTGGCACTGGGTAAAAGGACACGCGGACACCCCCGGCAATCAGCGCGCCGACGAGCTCGCCAATCTCGGGGTGGAGACGGTTCGCTAGACGCGCGATAGGCCTGTGTGGCGCGGGGCGCGATGTGGCGCAGTCGTCGCTAAGCGGGTGGACCCGCTCGACGACCGCTCTGCGCCACGGTGCCCAAGCCACACCGGCCTACCGCGCCATCAAAGCTGCATCGGGAGGATCACCATCTGCATCCCGCTGAGATGCAGCTGCCGCTGGAGCGCGAGCGCTGTCTGGTTGTGCAGCAATCGCGTCACCCAGTTCTCGTTGCGGAAGACGAGCTTGCTGGTGAAGAAGACGCAGTTCGCGTACTCCCTCTGAACTTCCTCGGCGAGCTTGACGAGCTCGTCGACACGGTCGGTGCCCAGCGAGAAACGAGCAGTCGCGGCGAGCCCGTTGGCGTGACAGTAGTCGACGTAGAAGGCGAGCGAGCGTTCCAGCGTCTCTCGAAGGCAGGCGATCTGCTCTGCTCCGCCATAGCTCTGCGAGTCCACCGCCTTCGCGCTGATGAAGATGAAATTCTTGAAGTGGTGCGGAAACAGGCGTTGGACCCAAAGAACGGTGTGGATTCCCCCCCCGCGACTCGAGCCGACCATGAATACGGCCGTGGGCGCCTCGCGATCGAGGGGCGGCGGATTGTCGCACTTCGGGCACGGGGCGGCGCTGAAGATCTCGTCGACCTCCTTGAGCCGTGCTTTCACGCCGTCGTAGTGACGATGGATCGCCAAGCAGAGGACGATCACCAGCGAGGTGATCACCACGGTGACCCATCCCCCTTCGCCGAACTTTTCGACGATCGTGACGACCAGGATGCCGCCCGTCACCACCAGACCCAGCCCTGAGAGCACG
>Ga0126369_10001412_pt1 | contig 16533 bp, 16 predicted proteins | sample PanSoiMetaPlot_1_FD_109646 | JGI IMG/M metagenome (GOLD analysis project Ga0126369, IMG submission 109646) | Tropical forest soil microbial communities from Panama - MetaG Plot_1 | ecosystem: Environmental > Terrestrial > Soil > Tropical forest > Bulk soil | place: Panama | collected 2016-02-17 | reverse complement strand
CTTCGTTGATCGTTACTGGCAGACGATCGAGTAGACCGTGCCTGTCCCGGCCTGACTTGGATCAGGACCGTAACCGGGATTGGTCTTCACGATTACCAGTTTGTAATTGTTGCCGGAGATCACCGGGCCGCTCTTGCTGATGGAACTCGAGACGATCACGGTGATGAATTCGGGAATAGTGGCCGGCGGTCCGGAACTGTTGCCCGGGCTGCTGGTCCAGGTCCCGCCACAAATGGCCGGCGCCGTGCTGGTCGAGTTGGCGAAACCCTTGAAGCTCGCCGGCGCGCCGCCACCGCTCAGAGAGTTCTGCTTCGCCCACTGCGCGCCCCAGAACGTTACCTGATTCCCGACGATGGCGTTGTTGTCGCCAATCACGAAGTTGTAGTTCGGCGCGATGATTACGAACGTCGCCGATCCGGAACTTCCGGTGTGGTTCGGGTCACCGGGATAGCTGGCGCTGGCAGTCGCGATTCCCGGGTTCAGATTGTTTGTGTAGAAAACGGCGAGACTCACGTTCAAGCCGCCGGCCCCGGCGGCCACTGCCGTACAAGGCGCCAGTGATACACCGGTGAACACGACGCTCGCCGGGCAAGTCACGGTGGTGACTGAACCGGCCTGGCCTATCGTGAAGTCCTTCGCATCGCTACTGCCGGTGTGATTTCCATCGCCGGCAAAGTTTGCGCTGGCGGTGTAATCGCCGGCATTAGTCGGCGGCGTAGTTGTTGGGCCATACACGGTACTGTTACGACCCGTGTAACTGACTACCAGCGACTGGTTGAGACCGCCGGCGCCGGTGACATTGGCAGTGCCGCCATGCGGATTGCCGTCATAGATGGCATTGGCCACCGTGACGGTGGTAGCCGATGAATTTCGCGCGATCGAGAAATCCTTGGCATCAGTACTGCCGGTATGATCCGCATCGCCTGCGAAACTCGCACTCGCCGTATAGTCGCCGGCGTTAGTCGGCGGCGTCACCGAGGGACCGTAAACCGTAGTGTTACGTCCCGTATAGGTAACGGTCAGCGTTTGGTTCAACCCGCCGGCGCCGGTGACGACAGCAGAACCACCATGTGGATTACCGTCATAGATGGCATTGGCAACGGTGACGGTCGTGACCGATCCACCCTGGGTGATGCTGAAATCCTTCGCGTCACTGCTGCTGCTGTGATTGGCATCTCCACCAAAGTTGGCCGAGGCCGTGTAGTCGCCCGCATTTGTCGGCGGCGTATTGGACGGTCCATAGACGGTGCTGTTGCGGCCGCTGTAACTGACCGTCAGGGTCTGATTGAGCCCACCCACGCCGGTCGCCGACGCCGTGCCTCCATGAGGATTACCGTCAAAGACGGCGTTGCTCACGGTTACGGTCGTCACCGACGATGCCTGCGTAATGCTGTAATCCTTTGCATCGCTGCTGCCGGTGTGGTTCGGGTCGCCCGCAAAATTAGCGCTGGCGGTGTAATCGCCCGTCTCAGTCGGCAGTAGGGTGGTGGGACCATAGACCGTAGAATTGCGCCCGCTGTAGATGACCGTCACCGATTGGTTGAGACCGCCAACGCCCGTCACCGAAGCGGTGCCGCCGTGGGTATTGGCATCGTAGACGGCGTTGCTTACGGTTACCGTGGTGATTGACGGAGCCTGACTGATTGCATCGTCGACAGTCCCGCTGGCGTTGTTGTAGTTACCCGTGACGTCTGTAAACGTCCAGGCATCACCAGTGTAGGTGCCGGCGTTCGTGTGCGTGGTGCCGCTCAGGTTCAAGCCGGTCAGGCTCTCGCTGTTCACGCCCGTCGCCGTGCCGGTTGCTGTATGCGGATTGGCATCGTACTGGACGTTGTAAGGCGTAACCACAATGACCGCGTCAGCTTTATTGACCTGGAGCGTGTTGGTGGCGCTGCTCGTTAAATAAATGCTATCGCCGGCGAAGCTCGCCCCGACACCTGTGGGATAGGTATTGGCATTGATGCCCGCCAGACTCACGTTGGTCAAAGTGGCGATGCCGGAGCCGTCCGTAACGCTGCTGCCGACACCGTTGCCATTGAGCGTGAAGCTAATGGTTTTGCCGCTGACCGGCGATGGCCCATCACTCAATTTCGCTGACAGGTTGACCGTTCCACCGTAAGTGCCGGTGGCGGCGCCGACCGTCAGATGGCTGGGCACCGTGTTCGCACGGCACAGTGTGACATCGCTTAGCGTCGGCGTAACGCTGCCGTTGCTTGTGGATAGCAGCGCCTGATACTTCAGGTATCTGAAGCCGTTGAATTGCGCCAGCGACGCGCCGTTGGTAGTAAAGAAGGTCGCCGCAGTATTGTCAGGCCCCACGAAATTGAATGGGCCCAGAATGCTGTTGCTGGCGGCTATCTGGAATTTCACCTGCGTGCCCACCGGCGTCGCGGCCGTCCATGACAGGTTGCTCCAGACGATCGAGCCACCCGCGGCCGGATTTGCATCCTTAGGCGATGAACTGAAGCTGGCTGAGGCAACAAAACCGCTGACCATGTGAGTAATGAATCCGAGGTCTCTCGTGCTGTCGCCGGTCCAGGTACCGCCGCTGTTGGTTGAGGTGGCGCGACGCCCGTTTGCATACGGTCCGTTACCAGCGGAGGCGCTGGTCAGATAAGCCTGCGTTCCGGTCGTCCGCGCGGCAGCCAGGCGGAAGACGATCGCGTAACGCGTGCCGGCCGTCAGTGTCGGCGGACTGGAAAAAGCCGCGTTGTAATATTGACCTGCGCCGCTGCTGAACCCGGGTATGGTCGCCGTGGCCAGGTCGGCGCCGGTCGGCACGTCGCTGCTCGTATTGCGAATTGAAACCGTTATGTTGGGATTGGCGCCGCTGCAACCCGAGCAGAAAAGCGCCAGATCAACTGAGGTGAGTTGACCGGTCACCTGCGGCTGAAATGTCTGCGCGGCCCAACTGGTGGTGGTGAATCCAAAGCCGCTGCTGCTGATGCTCTGGTTCTGTTCATTCGGCTTGCCGAGAATTATGTCACCCGGACTGGTATCCAGATCGACGTTTGCAGGAGTTCCGGTCTTGAAGTCAGCCTGCGTCGTATCGGTAAAGCATCCCGTATCCGGACTCAGCGTGAAATCCTGATTCGTGATTGAAGCGGTATTCACGACCACCCCATTCACCGTGGCGGTCGTGTACCCGGGATAGCTCGCGACGATGCTCGGATAAGTCCCGGCCGCCAGGTTGGCAAATGAGTAAAAGCCACTCGCATCGGTGGTCGCGGTTCTACTACCGAGAGTCACCGTCGCTCCCTGAATTGGGCCACCGCCGGACGATGACGTCACTGTTCCCTGAATGCTGCCGGCGCCGACGGTCGTACATTGCGGGAAGGTGAAGGAACCAATCCGCGTGTGATGATTCAGACCATCGACCGGGTAGTACATGTTTGTGTACCAGAAAGTACAGCCGTCGGGATCGAGCGTCATGGCGCTGTAATCACCCCAACGAATACAAGCGGAACTGCCGCAGTTTCCGGTCTGCGTTCCGGCGCCCTGGATCAAAACCTGCTCAGTCTGACTGAAGGTGTTGATGGGATCGGTTGCCAGTCTGCCCGTGTATTTGATCGCCGGTTTAGTGGTGGCGCTGGAAGTGCTGTAGCCCAGCGCCATGTTGCCGGCGCGATCCACTGCGAGACTGGGCATAAAGCGATACATGACATTCGCGCCGTCCGGATCAAAGGTCGCTGCCTGCGTGATGTTGGGCCCGACCACGCCGCCGTTCACCGGCACCTGATAGAAGCGCGGCGCCGCAAAGCCGGTCACATCAGTGCTGTTATTAGCGCGCCGGACTGTGTGCGTGGCCCACAACGATTCTGCGCCGCCCAGGTTCGTGTATTGGTTCTGCATCATCGCGCGGATTTGCAGAACATCGAGAAGGTTGCCGCCCAGCGACGGCGCGTTGGGCACACTGGCATTGGGCCAACTGGTGGCGGCGGTCGGGACGTCGGGACCCGTGAAGGTCGAGGCGCCCGGATTGTTCCAATCAACATGGAACTTGTAAACAGTGAGGGCGTTCGTGAACTCCCATGATGATAAATAGTAGTTCGGTGTGCCGGCAGGCGGAGTGCCGGTCTGAAGTCTCGCGTTACTCGGCAAAATGGTGAAGTCGGCTGAAGGCGCGTCGAAAGAAACAATCTGGACCGACGCGGCTCCGGCATACATCTGCGCCTTGTTGAAAGCGTACGCTCTCGGGTTGAGGAAGGTGGTGCCCGCAAAATTAAAAACGTTGGCAGACATGTAGAGGCCGTCAGGCCAAATTCCGAACTTGGGGTAATCGCCCAGACCACCCGCAGTATTCACCGAATAAAAGTTCCAGCCGCCGGACACGGGATCACCCGAGCGCGAAACTGCGACGCACTGAAAAGCTCCCGGTGGATTGATGACAGCTCCGCTACTGTTGAGGGTGAAAGCGAAATCGGTGATCACCCAGCGATCTTCGAAGGTGTCGTACAAGACCACGGGATCGCCGAAATTATTCGTGTCGCACAAATTGCCAAAGTGACCCTGGCTCATGAAGGTATTGAAGGTCGGCGCGGTAATCAGATTTCCGGTGGCCTTATCAAAGATTCCAATCGACGTATTGATCGACTGAATGTAATAAGCCGGCCCCACGTCGCCGTTCGTATCAGGCGGATGCCCGTTGCCGTTGGCGCCAAAGCTCAAACCCTCAAAGCTGCTGCTCGGCGGCGGCGCGGGGGCGCTCAGAGTAGGCGAACCAACTGCGGGCGCTTGCGGCGGCTTACCACCTTCGTCACTTGGCGCCGATTGTCCGGGCGGCACATAAAAGCCGGGACTTGGCTCCGGCCCTTCCAGCTCCGGACGCTCCATCAAGGCAGTCGATCCTTGCGGCAACTGGCGCAAGTCGCCGTCGAATTGCCGCCCACGCTTCATGTGAAACATCTTGGGCTTGCGCTCGCCCCGGTACTTTTCTCCCCGGTCCTGCTGTGATTGCGCGGCCAGGTCCTTATCCTGAGCGCCGTTGCGAAGCCGCTTGCCTCTCTTTGCATCTTTACGATCAGGCGCAGTGCGGCGCGGCGGTTCGACCTGGCTCGCGCGCTTAACGTTAGACTCCTCATGGAGCACCTGTTCTCGTTTCTGAGCAAACGTCAGCAACGTCATCGCCAACGAAACTACCGCAGCTAAACTTACCAGCAGAAACACAAAGCGTGACTTGCGGTTTAGAAGCAATTTTTTGTAGCTGGACCAAACCCGCTTCGCTTGAAAAGGACTTTGCGATTTCATCAGGGGAACCTTCCTTTGTCTTTGGTTTTTTTCTTGAGCCGGTGCGAACCGATATCTGCCAATTTACGTCCTTAGAACAACCTTAAAACGACACGCTCAAGCGCACGTCAAGGCTAAGACAAATTGGCTCTATTTCGGTTTTGCTGACGACGAATACCTACGAACGCAGGTAGTAACTGAATGCCGCACACGTCGGGGCGGGGGACCAGCAGTAGTTCAAGACTGTCTGCGAATGCGGGCGCACTATACCTGAGGGCAATGGAGACAGTCAACGAAATTCTGGTGGTATACTGACATCATGAAATTAGCAATTTTCGGTCTAATGATTGCCGTGTTTGCTCATGGTGTTTCGTGTAGTTCAAGTGCCAACAATATCAAGCACGCCGGGGTGACGGAGCAGGCGCTGGCGCTTGGCACCTGGGGCGGGCAACACGTGCGCGCGGAAGTTAACGAACGCGGGGCAGACCTTGAATTTGATTGCGCGCAAGGCAACATTGCCGGAAAGATCATGCTCGATAGCGCTGGCGGCTTCGAGGTGAACGGCTCATTCAGCACCCAACACGCCGGACCGATTCGTGATGACGAAACCAGCAGCCGGACCGTCCGCTATAAAGGGGTGGTCAAGGACAACGAGATGGAACTGACCATCACCGATGCTAAAAACAAGGACGAGATTGGCAGTTTCAGTCTGAGGTTTGGAAATGAAGGCCGGCTGATGAAATGCCGGTGAGCGATTAGAAACCGCGTGAGCTGCACATCGCGCAATGATCACAGGGTTTCCCGCTGGGATCGACCGTGCATTGCTTTTCGTTCTCGAAAAACTCCACCAACTCTGAGACCGCAGCTTCCGCAACTCCGAATCTCTCCTGACTGGGATGATCGGCAACTTGAGGATTGGGAATACCGGATTGTCCGTGCGCAAAGGGAGCCAGCCACGGCGACTGGGTGACCTGCGGGGGAGATGGCCGGGTATCGATCTCCTTTGAAACTATCGGTGCTGGCGAACCAACTGACGGCTGAGTGCGCGCCGGCGGATTGGCGGAAACAAAATTGATCAGGCGCGCCCGGGGTCGCGCCGAACTTTGATCGCCGCCGTTAGCGGCAGGCGGCGATGGCCGCGGCGTAGTCGGATTACCGGCGAGCCGCCGCGCGACGCGTTCCGCGATTAGCCTGGCTGGATCTTGATTACTGCTCATTAGCTGTAACGCAAACTGTCAGTTTGCCGCCGTTTCTCTAACGCAAGCTATTAGTTGGCGCAAACTGACAGTTTGCGCTACATCGCTACAAAAGATCGATGCGATCGACAACGCCGACGATGGCCGTGTCAATAGCCGCGCCGGCTTTCCCTGTCGCCGCCGTGGAAGCACCCCATCCTTCCTGAACAATCAATACTGTATCGCCGACACCTGCATCGACCGAGTCCAGCGCCAGCACCGTATGACCAGTCGAATCCCCTTCCGGATTAATAGTCTCGCACATCATCACCCGCGCATTTTCATAGCGATGATTTTTTTGGGTGGCGACGATGTTGCCGACAACTTTGGCTAGAAGCATTTTTAGAAAATGTCAGTGGTCAGTGGTCAGTGGTCAGTTGCGAAAGCGTAACAACTGACCACTGACATCCTTACTGACCACCGACATGCTTACTGACAACTGACATGACTTTCTGAATCGATGATTCCGACAATCGTGCAATCTGTCGGCGTATCTTCGCGTTTGAAAGGGAAGCTGGCTTCCTTTCCCCGGCACCAAAAAACCAGTTCGCCGACGCCGGCGCCGACGGCATCGATTGCCACCAGGGGTTTTCCCTGCTCTTCCAGATTCTTGTTGAGCGACTGGACGATTAGGAGTTTGCGGCCGGCCAGCGACTCGTTCTTTATGGTCGCCACGACGGTTCCGATGACGCGTGCCAGTTGCATCCTAGTACGTCTAAAGTCAAGGTCCGAAGTCCAATGTCCAATGCCGCTTTTGCAGAGTTTGACGTTGAACTTTGGACCTTGGACTAATCAGTAACATCAACCGCATCAATGACGCCGACAATGGCGGCGTCAACCGGCGCGTCCTTCATGCCCGCCGCCAGGCGCGCGCTCGAACCGGCGACCACCAACACGCGCTCATGAAACCCGGCCCCGACCGTATCGACCGCGACCACATAGCCGGTGGTGTCGGTGCCGTCCACATTGATGGGCCGCACGATCAGAAGCTTCTTGCCCTGTAGTCGCTCGTCTTTCTGCGTCGAGACGACCGTGCCAAGAATGCGCGCGATGATCATGCGCGTGATTGAGCGGTCACCGGCATGGCCTCATCGACGCTGCCGTGCGGGCGCGGAATCACGTGCACGCTGACCAGTTCACCAACCCGGCGCGCCGCGGCGGCTCCGGCGTCAGTCGCGGCCTTCACTGCCGCGACATCGCCGCGAACGATCGCCGTGACAAAGCCGGCGCCGATTTTTTCGTAACCAACCAAAGTCACATTCGCTGCCTTGACCATCGCGTCGGCAGCCTCGATCATCGCCACCAGTCCTTTGGTCTCAACCATTCCAAGTGCTTCTTGCATTCAGTTTCTCCTGTGAGAAATTCGTAAATCGTCAATAGTAAATCGTAAACAGCATAGCACGCGTAATTCTATTTACGATTCACGATTTACCATTTACTGATCATTCAGCCGGGCCGCCTGGCTCAATAACTCGACCAACTCTTCCCGGCTCAACGAAACTTTTCCGGATCCGTTGGCAGACGACAAATGGGATCGCGCCGCCGGTCGTTCGCCGGTAGGACAAGAAAGATTCGTCTCATGCAAATAACCGCAGGCCTGACATCTTGCTTCTTCAGTAAGATAGCCTGCCGATTCGCGAACGTTGATGAGTTTTTCGATCGCTTCAGCGGGGAGATTGCGTGACCCGCCCAGCAATCGCGAAAGGATCGCGATCCGGGCGGTGTGTTCCAGGGTTTCCAGCCGATCCCAGGCCTGCCAGGGATCCGATCCGTACGCGACTGCGCCATGATTGGCCATCAGGAGCGCGTTGTGATGTTTCACCAGCGGGCGCATCGCATCGCTCAATTCTTCGGTCGAAGGCGTGCCATATTCAGCCAGCGGCACACAGCCGAGCGTCAGAATAACTTCCGACAGTATCGGCTGATCTATTGGCAATCCGGCAACTGCGAACGCCGTCCCATGCGGCGGATGCGCATGACAGACGGCCCGCACGTCCGGCCGTTCGCGATAGATCAGTAGATGCATGGCGAGCTCACTGGACGCGCGGCGATCGTTCAAGGGCCGGCCTTCAAGATCGGTAATCGCGAACAAGTCTTCAGTCATGCGGCCTTTGCAGGTCATCGTCGGCGTGGCCAGTACGCGCCCGCCATCGAGCTGCACACTGACGTTGCCATCGGACGACACGACGTAGCTGCGCTCGTACATCAGATGGCAAATCTGGATCAGATCGCGCCGGGCTTCGGCTTCATTCATAGAGGGATCGGTTTCGCCTTTCCGTCAGGAAACTCATATTCAATTCTTACCGGCTCGCTTAACGAACGGCCACACGAGTTTGAGGGAACGAATTTTATTTCCTTCGCCGCCTTTATCGCCGCTTGATTCAAACCGAATCCTAAGCCCGACATGACGCCCGCGACGGCCACGTTTCCGTTATGTTCAAAGTAGGCTGCCAAAAAAACGGTGCCGCGAACGTTGCGACGCCGGGCTTCCGGCGGGTACTGCGCGTCCGGACTCTTCACGATCGTCCAGCCTGTAAATTCAGTGCACTGAAATATCGTCGGACTAAAAGAGACCAACGATACCTTAACCGGAGGAACGCCGCTCAGGTCGCTGGCTTGACGATCATTTCGGAACGCGAAATAAGAAAGCGCCGCAACGCCCAGCATCAGCGCCGCGGCGGCAACCAAGCCGGGCTTGATCATGGATCGGCCGATCCTAAATGTCCCTGATTTCATTTCGCGGCTTTTGGGTATCAACCTTTTGCTTGGTTAACGGCGGATGACTCGTCTGCGCAGCTTCTCCCCGCGAAAGAAAATATGACAGCGATTCCAGCGAGGTCGTCAAATCCACGGTCTTCACTTTTACTCCCAGGCGCGCCTTCAACGGCGCCGGGGCGAAATTCAAAACCGCTTTGACGCCCGCGGCCATTATCTGGTTCAGCACCCGCTGCGCGGCGCGAGCCGGCACGGCAATGACGGCGACATCGATGGATTGATCGTGCACCACTTTGGCAATCTTGTTAACGTCAAAAATGTCTACGCCGCTGCGGGTGCGTTCGCCGATCTTACTGGTGTCGTTATCAAACAACGCCACCACGGTGAAATTCGATTTATCGAGGCCGTTGTAATTCGCCAGGGCCCTTCCCATTCTGCCGGCGCCGATGATTCCCACGCGATGCGGTTTGTCGAGACCGAGTATCTTGGTCAGATGCGCCCGCAGCTCTTCGATGTAATAGCCGGTGCCGCGAATCCCGAACTCGCCAAAATAGCCCAGATCTTTTCTGATCTGCGCAGAGTTGAGATTGAATTGTTCGGCCAACTCCTGCGACGAAACACTCCTGATTCCGGCCGACGCCAACTCATTCAAGCAGCGCAGATAGACGCTCAGCCGGTTCGTCGTGAGTTCAGAAATTTTTTCTCTCTTCATGGCGAGCGGAAAAAGTATAACGCCGATGTCACCAAGCGAGAAGCGACACGTTTGCGAATGAAAAGAGATTTACGCGATAATCCGCCGCGTTGTAATACTGGGGAAGATGAGCGGGGCCGTAGCCCGACTCTAAGCGAGGGCGAAAAGACAGGCGAGCAGGATGCTCGCAAACCCGTAACGCAACAGGCGGCGCTCCTAATGATCGCGCACCTTTCAGGAACACTGTTATCGAAGCAACCTACGTCGGCGATTGTCGATGTCGGCGGGGTGGGCTATGAAGTCGTGATTCCGCTTTCGACCTTTTATGAACTCGGCGAAAACGGATCGCCCGTACAGCTGCGCATCTACACGCATGTCCGCGAAGACGCGCTCCAGCTTTACGGCTTCAAGACGGCCCGCGAGCGGGAACTCTTTCTGCAATTGATTTCAGTTAATGGCGTAGGCCCCGGCCTGGCCATCAAACTGCTCTCGGGCATGAACGCGGATGAGATGATCGCGTCGATTCGCACCAACAACCTGGTGCGTCTGGTGGCCATTCCCGGCGTCGGCCGCAAGACTGCAGAGCGTCTGGTGGTCGATTTGCGGGATAAGATCGCCGCGCTTTCATCGCCGGCGCTGGAAGAAGAATTTGCGGCGCAGGCAGCCGCGGCGGGTGCTTCATCGCCCGACGCCATGCGCGATGACGCAGTCTCAGCGTTGGTGAACCTGGGATACCAGCGAGCTGCGGCCGAGAAAGCAGTCAAGACCGCCGCCGATGAAGGCGGTGAGCTGTCAGTCGAGTTAATCCTGCGCCGGAGTTTGCGGAGGCTGGCGCGAGTCTAGTCATTGGAGTAAGTTTGACCTGCGCGTCTGAACAAACGGACTTACCGGCCGTGAACTGAAATGAGCACGCGAGCCACTGAAGCATTGAGCGCCACCGCCAACGACGAAGATCGCCAGTTCGATCTGTCGCTGAGACCGGCGCGCCTGGCCGAGTACATCGGCCAAACGAAAGCCAAAGAAAACCTGCGGGTCTATATTGCGGCCGCGCGCAAACGTCGGGAAGCGCTGGATCATGTGCTGCTCACCGGTCCACCCGGCCTGGGCAAGACCACGCTCGCGCACATTATCGCCAACGAAATGGGCGCGCAGTTGAAATCAACGTCAGGTCCGGCGATTGAAAAGACGGGTGACATTGCCGCGCTGCTGACCACGCTCCAGGAGGGCGACGTTCTTTTTATCGACGAGATTCACCGCTTGATGCCGGTGATTGAAGAGAAGCTTTATCCGGCGATGGAGGATTTCTCGTTCGACTTTGTGATCGGGCAGGGCCCGGGCGCGCGCTCGATCAAACTCGACGTGCCGAAATTCACGCTGGTTGGCGCGACCACGCGAGCGGGATTGATCAGCGCTCCTTTGCGCGGCCGCTTTGGAATTAATTTCCACTTGGACTTTTATCCGCACCAGGACCTGGAAACGATCTGCACTCGCTCGGCCAACATTCTGAATGTTGAGATCGAGGAAGGCGGCGCGCACGAGATCGCCCGCCGCTCGCGCGGCACGCCGCGTATCGTTAATCGATTGCTGCGCCGCGTGCGCGATTATGCCGACGTCGACTATGACGGCCGCATCACGCACGAAGTCGCTTCGGATGCGCTTAATCGAATGGAGGTCGACACCTACGGGCTGGATGAAATGGACCGCAAGCTTTTGCTGACGATTATTGAGAAGTTTGAGGGCGGGCCGGTCGGGGTGGGCACCCTATCGGCGGCGATTCACGAAGAGAAGGATTCAATCGAAGAAATCATAGAGCCATACCTGATTCAAATTGGATTTCTGAATCGCACGCCTCGTGGCCGCATGGCCACGCAACTCGCCTATCAACATTTTGCCCTGGGTGAAGCCCAGCGGGCGCCGGGATTGTTTGATTCACAATAATCCCGCCGCGATCGTTTAGAGGCGGGCTACGAACCGCCGCGCCGGCGATGGCCCGCGTCTAACGAAAACGGAACCAGAATGCCGAAACGCATTTCACGTCACTCGTTTGGAGTCAAGAACCGCTCGCCGTGGTCGCGAATGATTTCTCATGCGCTGCATCAGTTTCATGAGAATGATCTGTTTACTTCAGCGGCGGCGATGAGCTACTTCGGGTTGATGACTCTCTTCCCTGCCCTGCTGCTGTTGCTGGCCTTGAGCAATCGCATCGCGACCGGAAGCCAGATGATCCAGCACATCGTCGAGGTCTATCCCGGCTCGAGCAAGTTCCTGCACGAAACCCTGCGGTCGCTGGCGAATGTGAGCGGCGGCATTATCACGACCTGCGCGATCATCGTGCTCTGGGCCGGTTCATGGGTTTTCGCGGTGGTCGAACGGGCGCTGAATCGCGTCTGGGGGACGACCCATAGAACCTTTCTGCACGGGCGTCTGCTGACGCTGGCAATGATCGGAGTTGTTGGTCTCTTGTTGGTGGCGTCAGTGCTGGGAACTTCGGTGCTGCTTTATCTCCAGGAGATCGCGGACCGCATGTCGCCGCGCCAGCTCGAGCACTATCGCCTGCTGGTGGCTGTCGGCAGTCTCTTCTGGCAAATCGTCTTCGCCCTGGTAAGCCTGCTCGTCACCTTCGCGCTGTTTTTGATCGTCTATCGCTTCATGCCGAATGCTTATGTGAAAGTGCGTGACTGCGTTCCCGGCGCGCTAATCGGCAGCCTGCTGTGGGAAGCCGCGAAATATGTCTTCGCCTGGAGCTTGAACTATTTTAATTACGAACAGGTGTATGGCTCGGTGGGGGCCGTGGTCGCCGTGCTCACCTGGGGCTACGTGTCGAGCCTGGTGTTGCTTTTCGGCGCGCAACTGACAGGCGTCTTTCACCGCGAGCAGATGGAGCATCCGGTTACGGCGCCCGGACTCAATGTCCCTTCAGCCTCCTATTCCTGATACGGAATTTTTGTCGCTTATCGTCTTGTGGACATCTCGGCTTTCGATTTTCATCTACCCGACAATCTAATCGCGCAGAAGCCGCTCGCTGAGCGCGACGCGTCACGCATGCTGATCGTCGAGCGCGCCAGGCAAAAGTGGCGCGATGGGAATTTCAAGGAATTACCCCGCGAGTTGGCGGCGGGAGATGTTCTGGTCATCAACAACACCAGAGTTTTTCCGGCGCGTTTGCGCGGACGACGGGTGCCGTTTGGCGGTTGGGTGGAACTGCTGCTGGCGCGCGAAGTGGAGCGAAACACCTGGGAAGCCCTGGCCCGGCCCGCGCGCCGACTACGGATCGGCGACACCATTCAATTTTCCGACGGCGGGTTAACAGCCCGGGTCCGGGAGACACTCGACAACGGGATTCGGGTTGTTGAATTTGAGACGGAAGAAAATCTGGACGATGTCATCGATCGCATCGGCGAACCGCCTTTGCCGCCGTATATCAATCGCGCCAGCAGATCAGATGACGACCAAATTCGATATCAGACAGTCTATGCGACGGAGCGCGGCGCGATTGCCGCACCCACCGCCGGGCTGCATTTCACCCCCGCAGTCTTTGCTACAATCAAAGAACGCGGCGTGCTGGTCGAGGAAATTACTCTGCATGTCGGCTACGGAACGTTTGAGCCGGTGAGAGTGGCAGATGTCAGCAAGCACAAAGTTGCGGGTGAAAGGTTCTCAGTAAGTGAGCGCACCGCAGAATGTCTCAACCAGGCGAAGCGAAACGGAAACCGAGTAATCGCTGTCGGCACCACCACGGCCCGCGCTTTGGAATCCGCCGCATCATCTGCCGGTGAACTAAGAGCAGAATCGGGCCTGGCCTCGCTCACGATTATTCCGGGCTACGAGTTTCGGGTGGTCGACGCCCTGCTCACAAATTTTCATTTGCCGAAATCATCATTGCTCATGCTGGTTTCAGCGTTTGCCAGCAGTAAATTGGTGCTGGCTGCCTACCAACACGCGGTGGAACAGAGGTACCGTTTTTACAGCTATGGCGACTGCATGTTGGTATTGTAAAACTAGACTTGTAAACTGAGTCACGGAACACGGTATAATCGGAGCCCTTTCGGAGCGGGAACTCGGGATGGCCGTACTCAAAAAATTTCGTCCGCGGTGGTGGCTGGGCAATCGGCAGACGGAGTCCGCTGATACGCCCGCGAATATCGCCCTCGTGCCGCCAATTAACGTTCGCTACGATGTGCGGCCGCTGACGGTCTCACAAATCGACGAATGCTGGCGCCTGGATCAGCGGTGCTTTGTCGATGGCGAAGCGTACAGCCGCGACACCTTCGAGTATTTGCTGACCGCGCCTGAGGCTGTCGCTTATCGCGTCGTGATGCAAAACGGCGTGATGGCGGGTTTCGTCATCGGCTTATTAGAGCCGGACCACACCGGGCACATCACCACCATCGGAATCGCTCCCGAACACAGGCGGCGGCGCCTGGCCAGTTGCCTGATGGAAACTATCGAGTCCGGTTTTCAGCGACGTGAAGTGCGGATTGTCAGATTAGAGGTGAGATCCAGCAATATTTCTGCCCAGAAACTTTATGCCAGCCTGGGCTACGCCGTAACTCAACGCCTGCCAAAATACTACTCGAATGGCGGCGATGGCTTGTTGATGGTCAAATCGCTTTAGGTCAGGATTTCCGCAGCTCGGTAAGCACCTGCTTCGCCACAGCCTTCAAAGTATCGAACACCCCTGAGCCAGTCGAGGCCACCGCTTCGATCACAGGTTCGCCTTTGCGCTGTAACTCGCCGGTCAGTTCCTGGTAAGGGATGACGTTCGGCAGGTCCCGCTTGTTGAGTTGCAGGACATAAGGAAGTTTTGAGAGTTCATACCCGTAGGTGCGCAGATTTTCTTCCAGGTTGTAAAGCGATTCGATATTTGCATCCATGCGCTCTTCCTGAGAGTCAGCCACAAACACGACGCCGTCCACGCCTTTCAGAATGAGCTTGCGGGAGGCTTCGTAGAACACCTGACCGGGAACGGTGTAGAGGTGAAAGCGGGTCTTGAAACCGCGCACCGTACCTAACTCCAGGGGCATGAAATCAAAGAAAAGGGTTCGATCAGCTTCAGTCGCGAGACTGATGAGCTTTCCCTTGGCCTGGGGGGCCGTCGAATCATAGATGAACTGAAGATTGGTCGTCTTTCCGCACAGACCGGGGCCGTAATAAACGATCTTGCAATTGATTTCTCGCGATGCGTAATTAATGAAAGTCATGACGTCGGAAGGTCTTAGGCCGGAGAGAACAGGCTGTCTATTTCGTCATCGGTAATCCCGGCAAATGGCAGAGCCCCGGCGGTGGCGGTCGACTCTTCTTCGATCTCAGCAAAGGTTTTGGCGATTTCGTGCGAAATCTGCTTCGATCTGAGTTTTACCAGACCCAGACTCGAACGATCATCAAACACCACGAGGAGCAGGACGCGCCCGATGACGCAAATGTGGATGCTTTCTTTTTCGCCCTCGTGTGAAAGCGTCGGGAATTCATTCTCGCCGATCAGCTTCGCCATGCCGCCAGTGGCCGCGACATTTCCCGCCGCCAAAGACGCCAGGCTGGTTGTGTCGAGGTCTCCCAACTCGCCGTGGACCGCTATTTGCTGGCCGTCTTTGTCGACCAGAACCACCAGCCGCGCTGATGAATCCAGCCGCAAGCGCGCCAGCATCGCTTTGATGTGGTGGTAGCGCGATTCCCGAAGTACTATTGAGCTATTCGCCATTGTCCGGCAGTCAATCCAGAGATTTCTGTGAAGGCAGGGGACAAAACTGAGCCGCGTGATACGCGATATGGTTGTGTGGGCTCGTTAGCCGACTGCAATCAAGCCCACGCGTCACAATAACACGCCGATTAACAGGGCTTCAAGTGTTTTCCTCAACCTCGCATTGTTGTTATGTGTTGGCCTGCCCACCTTCAAAGTCCGCAAACCCTAATCTTTCGTTGATTTAGGTGGTCAATTGTGCTAAGCTTTCTCGCTTGTTTTTGCGCTGATTTACTAGACTGCTGTCGCCAAAGCGAGGCAAATTGCGCATGAGAACACCAATAGCCAAGAGCGTCAAGAAACTTCCGGCACGATCGTCCGCGGGAAGATCAGTCAAGGCCGCTTCCAAGGCGAAATCAACTCGCCTCAAACCGGCAACCAAGCGTTCCCCGGCTGGCAAGGCCCGGGCGCACAAGGCAACGCAGGCTAAACCGGCCAAAAAGCAGCGAGTCGCGCCACGGCCCGCGAAATCAACCAAACGTGCCGCGGCGGCGAGTCCGAAAAAAGTAGCTAAGACTCCATCGCCGGTAGGCCGAGCAAAGCACACGCCTGCCAAAGCGGCGAGCTCTAAGATCAGACCCGTGGCCGCTCCCAGCCGGCCAGCCGCACCGCCGCCGCCGCAACCGACCCGCGACGAAGCCGCAGCGCTCAAGGCCTTTGAAGCAGCGCACCGAGAGTTTTCCCGCGGTCATTTCGCCGAAGCGCGCAATCGGTTCCGGTCGCTGGTTGAGAAATATCCATCGGTTTCTGAGGTGACGGCGCGCGCCCGCACCTACCTGGCGGTGGCCGAAGCCCGTCTGCGCACTGAACTGGCTCTGCCCCGTGACGCCGACTCGCTCTATGATCGTGGCGTCATCGAGTTGAACCGTGGTGACTACGTCGCCGCGCAAGAGCTATTCGAACGCGCCTTGCGTCGGGAACCGGAAGCG
>Ga0126369_10001410_pt1 | contig 16548 bp, 12 predicted proteins | sample PanSoiMetaPlot_1_FD_109646 | JGI IMG/M metagenome (GOLD analysis project Ga0126369, IMG submission 109646) | Tropical forest soil microbial communities from Panama - MetaG Plot_1 | ecosystem: Environmental > Terrestrial > Soil > Tropical forest > Bulk soil | place: Panama | collected 2016-02-17 | reverse complement strand
AATTGTCCGGCTCGTTCTCGGCCTTGACGAGCCGGTCGCCGGTGACCTCGGCGGCGATCGCGCCGTTCACGGCGAGGAGCAGCGGGACTAGCGGCAATGCGGAAAGGTGCCAGCGTCGGGTCATTGCAGACTCCCTTTGTAGTTGGTCGAACCGGCGAGCCGAGGTCGTTACATGCGTCGGCGCCGGCCTGATGTCTCGGACTCGCGCTCATCAAGCGAGCCGGCGGACGTAAGAGTACCGTATAGCCGCTCGGCAGCCCGAATGCAAGATGCACCGCCACCAGCGGTCCCGGCGCGATCGCGATCCGCTAGAATCGAGGCTTATCGATAGGCTTTTCCGATGACCCAACGACTCCGCGGCGTCCTCGCGCCGGTCGTCACGCCGTTCAAGAAGGACTACTCGCCCGACGCGTCGCGGTTCGTCCGCCACTGCAAGTGGCTGCTCGCGCACGGCTGCTCGGGCCTGGCTGCGTTCGGCACGAACAGCGAGGCGAACTCGCTCTCGACCGACGAGCGCATGGTCCTGCTCGAGCAGCTCCTCGAGGGCGGCGTGCCGGCCGCGCAGCTCATGCCCGGCACCGGGTGCTCGGCGCTCACCGATTCCGTGCGGCTCACCGCGCACGCGGTGAAGCTCGGCTGCGCTGGCGTCCTGATGCTGCCCCCGTTCTACTACAAGGGGGTGCCCGACGAGGGCCTCTTCCGGAACTTCAGCGAGGTCGTCCAGCGCGTCGGCGACGACCGCCTTAGGCTCTACCTCTATCACATCCCGCCAGTGTCGCAGGTGCCGATCACGCTCGACCTGATCGCACGGCTCCTCGGGGCGTACCCGCAGACCGTCGCCGGCGTGAAGGACAGCTCGGGCGACTGGAGCAACACGCAGGCGATGATCGACGCGTTCGGAAAGCAGGGTTTCGACGTCTTCGCGGGCAGCGAGGTCTTCCTGCTCCGGACGATGCGCGCGGGCGGCGTGGGCTGCATCACGGCGGGCGCCAACGTTAACCCGCACGGCATCGCGAAGGTGTACGCCGACTGGCGCTCGCCGGAAGCCGAGGCGCTGCAAGCCGCGAGCGACAAGGTGCGCCAGATCCTGCAGTCGCAGGTGTCGATGATCCCGGCCTTGAAAGCCGCGATCGCGCACTACGCCGACGACCGGGAGTGGCAGACCGTGCGGCCGCCCCTCGTCGAACTCGCCCTCGAGCAACGGGCGAAGCTCGTGAGCGAGCTCTTCGGCGCCGGGTTCGACATGCCCGGCATCAAGCGCTGACGCGCGCGGTCATCCGCCGGGCGGCGCGCGCGTTGTAGGAGGGGCCGCGCCGCGCGCCCGATCCGTGCTCTACGCTTTCACGATCCTCCTCTCGGCATTCCTGCTTTTCCAGGTGCAGCCGATCATCGCCAAGATGATCCTGCCGTGGTTCGGCGGATCGGCGGCGGTGTGGACGCTGTGCATGCTGTTCTTCCAACTGCTGCTCGTGGCCGGATACCTGTACTCGCACTGGGTCGTCCGGCTGAGCGCGCGCGCGCAGAGCATCGTGCACATCGCGCTGCTCGCCCTGGGCGTCGCGGCACTGCCGATCCTGCCCGATGCGGGCTGGAAGCCCGTCGGCGAATCGGACCCGAGCTTCCGCATCCTCGGCCTCCTCGGCGCCGCGGTCGGACTGCCCTACTTCCTGCTCGCGACGACGAGCCCGCTCGTGCAGGCGTGGTACGCGCGGGCACGCCGGGGCGCGATGCCCTATCGGCTCTACGCGCTGTCGAACTTCGGTTCGATGCTCGCGCTGCTCAGCTATCCGTTCGTGGTCGAGCCGTGGCTGCCGACGCGCTGGCAGGCGCTCGGCTGGTCGGGGGCGTTCGTCGTCTTCGCCGCGGCCTGCGGCCTCGCCGCGTGGCAGGCGCGAGCGCTTCCGCCCGAGATCCCGGCCAGCGAGGACGACGCGCCGCCGGAACGACCGCGGCGGGCGAGTTATGCGCTGTGGGCCGCGCTCGCTGCGTCGGCTTCCATCCTCCTGCTTGCGTTTACGAGCCACCTCTCGCAGAACGTCGCGCCGATCCCGTTCCTGTGGGTCCTGCCGCTCGCGCTCTACCTGCTCTCGTTCATCCTCTGCTTCGAGGGCCGCGGGTGGTACCAACGGAAGATCTTCCTGCCGCTTGCCGCCGCCGGCTTTGCCGGCGTCTGCATCACGCTTCAGCGCGAGTATTACAACTCGCGGCTGTGGCTGTTGATCCCGCTCTACTGTGCGGCGCTATTCTTCGCCTGCATGGTCTGCCACGGCGAGCTTGCGCGCCGCAAGCCGCATCCGCGGCATCTGACCGCGTTCTACGTCGCGATCGCGGTCGGCGGGGCGCTCGGCGGCTTGTTCGTGGGCCTCGTCGCGCCGCGCGTCTTCCCCGATCTCTACGAACTTCCGGTCGGCCTCTTCCTCGCCGCGGCGCTCGTCGTCCTGGCGCTCGAGCTCGATCGCGACGGCTTTCCGAGCCCGAGGGCGTGGCGCGCGGCGGTCGGCGGCGCGGCGCTGTTTGCGGCGGTGCTCGCTGGAGCGCTCGGGTGGATCTACACTGACCTCGCGGGGGACGCGCGCGTGCGCGCGCGGAACTTCTACGCTGCGTTGCGCGTGTCTGACTACGGTACCGGCGCCGACGAGACGCGCACGCTCACTCACGGGACGATCACGCACGGCAAGCAATTCCGCGATCCGGCGCGGCGCGACTGGCGCACGACGTACTACGGCGAGACGTCGGGCATCGGCCGCGCGATCGAGGCGCGGCGCGCCGCGGGCCCCGTCCGGATCGGCGTCATCGGGCTCGGCGCCGGCACGCTCGCAGCGTATGGCCGCCCGGGCGACGCCGTCCGCATCTACGAGATCAACCCGCAGGTGATCGAGCTCGCGCGAAACGAGTTCACGTATCTCGCGGACTCACCGGCGAAGGTCCAGGTCGTGCTCGGCGACGCCCGCCTGTCGCTCGAGCGCGAGCCGCCGCAAGCGTTCGACGTACTCGCGGTCGATGCGTTCTCGAGCGATTCGATCCCGGTGCATCTCCTGACCGCCGAGGCGTTCGCCCTCTACTTTCGCCATCTCAAACCGGGCGGGATCCTCGCGGTGCACATCTCCAACCGCTTCCTCGACTTGAAGCCGGTGGTGAAGGCGGCGGCGGCGGCGCTCGGCAAGACCGCGCGGATCGTCGAGGACGATAGCGACGACGCGCGCGGCACTTACGGCACGACCTGGGTGCTCGTCGCCGATAGTCCCGAGGCCTTCGCCGCGGCGCCGCTCGCGGGCGCGGTCGAGCCGCTCGAGAGCGAGCGGACGATCCGGCTCTGGACCGACGACTACAGCGACCTGTACGGAATCCTCAAGTGAGGCGGCAGATCACGCCTCGCCGAGCAGCGCCCGCGCGAGGCGCGGGTGCGCCCGGAACCGCGCGAGAAAATCGGCTTCGCTCGGCCCGCCCTTCGCGCGAATGACCACGGCGAGCGCGTGCCGGTCGGCCGCCGCCCACCGCGCCGCGCCGGGGAGCGTCGCGACGAGGGGACTCCATCGCTGCCAGGCGAGTCGCTCACCGGGCGTCCAACCGACCAGCGAACGCACGCCCGTCAGGCGCATCGCCTCGCGGCTGCATGCCGCGATCGCCCGGTCGCGATCGCCGTCCGCGCGCGCGAGCTTGGCCGCGACGCGCAGCCCGATCTCGGCGACCGGCGGCAGCGGCGCCGGGCGATGCGGGTCGAGCTCGAAGAAAAGGTGGCCTTCGGCGAGCTTGCGCAGGGTCGCGGGCGTCGAGCGGTGCGACGGACGGACCTGCATCCGTGCGAGCTCCGCGCGCAGGATGCGCCGCGGGCCCGCCGACCGCGGCCGGAAGCCGAGCTTGTAGTAGAACCACCACGCGCCCGACTCGATCCCTTCGCGGTTCCCCTTGCCGAGCTGATAGGGCTCGAGGCTGAACGACTCGGCGCCGAAGAGATGCCGCAGCATGGCGAGCATCCGCGCGAAGGTGAAGGCCGCCTCGCCGCCGCGATACGTCTCGAACGCGTTGAAGGAAAGCGCCGCACACCGGCCGATCACGTCCGCCTGGACATAGCCGATCGGCACGCCGTTGCGGAGCGTCAGGCAGCCGTACGTGGCCGGAACGAGCGCGCGCCGCTCGGGCACGACCCCGTTCACGGCGAAGCTCAGGCCTTCGCCGTCGTCCACGAGACGGACATCGCGCGCGTCGCCGTACGCGAAGGCGTCGAGGTCGCGGCTGCGCGTGACCATCGCGCTCCGCGCGAGATCGATCGCCCGGCGCCCCGCGCCGCGCGTGAGTGGCACGACCGCGCGCGGCGGGCGCCGCAGCTCGGCGCGGAGATCGGGGCGTTCGCGCCGCAGCGGCGCCGTCTGGAACCCGCGGGGCGCCGCGGCGAATTTCGCGCGCGTCCGTGCGGGCGTGTCCGGTCCCGGTTCGAGCTCGAAGCTCGCGTCGAACGCATCGAAGAACGCTTCGCGCGTGAACGCATCGCCCGGCATCGCCCCGACGCGCTTGAGGAGGAACGCCGCGTCGGTCTCGCCGCGCGCCCGGAGCCGGTCGATCGCGGCGTAGCCGGGCGGCTTGAGCGCGCTGAGCGCCGCCGCCTCGGCGGACGTCACCAGGAGCGGCAACGCCTTACCGATCGCATCTTCGGCCTCGGCGTCGGCGCGAACGAGCCGCAGCCGTCCGGGCCAGCGCCGCGCGAGCCAGCGCGCCGTCGCCCAGAAGAACCGGTAGTAGATCGGCGTGCCCGCGATGCCGGTGTCCGCGAGCGCGAACCGGTGGCGGTGCAGATCGGCGCGGCCGTCGAACCCCGTGAGCATGCGCTCGACCCGCGCGAGCACCCGCGCATCGTCGGGATACGCGCGTAGGAAGCAGAGCGCCTCGTGCAGGCGCTCGACCTCGCGCGCGGTGGAAAGGCGCATTCGCTCGAGGCGCGCAAGCAGGGCGAGCTTTGCTTCGGCGGCGCCGGCGCCGTAGACGTCTTTGGTTCTCTCGAGCGCTACGAGTGTGCCAGCCGCCATTCTTCCTTGCTGGCATGGCTGCCGAAGGGTTGTCTTTGGACCGCCCGATCGAGGCGACGGACCAGCTCCTTCACGACTTGCCCAGCGCCCAGACTTGACTACGTTCGTTCTTTAGGCGTCGCGTCCAGCAGCTCTCCGATCCGCACGCTCGCCCGCGCAAGCGCTTCGGCGACTGCCGCAGACATCGCGTCGTTGTAGCGCATCCCCACCGGGGAGCGGTTGAAACGCACGTAAGCCGCGAGATCGGCGTCGCTCACGTCGCCGTACGTAAAGCCCATCATTGCAGGGAGCGACGCGCTCAAGCTAGCTCGCAGTTGTGCGGACGGCATGGCCTCACGCAGGCGCGCTCGGAGGCCGGCGACGCCGATCCGCTTCTGAACCGGCTGCGTGGCGTCCATCCCCAGGGCGACCCCGAGTGACACGGTCTCGATCAAGCTTGCGCTGAAATCCACTGCCTTGATCGACTCGATGAGGTCTTTGATCAACTGACGACGCTTCTCACTGGGCGGATCCGCCTTCTGTCGTTCGAAGAAGGCGTCCATGCTTTCGGCGGTCATCGCCGTCGAGGCGCGCTCTTCGGCGAGCGTCACCCGCCGGCCTACGTCCCCGTCCAGCCAGGCGAGTACCTGCCTCGTATCCGCGGCAGACATCTTTTCTGCGAGGGAGCGCACGATGTCTTTGCGGAGCGTCGCCGGATCAAAGCTCGCTTTCGCGGCTTGCCCGATCGCTGTCAGAAACTCGTCCGGCACCTTGTCGCGATTCAGTGCGAGGCCTTCTTCGAACTGTCCAGTTAGAGAACCCAGCTGTACGGCCAAGCCACTGCGCTCGTACAGGCGGTTCGATAACTCGAGTGCCTTTTTCGACTGGGCGTGGCTGAGGGATGCGAAGGTTGCAAGAGCGAACAGCGCGAAGGCACAGCGCAATAGCACTTTCATGGTTGCCCCGGGGTTATTGTCTAAGCACTGTAGCGCGCTCGCCGACAGGCGAAGCGTTACAAAGCCTCATGCTGGAGCAGATCGCCGGCCGAGATCCACGTCGTCTCGAATGGTTCGTCGCTCGACGGATATCGCGTGGGCGGTGATCCAAGACACAGGACGCCCCACCGAGTCATGCGCGTTCACAAAACGCTGCGCGTGACGATGGAAGCCGGGATCGCGGACCTGTTTGGTCGTTAAGAGAAATCGCGAAGCTAGCGATGTTTGGCGGGCTACCTCGGCGATCGCGCGCGACGTGCGCAACACCACCCCCGGCGCCTGGACACGGGCGAGCCGAGGCACACGGCGGGGGCCCTAAGGCGTCAGCACCACGTTCTTGGGGACGGAGTCCACCGGGAAGCCTCTCGCGACCCACTCGGGGAAGCCGCCGCGGAACCAGTAGATCTGCTTGAAGCCGGCCGCGCGGGCGGTGACGGAGGACTTGTAGCTCTTCCAGCACTCCGCCCCGTTGCACGCGAAGATGACCGGGAGGTCCTTCTCGGGGATGCGGTCCGTGTTGAAGCGGTCCTTGCGGCCGTCGAACGCGATTTCTTTCGCGCTCTTCTCCTCGTAGGGCAGCCACATCGCGCCCCGGATGTGCTTGGCCCGGTATTCGTCCTCCGATCGCGTGTCGTAGAGCGGGACGCCCCGCCTCATCATCGCCATCACCTCCTCGGCACCGACGATGGTGACGCCATCGAGGACGCGGGGCGTGAAGTACCCGAGCGTCGAGACGTACTCGTACTCCCTCGGCGTGATCGCCTGCATCTTGCGGACCTCGAGGCCCGCGAAGTCGACTCCGGCGACGGCCTTCGGATTCGGCGCCAGGAACGCCGCGCGGATCCGATCCTTGACCGTTCGCTCGAGCGAGGCGAGCACGGCGATGCCGGTCATCGGCGCGCCCCTCGTCTCGAGCAGGATGCGGCCGTCGTTGCGGGCGAGCCATTCCTCCGCGAGCCGCCGGTCGGCGACCGCGACCTCCGCTTGGCCGAGCTCGAGCGCGAGCAGCGCCGCCTCGTGATAGCGGAACTCCCGGATCTCCCGGAAATGCCCCTTCGCCTGGAGACCGAGCGCGTTCAGCTCGCCGCGGGCGAGGTAGGTGGCGAGGGAATCGGGTGGCGGCAGCGCGAGCCGCATCCCGCGCGCGTCCGCGAGCGACTTGATGCCGCTCGCCGCGGTGGCGAGGAACACCGCGCGCTCCTCACCCGGGAAGCGGGCGACGGGCTCGTACCCGTAGCGGATGGCGCTGCCGATCACGTGCGCCGGGCCGATCAAGAGGTCGAACCCGCGCGAACGGGTGTACTGCAGCTCGCGCGTGAGGTCGCGGCCGAAGCTCAACTTGATCTCGGTGCCGGTGGTCGTGCCGACGTAGTGCGCGAGGGTGCTGTAGCGGTCGACATACTCGACGGTGTTGATCTCCTCGCGTGCCTCGCCGGAGATGCTGACCTTGAGTTGAGCCAGCGCAGGGGGAGTCGTCGCGGCGACGGCCGCGAGGACGAGCGCGACAACGAGGACAAAACGCATGACACCTCCTCACTCATGTCGCAAGCGAGTTAGCCCGAGCGATCCCCGGTTCTTATCTTTATCTATTGGCTCCATTCTAAGCACGACGAGCAGCACATGCCATCATCATGTTGAGTAGACCATTGGGCCTGTCGGAAGAGTTGACAGCCGCGAGATCGATCCCGCGTTGCAGCGCGCACGCCGTAGCCTCGTGCCTGGGCAGGGCGCGGGCGTAAAGGAAGTCGACGCTTCGATTGCGGGCTCGCGCGCGACCAAGCTGTCGGCTGCCCTCGGCGCGGCCGAGGTCCGGCGCGCATATCGGCGGACGAACAGCGAGCGTAATCAAGATGATTCGCGCCTCGGTTACGACGAACCGTGAGCTTCCTCCAGAGCCCGCCACGGCGCACGAGGATTCGGCCCTGAAGCCAGGGCGGTGCGAAACGATGCGAAGCAGAATTTACACCGTCAACCGAGGTCGCCTCGCTTGCAACCCTCGTCGGATTTCCGCCGCGGCGAAGTAGATGTCGCCGGCGACTGCGACGTGACGGTTTTCTTTACGAAAGTTCACAAAAGGAGTAGCCGTGCAGGCTGCCGGCGTGACGCAAAACGTCGCCGCGGTACGTCGAAAAGCCTGCCGTCGCAGGGAACTACAGCCGCCCGCTCCGCTTGATGTCGATGTAGCGGTTGACGAGCGCGATCGGGAGCTCCGCGGGCTCGACGTCGAGGCACACCGCGCCGCCGCGCTCGAGACGGCGGAAGGCGAGCTCGCGGCGCTGGAGATAGTCCGCTGTGGCGGCGTGCGTGAGCGCGCGCTCGAAAGTGTCGACCCGGCTTGCGAGCGCCCGCGACAGGATGCTCTCGCGCAGGCTCGCGAACAACACGAGGTGCCGCGACTGCAGCAACCGAAGCGCGGGCTGGAGGGTGTCGTCGTCCTCGTCGCGCAGGTTCGAGAGGATCGCGACGAGCGCCCGTTTCCGCAGCCGCTTCATGAGCTCGAGCGCGGCGCTGTAGTAGTCGGTGGTCTTGAGCGTCGGCTGCAGGTCGTAGACGCGGTTCAGGATCAGGTTCACCGTCGCCGCCGATTTACGCGGCGCGAACCAGCGCGGCTCCGCTGCGAGCGCGAGAAATCCCACCGCGTCGCCCTGCCGCAGACTGACGTAGGCGAGCAGCAGGGCGGCATTGAGCACGTAGTCGAAGTGCGCGAGCTCGTCGTCCTGGGCGCCCATTCGCCGGCCGCAGTCGATCAGCAGCACGATCTGCTGGTCGCGCTCGTCCTGGTACTCGCGCGAGATCAGCCGCCGCATGCGCGAGGTCGCCTTCCAGTCGACGCTCCGCTGGCTGTCGCCCTCGCGGTACTCGCGGAGCTGGTGGAAATCGAGCCCCTCGCCGCGGCGCCGACGCTGCAGCACGCCGAGCTGGGAGAGGCGGTTGTCGGTGGCGAGGAGGGCGAACTTCGTGAGTGCCGCGAAGTTGGGGTAGACGCGGGTCGCGGTCGGCTCGCCGAGCCGGCGCCGCACCTGCCAGAGACCGGCCCGCGACGCGAGCCGCGCTTCGACCAGGCCGAATGCGATCGCGCCCCGCCTCACCGGCCGCAGGCGGTAGCGGACCTCCGCCCACCCGCGCGCGGGCACCGTCACTCGTTGCGGCAGGCCATGCGCCTCGGTGCCCGCGGGGTAATGGTCGTGGACTTCGCACGCGAGCGGGGCGCCGGTTTCGTTCGCGAGCCGCAGCGCAACCTCGTGCTCGACCCCGAGCGGCAGCGAGCCCGGCACGATTCGCTTCGCCGCCGGCGAGCGGATCCGCCGCGCGGCGACTGCGTCGATCAGCGCGAACGCGACCAGCAGCGCGCCGGCGCCGAGCCACGCGCCGAGGAGCTCCGGGACGATCGACACGGCAACGCCGAGCGCGGCGAGCGCCCCCACGAGCCACACGAGTCGCCGCGAGGGGATCAACATCCGTTTACGTCCTCGGTGCCTCGACCTTCTCGAGCAGCGCCCTCAGGATCGCGTCGCTCGAATGCCCCTCGATCTCGAGCTCCGGTGCCGGTGCGATGCGGTGTCGCAGCGCCGGCAGCGCCATGCGCTTCACGTCGTCCGGCGTCACGAAGTCGCGCCCGCCGATCAGCGCGGCGGCGCGCGCGACGCGCGCGAGCGCGATCCCGCCGCGCGGGCCCGCCCCGGCCGCCACGCCGTTCCAGGTCCGGGTCGCGCGGACGATTCGCACCGCGTAGTCGAGCACGCTGTCGTCGAGCGCGATCGCGGCGGTGATCGTCTGCAGCGCCGTCACCGCGCTCGGCTTGATGAGCGTCGCGACCGAATCGACGTTGAGCCGGTCGCCGACCTGGCCGGTGGTCACGCGCTTCACCATGTCGGTCTCCTCGTCGGCCGGCGCGTAGTCGATGCGGACCTTCAGCAGGAACCGGTCGAGCTGCGCCTCGGGCAACGCGTAGGTGCCTTCCTGCTCGATCGGGTTCTGCGTCGCGAGCACCATGAACGGCGGATCGAGCGGGTGCGGGGTGCCCTCGATCGTCACCTGACCCTCCTGCATCACTTCGAGGAGCGCGGCCTGCGTCTTCGCCGGCGCGCGGTTGATTTCGTCGGCGAGCAGCAGGTTCGTGAACACCGGCCCGCGCCGCGTCGTGAACTGCCCCGACGACTGGTCGTACAGCGTGTGCCCGGTGACGTCGGCCGGCATCAGGTCGGGCGTGAACTGGATGCGCCCGAAGCGGCCGTCGAAGGTCTTCGCGAGCGCGCGCACGAGCAGGGTCTTACCGAGTCCCGGCACCCCCTCGATCAGCACGTGCCCGCCGGCGAGCAGCACCGCGAGCGTCTGCTCGACCACCTCCGCCTGACCGACCATCGCCCGCGCGATCTGGGCACGCATCGCGGCGACGACCTTCACCGCCTGGTCGAGGCTGTCCTTCGGGATCCTGTGCGGCAAGGCGCTCATCGTCTCGGTTCTCCCTGTGGGCGGCGCGACAGCCGCTCGTGGATGCGCTGGAACGCGCGCATCGCGTTCACGAACTCCGGCGGCGCGAGATTCTGCGCCGGGGCGAGCACGCGCGCAGTCTCGTCGGCGGTCAGGTCGAAGCCGGTCTTCAGCCGCGCGGCGCGCTCGGGTCCGGTGAGGCCCGCGAAGTCCGGTTGCGCGCGCGCGACCCGGCGCAACGCGGCCTCGCGCGCGCTTTCCGCGAGGCGCGGCGCCCCGCCCGCCGCCCACTGGAAGCGGCCGCTCGCGCGCAGGTGGTCGAGCAGCCGCCGGCGCGCGGGTTCAGGATCGGGCGCGAGCGGGCCGAAACGCGGCGCGATCCGCCACAACCAGAGCGCGAGCAGGCACGCGCCGGCGGCCGCGACCGGCCAGGCGTTGTCCGCGAGCCAGCGGAGGAGCGACAGCTTCTCGGGATCGTCGAAGACGAATACCGCCGCCGTTTCAGGCTGGAAGCGCACGAGCTGCCACAGGAACTCGGCGTGGTCCTGCTCGCCGATCTGCGGGTTGCGCATGAACGCGACGTCGTTCAGCACCGTCACCTGCCCGCGTCCCCGCGGGAAGTGAAGGAGGTGGGTGGCGCTCTTGCCCGATGCGCGCACGGTCGCTTGCGGCGCCTCGATCGTCTGCAGCGAGTGCATCCGGACCCGCATCGGGCCGGGCGCGTGCGGCAGGCGCGCTTCGAGGACACCGTCGCCGACGCCCTTCGGCGTCGGCTTGCGGGTGACCCCGAGCGCGTCGAGCAGCGGGTCGGGCAGCCGGTAGCTCTCGTCCTCGATGATGAGGTGGCCACCCGCCTCGACCCACGCGAGCACACGTCGGCGGTCGTCGGGGGCGATGCCGTCGCGGCGGTCGGGAAGGATCAGCGTGCCGCCGGCCGGAAGCTCGCGGAGCTCAGCCGAGGTCTTCGCGTGACGGACGCTCACGCCCATCCTTGCGAGCAGCCGCTCGGCGGCGAGGAAGGAATTCCGGCGCGCCTCGCCCTGGTAGCCGATCCACTCCCGGTCGGGCACGCGCTCGTAGTTCGCGAAGAACCATGCCGCAACGAGCGCCGCGAGCGCGGCGAGGATCGCGGTCGTGAGGAGGGGACGGCTCACGCCGCGGCGCCCTCGCCGCCACGCGCGGCGAAATGCGGACCCCACTCGCGCGCCAGCGCCTCGGCCTCGCCCGCCGCCGGCACACGTCCCGCATACGCCGCGCCGAGCCAGGCAGCAACCAGCCGGGCGAAGTAGTCGCCGGCGCCGCCGGGAAGCGCCTTGCGGGCGGCGCGCAAGCAATCCCCCTCGGTATCGCCCTCGGCGAGCGGAACGTGCTCGCGATGGACCAGCACCGAGAGCGCGCCGCGATAGAGGAGGGACAGGGCTTCGCGGATCCGGCCTTCGGCCGCGAGGCGCGCGGCCGTGCCCGGCACGTCGTCGGGCAGCGACTCGGGCGTGACCGCGAGCCCGAAGAGCGCGTCGGGCGGGTGATAGGCCTCCGGCCGCTGCTCGAGGAACCGCGGGAGATAGCGCCGCACGAGGAACACGAGCGCCACCGCGCCGATCCCCACGAGCACCCAGAGGAGTGCCTGCGAGATCTGGGCGAGGAGCGCGCCGAGATTGCTCCAGAAATCGATTGCGGCCGGGTCGCGATCCTCGCGCTTGACCTCGCCGCGGTACTTCCAGCGCGTGCCGTCCCGGAACTGCTGGAACTCGGGCGCCTGCAGGACCTCCTTGATCTCGCTTGCGGCGGACTTCTCCGCGGCGGCGGCATCGCGCGGTGCACCCGCCAAGCATGCAACCGCGACGGCCAGGCAAGCGGCAGCCGCCGCCTTTGCGAGACCGAGGCGCGCATCGATCCGGCGGAGCGCGAGCTCGATATCCCAGCCTTCGAGGATCGCCCGACGGTTGAGGTAGAGCGAGAAGCCGCCGGCGACGTACAGCGGCTCGACGAGCGACACGGCGGCGACGTAGCAAGCGCTATCGAACCAACCCCACCGGCCCTCACCGCCGCTCCCCTTGAAGAGCTCGGAGAACTCGAACGCGACGTCACCGCCGGCGGGAGCGAGCAGCGCGACAACGATGCCGAGCGAGAGCAGCACGAGCCCCTCGAAATGGAGGCACACGATCGTCAGCCAGACGGCATAGCCGCGCATGCGCCGCCCGAGCGCGGCCCAGCGGCTGCGCGCCGCGCCTCCGGTCTGCTTCTCGAGCTGCCATACGGGCAGGTTGAAGGAGCGAGCGAGGCTCAGCCGCGGGTACCAGATCAGGCCCGCGACGAGGCCGGGCCGCAGGATGTCCCGCCAGGCCGCGAGCGCATCGGCCACCGTGGGCGCGTCGCCGAAGACCGCGCGGCTGACGACGTGGAGCACGAACCGGTCGAATACCGGCTTCAGCCACCAGAGGACGAGCGGCGCGATCCAGAGCCGCTCGTGAAAGATCGCGTGCAGGACGAACGCCGCCGGCAGATACACCGCGAACCAGGTGCCCCACACCGGGCGCCACCACGCGCGCGCCATCTGAAAGCCGAGATCGAGCGCTTCCCAGCCCCCGCGCGGGCGCAAATAGACGCTCAGGCGCTCAAGCTGCACGCGCGCGGCCTCCGAGCGCGAGATAGCCGATGACGACGCCCCACAGGATCGCGCCGACCATGTACTTCGTCAGCGGCGGAAACGCGGTGAGCGGCGACCAGAACGCTTCGATGAACGCCGCGCAGAGGAACATCGCGCCTGCGCCGTACATCAACCGCACCGCCGGTCGGGCGGCGGCCATCAGCGCGGCCTTGCGCGAGCGCAGGCCCGGCGCGATCAGCGCGCCGCCGAGCTTCAGCCCGGCGGCCCCGGAGATCGCGATGGCGAGGAGCTCCATCGCGCTGTGCCCCGCGACGAAGGACCAGAACGGCGTCGCGTACCCCGCCTGGGTGAGATATCCCGCGACCGCGCCGATCGCGACGCCGTTGAAGACGAGATAGAAGACCGAGCCGAGCCCGAAAGCGAGTCCGGTCGCGAAGGTCTGGAAGCCGATCTTCACGTTGTTCCAGATGTAGAACCCGAACATCGCGACGTTGTCATCCGCGTCCCTCATTCCGAGGCGCTTGTTTGTCGGGCTGTACATCTCCTGGTACCTGGCGAGCTTCTCCGGCTCGAGCAGGTAGTAGACGAAATCGGGGTACCACTGCAGCACCGCGAGCAGCGCGAGGACCGGGCCGAAGAAGAGCAGCGCTGCCGCAGCGACGAGTGCCCGCTCCTCACGCACGGCCCGCGGAAAGCCGGTGAGCAAGAACTCGAGGGCGCGCGCCATCCCGCGCGAAGCGCGCGCGCCGTACAGCAGATGGTGGCCGCGGAGGGCGAGCTGGTTCAGGCGGTCGACGAGCTCGGGGCTGTACTGCCGGTCGCGCGCGAGCGCGAGATGCTGGCAAATGCGGCGGTACGCCTGCGGGACGTCGGCGTCGGGCAGGGCGTCCACGGGCTCGGCCGCGGCGCCCGGCTCGCGGCGCCGGAGCCGATCGTTGCGGTCGAGCCAGGCCTCGAACCGCCGCCAGTCCGCGACGTGACGAGTCTCGAAGATCGCCTGTCGCATGCCCTACTTCCTGCCCACCAGGTAGTTCGCGATGCGGACAAGCCGGTCCGCGGCCGCGCGTCCGTCGAGCCGGCCGACGAGCGCGTGGGGGATCGTCGCGAGCTCCTCGGCGCGCTCTTCGGTCAGGCCCTGCGCGCGCTCGGCGAAGTCGAGGATCGCGCGCTGCTCCGCCAGGGTGAGCGCAACCGGCGGCCGGAGCGGCGCGGCCTGCGGCACCTGGAACCCGCGCGGCTTCGGCTCCCGGTACACGACGATCGTTCCCGCCGCGAGGTCGCCGAGGCGCTTGAAGTCGCGGTTCAGCAGCATGGCGACGAACCCGAAGCCGTAGAAGAGCGGCAGGAAGTCGATCGCGCGCAGGAGGTTCCGAGCGAGCGCTGCTGGCCAGCGCACCGGCGTGCCGTCGTCGTGGAGCACCACCAGGTCGAGCGCCTTCTTGCCTGGCGTGGCGCCGCCCCAGTTCACCTCGCACCAGGCTGGAAACAGCCACTCGAGGAAGAACCAGCAGAGCAGGAACACGCCCGTGCCGAAACCGCCGAGCGTGCCCAGGATCATCGCCAGGACCGCGAGGATCGCGAGGCGCAGCAGGAAGTCGAGCGCCCACGCGCCGGCGCGCGGCACCGGGCCCGCGAGCCGCAGCGCGAGCTCGATGCCTTCCGGGGTAGCGATGCGGCGGGCCGTATCCAGCATGGGCGCCGCTAGCCTACCGCATGGCTAGCGCCGCGTCGGCCGGCGCCGGTCAGCTGGCGTAAAAGATGTCGCGGTACGCGGTGTACACCGACGCGGCGACCACCGGTCCGAGCACCAGCCACCCGAGCCCGAACGGGATCGCGGCGAGGATCGCGAACACGAACAGGATCACGCCGTAGAGCAGGAACGGCACGATGTTCTTCCAGCACGCGGCGAAGCTCGTCTTGAGCGCGGTGACCGCATCGAGCCGGTTCAACGCGACGAGCGGCGCGGCGAACCAGATCGCCATGTAGACCGGGACGGCCAGCGCGAGCGCGATCAGCGCGCCGAGGAGGATCCCCATCATGCTCCCCGTCGTACGCGCCGCGCCGCCGCCGGAGAAAAGCGCGAACGCGCTCGCGCCGACGATCAGCGCGACCACGATTCCGATCACGATCCAGGCGACCAGGTTGAACACGCCGATCATGACGAGCTGCCCGGCGTTCTCCCGGAATCCGGCGAAGAGATGCCCGAACTCGAGCTCCTCCCCTTGATCGAGCGCCCGGCAGCCGAGCATGATGCCGCCGGCGAAGATCGGTCCGAGCAGCGCCGCGGCGAGGCCGCCGACGAACGGGATGAGGCTGACGATGATGAAGATGAGCAGAAAGACCACGACGATCGCGATCCAGATCCCGGGCTGCCTCGCGAAGAGCGCCCAGCCATCGGTGATCCACTTCCAGCCGTTACCGGCGGGTACGGCCTGACCATCCGCAATGAAGTTTCCATCGTCCGCGCGGGCCGGGACGTCGGCGACGCGCGACCGGGGCGCAGCATACGGGTCTGTTGCCATGGCGGTTCCCCCCTTTTTTCTTGCCGAAGTCGGCGAGGGAGAGGGTAGAGGAGCGCCTAGTGCGCCGCAAGGGCGTCGGGTCGGAGCCGGCAGCGCGCGGCCCGGCAGCGCCGAGGCCCGGCTGCGGGCGGGGGTCGACGAACGGCGCGGGGCTTCCCCCCGGCCAAGCTTCGCTCGCCGGGCGGTCCGGGGTGCCCGCGGGCGGAACGCGTCACGGCGCGGCGCACGAAACCCTCGCGGAACGCTTATTCTGGGCCGCGCGGCGGGCTACTATTTGGGCATTCCGTCACGCCAGGGCGCGGTTCGAGAAGGCACAGGTGGTGGACAAGGGCTCCGACAAGGACAAGCGAGGCGTCGTGCTCGCCGAGACCCCGCTCGACGGCAAGACGATCTTCGACGCGCCGGCCCCGCCCTCGCGCCGCCCCGCCCGGTTTCGCAGCCTGACGCTCGTCGGCGCGACCCCGGCGCGGTTCGGCGAGCAGGAGCCGCAGGGCACGCTGAAGATCCGCCTCGCCCGGATGTTCGAGGAGCGCCGTCCCGACGCGCTCCGGGTGCGGCATCCCGAGACGGGGCCGAGCGTTCCGGGGGTACTAAGAGATCCGTCGCTCTATACGTTCCTCGCCCACGACTCGGGGCAGTTCGTCGGCAGCGTTAGCGTCCGCCTCGATTCCCCGCGAGGGCTGGCCGCGGACGACCTCTACCGCGACGAGACCGCGGTGCTCCGCGACCACGGTTGCCGGGTGTGCGAGTTCGTGAACCTCTCGCTCGACATGAACTCCGCGCCGAAGCGCGCGCTCGCGTGTCTGTTCCACGCGGCCTACCTCTTCGCCGGCGCGATCTGGACCTGCGACTACGGCGTGCTCGAGGTGCAGTCGCGCCACGCGGACTTCTTCCGGTTCTCGCTCGGCTTCGAGCCGATCGGCGAGGAGCGGCTCAACGCGCGCGTGTCGACCCAGGAGGCGCTGCTCTGCGTCCATCTGAAGAACGTCCTT
>Ga0126369_10001406_pt1 | contig 16562 bp, 25 predicted proteins | sample PanSoiMetaPlot_1_FD_109646 | JGI IMG/M metagenome (GOLD analysis project Ga0126369, IMG submission 109646) | Tropical forest soil microbial communities from Panama - MetaG Plot_1 | ecosystem: Environmental > Terrestrial > Soil > Tropical forest > Bulk soil | place: Panama | collected 2016-02-17 | reverse complement strand
ACCTGGCCACTGCCGCTGGTGTCGAAGCGGTCGGAGCCGAAGTAGACGTAGCCGTGGTTGTTGGCGGGGTCGATATACCCCGCCGCATATGCGTTGGTGAGGTCGTCCTTGTCGGGGGCCACGTCCGTGGTCGTGTGCTGCCACTGGTTGATGTCGTTCACGTCCTTGGAGCCGCCGCCGACGAAGAAGGTATTGTCGGTGGTGGCGGGGTCGGCCACGAACGTGCGGGCGACGGCGTGATCGAAGCTGCCGGCCCCGGTGGTATTTCCCGGCGCTGACCCCAGGCTTTTGAAGATATTGGCCCAATCATCGGGGGCGGGGTTGAGCGCCGGGCTGACCCCCGTTCCGCTGCCCGGCGTGTTATCGACGGCATTGCCGTCGATCTCGAAGATGCCCGTCGTGAGGCTGGGTGTCACCCGGTCTTCCAGAATCTCCAATTTGGGCCGGCACCGACGCTGGACCGGCTTGACCGGGCGAACCTTGCGGCGAACCTTGACCATTTCATCACTCCTCAGAAAAGAAAAAATGGTTCCAACGCCCATGTTGGAACCGGCGTGATTTCCCCACGCCACAGGGGAGGAGTTTACCAAGTCCTTCTAATCTGTCAACCTTTTTTCGGGCGCTGGCAGCTATTAAAGTTTCAAGCCCCGCATTTCCATGACCTTATAGGAGGAATCACCCTGGGGGCGACAGGTTCCTTCTACCAAATCCCAACCACAAAAATCCACCAGTTCTTCACAAACAAGGTCAACGTAATAGCCCGTCTTATAGCCGATGGTAAGAAAAGTGATGTTGCGGCCACCAACCGTATGATGCCTGCCGGTGGCGATAAGGCCACGGAAGCGCCGCCCGTCGAAATAGCAATCGGGCATGAAGCGGTTGCTAATCCAGTAATTTCGCTTCCGGTATTGGTGCCAACCATCGCCCTGAACCTTGTCCGGCTTGGTATTGGCAAGGCAGTCGCCGTGCAGTTGCCAGAAGCCGCCCTGGCCGAAATTTGCAAATTTCAGGCCCTCGTACTTTGCTTCCTGAACGTGAACCCAGGGCCGATACATGCTGGCGGCATGATTGAGGGCGGCGTGCCAGAATTTATGCCGCTGGCGGGTTTTCTCATAGGCCAGCGCCCAGACCAGATACCCGTAGGCGGTCGCATGAGCCTTGCAGAAGCTATAAAGCGCGTAGTAGGACAAGTCCTTGACGATCTTGGGCCAGTCGGGGAGGAACTGGATGCGGGCGCTAAAGTCCTTGATCGTATTCTCGTCCTCCTTGGCAAAGCCCCGGCGGTAAACTTCTGCCTCGCTCTCGGAGCAAAGCAGCAACTCCCGGATGAGATAAATCCCGTCCTCGTCAAAGACGAGATGGCCCTTGAGCGAGCGCGTCTGTCGCCAGGTGTCGAGGGCTTCCAGCTTCCTGCCGTCTGCTGAAGGAAGGGGGCGGATGAGGGCCAGGGCAATGATAATATCGGAGCGGCAGCGGATATTGAGCGCCCCGGACAGCTTGCGTTGGGCCGGCGATTCGGCAAAGGTCACGCCCCAGGTGTCGCCCTCGTTAAAGAGGCGGGCCGTGTCATCGTCCTCTTCGGGGTAGTCGAGTAGAGGGCGGGTAGCCAACTCGGTCCACTGCGCCAGGCCCCTATTGCAAAGCAGGTCGATCTTATGGAAGCCGGCGGCTTCCACTTCGTCCTTATCGAGTTTAATATGGTCGTCTTTTATTTTCAGGTCGTGGGGCACGGGGCCGTCAAATATAACGATGCCGCCGCAGTGCTGGGCGTTGAGGCGGACCTGCCCTTCCAGTTCGACGGCACGCCGGAGAATGGATTCGGCGGCGGGGCCGGCGATCTTCTCCAGGTCGAAGCCACGGGGCAGGAATTTCTTGAAGCCGGCTTCACGGAGGGCCTGACGAATGGCCGAGTCCCGGCGGTAGCGAATCTTGGTGGAGATGCGGGCGACCCGTCCAGGGTATTTCTCCTTCACCCGCTCGATCACTTCATCCCGGCGGTTATAGGGGAAGTCAATGTCGATGTCGGGCAAGTCCTGGCGGCGCTCGTGCATGAAGCGGGCCAGGCAGAAGTCGTGCTGGATGGGGTCGAAATCGGTGATGCCCATGAGGTAGCAGACGAGGCTGCTACCTGCGGAGCCACGGGTGATGTGGGGGATGTCTTCAGCCAGGTCCAGAATTTCTCGGACCTGCAAGAAGACATTTTCAAAACCGAACTGCTGGATCAGGGCGAGTTCGTGTTTGAGGCGTTCTTGGTAGGCAGGTCCGGGCGGGAGCGGGCGGCGGAATTTTAACATTTCACTGGTTGTTCTTCCAGAACTTGCGGGAATGGTGCTGTGCCTTGGCCAACGCCTTGCCAACGTCCGCTAGAGTTTTTGCGTCCCGTTTCCCGCTGGGCTGTGCCCAGGCGAACGCCTTGCCTTCCTTCTTCTTTTGTTCTTCCAGGTACTCATCCACCCACTGCTTGTAACTTTTCATCTTGCATCGCCTTCAGGTCTTTCTCGACCTGTCTTTTGGTATAGATGCTCTTCTGGCCGGCGGCACGCTTCCGCAGGTGCAGCTTGGCCCATTTGACGGCATCCTTATACTCCTTGCGATGCCAGTAGATCAGCGCCATTCGGTAGCGGGCGTCATTGAGCAGCGAACCGGCATGAGCGTAACCCTCGCCGCAGGGCACGACGGTGGCCATGTACCGCAGGCCGAATTTCAACATTTGCCTGAAGACGATCAAGGCCACGTCGAGCGCCCACTTCTTGCTTTTTTCTTCCTTGGCCTGGAGCCGGCCCCACATATCGAGGGCGGTGGCGTAGTACCACAGGGACAGGGGGCATTCGGGGGCGATGTCCACCGCCCGCCAGGCCCAACGCACGGCAAGGTTGTATTTGTATTGCTCGTAGTGGCAGCAGGAGAGACAGGCCATGAGCCAGTGGCTCTTGGGGTGTTTGCGGAGGAATTTGCGGATGACCCGAACGGCCTCATCATACTTGTCGTCCCGGATGAGGCGGCTAACCAGCTTGCTGTCGTAAGCGGGGGCGTCCTCGTAGAACATGGTGTCATCGGAGTCCTCCCCGGCACCCCAGGGAGGAACCCCGTAAGGCTGCTCAGCCTTGTTCTCCGATGATGTTGCCTTTTTCGCCATCCCGGACCTGCACTTTCACGCCGGCAGCCCCCAGGTCTTTGTGCGTGATGAACGTCTCGCCTGGGTAGGTGATCTGGATGTGCCGTTCGTCCAGCCGCAGCAGGCGAACCCGCTTGCCGCTGGCCATCGTCCACGACAGCTTCCAGTAGCCACCCTCGATGAAGGTGTCCAGGGCCTCTTCGCATTTTTCAAAATAGCGAAGCTCACCCGTGTCGTTACCGGCCTCGTCTTGCGCCCGCAGTTGGTAATCACCCATCTTGCCCTCGTCGGTTTACAGCCCACAGCACTCCTACCCCAATTATAGCGGCGACCACCGCCACAATAACCAGGGCGTTCCATCCGATGAAAGAAAAGCCAATCCCTAGCAAAGCACTGAGAACAATAAACGCGAGGACATATTGGCTGATAATAGCTCGACCGATCTCGCGTTCGGCGGCGCGAAGCCGTTGGCGTTTCTCCAGACACTCCTGACACAGAAGGGCACCGGCGAAAACACCAACAGCCTCGCGCCGATTGCACTTGATGCACTCGGCCATTTAATAACGGTCCCGACGACCGCCGCCGGAGGAACGGCGACCACCCCCACCGCCACCATCACGGGGGCGGTCTTCACGGGGGCGGGCCTCGTTGACCGTGAGCGCACGGCCATCGACCTGAGCGCCATTGAGGGCGGCGATGGCGGCAGCCGCCTCGGAGTCGCTGGTCATTTCCACGAAGCCGAAGCCCTTGGAACGGCCAGTATCACGGTCCATGATGACCTGTGCGGACTGGACCGTGCCGTATTCCGCAAAGGTGTCGCGCAGGTCGGCGTCCGTCGTTCCATAGGACAGGTTGCCGACATACAGTTTCTTAGCCACTCTCAAACTCCTCCAGGTTGGGGTTCGGTCATCTACCGTTGACCTTGTTGTTGTAAGCCTCTTCCTCGTCCGCCATTTTATCCAGCATAGCGATTACCCCTTTACGGGGGAAGCCGATCCGAAGCAAATCATGGCACAGCAACTCGGTCGCCGTTCGCCAGGGTTGCCAACCGTCATCACTACTGCCCTGGTGGCCGTTGTAGGACTTGCAGGCCACGTCCAAGTAATGACGCAGGCGGACCCCATCTTCATTTTGGAAATTGTATGGATCGGCCCGCTTATCGGTAAAGCAAATCCACGGCATTTTCTTTTTCGGATCGGTGGGGCCGATTAGATAAAAGTGCTTCACCACCCACTTGCAGCGGAGCCGAATCTCGGCGTCGGGGTTGTTGCGTACCTCCCATTCCAGTTGGGGCACGATCTTGAGGCCATCAGGGGCCAGCACCTTGTCCCGCAACTTCATGGTCGCCTTCTCGCGCACCTTGAAACTATTGTCGCCGGTAAGCTTGATGAGCTTGAGTGTTTGCTGGTCGGCGGGCGGATTAAACAGGGCAACCCACAACACCAGGGACGTAAACAGTTCCACGACTATCCTCCATGAAAAAAGGCAGCCGGGGCTGTGGGTTGCCTTCCCCGCCACAGGGTCGGCATTTTACAGTGTCCCCGGCTACCTTGCTCTCCATAACGATGCCTCTACTTATTCTCCTTCTTGGCCCCGTACTTCGACCGGGCCTGTTTGCGGTCGGAAACCTGGGCGGCGTCCCGGTTGCCACGGATGATGTGGTACTTGACGCCGGGGAGATCACGCACCCGCCCACCCCGTACCAGGACGATGGAGTGTTCCTGAAGGTTATGGCCCTCGCCAGGAATATAAGCGGTGACTTCGGTGCCGCTGGAGAGGCGCACGCGAGCGATCTTCCGCTGGGCCGAGTTGGGCTTCTTCGGCGTGCGGATGCCCGTCATGGTAATTACGCCCTTCAACTGCGGACGGCCCTGGAGGGCACGCACCTTATTTTGCCGCTTCTGCGGGATACGGGGCTTGCGGACAAGCTGATTGATCGTCGGCATTATTTCTTTTTCCTGCGCTTCTTCTTCGGGGGTCGTTGGTTCAGTTTTTTAAGGTTGTCCCTGGGGCGGACCCGCCCCTTATGCGCCCACTGCGCTCAGAGGGAACCCTTGAAATGCTTATACCAGATATGAGGAGCCTCCGACAAGACCATGTTCGGGTTTAATTCCGGTTGGAAATCCCGATCAGGCTCATCGTGGTCCTCCTATGAAGCCCGCCGTCACGATCCAGGTCTTCGCAAAGTTGCCTGGACTTCCTGCGGGTTAATCCCTGCGACTGGCCCCTCTCTGCGGGTCAAGTCAGGGGCATGAAACCGTTTCACCTGTGTGAATAACAGGCTTATCCAGAGATTGTCAGTCGCCGGCCCCAGCCGATTCCCTCCAGGCGAACCCGTTGGGACACTAGGCTGGCTTTGTGGCCTCCGGCGAACCGGAGGCTTTTTGTCGCGCTTGGTTAATCGCTTCTTGCCATAGGTCCAAGTCGGCCAGGGGAAGTATCTTATCTATGCCGACGTTCTCCAAAAGCAGGGCGATCATACACAACCGTTCCTCGTCTGTCCAGAACAGCTTCCCCTCCACCAATTCGATCTTTTCCGGGCACAGGTTGTGGTAACGAGAGGGAATCTCCTCCTTCGTCCAGGCACGACCTTGGCGACCGATCTTAAAGTGAGGAGTTTCCATGAGTGTGTCTAGGCCGGAGTCGAACCGTCACTTCCACCTTATGAGGGTGGCAGGCTACCGTTACCTCATAGACACCGGGGCGGTTTTGCGTCTTACCCCAGGACGGCGGGGGTGGTTTTGTGTCTTACCCCAGGACGGTTTTATTGGCGGACCAGGCAACCACCATGCTTTCGCGTTGAACCTCGCTGTCCATGATAGCGGCTATTGCGTAACGGGCCATGTGCTGGCGGATTACTTCGATTTGTCTTTCGGTCAGTTTTGGCTCGCATTCTTCCTGAATGAAGCCGATCTCGTCGTCTATGAGCATCCTGCTCCTTTTTGAAAGTAAGAAAAGTGCGGCGAGATGGATTTGAACCACCGACCTACGGGCTAATAACCCGTTGCTCCTTGGACACTCGCCCCGAAGGGTAGGTGTCGTCTTCGCTGAGCTACCGCCGCAAATCGCCCGTGAAGGCTGGCTGTCTGCTAATCCAGCGTTTATCTACTCGCCCCTAGAGCGGAGCCATCCACGGCCTTGCGGCCAGTGCATCCCCGCATTGCAGGCACCAACTTGGGGGCTTTCGCTTCACCGACCCCAGACCGGGCCGCAGCCACGGGCGAGTATCATTCCCTGTGGTTGGGCTGCTCCTTCCGGCCTGACCCGGTGCCACAGGTTCCTGTCCGGGCAGCGATGTTACTCAACTACGCCGGCACAGAAGTACGGAGGGATGGAGTTGAACCACCGACCCTTAGTGCGCTGACCCGGTGTTACCCAAGCCCCGCTTTCCAATGCTCTGCCGCTGAGCTACCTCCGCATAGGCGGGTTGGGTGTCCCTACCCGCCCCCTTTCGTTCTGAAATCCAATCAGTCTTCTTCAGTCTGTCATCTCTCTTCGGTTGGGCTGGTTTTTCGTCTTAGCCCAGGACACCACACCAACTTATTCAGCCAGGATACCCTGTCCAGGGCGTAACAACCTCCCTGGAACATCCCGCCGTGACCCAGCAAGCTGGGGGTTTCGTTTGCGTGGACTTGGGTTGGTTTAACCACTTAACCCAGGTGGGGTCTTCACTAGAAACAAGCATCTCTTCCCACAGGCCGGGGTTACTTTACGAAGTGTCCCAATACATGGCTTGCGCCTACCTCCTGGGTTAAATCGGTGAAGTAACCCCACACCTGCACCGCCGGCCCGAAGGCCGGGAAATTAGCGGCTGGAGTTGCGGGCGGAATACCGCCATGTTAAAGAAGGAGGGGTGGGGGCGGTCGATGGATCGGCCTTGCGTGAAGCTCGGCTCAGTTCTCTACTGGCCCCCACACCCACACGCTCGTGGCTCAGTCCAAGAACGCGACCTGGCGCATGGCCTCGGCCTTGTTCTCGGTGTTCATGACAACACGGTGCCAACCGACCAGGGTGATTGTGGCGTGATCGGCGTGCGTTACACGGCCCCGGACGAACACAGAGGCGTCCTTGACCATCACACGCCAGCCCCAGCCCTTGGCGGTCTTGTCGTCCCGCAGCAGACGGTTGTAGGTTGTTGCGTCCACGCCGCTGGGATAGCGGCTGCACACATAGACCTGCTCACCGCCCCGGCGGTAGACAAACTCGCACATATGGGGCTTGGAGCCACGCCCACGGCTCAGCGGCTCGTTCTTCAAGACGTAAGCCGAATCGGGGTTGCCGATCTGGACCGGGATGAAGAACCACTCGCCCTGGCGGACGTAGGCTTCGTTCTTGCGCTTGTTGCGCTTCTTCTTGTTCAGGCCCACCTGGCGGACCTGGACCTCCGGGGGCTTCAGCGCCTCTTTGGCCTGGCGGACGGTGCCGACAGGTGCCGCTTCGGGGATGGCGGCGACGAACCAGTGCCGCTCATCGTGGCCGCAAAGGAACTTGCTCTTCTGGCCCTCGGCATTGCGCACCAGCAGGAGCAGGTGCCGGTCGGAGGGCTGCACGTCCAGAACATTGACTTCGGGCGGGGTTTCGCCGTTGATGGCGATGTCGAAATACTCCCCGTCCTTGTCGCTGAGGACGTTCAGGCGAGCGCCGTTGGAGGCCATGCTGTTGCGCTGGAAGCTGGAGGAGCGGCGAACGCTGCTGGCCTGACGGACTCGGCAGCGGGCACCCATCTTCTCGAACTTGTCCAGCACATACTTCTCGCTAGACATATGATCCTTTCGCACGAAAAAAAGAAACCTTCAGACTCAGACGCCCTACACAGGAACCTCTATGTAGTGGCCGTGCGTAAAGATTTTCTTCATGGGTGGCCTCCTTTCATTGCACTCGCCACGAAGGACTCGTTGCGAAAGTGGTACTCCCATAGTAGTGAGGAAAGGGCTAGTTGTCAACCCCTTCTTTCCGAGAAAAACACCCAGGACTACGGGGGCCTGGGTGTTTGGACGATACCAGGGACAACGTGGCCTGGTTTATGGAGGGCGGTGACACCGATACCTCAGAATTACGGCATCTAAGGAACGCTGGGCCGGCTCTGTCGAGGAAGGAACACCGGATCGCCAGCACTCGCCCGCCCGTGTGTCAGCCCTTGGTGCCGGACTGCTTCAGGAACTCAAGCTGCTCGCCCTGCTTCAGCTTGTAGTCCTCTTGCACGACTTCGCCCTTGATATAGGGCTGGGCGTCCTTGGGGATCGAGAACACGGAAGACAACGCCTTGCGAACCGACGCCACGGACTTGCCGGCCAGGTTCTCGAATTCGCAGTCGTTGGCCCCGTGGGTCACGCGCACGCGACCGCCCAGCGCCTCGTCAATCTTGTCAACGACCGTGTTGGAGTCGGGCGGACCACCCATCTCCTGCACAGTCGGGAGAGACGCCTGCGGCTTCTTCTCCTGCGGGCTTTTCTTCTGGTCCAACTGAGCCATTGTGCCTACTCCTTCCTTCCCTTGGGATGGGTTAATCCTCAAACGTGATCTTGGACTGATCGACTAACTGGACACGCTGACCATCCTTTTTGGGCTGCGTGTTGCCAGTCATCAAGTCGATGAACACTTCATCGTACTTGAGCTTGCCCATCATCACCACATAATAGCACGCGAGCATTTCCGCCGCAATACGATTATTGGTGAAAATAAGCTGCGGAGCGACGACCTGAAGCTCCTGGCAACTCATGTGATGGACCACCGGCTCGTCGCCGGGGTTCTTGTCCTTGGGCTGGGCGATCTCCGGGTGAAAGCGGTTGGCGATGGGCAGGGTCACGTCCTGGCCGTCGCGCTTGTGATGCACCTGAATATTTCCGTCCGTGAAGTCGTTGCCCCCGGAAATAAGCAGTATATTATCCAGTTCCTCGGCCCGGTCGCTGAGCAACTTCCGGGTGGCGTGGTTGTCCACGCAACTGAACACCACGTCTCCATCCCTTACCAACTGGACGGTGTTGGCGTCGGTCAGGAAGGTCGGGTGCGGCCAGAAGAAAATATTCGGGAATTCCGCCCGGAGGCGGTCGGCGGTCACTTCCGCCTTGTTGCCGTGGCGGTTGAAGACCTGCCGTTCCTTGTTGCGTTCCTCGTACACGTCGCCGTCGATGAGGGAGACTTCACAGCCCTCGCGCAGCGTGTAGTTGAGGTACTGGCACAGCGGCGGCAACAGCCAGGAGGCGATGCCGCCGCAGCCAATGACTTTTATTTTGTTCATGACTCTCCTTCAGTCGGCGGTGCCGTCGAATTCCCAATCGTCGTCGTCCGGGGGTTCGTCGTCGTGGATCGACGTGTCGATATAATCGTCGTCGTCATCTAGCGAGGGAACAGCATCCAGATCAGCAGGAGGATCAAAAGCATCAGGGTCATCAAGCAACCCTTCGGACTCAGGATCATCTCCAGCCAGGTCGGTATCTCCGGTATCAAAGGGGGAGCGCTCCCCCACCCGTAAAACCCCCGTCACCGTCGTTTCCGTCGTTTTTTTTTGAGCCGCTTTGCCAGCCGCCGGCCCAGGCCCAGGTTTTCTTCTCAACCTTGGGCATCCAGAACTTGGCGATGGAATCGGCGTCCTGTTGAACGACCTTCTCCTCATCCGGGGTCAGGTCCAGCTTGTAGTAGTTGGTGCGATGGAAGCTGATGAACTGGCTCTTGATGGCCCACGGGTCATCCTGACGGCGGACCCCCAGGCAGCAGAATTCCGGCTCGACCACTTCACGGGTGCGGTGCTGGACGAAGGATGAACACATGGAGAACGCCTCCTTGTTCAGATCACCGATAGTGATGTGGAGGCCGTCGTACAACTCCTCGTCATGAACGTCGGTGCCACTGTGGAACGCCTGGAAGTTGCAGTGGGAGTGGATCGTGCCCACGATGTTATAACCCTGGAGCGCCGGCTCGTTCTGGCCGGAGTCGTTGCGGTCATAATCGCAGGAACCGCCGCTCACCTTCTGGCGGGGGCACCACAGCAGGAAGTCGCGCTTGTCAGCATTGTAATAGATCACCACGCCGGCCTCGCTGTCGTGCTTATGAAGCACTTGGCGGAAGAAGGTCACGGCCTGGGCGACGACCCGCTTGGGCAGCTTGGGGAGGCTCGGCATGATGAAGGACGGCACCCGTTCGAGGAAGCTGATGCCCTCGACGGGCACGAGGCTGCGGCCCACCTTGCTGGGCTTGTGGACGAAGATACCGTTGGAGCCGACGACGAAGTACATGCCGGCTTCGGGCAGCTTGAGGCCCTTCTTCATGTGGTAGATGGGGAACGTGATGGCCACTTCCTCCTCATCCTCTTCCGCTTGGCCGACGTGCTGGGCCGACGCTGCCGCCACCATCGCCAGGGCTTCAGACTGCGGCTCAATGGGAGCCGTTTCCTCCTTGGCAACCGGCTGGGTGGCAGCCACCGCTTCCTGCTGCTGGTCCTGCGGGGTTTCCTTGGTTTCTTCGGCCATTGGTCACTCCTTGCTGAAAGGGGTCGAATGATCCTGATTGTATGTTGATTGGTTTGGGTTGTAAAGCGCTACTTGGCCGATTTTAAGACCGCTTCCTTAACGGCGATGGCCACCGTGTCGCGCAGGGCGGTCGAAAGAGTCTTTTCCACTTCCGATAAGGGGAGAGATTCGACACAACGGGCGAACGTCTGGGAAATAAGCCGCTGGAGGAATTCATTAACCTCGTTGTCATCCGGCTGGGTTTCCTCCACCACGACCTGGCGCAAAATTTGGTGCGAGCGGTGCCAATTCACTTGCAGAACAAATAACGGGTCCGCCAGGGAGGCACGTTCCCACGCCTCCGGGCTGGTCAACCTTTTATCTTTCTTGGCCATCGCGCACCAATTCTCGGTGCCGTCATTGTTGAAATGGCTGCTCCAAAAATTAGTGATGCACTGCTCACAAAGTTTCGCAATGTTGGAGTCATCCCTGCCCCAATTCAAACACACGCTCATATCCGTAATATTGGGCAGGTTGCAAGTAAAAATCTCGTCCTCGTTGCTGGTCAGCGGGTCGTTGCGATAGCCCACCTGAAGGCCGGCGAAGTGATACTTACCGCTATTCCGGGCAAAGGACATGATGTAAATGAAATACGGGAAGGCCAACTGGAAGGAGTCCCGGTCGTAGCTTTCCTGGGCCTGGAAGCCATCAAACAGCACGGTGCGAATGCGGGGCTTCTCCTCCACGACCACCACGGTGTTGCCCTGGTAGTGGCTGAAGAACTTGGTCCCTTCCGGGAAGACCACGGCCTTGCCGTCCTCGGTCATGAAGGGATTGCCCAACTCATCCAGAAGGCGACTCTTGTAGTCCCGCAGGAGCCGGTCCACCATGTCGGTGCATTTCTCCAGCAGCTTGCGAGCGCCACGCTTCATGGTGGCGTTTACCATTGGCGAACTGCCCGCCAACGCCAACTGGATGTCGTTGACGACCTGCTGCGTATTACTCATATGGCTCGCGCTCCCATTTGGTCCGTCGCGTATCCCTTTGGGCGAGATAAAGCATCTGCTCCAATTGCTCCCGCACGGTGGCCTCCAAGTCCTTGCGCTGGTGCTTCTCTTCCTCGATGAGCCGCTTCTCACAATGCTTCCAACAATCGGCGTAGGCTTCACGAAGAATGTCCTGCAAGACCCCGGTAAACTGCTTGGTCAACTCACCGGGGCGGACGACGCCGATCTCCACACCCTCCAGGGCCTTGGTCAGCCTGCCCGTCACGGTGGTGACGACCTGGAGGACTTCCGCCTGAAGCTGCTGGGTAATATTGGGCGAGGCGGCACCCAGCTTTTCGATAAAGCTCTTGAGCGTGTACCGCTCCTTCCAGGGAATGTTCAAAATAAAAAGCGGGTCGTCCCGGCTATATTTCGCCCAGGACTTGAGGGTTTCAAACTGGCGGTACGTCTTGCGGAAGGCGTGGAAGCAATCGGCAATGTCCTTGTTGAAGTTGGACTGCCAGAAGGTGCTGATGACTTCATTGACCTGCTCGGCCATACGTTGGCCGGTCCACTTGATGGCCCGAAAATCGTTGCCCATGCAGACGTTCAGGTGTTCATCAATATTCGGCAGGTTGGGACGACCCAGGCCGTCGTTGATGCCGTTGAGCGGCTGGTTGCGCCAACCAACGCTGAGGCTCTGATAGGTGTTATTCTTGAAGTACAGAATGAAAATCGTGTACGGCAGGGCCAGCCGGTAATGCTCCACACCCTCGCTGTCACCGTGTTCCAGGTTGCGGTGGAAGTTGAGGGTGCGCACCTGGGGCTTCTGCTCGATGACCAGAATTTGCGAGGCCACCCGGCGGCGCACAAAACGGGTGCCCTCCGGGTACAGGATCAGGTCGTCCTGAATTTCATCATTCCAGCCCTCGGCCATCTTGAGGAGTTTATCGCCTAGTTGCTGGGTAAGCAGGACCACGGCCTGCTTCGTGCTTTCGCCCACGTCGGCAATAACCGACTGCTTCAGCCGTTCCAGCACTTTATGGGTGGCCAGACGCATAATCTCCAGGGCACGCTTGCCGGCCTCGGTTTCGCCCAGCTTGCGGCTGATCTCGTCCATCACGGCCTGCGGAATTGGCTCCACTATTCGTTCTCCTCAAACACCTTGGCGTACCGCTTGCGGATTTTCAAAATGGCGGACTTGATAGCGAGCGACACCCCCATCTTGGTCATGTTATATCGGAGTGCCATGTCGGTCATCGACTCGCCACGCAGGTAGTGGTCAACCATCATCTGCCGGTTGCGGCGGTCGTTATCGCTATCGTCCGGGTGGGCAGCCAGGAACGTCTCCAACAACCCGGTCAGGTCGGGCTGCTCGCGTCCCTGCTCCAACAAGTCCTGGTTCACGTCTTCGAGCCGCACCAGGGGAATGTCGTGCCGGCTGTTGCGGTAGCCGTTGACGATTTCCTTGCTGGCCTTGCGGAAAAACCAGGAGGAGATCAGACCCCGCTGCGAGTCATAATCGCCCTCGGCCAAAACCAGGCCCAGGCACGCATCGGCGTACTGCTCCGTGTCCTCCAGCGGCTCGCCGTTCTTGATAAAGGCTTTGGCGGCGAGGCGGGCGAGGCCAAGGTTATCTTCCGCAGTGGGCTGCCGGGGCGTGGCCTGTTTACTCTTCCGGGCCTTTTTCTGCCGTGCGATCAAAACGCTTCTCCATCCATACGGATTTTTCGGGGTCGTATTTCCTGCGCTTTTTCAAAAACGCAATAACCTCCGACTTCGCTACCTCCAGGTCGAAATAGTAGCGGGGCCATAAATCCGCATAGTCGATTGGATCATACTGATCCGTCCAGGTAATTATCTTCGCCAGATAATTACCCCTGTCTCAGTAGTCGGGGCGCTTCTCCAGGGAGATCATGCACTTGATGCCCTCGATCTCCCACCAGTCGGGATCGGCGCTTAGAACGATGGAACCGTCCTCCAGTCCCTCCACCAGTTTCTTGACCACCGACTCCAGGGTGTGCTTTGGCCCCAACACTATACTTCCTCCATGTCGTAGCGGTGATGGGTAATATGATGGCGGTCGATGTCGTAGTTCATGATCCAGAACCAGTTGAGCGGCTGTTGCGCTTCCTGGCTGGTTGGAAACAGGAGGGCGTTGCCTCGTGGCCCCCAGGTGACGGCATGGGTATTGCGGTCGTAGCTGCTCATATATAGCGGCTCGTAGACCTGCTCCTGGCCGTCCTGCATGACGACCAGCCGTTGCGTGATGACGAACGCCATGTCAAACTCCTTTGTGGCGATCCTGCTGCTTATTGCTAGAAGGGAATATCGTCGTTCTTCACCGACTGGAGGAAGTCTTCAGCCAGGCGGCGGGCTTCGGCGGCGGTGGTCGCCCGGTACATCTTCTTCCAGACCTCGACGGACTGCTTGGCACGCTCCCCGGCCTGGGCCAGCGCCGTAAAGCGGGGGCGGAACTCGTCCATGACTTGCTTAACTTCCGGTGTCGCCGGCATCGTCCTGCTCCTATTGCTGGTGGGCTTTGCCCATCTCTTCGAGGATTCGCAACGCCTCCTGGCGCTCTTCCTCGGCCTTGGCCTCGTCCTTACGTCGGGTTTCCCAGGCTTTCAAAGCAGCCTCGGAATTCTTCTTGGGCTTGAGGACTTTGACGTTGCCCCCGGCAGCGGCAGCCTTCCGCCTCCGGGTGGCCCACGCCTTCTTCGCCGCCTCAGAGCGTTGCTTGGGGGTACTCATATTGGCATTCTACCTCCCCCTGGCGACGGTTGTAAAGCTATAAAAGAGCAACCCCCGCCGGGCCTTGCGACCCGGCGGGGGTTGATAAGTGGAGCCAAACAGCTACCAGCATGTGGTTGGACGGGGAAGAAACGCTCCGTGCTACTTGGGGTGCCGGTCGAATCGGGGATTCGTCATCGCCTGACTCCGGCATTTAGCTATCAGCGACGGATGCTCCCTCGTGTGCCCGTGCCGCAGGGTCGCCCCTGTAACTTTGTGATTGTTGGCCCCACTCCTTGCCGGCTTTCGCCGGCTTGGTTCAGCCCCGGCGGGCCTTGCGACCCGCCGGGGTAGTGGATAATGTGCTAAGTGACGAGCTTGGAGAAATCTTGGCCCCCAATACCATCATGCCTGTGCGACTCGCATTGCCGGCACTTGCCGGGTGGTCTGCGGTTTTACTGCGTAGCTCGATGGCGGCAGGGGGTTTCAGGTTTAACCCATTACCTTGGTTAAGTAGGTGTCACCGCTCCATTACCCACCCCAGCCCTTGCGGACTGGTTTACGCTTCTTGTTTCAAAAACCCTGGGCTGGTTGCCCAGCCCAGGGCTGGTAGACGGTGCAAAGCTGACGAGCTATACAGCAATGTTGATCCCTGCACATCGCCCGGCTTTGACGCGACCCGTATTCCCGGCAGCATATTATGCCGGCGGTCCACGGGCTTGAGTCCGCCACCGGACAGTGCTTAGGGCTTTAAGGCTGTGTTCCCACAACCTGGGACATGGTTTTGCCAACCCGCCCCGTCTACCCCGCCCCTTTCGGGACGGTTTACTCGAACAGTTCCGCCGGCACGTCGGCGGGCACGTTGATGGTCTTGCTGTTGGCCGTGGCGATGGCGCTCCGCAGGGAGGCGGCGTACTGAGCCGCCTGGTCGGAGTGCTTGATGGCCTCCTCGACCTTCACGCGACGACGGGCGTACTCCTCGTCGGCCTTGCGGCTCATCTGCCGGTCGTAGCCGTACCGGGTTTCCCGGCCCGTGTCCGTGGCGGCGCTGCGCCACATATTCTCCAGCCGGCCCGCACCGCCCACCAGCTTGATCGCCAGGCTGAGCGTCATCCGCTTGCCGCCGACCTCGATCTGGGTCTGGGCGTTGAACTGCTGCTGGAGTTCCTGAATCTTGGCGATGGCGAAGTCCGCCTTCTGGTAGTTCTCCGCAATCGCCTGGGGCGTGGGCTTGCCGCTCTCGTCGTCCTTGAAGCCGTACAGGCTCTCCTTGAACTGCTTGTCCGCCACGTCTTTGCGGACCTTCCAGCGCTTCAGCGCTTCCCGCAACTGGTAGCCGTTCACTTCCTTCGTCGCTGCCATTTCACGCCTCCTTGATGTGGAGAGTAGGGTTGAGAAGGTTTCGCGTTACCTGGGTGAGAATTTACCGAAGACCGTCCAGCGTGTCAAGCTCTTTTAACTGCTCCCGGAAAGAAATCTCGGCCTGCTTTTCCTGATCGGTTGGCTCGCGTTTTGGGTACTTGTCGCTGTGGCAACCGTAGCAGCGAGTATGACCGCAATCGAAGGCGTCTTTCTTGCGGAACCGTCCGATCTGCTCGTCGCACTCGCAGTCCACTTCGTAGGCGCTGACGCCGACCCTTGAGATTGTTGTCCAGGTGCCGTCCGGCAACCGCTTCATGCGAAGGGGGTTGCCCTGGTTGGACTCGACGTGCATCCGGCGGTGCTTCTGCCACTGCCGCTTAGACACGAGGAAGTCCTGGTGCCATCGCTTCATTCTGACCTCCGTAATGGGTAAAGAACCAAATATGGTTCTCGAACCCACTGCGGCGGTCGGTGTTGCGATGGCTCATGGTGACTCCTCGGAAAGAAAATAGGGGTGAAATATTCGGGCAGGGGCTTTTCAAGTCATCATTTTGAAGTAACCCTGACCTGCACCTACCCCTATGTATTGAAACGGGAGATATTTTCGCCCAGGGGCTTTTGGTGTTGAAAGCCGAAGTAACCCTGAACTGCACCTTCCCGTTGTGTTCTCGAAATAAGAGGCCGGGAGAAATAGTCGCTGTGAGTGTTTTTCAAAACCGTTGATTGAAGTAACCCACAACTGCACCGTCCCGGCAAATACCCCCGCCAGGAATTGAACCCGGCCTTCAACGTCCGAAGCGTTGCGTGCGATGCCGACACACTCCGGGGGCAAAAGTCGCTGGAGACATAGGCGACCAGGGGCTTTTCGACATTAGTGGTGTTGAAGTAACCCTAGCCTGCACCATCCAGCGAGTCTCCTTT
>Ga0126369_10001405_pt1 | contig 16562 bp, 11 predicted proteins | sample PanSoiMetaPlot_1_FD_109646 | JGI IMG/M metagenome (GOLD analysis project Ga0126369, IMG submission 109646) | Tropical forest soil microbial communities from Panama - MetaG Plot_1 | ecosystem: Environmental > Terrestrial > Soil > Tropical forest > Bulk soil | place: Panama | collected 2016-02-17 | reverse complement strand
TTCCTATCGTCGCAGGACATGGTTACCGCGATTGCGCAAACTGGTGATCCCGCTCCTGGAGGCGGCGTTTTCAATTTACCATTTGATGCCAATGTCATCCTTACAACCTATGAGCCCTCCTTGAACAACTCGGGCGACGTCGCATTTGGCGCTGCGCTTTCGAGCGGTGGGGCCGGTGTATTCAAGTTCTCAGGTGGTGAGCTCTCCAGCGTCGCTCGCCCAGATAATGTGGTACCGAGGGGTGGAACGATCTTTTTCGCAGACACCGCGTCCTTGAATGATGCGGGACAGGTCACTTTCTATTTCGATGGAAGCCTCAATTTTGGCGCAGGCTTTTTCTCGGAAGGCACGCGAAGCGCAGTCGCCTTGGCCGGCGATCCCGCCCCTGGGGGCGGTACGTTCGACTATATCGATGTGCCTGTGCTCAACGCGAACATGCAGATTGGCCTTTTGGGCGGTCTACCCGACGGCTACGGCGTCTTTCTCGCCAACCCGATTCGATAGACTCAGCGGCCGAGTGTCTTGACGGGGGCGCACCGCCGCTCCCGATTCAGCTCGGAGAGGGTCGCTTAAAAGGCGATATCCGAGACTCGATTCCGATAGGTGCGGGGCGTGAAATAGGTCCGCCTTTGGAAAGCTCGCGAGAAGCTACTCTGGCTTCCAAAGCCAGATCGCAGCGCCACCTCGGAGATCGGCAGTGCATGATCCTGGAGCAGTGACTTGGCGCGTTCGATACGCTTTTTCAGAATGTATTGGTGCGGCGACAGTCCGGTACTCTGCTTGAACAATCGAACGAAATGATACACGCTCATCTGCGCGACTTTTGCGAGGTTGAGAAGCGAAACCGTCGTTTCGAGATTCTCGTCTATGTATTGCATGACCTGCCGCAGTCGAAACTTCGGAAGCCCGCCGAAATATTGGCGAAAAGCTTGTTTGGTCGCACCATACTTCTGAAGTAGATGCGCGCTTAGCGCGGTGCCCAACGTGTCACCATAAAGCCGGCGGTTTGGGTGATCGCAGGTCTGTAGAACATCTCTTAATGCCAGCCCTAGGTGGAGGATGAAGGGATCCTCTTCATCGTAGGCCGGACGCAACTCAAATTGTTTGCAGCCGGCTTCGTCACCCACTGAGGTAACAAACTCGGGCTCAACCTCGATCAGAATGGTGACTTGGTTTTCGCAGCAACACCAGCTCGCCACATAGGGCATCATGGCGGGGAAAACAGACACGTGCCCAGGGGCAACGAAGTGCTTGGTCGGCCGAGGTTCGCCGAGCCAGGAGACTTCGACTCGCATCGCATCGCCGCGATTGATTGCAATGACGTGCCGAGGGAGGTAACCCTCTGGCAACTCACCTGGTCCGCTCGCGCGATGCTGCTCGAGGCGGATACTGGTCCAAACGTCGTCGCTCGAGAGCTCAGCTTGAGGTATCCCTGCTGCGGTGGACAGCGCGAGTGGCTGTGCACCTTCAGTCCTCAACGGGACCCACTCAATTGTTGCGGCTTCCCTCATGCCGACAATTTCCGCGAGGTCTAAACGCCGGCTCACGGAGACTGTCAAGCTGTGCCTGTCTGCTGAGTTAAGGCACTGACACCGTAAGGGCAGTGCATCCATGCGGCGGCCATCGCGCTGAGTCGCCGGTGTTCAGGCTCTCGTTGCCGTCGACCGAACGAACGCTACTCGTGGTGGTGGTGCTCAACCCGCACCAGGCGCCCGACCAGTCCAAAGAGTCCGTCGGTCGGATCGCCTTGCAGCGAATCAGGGCAATTGGGATTGCCAGGCACGGGCAGACCGAGGGGGCACTCCTGCGTGAATCCGACCCACGGCGTGCCATCTCGCGACATCGTCGCGGAGTAGTAATCCATCCTGCCCGCGAATGAGGGCCCGCCCTGCGTACCGGCAGAGGAGCCGGTGGCGAAATCGGTGTCACTCAATCTGATGGAAGACGGCGTCACGCCGTACCACGTCGGGTTATCCGGATCATTGAGCGCCGCGCTGAAGAACAGCGGATCCCGATCCAAGGCGTTGAAGGTCTCCGTGACGTAGGTATCCCACGTCTCGTTTTCATATCCTGGGCAGCCCAACGAGTAACCGGCGCAGGGCGTGGGGAACGGCATCGGCGCGTTCCTGCTGCCGTAGTAGGTGACGGCTACCTGGCCGGGCTCCCCCGTTACCAGAAGAGGCACAGCCGCCTCATTCACACCCGGGGCGGCAATCATCATCGGCGTGCTCCAGTGCGAGCCCTGGTCGCGAGAGATTGAGAGGTAGGGCAACCGGTCGGCAAACGCGGTCCACGCCGCGTAGAGATTCCGGTGACGATCGACCCCGAGCCCGAGCTCGCCCCAACCAATGGTCTCGAGGTCCGCGACCAGAATCAGATACCAGCTCTCACCTCCGTCGTGACTGACGGCGATATATGGGCGTTCACAAGGCGTGAACGGCACGTAGATCGTTCCCTCCCGGTCAACGACCCCATTGAGCCCGTAGCCGCCAGGCGGGTTGGTGCCGGGCGCAGGGCACTCAGCCGGATATGGGAGGGCGACCGTCGGCTCAAAGGTGAGGCCGCCGTCGAGGGATCTGGTGATGTGCGTGCCGCAAAAACCAACTGCCGCACAAGTGAAGCCCCCGCTGACAACCACGTACACGACATTCGGATAGCCGCGCATCAGGTGGCGCAATCTCGGCGGGGGAGGCCCGCTGAAGATTTGTGTATGGTCGAAAAAGACCGGGAGATTGTCCGAGCGACTCCATGTCCGGCCATCATCGTCGCTGTGATCCACCTGTTGCGTGCTTGCGGTACCAACCGGTGGGATCAGATCGTTGCTCCAGAAGATCCGTCCGGTTTGCCGGTCGACCCACGTGTTCATGTCAATCGCCGCGGTGCGAGCCGGAGTGACCGACGGATCAACAAAGTGCCAAGTGCGACCCCGGTTGCTCGAACGCAGAAGTCCGATCGGGAGGCCGCCATCCCCCTGAACCGCCGGCTGCAATAAAACGGTCCCTCGATTCGTCACGACAATGCCGGTTTCGGAGGTCCGCCAGCCTGTATTTGTCGAGCACGGAATGAGGCGAGGCCCCCCGCGGGGAGGCTCCACGATGACCCCGCCAGCATGGTGGGCGACTGCCGGTCGGTCGGGTGCGCATCCCGGTCCCAAGTCCTCCCGTTCATCATCGGCGAGAACAGCCGGCCCCGCTGCGAGTGCAATGATTGTCAACGCCGTCAGTGGATATATTCGCTTTGACATGCAACACATCTGGCACCCCCTTCGCTTGAGTCAGGCAACTCAAAAAGCGGGTTAAGCGCGCGCAGCAATGTGGAGTGCTTTCAGCTGTGACCCGTTGAACAGTTGAGCGCAGGTTCGGTCAACGATTCGCAAGAATCGAAAAACGCTGCTTTGCAACCCTTTCACGTCGACGTGATCATCGCGCGCGCTTCGTCTCGCGTCGGAAGCAGGGGGTACCAAAATGACTCGTTTACCTTCGCAACATCTGCGTTGCTTCGGGTTCGTTGGCATCTTGGTTTCGGCTGCAGTCCTGGGGACAACGAGCTACGCCGATCCGCCGAATCGGCTTTCGATTACCACGCTCTCGAGCAAAGCTCGCTACGTCAGCAGTGGGGACGTCGTAGTTCGAGTGGACATTCCACGTCGGATCTCGACCGCGGATGTCCACGTGTCGCTGAATGGTGAGGATGTGACCGGAGTATTCCTACCGGACGGCACTAGACACGCATTGGTAGGCCTAGTGACCGGCTTAAGAGACGGCCGGAACATGCTCACCGCATCGGCCCGGCACCAGCGTGTCCGGTTGGCGCTCCGGAACTTCCCCAGCTATGGGCCGATTTTCGCCGGCCCGCACCAGACGCCCTGGATCTGCGAGACCGAGGCGTCGGGCCTGGGTCCATCTCTGGATGAGCACTGCACCGCCTCGACGATTTACGAGTGGTTCTATCGCAGCACCGACGGAACGTTTCGGACCCTTCCCGATCCGCATCCGCCCTACCCGGACGATCTGGCGCAGACGACAACCATCGACGGCGTGACGGTGAACTACATCGTGCGAGTCGAATCCGGTACCATTGATCAATCGATCTACCGGATTGCGATTATCGACGACCCGGTCAACCCGATTCACGATCCCTGGTCGCGCGATGGAACAAGGCCCGGACCTGGCTGGAATGGCAAGCTCAGCTTTCCCTACGGTGGCGGCTGTGGACCGGCGTACCGATCGGGACGCAACGATGCGACTTCGGCTTTGTCCGACGATCCATTGAGCCTGGGTTTCGCGGTCGCATTCGGGACCCGCAACACGCTTGGGACGGGCTGCGATTTCGTTGTCTCGGCCGAGACGACGATGATGGTCAAGGAGCGTTTCATCAAGCAGTACGGGGTGCCGAAATTCACGATCGGCTCGGGCGGATCGGGCGGCTCGATGCAGCAACACTTCATCGCGCAGAACTATCCGGGTCTGCTCGACGCGGTGACCCCGGGCGTTTCGTACGCCGATCTGGTGTCGATCCTCCCGGACGTCACTGACTGCGGGTTGCTCAACCATTACTTCGACAACGCCCCCGATCCGTCGCGGTGGCCCGCCTCGCGGCGATCGAAGGTGGACGGATATCCGGCGAGTGCTGATGGCATGAATACCACCTGCCGAAGCTGGGATGGGTTCGCCCACACCTGGGTCAGCCCGTTCAATGGATTCGATCCGGTGGTCCCCGTCGAAGACCGCTATGACCCGATCACCAATCCGACCGGAGCTCGCGGCACTTTCACCGATGGAATGGTCAACGTCTTTGGAATTGATCCTGCCACCGGGTTTGCGCGAACCGTCTATGACAACGTCGGCGTTCAGTACGGGCTGAAAGCGCTGAACGACGGCGACATCACCACAACGGAGTTTCTGGACCTCAACGAGCACATCGGTGGGCTCGATGTCGACGGCAACTACATCTCCGCGCGCAGCGAGGGGAATCTCGAGGGCATCGCGCTCGCGTACCGCAAGGGCGTGGTGGATTCTGGAGAGAACTTGACGGTGCCGATACTCGACACGCGAAGCTACCGCGATAACATCATCGACATTCACACCCGCATCCGGACCTTCGCGAAGCTCGACCGGCTGAGGAGAGAAAACCGGACTAGCGAGAACGAGGTCAATTGGCTGGTGGCCCTGGTCGGAACGGATATTCCCAACCTCGCGAGCATGGCGCTGATTGGCCATAACGAATGGCTGGAGAACATCCTCGCCGACACATCGCATATCCGATACGCGCTCAAGGTGATCCGCAACAAGCCCGCCTGGCTCCGGGACACCTGTTGGGATCCCAACGGCGTGGCACACGTGGAGCAGTTCACGATCGACGGTCCGAGCGAGTGCAACCCAATCTATCCGATCAATTCGACCGTGCGGCTCCGGGCCGGCTCGCCCATTGCTGGAGACATCCTCAAGTGTCAACTCAAGCCGATCGACTACCGGGATTACGACGTGATCTTCACCCAACAGGAGCGTGCCCGGCTGCATACGATCTTCCCCAATGGCGTCTGCGACTGGTCGCGACCAGGTGTAGGCCAACAGCCCATCGACGGAGTCTGGCTCGATTACACTCCGGGCCGCGGGCTCGACGAGACTGACGACGGCGACGACGATTCTTGAAGGACAAGGGGAGCGGCGTCCCGGAATCCAGCCGCTGATCAGCGGCCGAGCGTCTCGACGAGAAGGCGCGCCGTCTCCTCGCCCGCGAAGTTCTGCTGCCCAGTGATCAAGTTTCCGTCGCGGATCGCGAAGCCGCGCCAGAGGCCCGCCTGGACGTAGTTGGCCCCGAGCCGCTTCAGTTCATCTTTGACCCGCCAGGGCATCCCTTACGACTCGCCCCTCTAAATTGCTCGATTCCGCGATTCTGGTAGCAAATAAACGTATGGGCTACGCTCAAATTCGGCCAGAAGCGCTGAATCTTGCGGATCGACAGAAATGCTGGCGAAAGCCTCGTAAGCTGAACAGGGCGCGCGTAACAGTTCTTAAGCAGCAGGTAGGAAACGCGGGCTTTCCGGGATTCGATCACGGGTTTCCCAGAACTGAGGGGTAGTGCGCTGCGCAATGCGCAACGTCCCAAAGCGCGCTGCGCTCACCGCCTTGGCCACCAGCAGTGAATTCTCCACGCATCGTCGGCCCAGCGCGCTATGTTCCTCCGAGGGCGTGAGGGCGATCCGAGAGAGGACCGAGTTGGTGGTGGTCGATGGCCTTCGCCTACGCGTGTCGGTCCGCGGCAGCGGCCGGCCGCTGCTTCTCTTCAATGGAATCGGTGCCTCACTCGAGCTCTTCGGTCCGCTCCGGCGCGAGCTGCGCCAGACCGAGACAATCGCCGTCGATCTGCCCGGCACCGGCGATTCCGAAACGCCGCTACTGCCGCTTACGCTCTCTGGCCTGGCGCGCCTGAGCGGCCGACTCCTGGATGTTCTCGGTTATTCCCACGCCGTCGATGTACTCGGGACGTCGTGGGGCGGGGCGCTCGCCCAGGAGTTTGCACTGACCTCTCCACGCCGAGTGCGTCGCCTGGTGCTTGCTGCCACCAGCACTGGCTGGTTCACCGTGCCAGGGAACCCGCTCGCGCTTTGGGTTCTGGCCAATCCCCTTTTGTACTCTTCGCTGACGTACTTGGAGAGAATGGCTCCGGCGCTCTTTGGGGGAGCGTTGCGAGAGCGCCCAGATCTTTTACGCCGGGAAGGCCACCTGCGCTTCATCCAGCCGCCCTCCATCCGCGGTTACCTTTGGCAGCTCGCCGCCGGTCTCGGCTGGACGAGCGTGCACCGTTTGCATCTCCTTCGCAAACCAACGCTGGTACTTGCCTCGGATGACGATCCGATCATCCCACTCGCCGGCTCGCAGCTCATGGCCCATTTGTTGCCGCGCTCGCGCCTGCACCTGGTGCCGAATGGAGGTCACCTCTTCCTCGTGACACACGCCGCAAAGGTCGCGCCGACAATCGAAGACTTCCTGGCTGCCTAGTGTTCCAGTTCCAGGCCACGTTCCAGGCCAAACCCATCAGAGTGCACGAGCATCACAGCCCGTCGTAGCCATCGAGCGACGGAAGCAATCGTTTTTCTTGGGGCGGCGGGATCGCTCCAACGTGGTTGCACACCGTGGAGCCGGTATTCCCCAAGGCATAGGGTTTGCTGCACGCCGTTCGGCGGCAATCTTCCAGTTCAATAGGAGGGAAAGAAAATGAAAAACACGTTCTGCTGGATCGTCGTGATTCTCGCAACCGCAGCTGCTCCGGCTGCTGCTTTCCCGATCGATTCGAACAACATCTATCAAATCTCCACCGAGGTGACGGTGGGCAGCAGCGATTACAGGACAACGGTCGTTGCTAATTGCAACCCCGGCGACGTCGTTCTCGCTGGCAGTTGCTACAACTGGAATGCTCCCGCCAAACTGCTGCAGAGTATGCTCTGGTTCAATGGCTGGCGGTGCGACTATCAGAACTATGAATATGCTTACCCTCAATATCCACCGATCAATCCATTCCTGTTCGTGATCCCAGGTGACCCTCCGATTCGGGGCGCTATCGTGACCTGCGCGCATCCTTGACCCGGTGTTTGATTCGAAGCCCAGCAGGGACTCCCGGGACCTGCTAAATGGCTCGGGAGTTTGAAACCCGAGCTTCACATCGATGACCGCACACGCCTGCTGGTGCTCACCGGCGCAGGCATTTCCGCCGAAAGCGGCGTTCCCACGTTCCGAGACGCCAACGGCCTCTGGGAACAGCACCGCGTCGAAGACGTGGCCTCGCCCATCGGCTTCCATCGCGACCCGTCCCTGGTCTGGCGCTTCTATTCACAGCGCAGGGCGGCGGCGAAAACTGTCTCGCCCAATCCTGGGCACATGGCGCTCGCGGAAATCGAGAACCAGCTGGGCAGTGACTTCCTGCTGGTCACCCAGAACGTGGATAACCTGCACCCCCGAGCGGGAAGCAAACGGCTCATCGAGCTGCATGGGAATCTGTTCACTACGCGCTGCTCGGGGTGCGACCGCGAGCCGTTCGCCGACGATCGCCAATACATGGACGACCTCCCCGAGTGCGAGTTCTGCAAAGAGAACGGGGTGACAGCTCTGCTTCGCCCGCACATCGTCTGGTTCGGCGAGATGCTCTTCCCCGGACACTTCGAGCGCATCGAGGAGTTCATGGAGGAGTCCGAGGGCGACCGTCTCGTTTTCCTCGCGGTGGGCACTTCCGGGGTGGTCTACCCGGCGGCGGGACTCGTGGATCTGGCAGGCGGCTACGGTGCGGAGACTTGGCTCATCAATACCGAGGAGGCGGAAAACCGCTCCCGCTTCGACCATTTCATCCGCGGCAAGAGCGCCGAGCTCCTCCCGAAGATGTTGCGTCTGGCCAGCTAGCGCAAGCTCCTTGGCAAATGGGACCTTGAGCCAATGTCGTGGCCAATCGTGGCGATGCTAGCAGCGGCACTCTGAAGTGACCGACCGGGGGCGGTTAGTCGCTCGAGAATACGACGAAAAGGAGGTGCCGCTTGCGCCTCAAGGCATTGCTTCCTCGGCTAACGGCGAATTGGATCACCCTGCTCGGGTCGGTCATCGCCGCTACCTCCGGCTTCGCCATTCTGGTTTTGCTGATAATCGAAATTTTTACCTCGCGGGCAAATCCGTACCTGAGCGTGTTCGTCGTCGTCCTGTTGCCCGCGATGTTCGCGCTCGGACTCTTGCTCATTCCTATCGGACTCTATGTCGACCGCCGCCGCGGTCGGGGTCCCGGGGACGCGCTTCAGCTGGCCTTCGAAACAGTCCTCAAGGATCGCACCGCGCGGAGACGCCTTCTCTTCTTCGCATTGGCCACCATCATCAACGTCGCGTTAATCTCGATCGCCGGGCAGAAGACGATCTCGTACATCGACTCGGCGAAGTTCTGCGGCACCACTTGTCATCCGGCGCTGCAGCCGGAATGGGACGCCTGGAATCGTTCGCCCCACTCGAACGTGGCGTGCGTCGAGTGCCACATCGGTCCTGGCGCCATCAGCGAGGCCAAGGCGAAGTGGAACGGCCTCCACGAGCTGTATAGCTTTTTGACCTCGAAGTACGACCGCCCGATCGTGGCAGACGCCGACCAGCTGCTCCCCGCGAAGCAAACCTGCGAGCAGTGCCACGCACCGAAGCGGTTCTGGCCCGACCGGATCAAGATGTTCCCGCATTACACTCTCGACAAAGACAACACGCCGAAGTTCAACGCGATGCTCCTGCACATCGGGGGCCTGAATCCGCGAACCCAGCAGTACGAGGGCATCCACTGGCATGCGAACCCCGACAACGAGGTCAAGTTCGAGTTTCTCGACTCGGAGCGCACCAAGATTGGGAGAATCACGGTGTTCACCAAGGGGCGGATTGTCGCCGAGTACCTGCCCGCCGGCACGCCGCAGAAAGCCCTCGGCGTGCGCACCATGGACTGCATCGATTGCCACAATCGCCCGACGCACATCTTTGCGGAAACGCCGAAGCAGGCAATCGATCGCGCGCTCTACCTCGGTGCGCTCGACGCGAAGATGCCCTTCATTGCCCAGGTCTCGGTCGAGCTTCTCTCGCAGACCTCGCAGCCGCGGGAAGGTGCCGAGGAGCGCTTCCGGACCGCGCTCGCCGCCGCCTACCAGAAGGAGCATCCGGAGGTGAAGCCGGATCCCGCAAAGCTAACCGAAGCCGCCAGCTTGCTGGCGCGGATCTATCTCAACAATGTGTATCCGGCGATGAACCTCGGCTGGAACGCGCACCGCTCGAACCTCGGGCACCACGCCGAAGGGGTGAATAATCCAGGCTGTTTCCGTTGCCACGACCGCGAGCGCGAGGCGACGCAGGCGGACGGGCGGAAGAAAAAGCTCGGCCAAGAATGCGATACCTGCCACACCGGGCTCGCGTTCGACGCGGATCCGGACAAGTTCGACGACACGCTTGCCGCGATGGTTCCGGCAGCGAACTGAAGCCTCGCGCCTCGAAACCCGCCGCCCGACTGTGGTAGTACCGGTGGGAGGGGACCTCGATGCCAAGCGCTGATTCGTTCCTCAAAGCGCGTCGGTTTGTCGCTCGTCAACCTCGTTGGTTGAAGGTCTCAGCAATTCTCTTTTTCGTTTATTGCATCCTCGGCTTCCTCGTGTTGCCGTGGATTCTTCATCGGCAGCTCGAGAAGCGGCTGACCACTGCGCTGCACCGACACGTCGCGATTGCGAAGCTTCGGATGAACCCCATCGCCCTCTCGGTGACAATCGACGGCCTACGGATCGACGATCCGGATGGCTCGCGCTTTCTCTCGTGGGAGAGGCTGTACTTCCGTGCGAACCTGTGGCCGATCCTCGCGCGCCAGCTGACGCTGAACACGCTTTACCTGCTTCGGTTCCACGCCCACGCGAGCATGCGTCGCGACGGAAAACTCAACTTCGAGGACCTGCTCACATCCAGCGGCAACCCGGAACCTCCGTCCAACACCGCGGAAAAAAAGAGCTGGTTTACGTACGGCGTTGACCACCTGAGCGTCGTTGAAGCCGACGCCGAGTTCTCCGACTTTTTGCATCCGCATCCGCTCCGCACCACCGTCGGCCCTTTTACCTACCACCTCGAGCATCTTCGGACTCGCGCGGATGCGAACAGCCCCTACGACTTGACCGGGACGACGGAATCCGGCGAGCGGTTTTCGTGGTCTGGTACCGTGCACACCGAACCGTTCCGCTCCGAGGGAATGATCGCCTTCGAAAACTTGCGCATTGCGAAGTACGCGCCCTACTACGAACAGCAGCTCGCTCTCGACGTGCAATCCGGCCTCATCAGCCTGCGCACGCGGTACGAGCTCGAGTGGGGACCGGCGCGGCAGCATTTTCGGATCTCCCAGGGTGAGCTCGCGCTGCGCACGCTCGCGATCGCTTTGCGGGGCCACCAACAGCCTGCCTTTCAACTCGCGGAAATGGACATCGCGGGGATCTCCATCGCTCCACTCGAGGGCACGGCGGAGATCGACTCCGTCAAACTTCGCGGCGCCGTGGTGCGCGCACGGCGGGAGCACGATGGTCAAATCGACCTGACCAGGCTGGTGCCGCCCTCTGCCCCGACCGCGAGCGCGACTTCGAGCAAGACGGCGACCAAGGCGTCGAGCAAGACTCCGTTTCGCTGGGCGGTGCGACACGTAGAGCTTTCGAATGGCCGCATCGAGTTGGAAGACGCGGCTCCGGATCCTCCGGTGCGTGTGGTACTCACACCCATCGAGGCCTTCGTCGAGAAACTTGCCAGCGCCCCTCAGACGACTTCGACATTCCAGCTGTCTTCGGGTTTGAACCAAACCGGCCGGCTCAACTTGAGCGGGACCGCCGCGCTCCTTCGGCCTTCGGGGGAGGTAGCGATCCGCGTCGCCGATCTCGATCTCTCCGGGTTCAGTCCCTATTTGCCGCTCTACGGCGGATTGGCTGCGCGCCTCCCAGAAGGTCGCCTCTCCGTCGAGGCACATGCGCAGTTCGACCTCGCGAAGGAACCCCTCAGTTGGGCTGTTTCTGGGGACATCCACGTCGATGGGTTCTCGCTGGTGGATTCCGAGCGGGCGAAGAAGCTGTTGAGCTGGAAGGAGCTGCGGATTGCGAAACTGAGCACTGCGGCTCAACCGCCTGGAACGTCGGTGGAGTCGGTGCGCTGGATCGAGCCGCGTTTCGCCATCGAAGTGGCAGAGGATCGTTCGTCCAACCTGAAGCGGATAATGCGCAAGGGCGCATCCGCGGACAGCGCTCCCGCACCCAAAGCACCGACGGCGACAAGTGAGACCACTCGAACCCGCGCCCGCCCGCCGCCCTATCCTGTTTCGATCGGCACATTTCAGATCATTCGCGGCGTTGCCGGATTCGCGGATCGCTCGATTCGGCCCACCAGTAGTCTGGCTATGAATTCCATGGACGTCCGCGTCCACAACTTTTCAATGGACGTTGGCGCTCGGTCGAGCTTTTCACTGAATGCGCTGATCGGCAAAGCTCCTTTCAAGATCGCCGGCACTTTGAGCCCTCGCATGATCAACAACGCCACCGATCTCAAGATCGACTCGAAAGGGATTGATTTGACGCCTCTTGGCCCGTACGTGGGTAAATACCTCGGATATCGGTTGGAGAAGGGCACGCTCGATCTCGACCTCCGATACAAAGTCGCGCAACGCAAGCTCGATGCGAACAACCTCGCTCGCCTGGACGAGTTTACTTTGGGCGATTCGACCAACAGCCCGGACGCCACAAGCCTTCCGATCAAATTGGCGCTTGCCGTGATGCAGGACCGAGATGGAGTGATCGAGCTCGACGTCCCGGTCACCGGAAACCTGGACGATCCCAATTTTCGCGTGGGACGCGTCGTCTGGAAGCAGATCGTCGGCATCGTCACAAAGGTGGCGACGGCGCCGTTCACGTTGCTCGCCAAGCTTTTCGGCGGCGGCGGTTCACAGAAGCTGGACGTGGTTGATTTCGAGCCCGGCTCCTCGGCGCTCACGCCAAAGACCGAGAAGACCTTGCAGGCTCTGGCGAAGGCACTCTACTCCCGGCCTGCGCTGCGGCTCGATGTCGAAGGCAGTGCGGACGAAAAAGCCGACGGCCGGGCGCTGCGAGTGGCAGAGCTTCACCGCAGAGGCCAGGAGGCCAAGTGGAAGGCGTCCAAGAATCACTCTGGTGCAAGCTCGCCAGACAAGGTCGAGCTGCTCGAGGACGAGTATGCCAAGTTCATCGAAAGCGCTTACCGGGACTTGCCGCGCGGAGTCGGTGGAGCTGGCGGTTCCGGGGGGCAGAAACCGACGATGACCGAGATGGAGAACCAGGTGCTCGCGACGATCGACCTTCCACCCGAGGCCACTCGCAAGCTCGCTCAGGAACGCGCCGAAGCCGCGCGGGCTCGCATCGTCCAAGCAGCGCAGTTCGAGCCGGCGCGCCTTTCCCTCGTCCAGGGCGGCGAGCGCGCCAAGAAGGAAGGCGGCGGCCACGTCTACTTCACCTTGAAATAAGCGCCGCCCTTTTTCTTCTGGCCGATAAGCTTACTGTGGACGACCCAAAGTGGACCAACCCGAATAGTCGCCTCCTGGAGTGACCTGCCAGTTGTTGTAGACAATATTGTCGGCGCCGTATGCAAAGATTTCCAGGCGTCCGTCGCTATTTTGTCCAACGCCCGGCCAGCTGTTCAGCCAACCACCCGAAACGTAGGTGAAACCCGACCAGTCGCATCCCGCACAAAGCTGGGTGTTGTGCAGGATCGCACTGCCGTTACTGATAACAAACACTTCAAGCCGCCCATCCAAATTTCGTGCAACGGTTGGACGGCCATTCGCCCTCCCGTCGCCCAGATTGAACCAGCCCGACCAGTCGCCTGACGGGTCAACCTGCCAGTTGTGGATGACGTTGTGGTTGCCATCGAGCGCAAAGATTTCCATTCGTCCATCGTAATTCTGCCCAACCGCTGGAATGCTGTTTACCCAACCGCCCAAGGAGTAGAAACTCGACCACCCGCATCCCGGGCAGAGCTGATACGCGCTGTGGACTGCACTGCCCAAACTGACGGCAAAGACTTGCAGACGCCCATCCGAATTTAGCCCGACGGTTGGAACGCTGTTGTTTCTCCCGTCGCCCAGACTTTCCCAACTCAGCCAACCGCTTCCCGGGAGATACTGCCATTTATGCCAAACATCATTCTCGCCGTTCACAAAGAGCTCCAACCGCCCGTCAGCGTTTTGTCCAACCGCCGGAGCGCTGTCCGCACAACAATACTCTGGAGCGTCTAAGGTGCCCCAAACCGACCAAGCGTCTCCCGGGTGGAGCTGGAACGCCGTGTAGATCTGATTGTATTGGCCAGTTTTGACAAAGATCTGCATTCGTCCGTCACTATTGAGTCCGACGCCGATATCGCACTCGGGGATGTGGTTGCACAATCCAAAAGCTGGCGCGCCCAAGGGCGCCCAACCGGACCATAAGCCGTCGTACCCGAGCTGCCAGTTGTGCCACACCGACCCATTCAAAATCGTAAAGATTTCCAGGCGGCCGTCTTGGTTTCGGCCGACGCTCACGCCGCTTTGCAGTGGCTGAGCTTCCGCGCCCATGAGTAGGCAAGTTGCGAAAGCAGCAAAACGGCTCAGGCGCACAAGACGGGACCTCGCCCGCGGATACAAGTCATTCATTGCGTCTCCTCACTGACTACAAAAGCAACCTCCGCATCCGTCGCCTTTCAGGCCGTCGCAGTACGTGTATTCCGGACAGGTGCCGCAGTCCGCGGGACCACATAGATCACAAGCGGGCGGCTGATAGGGCGGCGGTAAGGTACTTCCGGTGGTACAGAAACCCAGGCCGGTTCGGTCGCCCTCGCCGCTGTCCAACCACTCGGGGCTGCCGGTCATCCCAGGGCAGTGAGCTGGATAGCCGATGCTGAATGTGGTGTAGCCCATGCAACGGCCGACGACCCCGCCTTGATAGTGCCAGTCGCTCCTGTCGTTGTGGGAAATGCCGCAGGCGACGCCGGTAGCTGCCACCGTCGGGCTGCCATCGGAGAGGTTGTTGGGGTCCAGGTATTCGCACCAAACCCAGTAGCCGTAATCTGAAGACATATCGAACGCTTTTCTCGGCTGCCAACCCTCCGGACACCCCGGCATCCCACTTGAAGGCCAGTCCAACCTGAGAGACTGTCCATGAGCGTCCACAGCGCCAACGGCCGGATCGTATCCCATGCACGTCGACGGAGGGTTGCTGTTGCGGGTGTGGTGAAATCCGCATACCGCCCCTCTCGCGAGAACAAAATGGGTGGAGTCGGCGGGATAGGTCACCCCGCCGCTGCTAAGCTCCTGATGATAATAACCGGCCGTTCGCCAATTTCCGAAATCGCCATCAAATACGTTCGTAAAATTCGGCGCCGACTGGCGGACGATCTGAGCCTCCATGCAGCCGCAAAGCCCATCCGGTTGGCAAGCACATGGGCCGATGCAGCTGCAGCCGGTACACCATGGCGGTGACGCTGGGCAAAAACGAAAATTCTGGTACGTAAGTGTGGCGATGTCGTTGCAAGCATTGACTTCCCTGATTTGTGATTGCTGTGATACGTCGCAATCGATGAAACAGCTCATATCTTTGTAAGCAACACCGCAGGTCAAGCCCAGAGGGAGGTCCTGCGCGTTCGTTTCAAAGGCACCTGCAGCTGTTAACAAGCACATGAAAATTGTGTTTTTCATAGATCCCTCGAGCCTTTGGGCGCTCTACTCATTGCAGCGACAGGAGCCGCAAGTCGGCCCGCCCTTGAATCCATCGCAGAACGTGTACAAGGGGCAACCGCCGGGGCAGTCGGAGGGTACACACACGTCACAGCTCGGACACTCTCCGCAGTAAATCGTCCCGCCACATCCGTCATAATCCTGCCCGCAAGATACGGAGCAGTCCGTCCGAGGCGTGCAAGGGCCCCATGTGGCGCGGTACACGGCTTTGAAATGGCCCTCGCGTCCCCACCAAGATTGTCCGAGAACTCCAACTCGAATTTGCACGTAGTCGCCCGCATGGGACACGGTGAGTTGCGCTCCTGTCCTGCTGGGATTCGCAACCGTAAGCAGATCAAACGTGGTGTTGTCGCCATCCACCGCTTCGACGACGGTCGCTTGCGCCGGCCCAGATGGCCGTGGCGGCAACGGATACAGTTGGGTGTCGAGGATTCGCTCTGTGCAGTTGCCGAGGGGTCCGCAGTTTTGGCTGCACACCGCGACCGCGTAAACCGACTCAGTTTGCGCCTGATCCGGGAGAATTTCGATCCTGTCCGGCGGATGAATTTCAGCGGTGCGAGCTTGATTGCGCGGATCGTCGCGCGACATGCCGTCCTGCCACGCCCGCAAGGCATCGGCCATCTCCGGACCGGCCGCGCCAAAATGTGGATCGTCGTTCAGCAGCGAACCCTTCATTCGGACATACTTGCCCACCAAGGAGTCGGGGTTGGCTGGAATGACTCGGGGATCAAACGCCCACCGAGAACCGTGACAATCTCCGGGCAGCGGCGGTTGTAAATCGCTGAAGAGCGTCCAATCATCAGGTGAGAACCAGAGCCCCGGCGCAAGACCGTTGATCTCGACGTCAATGAGCGGACGCGCGATCGAGGCGTATGGACTGTGCGGAGGACGAAAGTCGTACCAGATCGTATTGCTGGCCCGGGTGATCGCATTCAGGTTGCTGCCGATCTCCTCCAACGAGGCCGGGTCCACCTCGATCTGCATGTGCCAGTCAGCGCCCCAGTTCTCCCAATTACAGGAGTCTTCTTTCCTGCGAATCCAGCCGCGCAGCGTGATGAGCCGTAAGTCTTGACAACGCGATCGCAAGAACCGCGTTCCAGGCGCCGCGGTGGAGTTTCGCGCGGTCGAACCCGGTGGCCAAATCACCGAGCTTGGCGTTGGCGCAACACCGGGTACGGGCCCGTCGGAAATCACGTTTTCCCGTGGCAAATCTGCGAGCGTACCGTCTGCGACTACCCGTACTTCCTCCCAATGGTAGTTCATTCCGAAGAGCGTTTGCTCGGTCGGGATCCACCACTTCCGTCCGCCGTAGA
>Ga0126369_10001403_pt1 | contig 16573 bp, 18 predicted proteins | sample PanSoiMetaPlot_1_FD_109646 | JGI IMG/M metagenome (GOLD analysis project Ga0126369, IMG submission 109646) | Tropical forest soil microbial communities from Panama - MetaG Plot_1 | ecosystem: Environmental > Terrestrial > Soil > Tropical forest > Bulk soil | place: Panama | collected 2016-02-17 | reverse complement strand
TTCCAGTTTACTGATGTCGTCACGCAATGTCTATGACAAGTGACGAATTACACTGCTTGGCAACCATTTGACAGGTTGTCGTGATGCTACGATACATCACGAACTGATTGGGCGGCCGGTCGGGAGTGAACTGGTGCATCCACTCGCCCTGCATGGCATCGACGAAGATGTTGCTGCTGTCGATCCAATAGGCGCGCTTGTTGAGGCCGAGATCGTCCATGGTCGGGTCGTAGTTGACCGTCTGGCCGGCGAACAGCATGTCGCCCATCGCCGCATCCTGCGAGTTCTTGAAGCCGGTCTGCGAATAGAGGCCGTTGGCGCGCATCTCGGTTTCCATGGCGCCGAGAAAATCCGAGCCGCAGACGAACAAGTCGGGCGTGCCGCCGTAGCGGACCAGCTGCCGGCGCGACTTCTGCAGCTGCTGCAGGAGGGCGCCGCCGTTGGTCGGGCTCGAGGTGATCGGGCCGCCACCATAGGCCGCGGTGACGGCGACGTTGCGCCACCAGGTGTAGGCCGCCTGGGAGCGGTCAAGGCCGCCGACGATGCCGACCGTCGGGTTGTCGGCAACCAGCAGCTTGATGCCAGCCATCGCCTTGGGATCGGCGGTGCCGTCGCCATAGGAGAGCAGGTTCATGCCACGGGCATACTGCTCGCCGAGATCGAAGAGCTTGTCCTCGAGCAGGCCGACCAGCACCGTCATGTCGCGCTGCGAGTGCTGGGTGGTGTTGTTCTCGTCGTCGACCGAGATGCCGTCGATCTTCAGCTCGGTATGAGTGAGGGTCAGGCCGATATGGTGCTCGCGCCAGGGGAAGTTGGCCCGCTTGATGTTGGCCGGCGTATAGAAGTTGACGGTGTCGTTGTGGGTATAGCCCTTGACCACGTCGTTGCCGGAGCCGTCGCCGAAGGCGCCGGACACCGCCACCGAGATGCTGCCCTTGCCACCCGGGAAGGTCTTCTTGGCGGCGGAGAGCTTGTCCCAGAACGGTCGTTTCTGCAGGGACTGCCGGAAGACATCGCCCTGGCTGAGGTAGTAGTCTAGGGCGGCATTGGCGATATTGGTGATTTCACCAGCGGTAAAGGCCATCGAGATCGATCCGGGTTAGACATGCCGTCGCGACCTCTCCAGCCCGAGCAGGGCGGCTTCCATGAGGTTCTTCGGGGCGGCATGCGCCGAAGGCTGTTGCGAATTGCCATTCGGGACCGGATTGGTCGCCCGCGGTGCCGGCATCAGGCGGCGGTACTGGTTGGTCACCTCGTTGTAGGCAGCGTAGACGATGTCGACCGCTTCCTGCACCGAATGGATCTGACCGCCGCGTTCATGCAGCATGGCTTGCGTCGTCCGCCGGATGGCGTCGGCTTTTGCCCGGTAGTCGGGATCGGCGGCAGCCAGGCGAGTTTCGTAGTTGGCAACGGCACGCTGCACTTCCTGCTGGATGCCATGCACCTGCATGACCTGGTTCTGCTGCGACTGGGCGTCCGCCAAGGCTTGCGCCCGGTTGGCGTCGAACCGTGTCCGCGCGAACTCGCGCGCCGCCGCTTCGGTCATGTGCCCCTGGCGGACACGCTGGCCGAGGTCTTCCGGCAAAACCAGTCCCAGATATTCCTGCGCCCGGCGAACATAGGGACCGACCTGGGCATAGAACCCGTGCCAGTCGCCGTGCCTGATCGCCGCCGCCAGCGAGATCGCCTTGATGATGTCGTCGCTCGACAGGTCGTTCTGGCGGGCGAAATCGGAAAGCTCGCTGCCGATCGCCGAGGCCGGTTGCAGCTGCGCGACCTGGTCACGCAACTCCTTCCTCTGCTTGAGCAGCTGGTTGACTTTCTTGGCGATCTTCGGGGCGACGTTCGCCGGCAGCTCTTCCTCGGTGCCGTCTTCCTCGCCTGTGGCTGTCTCCGTTCTCTCTTCCGTGGCGGTGGACGTGGGAGCGTCCTTGGCCGCAGCCTTCGCCAGGACGTCAGGCTCGGTAGTGGCAGGAACCACCTTGAGCACGGCATCGAGCAGGGAAGGCTTCTTGGCCGGTTTCCCGGACTGGTCGGCAGTAGCCCCTGAAGTCTGCGCCGGCTGCCCGCCGGAGGGTTCGGCGCCTGTCGCAGGGGGCGAGGCAGGCGCCGTCGTGTCCGCCGACGCTATGGGCGTCTGGGGAGTAGATCCAGATGGGCTTACGTCTTCGGCCACGATGGATAAAACCCTCTATACCAAATCAATTGATCTGGGAAGGCGGCGGTGGCCCCGGCGGCCCGGCGTTCATCGGCGTCGGCGCCGAGGATTGCGGCGACGGCGGTGCCGGGGCATTGGCGCCGCCGAGCGGACCCTGGGCATTGGGATCGCCGCCGGGGCCGGTCGAGGCGCCGGGCTTGACATTGTTCTGCGCCAAGATCGACGGCAGCCCGGAGGTGACCGCCTCCTCGAGATTGATGTCGTCGTCGAGCCGGGTGATCGCCTGCTTGGCGAGGAACTGCGGCGTGATGCCGGGGATTTGCATGAGGATCGGCGCCAACCGCTCGAAATTCTGCAGCTCCTGCGCCTGGTCGGGACGGCCGGAGGAGCCGGCTTCGATATCGAGGACGAGGTTTCTGGCGACGTCGCCCTTGGTCAAGGACGGCCAGACGGCGCCGGGGCCGACAATCGCGGTGACGGTTTCCTGTGAAACATTCAGGAGGAGGATCTGCCCGGCGGCTTGGGCGAGGGCGGAGAGGCTGTCGTCGATGTCGTCGATCTCGGACCCAGTGGAGGTAGCCCGGGCCTGGTTGGCGATGTTGCTTTCCGTAGCCGTGGCACCCGATGTAGGACCGAGGTCTGCCGACTGGTCACCGACCACCCGGAGCAAATCCTGAAAAACCTCCTGAGTTGAGTAGATATTCGGGTCAACCGGCACCCCCTTGATCCCCTGCAGGACGGTGTTGATGTCCTGCCCGGGCTGCAGGCCGGACACGGCTACGAGAGCATTGGCCGGCGGGCTGCGCAGGGTTTCGAGGTCTTCCTCGGAGAGGACGCCCTCGGCGTAGGCCGTCTTGGGTCGATTGGCAAAACGGTGTTCGCGCAGGCCCTGGCGCGAGCGGTTAAGCTCGAGCTGCATCGAGCGAATGAGCGACACATCGCTCGGCGGATAAACCTGACCGTCGGTTTCATTGAAGGCGACCAGATACCAAGGCCAGAAGGCATCGGTGTAGAACTCGGGCGCCGCCGGCTCCCTGAGAAAGTCGGGATAGCCGTCGCAGACCACATACACCAGACCGTCCGGCTTGTTGTAGATCTCCCAGACTAAGGCCTTGGCCGGATTGCTCTGGTCGTTCGGCCCGAGATAGGGATTGTAGCCGCCACGCTGCTGCCACTCGGTCACCGTGCTGAAATCACTGCCGGGATTGCTCGCCTGCCAGGCAGTATATTTGTTGCCGACGTCGACGCCGTAGGTTTCCTGGATCTCGTCGACAGTCAAGCAATACTCCTCGGCCACCCAGCTGCAGCCGAGGAAATTGCGCAGGGCGGTGCAGCGCTTGTCGGGGATGATCGCCGTCGACTTCGGCCAGGAGAAGAGCAGGCCCTCGCGGACGACGACGTCGGTGGCGTTGGCCAGCGAGGCGATGGTCAGACGCATCTGCTCGGCTTCCGGGCTGTCCGGCTGCAATTCGTTGTCGGCGAGGTCGGCGGACACGCGCTCGATCAAGGCCAATTGGCTCTCGGCGTCGGCTAATTTGCTATCAAGATCTGGGGACCGCCCCATCACCCGCTGGAAGCCGATCTTGACCCAGCCGACGCCCGAGGTGACGGCGCGGCGCACCGTCATCTTCATGCGCGATTTGAAGCTCTGCTGCTGCTGCGAAATCTCGTACTGATAGAGGATCTCGAGCGTCCGCCCGATGCGATTGACCTGATCGGTCTGTAACTTGACGCTGTTGGCGTCGGCGACGATCGCCTGCGCCTGGGTAATGTCGTCTTGTGATGGGCCGTCGAACGGCGACGGCATGCCGACGGCGCTCAAGGCGGACATCGCCGCGCCAAGACCACCGCCCGGCGGGGAGCCTCCGGGCCCTCCGGGACCAGGAGGACCCGGCGGCCCGGGCGGCAAGGAAGGTCCACTGTCATTGCCACCATTCATGCCGCCGGGTAGCCCCGGCGGGCCGGGAGGAAGAGCGCCATTGCCGGGGTTCATCTCGAGCCCGGCCGGCGGCATCTGCCACTGGTACTCGGGCTGTCCGGTAAGCGTGGTCAAGGGTATGCCGGCGCGCGAAGCGGCCATGCCGAGGCCGGCGCCGAGCACCAGCTTCTGCATCGCCGACTGCTGCACCTGGGCCTGCTGCAGGATGCTCTGCGCCTGCTTGAAGCTGGCGGTGGTGCCGTCCCAGACGGTGGCATAGAGCTTGGGGCGCGGCTTGGCGACGGCGCGCGGGTTCTTGGCGTAGAGCGCCGCCACCCGCTGCTTGACGTGGCGCAAAGTGACATTGGCGATGTAGCGGTCGTCGAAATCGTCGTTGAAGGCGCCGGCCTTGGTCTCCTCGTTCCACTGGTAGCCGGCACAGAAGCGCTGATCCCGGATCATCTGCCGGAACGGGCGCTCCCAGAACTTGCGCGCCGACTTGACGTCCTGTGTCCACCGCGTCACCAGCTTCTTACGCCGCTCGGCGACGTCGGGAGCAGCGCGCTGCACGACTTTCCCGTCGGGATTGGCGGTTTCGCCCGGATCGATGGGCACCGGCTGACCGGGCAGCGGGGGATTGCCGGACGGGCCAGGAAAGCCGGGATCGGACATCTACCAACCTCCAGGCAGCGAGCGCGATCGGTTGCTCCGGCTGTTCTTTTTCACCCAGGCCAGCGTGCCGGTGCGCGGCCCGGCCGGTTTCGGCTTCGGCTTGCGCGCCGGGACATGGATGGCCAGCCCCATGCCGACCCAGGCGATGAAATCGACGAAATCATCGTGCGCACCATACGGGAATTTCAATAACTCGTCGCGCGCCTCGGCCCACCACGGCGCAAACGCCGGAAAATAGACCATGCGCATCGCCATGCGTCCGGAGATCGCCTGCGCCCGGGTTTTCTTGTCATGCACCGGGGTCACCTCGGCCACCCCGCAAAAAGTGTTGCGCTCGAGCATACGCTTGCGCAGGAACGGCCCGATCGACTTGGAAATGTGGCCTCTTTCCGCCCACCACAGCAAAGGCTTGTATTTCGCCATCAAATCGATCATCCGCTCGACGACGAAGTCGGTGGGGTAGCGGCCCCAGACCAGATCGGGCATCACCCAGATGTTGGTGTCCTTATCGAGACCGATAACCCCGAGGCAGGTGCGGTCGCGCTCCTGCTGGGTGGAAACCGCATGATCGGAGGCGGCGTAGAAGCGTAATTCTTCCGGCGGCGGCAATTCCTGCCGGGTGTAGGTCATCAGACAATCGCCGGGAAAGAAGTTGCCCTTCTCCGGCGTCGGCGAACCCTGATAGAGCGCCTGGAAACCCCTGGGATCGCCCTCGCGCATGTCCTCGAGGTAGTCTTTCGGGAAGCGCGCCGGCCACAGCGGCTCGCCGCGTGTCCGCCCGAGCGGATCGTTGTCGAGCGCGAGAGCTGGAAGGTCGACTATCGACCATTTCTTGGCTTCGGTAAGAATATAGTTGGCGTTGGTCTTGTCGGTGAGCCGACCGACCAGGTCGTCCTCATGCCAACGGGTCTGAATGATGACAATCCAGCCTTTCGAGGTGACTAATCGCGAGCGAACGACCTGCGTATACCATTTCCAGACTTTTTCACGAAGAGTTGGGCTATCTGCTTCAACTCTGTCCTTGATCGGGTCGTCGAGCATCATGCCGATGGCGCCGCGGCCGGTGATCGAGCCGCCGCGGCCGGTAAAAAAGCACTTCCCACCCGATTTCAGCTCGATCCGGTCGACGGAAGCCGTGGCGATGGCGATTTCCGGGAAAATTTGCTGAAAAACCGGGTCTTCCAGGCTGGTTTTGACCTCGCGACCGAAATCCCAGCTGAATTTCTCGTTGTAGCAGGCCGAAATCAGGCTCTCGCGCGGGTGCTTGGCTAAGAACCAGGGCGGAAACAGCCGCGAAGCCAGCTCCGACTTGCCGTGACGGGGCGGACAGTTGATGATCAGGCGCTTCAGGCGCCCGGCTTCGACCTCCTCGAGCGCCGCAGCGATGACTTCGTGGTGCCTGACCGGCTGATAGAGCGAAAAATCGGGGTCGTCGGGGTGATTGGGATCGGGATGCATCGCCCGGGCGAAGGCGATCAGCGAGCTGCGGGCAGCGGCTGCCGCCTTGCGCCGCTTCAGCGCCTGGAGATAGCGGTTTTCGTCGTCGGAAAGCGCTGTCACGCCCTGTCACGCCCTGTCACGCCATGTCACGCCACCGTAATCGCGTTGGAAGCGACCGTGGTTGTCTTGCCGGCGGTGGTCTGGGTCACGTTGCACGACACCTTGTGTCCGCTGTCCGCCGCCACCAGCGTATAAGTCCCGGCGGTCGCTGCGGCAATGTTCGTGCCGTCGCGCTGCCATTGGTAGGTATAGGTTCCGGCCTGTATCCAGGTGCCATTAGTAGTGGTCAAGACCTGGCCGACGGTGCCGGTGCCGGTGACCACCGGCGGCGTGATGTTGACCGGAACGCCGGCCTTCAAGTCCTGGCTCTGCTTGCGCAGGCGCGGGCGCATGGCGACGACCATGGCGGTGGTGTGGGTCTGGATAAAAGTGCTCTCGGACGGGCTGAGCGCCTGCTCGCCGACGATTGGCGTGTCTGCTGCGGACACGGCAGTTTCTACAGACGAATGGGGCATGCTTCACCTCCAGGGATAAACAAATTTATGGCGGTCGCACCCCGACCAGGGCACCGATGATCCAGACGACGCAGAGCGCCCACAGCGCCCACAGCTGTGGATTGGCGATGGCGTTCTGGACAATGGCGAGGACGACGCTGACGATGAAGAAAACCAGGGCAATGATGACCACCAACGTGGCATTGCTGAGCATGTGACCGCGCCTCCTTGCGCTTACGCTGTTGACGGCTCCGGCATCGGATTGATGCGGGCGATGTAGTCGCCATCCCTGAACTGCACCGCTTCGCCCTGGCGGCGCGGCACGATCTCGGGCGGCTGGTTCCACCACAGAATTTCGGCAGTGACTTGTTCCTTCGGCGCCCCGTCGTTGAAGCTCTTGACGAAGGTGGCGTCCTGAAAGGCGCCGCCGCCGATGTTGAAGGCAATCGAGACAAAAGCATCATACTGGCTCTGGGTTGTCGGCGCATGGATGGCGCTGCGGACGACATCCTCGAAAGTGTCGTTGTCTCTGGCGAATATCATCCAGGCTTCGGCCATGCTGATGGTCATTCCCGGCGTCACTTCCGGCGCGCCGGCGGCGCCCGTGTGACCGACCCCGATCGTGAGCACGCCGACGCTGTCCGGATAGGCAGTCAAGACACAGCCTTCGCGGTCGATGAGCACCTGGCTGCCGCGCGGTGAGAGCTTCATCACCACTCCTCCTGCTCTCCGTAGCTATATTTTCATTTGACGGCCTCGATCATCCGACGGACTTTCTTGCACTCCTCGCGCACGCCGATGTAGCTGCCGTCGACGAACTTCACCACGCACTGCACCAGCGAGTGGAAGCTGCCGCTGGCGTCGAACTCGACGCGCAGCGACACCACCTCGACCGGGTTGATGTCAAGCTCCTCGCCGTTCGGCCCGGTCAATGCGATCAAGGTGACCGCGACATGATACCAGGCGACCACTCGCTCGTCGCGAGATCAGGTCGCTTTGCCGGCAGCCGCCTTGTCGGCAATCGCCTTGGCCGCGGCTTTCTTTGCCTCGTCCTCGGCGGTGACCTTGGCCAGCTCGGCCTCGTCGACCGGCTGGCCGGCGACGTAATCCTTGCTGCCGGGCTTGGCGAGATGAAACTCCTCTTGCGCTGGAGTGGCCGGGGCAGCCGGCGCCGGCATGGCCGCCGGAGGGTTATCCTGATGTCGATTGGTCGTCATGACGATGTTCTCCTTCGTTTACCTCACACGAGACGATAGTCTAGAGCCGTATCAACACCAATGTTGAGATTGCAGAGTATCGGTTGAATTCAGGTCAAAGGTGTTGGCATGTGCACCATCACCGGCTTCCAACGAGGTTAAAAAATGATATCCGAGTTGTTTGTCAAACATAGCTGATAGAGTAAGGTAACCATAAGACAAAACAGCTGTGCCTGCATATGCTCCCAAAATCATAGAATTGTTACTTGCCAATGTAACAACATCCAACCCTACCGTGTTAAAGGTATTTGCGGTAGCAATCGCAACTGTAGCTTGGTGGAAAAATCTTTGGGCTATAATTGCGTCTTCCGCCAAACCAGTAACGAAGTTGATTTGATTATTAGCGCTTCCGCGAGCTTGTCTAACTGTAGCGGAGGTGTAAGTATAACTCGCTCCATTATCCGAATTAGTAACACTTTGCAAACGCCGGTTATAATTATTCCACAGCAACAGCTGTGGAAGTGAGCCGCCGCTAGCTGGAGCAGGGTTCATCGCCATAGCGGTCTGACCAGCTGTCACAATCGTGCGGAACGTGCCGACATACAAGCCCTGCTGGGCAGGCACGCTGACGCCCGTATTGCCGGATGCAATACCCGCCATCACAGCGGTATTGACATATATACCATTCAGCAGGCTGATCGCCGCCGCGCGGACCGTCCCGCTCGACCACGCCGGTCCCGAAACCAGCTGCAGTGTCCCGGCATTGTTCCAGACAAAGAGATCGTAATTGGTGTTGGCGACATGGGCCGACGTGTTCAGCCCCAGCGACAGTTCGCTGAAAAGGTATGGCTGCAGGATTTGGCTGGCATCCGGTATCCACAGGCGGTTGCCGAGATAGGGCGTGAAATAAATCGCCGTCGCAGCGCTGACGTCGGCGGTCAGGACCGGCACGCCCGAGGTCAGGGTCAATCGACCATTGATGCTGACCGAGTGCGGAGAAGGCGTAGTGGCAACGCCGACTTGACCCCACTTAGCCCCATCCCAAGACCAAGCAATGCTGTTCGGGCCAATAAAGATTTGACCGATGGTTGGCGAGTTGGGGAAATCGAGGGCCATCTAGCGTACCCTTCGCGCGAAGATATTGCCAGCGCTGCCCGTAGCAGTACCGCTGGAAAACGTGGCCTGTCCGACTAAGTAAACTGGAGTACTAGCTGAAACATTAACTCTAATCGTCAACGCGACTATGGCACTTGTACCAATTGTTGTATTTGAAGAGTTATAAGTAGCAGGAAACGTCCCAAGCACCGCTGAGTTTGTGCTTATGGAAATGACAGTTTGTGACCCAGCAACGCTATAAGCAACATTCGCTAGTCCCCAAACATCCCAATCGCCAGGAGTCAGTGTCAATGAAGCCAAGTTGGCGGGCGTATTGGTTGACATTCCGACACTGCCGCCTGCAGCAGTTAAAAACTCACCAATCTGACCTGCGGCGGCATTCGACCCGTCGGTGACGCCCTTAATGTTATTCGGCGTGCCGTTGAGGTTGACCGCGCCACTCGTGCTCAAAGCCGCGGCATTGACTGTCCCGGTGAACGTCGGGCTGGCGATCGGGGCACCGCCAAGGTTAGCCAGCGCGGCGCCCGCTGTATTGGCGCCGGTGCCGCCGCTGCTTACCGGCAGCGGCGTGGCGATGGTGCTGGCCACCCATTTGGTGCCGTCCCACGACCAGGCAACATTGCCGACGGTGAAAACCTGGCCGACGGTAGGCGAGTTGGGGAAGTCGATGGCCATCTAGCGCACCCGTCGACAAAACAAGATACCGTTTGCACTAACTGTACCGCTGGCGAAATTATCGAGCGCGACAAGATAGACATTGATCGATCCGGCGCTCGACACGCGAATTGTAATTACATTCTGACTGTGCGACGCGATACTCGCTGATCCCATTTGAAAGCTGGTAGAAGGACTGCCGATCGTTGCGCTTGTTGTACTGACGCTTGCTGTAACTGCCGAGCAGCCCACGCTGATAGTATGTGTGCAAAGAGCCCAGCAATCCCAATCACCAGCGGCCAGCGAGATCGAGGCGACATTAGCAGCAACATTATTGGTCAGACCAACCGGCCCACCCGCTGCCATCACATACTCGCCGGCATAGCCGGCGGCAGCAGAACTACCGTCGGTGACGCCCTTCAGCGGCGCCGGGGTCGCCCCGGTGATATCGCTCGCCTGCAACGTCACCGCGCCTTGCCGGGTATTGAAACTCGCCACCCCAGCCTGGGTGTTATTGGCGACGACCCACTGGCTCGAGGTACCGTCATTGAACCAAACATAAAGCTGGCCGCCGACGCTGTCCCACCACAGCATGTTCTGGACCGGCGCGCTCGGCGGCGTCGCCGACACGGCAACCAGACCCAACCCGGGCTGGTTGACCGTGGTGACCCACTGCGACGAGTTGACATCCTGGTAGAAGACATACAGTTGCCCGCCGACGCTGTCGAACCACAGCTTGCCCGGGTTGGGGCTCAACGGCGGGGTATCGCCGACGGCAATCGAGGCTGCATTGGCATCAACATACTGCTTGGTGGTCGGCTGCAGGGCAGACACCGGATCCGCCGCCAGCGTCAATGGCCCGGTCATAGTGCCGCCGGAACGAGCCAGATAGCCGTTCTGCAAATACTGCAGGGTCACCGGCTGCAGGGCAGCCGCCGGGTCAGCGGCGAGAACCAGCGCCCCGGTCATAGTGCCGCCAGCCTTGGCGAGATAACCGCCCTGCAAATACTGCAGGGTCACCGGCTGCAAGGCGGACACCGGGTCGGCCGACAAGACAAGCGGCCCGGTCAAGGTGCCGCCGGCCAGCGCCAAGTACAGCGTCGAACCCAGCGCCGCGGTGAGCACGGCGCTCCAGTTGCCGGCGTTGAAGGCGCCCGGACTGGACGCCGCAATCGCCCGGTAGAGAACCCCGCCCTGCCAGACAAAATCACCGATGACGTAATTGGCCAGCGACGAGAAATACCTTACGGCGATCAGGTCGACGGGATTGCCGGACGCATTGGCGACACCGAGCTGGTTGTCGGCCCAATTGGTATAAAGCGTGCCGGGCAGCTGCCCGGCGGGGCGGACACCGGGGCTCGAGCTGCGCAGGGTCTGCACCCGGTTGGTCATCTGGCTATATAGCCTCCCTCAGTACGGCATCTGCCGCGGGATAGAGCTTCAGCGCTTCAATAGGTGCCGCAGTCGATGACCGAGCTGGAATTGAGCGTGTTGGCCTGCAGGTATTGTAACGTCACCGCTTGCATAGCGCCACCGGGATCGGCGCTCAGTGTCAAGGCGCCGGTCATGACCCCGCCGGAAAGCGCCAAACGCGACGTGTCGGAAGGATGGACATGGTCGTCATGCGACCAGCGATTGCTGACCCCGGGGGCCACCGCGCCGTTCATCGCCGGCGGTGCCGCCGAGCCCGGGAACGCCGTGGTGACATCGGCCAGGGCAAGGGTAACCGCGCCGACCCGGGTGTTAAAGCTCGCTACCCCGCCGACGCTGGCCACCAATGCCGCCTGGACATAAGCCGTGGTGGCGATCGAGGTGTCGTTGTCGCCGACCGCCGGGGTCGGGGCGCGCGGGTCGCCGGTGAACACCGGCGAGGCGAGTGGCGCCAAGGCCTGCCAGGAGGTCTTGAAGGGCACGACATTGGCGCAGCCGACGCCCTGACCGACGACCGCCGGGTTGACCGGCGGCAAGAGGCCGAGAGCGAGAGCTTGAGTGGTCACGTCAGGACGCCTTGAGATAAACCGCGAAGTTCTTGGCATCGGCCGGCGGTGCCGTGGCCAGCTGCACCGAGGCCCCGGCGGACACCAGGATGAAGTCTACTCCCGGTTCCTGGCCGACGCCATCGATGACGATCGACAGCTGGCTGGCGTCGCTGACGGCGGCAACCGGCGCCGAGGTGCCGGCATCGAGCAGGGCAAAAGTCGTGGTGACGCCGTCGAAAGCGAAATGCTTGAGCTTCTCGACATGGACGATGCCGACCGAGACCAGATCGGCAGGATCCTTGAGGACGTCGACGGCGACGATCGCGTTAAGCGTAACCGGGGCAGCGATGGTCACGGTGGACGAGGAAACATTGACGGTATAGTCCCCGGCAAAGGTCGCCGAAGGCGTAAGGCGGGCACCGTTGAGGCAGACGATGACCCCTTCGTTCTTGGCCGGATTGAGCGCCACCGAGCGGCCAAAAAGATCCGGGGTGGTCAAGGGGAAGACCGTCTGACCGTCGCTGGCCTGCCAGAACAGCGAAACCGTGCCGGCCGGCTGCGGAGTATTGAACGGCACCCAGGAAGTGCCGTTCCAGACATACATGATGTTATTGGAAGTATTGAAGTAGATCGAGCCGACCTGCAGCGGCTGGCTGGCAGAAGCAGTCAGCGGCGGGCTGGAATAAGGTCCGACATAATAGTGGTAAAGCATGCCGCCGACCGCGCTGGCCGCCTGATTTGCCCACCAGCGGCTCGACCAATGGTCGCCGGTAATGGCATTGGTGGCGAGAATATTGGGCGGGATGGTGTCGGGCATGTGCTCGGCCCAGGCGACGGCAACGTCGGCCCAGTCCTGCGCCGTGGCGGCGGCGAGGGCAGCATCGTTAGCTGAATTGTCGACGGCGTCGCGGGCAGCCTGGGTACCGGCGACCGCATTGGCGAGATCGCCGGTGAGCTGCAACTGCATGGCGGTGACGCCGCCGACCATGCCGGTGGCAAGGGTGGCTTGGCGCGAGGCGGAGAGATAGAACTCGCGGGCATCGGCCAATTGCCGCTCGATGTCTGCCTGTGTCCGCCGGGCCTGCTCAAAAAGTTGCATAGCCTCGCGACGCAGCTTGACGGCGTCGGCGAGAGCAGCGTCGGCGATGGCCGGGATCAAGCCGCCGGGGAAACTATCGACGGCCAACAAACCATGATTGAGCTTGCCATCGGCGCGCAACAAACGGGCGACGCGCGCCTCGAGGCGATCGATGGCGCGCGCCTGCGCGGCGAACTCGGCGTCGAGACGATCGCCGGGCGGCCGGTCGAGCGGGTGCTCGCGGTCCCAGCCGCTGAACGAGAAGACCTTCTCGACGCTCATAATGGGTGACGAGACTAGCGCAAACCAGGAAGAAAAATGCTAAAATTTTGTCATGACCTGCAATCGGCATCCCGACCCGGCCATCGGCGACAAATTCGGTGATTACACGACCGTTGACGGCCTCCCCCGGCGGGATCGTCACGGGTTGCTTCAGTTCCTGATGCGCTGTGCCTGCGGTCGAGAAAAGCTGGTGGTCAAATCCAACCTGTTCTCCGGTGGAGTAAAATGCTGCGGGCAGTGCCAGGCACAACGGCAAGCGGCGCTTCGCCGGGGCAGCGGGCGAACACCGGAAGAAGCGGATGTGGCGATGACGCTTTACGCAGCCCGACACCGTTGCAGCGACCCCAGGGACAAAGGCTATCCCAACTACGGTGGACGTGGTATTGAATTCAGGTTTTCCAGTATAGAAGAAGGCATTGCTTGGGTTATGGCAGAACTAGGTCCACGACCGCACACAAAACCAGTCACAACGTTGGATCGAATTGATAACAATGGTCACTACGAGCCAGGAAATCTACGGTGGACTGATACCTTCACTCAAGCCCGCAACCGTCGTGCGCGAAAAAGAAAGTAAAGTAAATTTAAAACCGGACTTAAAGATAGGCGAAATTTTGCAGTAAAAGTAAAATCTCGAGCTTAAAACCGGACTTAAAGATAGGCGAAATTTTGTGTGTCTCGCTGGCAAAAACTTCGGGCGAGGTTCGATGGGGGCCGGAGGGCGGGGGCCGCGACCCCCGTCCCTCCATCCCGCGGCCCGCGGACACAAGGCTAGAAGTGGCGGTTTTCCGCCATTATAGGGATGTCCGCCGCCTGTCCGCCATGTCCGCCATGTCCGCCATGTCCGCTCGCATCCCGGGATGCGAGCAGCGCGCCGTCGAGCGGCTCGAGCGGCTCGAGCGGCTCGAGCGGCGGCTCGAGCGGCTCGAGCGGCTCGAGCGGCGGCTCGAGCGGCTTAAGCTGAGTATCAATCATCGTGTAATGGGCTGAGAAACGGCAAAACCCAACCGTTTGTCGCGTGTAAGCTACACACGTGTACCTATAGCGTACCCTAGAAACGACTTACTCAATATCATCACGGTTGAATGGTATGTGCTTCACAATCCGCGACCCCAAGCGCGTTTCCTTGACTGTCAGCTTCGCCGCCTCACCAAGTGACCGATAACGTAATCCCATTCGTTCGCCACGCGCCGTTTCGTACTCGGAGGTAGGATCATAGCCAGCGGCGATCAAAACGCGCGCTAGCTTCAATGCGACGTCACCACGGGCATTCACGATTGCTTCATGTTCATCGTAACGCGCGAACTGTCTTACGCGGGCATTCATTTCGCCAATCTGAGCAACGATTTTCATTCGCTTTCCTTTACGCTCCTAAACTCTCAGTGTCCGCTCATGTCCGCTACAATAAGCGGTATTTCGCTTTTGATTTCACGTTTGGCGCCTTGTGATTAGCCTTAGCTTTTGCCAATACGCTTAACCTTGCTATTTCTTTGTCGAGATCGGCTGCGCTCATTTCAGACAATGCCTGTGTTTTCGAATTAGCTTTCGGCTCCTGTAGCCTACCTACCTCACCAATATACTCAAGTAATGTTCTAGCAGCGGCTGCTCTTGCTGATCCAGTATTCGCAACATCATTACATACATTTACTAACGTTTTTACTGCGATTTTCTCAAGATGTTCTTCTGACATTGTAACATCTTTCTCCATGTTTCTGGATCATATTTCGAATTGGCGCGCGCTTCGACATAGCGCCCGATCGTGATCAATCCAACGCCTTCGCCGTCGAACGTTTCGCCTTCCGCCAAAGCATCCAACGCCACCATCGCCAAGGAGCGCCGCGCTTGTCCGCCGTTCGCCGATCGTCGCACGCGCTTGTCCGCAAGCTTCGCCGCGCGCATCGCGCCACCGAGACCGGCATGAACCCGGCATGTCGTGGCACCTTGCACGGCATTGCAACGGCAACGCTCGCCGTTCGCCTTGATCCGCTCGCACTGCCGGCGCCCGCTGCCGGGCGAAAAATCATTGAAAGGCGTCCGCTTGGCCAGCATCGCCGGATTGACGCCCGGCCCGCCGCCTTTCGGATAGCGCTTGAACGGCGCCCGCCACATTGGTCTGGCTCGCATGGATGTTGCTCCCTGGTAGACAGTGAACGATTGATGAACATTCAATCGCCACCACGTTTCTATCGCGCCGACCGTTCGCCTTCAAATACCGTTTGCCGGCCCTGCGGACGCGCTACGGCGCGTTCCACGGCCATCCCGCTGCTCCCCTAGCCAAAATGCAAAAAGGCGCGTCCTGGGACGCGCCTATCGCTTTCCTTTACTGCTGCTCGTTTCTCAGAGCGAGCACGCCCATAGCACAAACAAGAGCAATACCAGCGCGATCCACGGGAACATGACAACCAACGCTGCAACCCCTAAACCTTCCATCATATCTCACACACCCATAGCACGAGCAAAACCAGGACCAGAAGCGCGATCATGACTGCACCCGCTGACCGCGTGCCGCCAGGACACGCGCCAGCAAGCCAAGCCCGACCGTCATCATATCGTCGCCGGCATCGACCCGCACCTCGTGCTCGAAAGCGCCCATGACTGGCGTTTCGATCGACAAGCCGACTACCTCGACACCGCGTCGCTCGGCATCGTTCGCCACGGCGCGTACGGTAGCTTCGCCACAATTGCACTCACCGTCGGTTATCGCGAAAACAAGCTTGCGCTTGCCGGGCGCCCGCACGATCAGCTGCGCCGCGACGGTCGCCAGCGCCGTGCTGAGCGGCGTCCCGCCGTAAGCGTATTCCGACACCCGCGCAAACCGTTCCATCACTGCCGGGCTGCTCAACCGCTCGGCTGCCGTCTTGACCACACGCAAAGCATTGACGCCGTCCACTCCATCGTTGAACTGCACAACCTCGCTGCGAATGCCTACCTGCTCCGCCGCCTGCACAATCGCCAGCGCCAGGACGGCAGTGCGCCACAAACGCTTGCCCGTCAGCATGCTGGAAGAGCCATCGAGCAAAACGACAATTTCGGTTTCCCACCCTTCCCGTTGCGTGCGCCGCGCGAAAGGTTGCACGAAATCGCCCGCAGCAAGCCGACCCATTGCCCGGATATCGACATGACCGGCGCTGCGTCGCCGCGACGTTTCCTCCAGCTCCGGAGAACGCAAGACAGACGCCAGTTGCGCCCGCAAGCGCGAGCACTGCCGCGCTTCCTGCAGCAATCGCGCCGGCTTGCCGTTCACTTCCGGCAAAACTCGCACACACGATTGCGCCTGCGCTTGCCTGCCGGCATCGGCAAGAATGTTGACCAGGACATCCTCGTGCGAAGACACCTTGCGATCGCGCTTGATCGGATTGAGCGAGGGAACCTCGTTCATCGAACGAACGTCCAGGCCTCCGCCACTGCCCGCACCATTGCCAACGCCCGGCTGCCCGTCGCCCGGCTGCCCGTCGCCCGGCTGCCCGTCGCCCGGCTGCCCGTCGCCCGGCTGCCCGTCGCCCGGCTGCCCGTCGCCCGGCTGCCCGTC
>Ga0126369_10001401_pt1 | contig 16574 bp, 12 predicted proteins | sample PanSoiMetaPlot_1_FD_109646 | JGI IMG/M metagenome (GOLD analysis project Ga0126369, IMG submission 109646) | Tropical forest soil microbial communities from Panama - MetaG Plot_1 | ecosystem: Environmental > Terrestrial > Soil > Tropical forest > Bulk soil | place: Panama | collected 2016-02-17 | reverse complement strand
TGTTGCTCGGGCACGGGGCGCCACCCTGGGTCGTCGCCCCGGCGCAGACCCCGGTGGTCGGGTCGCAGGGACCTTCACCGGTCGCGTTCTTGCCCTCGAAGCCGCCCTGGCAGACCTGGAACACGCTGGGGTCGGAGAAGCCCGCGCTCCTGAAGGGGAAGGGGCTGGAGACGGCCGAGCACGGCTCGAAGTGGCCCAGCTCCTGCTGCATGAGCACGTTGGCGTTCAGCGCGGTCCAGGGGACGATGTTCTGGTCGGCGGCGGTGCTGAACTCGGCGCGGAACGTGAACGGCGTCCCGCTGCAGTCCGCGATGTTGGTGTTCATGAACCCGTTCGCGGCGCTCGCGACCATGAACCCGGAGCGGCCCGAGCTGAGGTCGTCGATGCGTGTCAGCAGGCCCTGAGGGGTGTCCCTGATCGTGACCACCAGGAGGTCGCCCTGGTTCATCTCCAGCGTCTGGCGGTTGGGCATGAAGGAGGTGGCGTTCGCGAGCTGCGGGCTCGGCGGTCCGGCGGGCACGCCGTTCATCTGCAGGTACGCGAAGTTGACCGGCTCGATGCAGTGGTTGTTGCAGGTGGCGAACGCGAAGGTGCACTCCAGGCTGTCGATGGTCACCGCGGCGCAGTACCTGGTCTGGTCGCAGCTGGGGCCGTCGACGAACGGCGTGAAGCCCGGCGCGTAGAACTGCAGCTCCATGAACGCGGAGCCGGCCGCGTGCGGGTCGCTGAATCCGCCGCTGTTCGCGTCGCTGGCAGGCGCGCAGGCGTTTTGCGGGTAGGACTTGGGGTCGCACAGCGCGAGGCCGAACCACGGCGCTGGGGAGAGCTCCGCGTAGTGGGAGACCCGGGGGCTGGTCACCGTCGGCGTGGCCTTCGGGTCGACCGCCAGCCGCATGACGTAGGTCATGGCGCTGGCGCTGCCCGCCGCGTTGGACAGGAACTTCACGGAGGGCTCGTCGTGGCCGATGTAGTGGCCGTTGTCCTCGAACCGCGACGTGGAGCCGTCCGCACCGATCGCGATCGGGTCCGTGCAGAGCGAACCCATCCGCTTCACCGGCTGGAAGGTCGGGCTGAAGCCGTTGCAGTCGAGCATGTTCGTCGAGGCCCGCGGCGCCACGGAGCCGCTGCTCGCGGCGGAGGCCGTCGCCGCCACCCCGGCCGCGATCGAACCGGTGGGACTGAGGCTGAACACGACGGCGGTCGCTCCGGCGCCCGCCCACGCCAGCCAACGAGACCAGGGTCCGCGCATGCGCAGTACCTCCTCCCTCACGCCCCGGAACCTCTTCGCGAACGGCCGGGGCAGCGGCCAACGCCCGCCCGTCGGGCGGCATTCGGGCAACAACTACAGCGCCTGATCGCTGCGGATGTCAAGTTCACGGCCGCTGGCCCGAGGGGCTGCTCCGACGTGGGCAGCGCCGGGAAAGGTACTGTGGAGGGCCGATGACAGAAGAAGCGGCCGGAGGATGGTCGCGGGCACCCGCGACAATAGAGGGTCCGATGCCGTCCGCACCGTCGCCGCGCCTCTCCATCCTGCGGGTCGCGTGGTGCCAGCTCGGCTCCCAGTGGGACTCCGCGGCCGGGGTCGCCCTGGCGCTGCTGCTGGCGCTGCTCCCGGCCGGGCTCGTGCTGGTGGACCGCTCGGGAGCCAGGTCGGACCTGGGCACGGTCCTCGCCGCGTCCGGCGGCCTGTCGCTGCAGCGCCCCGGCGTGGCCAGCCCCCAGGGGTTCGACACGTTCCAGCGCCAGTCGCAGGGACTGGTCGCGCCGAGGCTCGGCCAGTACATGGACGACGGCAGCGCGCGGGGAGCGGCGGCTCCCTTCCAGCTCGCCTCGATCCACGGCAATCCCCCGGCCGCGCCGCTCGCCACGACACCGGTGACCGTGACGTACGTCGCCGACCTCTCATCTCGTGTGGACGTGGTCGACGGCCTGTTCCCCAAGCCGGGCACGGCGGGCGGCGAGTTGATGGCGACGATGCCGGTCGTGGTCGCCGACCGCATCGGCGCCCAGCTGTTCGACGTGGTGTGCGTGGGCGTCCAGTCCTCGCCCAACGCCGCGCCCTGGTGCGCGCGCCTGGTGGGACTCTGGCGGCCGAAGCCGGGCGCCGACCCTGCCTGGACGGCCGCGAACGCGCAGGTCCGGCTCTTCATCGAGCGCGACGACTTCTTCACCGCGGCGGGCATGCTGCCCGGCCAGAACGTCGTGGCATCGCGTCAGTACGCGCCGCGGGACGGCGCCGTCACGCCCCAGAACGCCGGCGCGGTGGCGCAGCAGGTGAGGGACGTGCGGGTCGCGGCCGGCGCCGGCCAGGTGATCACCACGCTGGACACGGCCCTGGGCCACTACGCCACGACGAGCGTCACCAGCTTCCCGGTCGAGCTGCTGGCTGCGGCGCTGGTCCCGCTGCTGACGCTGCTGGCGGTGGTCATCTCGCGCTGGTACGTCGAGCCGCGGCTGCACGAGCTGGCGCTGCTCCGCGCGCGCGGCTGGTCCCGGCGGCGCGTGCAGCGCCTGGTGCTGGTTGAGCTCGCCCTCCTCGGCGTCCCGGCGGTGGTCGTGGCGGTGGTCGGCCTGTTGGCGGTGCTCTGGCAGGCGACCGACGGCGCCATCGGCTCTCGACCGGCCTCGCTCAGCGGCGGCGAGCTGCTCGCGATCGCCGTGGCGGCCGCGGTCCTGCTCGTTGCCGCCGCGCGGTTCCTGTCCCTGGCCCGGTGGGCGGCGCGGCAGAGCGTCCTCCGGCTCGACGCGAGCGGGCCCACGGCCGGCCTCGCGCTCGGGCACGGGACGGCCGGCCCGATGGTGGTGCCCGCCGCCCTGCTGCTGCTCGTGCCGCGGCTGGCCGGCGCCGGCGGGTGGCGGCTGCCGGGACCGCTGGACGACCTGGGCGCCCTCGTGGTCAGCGTCGCAGGGCTCGTGCTGCTGGTCCTGGCGGCGGTGCCCGTGGTCTCCGCGGCGACGGGGGCGATCGGCAGGAGCAGGAGCGGGCTGGAGGGCACCATCGCGAACGTCCAGCTCAGGCGCTGGTGGCAGCGGCACGCCGGGCCCGGCCTCCTGCTGGTCCTCGCGTTCGCCGTCGCCACGTACGCGGCGGTGGCGCTCGTCGACCAGCTGCTGGAGGGTCCCGGCGGCGCGCTCGGAGCGGGCATCGGCGTGGGCCTGACGATCGGTCTCGCCGCCGCGCTGGCCACCGCCCTGCTGACCTACGGGCTGGTCTTCCTGGCCGCCTGCCGCTCGCGCGTCGACTATTATGCAGCGCTGCTGGTGGACGGCCTCCCCGGGACCACGGTCAGGCGCAGCGTCGAGATCGAGCAGCAGGCGGTGCTGCTGGTCAGCCTCGCCGGCGGCCTGGTGATCGGGCTGGTCCTCCTGCTGGCGACCGCGTCGGGGATCGGACTGAGCGGCCAGGCCGGCGCCCTGGCGGTGCCGCCCCTGCCGGCCTCCGTGATCCTCGGTGCGGGCGTCACCGTCGTGCTCGGGCTGGCCGGCGGCCTGGCGATCGCCGGGGCGGTTCGGCGCGGCGTCGTGGACTTCCGCCTCGTCGTGCAGGGCTGGCGCGCGACATGAGCCTGGCCGCCGGCAGGCCCGACGACCAGCTGCTGGTCAGCGTGCGCCGGCTGACACACGTGTACAAGACGCGGGCGGCGGAGCTGGTGGCCCTGAACGACCTCAACCTCCAGCTCGCCGATGGCGAACGGATCGCGGTCGTCGGCCCCAGCGGCAGCGGCAAGACGACGCTGCTCAACATCATCGCGGCCCTGGACGTGCCCAGTCGGGGCACCGTGCATGTGGCCGGGCGCGACCTGGCCACGCTGTCGGAACGCGAACGCGACGACTACCGCCAGCGGCAGGTCGGCTACGCGTACCAGCGGGTCGAGCTCGGCGTCTGGTCGCATCTCAGCGTGTTCGAAAACGTCCTGCTGCCGATGTTCGGCGTGGTGCGGTCCGAGCGCGGTCGGCGGGACTGGGCCGTCGAGCTGCTGGAGGCGGTCGGCATGAGCCGCCGGCTGACACAGCTGCCGGAGGAGCTGGGCTACGGCGAACGCCGGCGCCTGGCGCTGGCCGTCTCGCTCGCCAACCATCCGCGGCTCCTCCTGGCCGACGAGGTGACCGCCGGGCTGGACGACGACGCCGCCGACCAGCTGCTCGGCGACCTGATGGACCTCCTCAGGCGCATGGGCACCAGCGCGATCGTCGTCGCCCACGGCCGCCACCTCCCCCGCCACGTCGACCGCATCGTGCCCCTGCCGTATCCACGCCCCGTCCCGCCCTCCAGCCGGACGCGCCGCCGGACGCCGCAGCACGCCAACGGGATGCGCAATCCCGGCTCGGTGCTGGTGATGGAGTCAGTGTCGCGGCGGCTGCCCAGCCCGACGGGGCCGGTGGAGGTCGTGCGCGACGTGACGCTGCGCGTGCGCGAGGGCGAGATGGTGGCGATCCTGGGCATCTCGGGCGCCGGCAAGTCGACGCTGCTGTCGGTCTGCGGCGGGCTGGACGAGCCGGACGGCGGGCGCATCACGATCGACGGCCGGCAGCTCACCGGCCTGGCCGGACCGGCCCGGGAGGAGCTGCTCCAGCGCTCGCTCGGCTGGGTCATGGGCGCTCGGCCGCCCGTCCAGACCACGGCCACGGAGAGCGTCACGCTCGCGGCCCGCATCTCCGGCGTGCCCGAGGACGAGGCGCAGCGGCTGGCCCGGGCGGCGCTCGCCGCGACGGGCCTCGAGGAGCGTGGGGCCGCCCCGATCGGCGAGCTGTCCGGCGGCGAGCAGGTCCGCGTCGCGCTGGCCCGCGCGCTCGCCCGGTACCCGAAGCTGATCATCGCTGACGAACCGACGGCACAGCTCGACATCCTGACGTCGACCGACATCATCGAGCTGCTGCGGGAGGCGGCCGACTCCGGCATCGCCGTGCTGCTCGCCACCACCTACCCGGTCCTCGCGGAGGTGGCGGACCGGGTGCTGGTGATGCGGGACGGGACGCTCCGCGAACTCAGGCGCTGACCGGACCATACCGGCCGGTTTCGCGACACTGGCGCAGCGCCGGGTTCGATGGTATTGTGCGGTGGGAGCGATCTCACACCAATGGGGAGAAGGACGCCGCACGGGGGAAGTCGGCCTGACAGGCCGCGCGTGCGAGCGCGTTCGGCGACCGTCGCGACGTCGCTGGCGCCGGTCGATCCCCCGTGGCGCGGTCCGCCCGCCCACGGCCCCTGACCCGAAGGCACGTTCGGCAGCGGCATGCATGGCACAGGCGATGAGAGCGCTCTCACGACAGCCGGTGGAACACCCTCGATCGGAACGGCGATGAGACAGCGCCGGCGCGGACGCCGGCGACAACCGGAAGGAGAACTGGAGGAGTACTCCGTATGGGATCCATTCCTCTCGTCGGAGCACTGGGGGCGCGGGCACGCCGCGGCATCATCGCCGTGGTCGCGCTCGTGCTGGGCTCCGTCCCCACCGTCGCCCTGGTCAACCACGCCAGCGCGGCGGGCGCCTGCTCGGTCACGTACACCGTCGCGAACCAGTGGAACACCGGGTTCACCGTCCAGGGCATCACGATCGTGAACCTGGGCGCTCCCATCACGTCGTGGACGTTCACGTTCAGCTTCCCCGGCGGCCAGACGCTGCAGCCGAACCCCTGGAACGGCACCGCCACGCAGTCCGGCAGCCAGGTGACGATCACGAACGCCTCCTACAACGGGAGCGTCGCGACGAACGGCACCGTGAACCCGGCGCCTGGCTTCAACGGCAACTACTCCGGGTCCAACCCGTCGCCGACGTCGTTCTCGCTGAACGGCACCGTGTGCAACGGCGGCCCGACGCCCACGCCCACCGGGACCCCGACGCCCACGCCGACTCCCACCCCCACGCCCACGGGGACACCGACGCCCACGCCGACTCCCACTCCCACTCCCACTCCCACCCCGACCCCGACTCCCACTCCCACGCCGACGAACACCGGGCCGCATCCGGCCAACCCGTACGTGGGCGCGAACTTCTACCTGAACCCCGACTACCAGCGCGAGGTCCAGGCCCAGGCGACCGCCGACAACAGCACGGCCGAGGCGAAGGTCGCGACCTGGCAGACCGCGATCTGGATGGACCACAAGGGCGCAATCACGGGCGACTCCACCCACATGAGCCTCCAGGCGCAGCTGGACAACGCGCTCACGAAGGCGTTCGGCAGCACGCCGGAGCTGGTCGAGATCGTCGTCTACGACCTGCCCGGCCGTGACTGCGCCGCGCTGGCCTCCAACGGCGAGATCCCGGCGACCGCCGCCGGCCTGACCGACTACGAGACCAACTACATCACGCCGATTGCCGCGCTCGAGGGCAACTCCAAGTACGCCAGCCTGCGAATCGTCAACGTCATCGAGCCCGACTCGCTGCCGAACGCGGTGACGAACCAGAGCAAGCAGACCTGCGCGACCGCGACTCCCTTCTACGAACAGGGCATCGAGTTCGCCCTGAACCAGTTGCACCCGATCGCGAACGTCTGGAACTTCGTCGACATGGCCCACTCGGCGTGGCTCGGCTGGCCCAGCAACAGCGGCCCGGCCGGCCAGGAGTTCGCGAAAGTGGCGAAGGCCACGACCGCGGGCTTCGCCAGCATCGACGGGTTCATCAGCGACACCGCGAACTACACCCCGACGATCGAGCCCTTCCTGCCCAACCCGAACCTGCAGGTGGGCGGCCAGGCCCTGGACTCCGTGCTGTTCTACCAGTTCAACCCGACCTTCGACGAGAACAGCTACGACACGATCATGTACAACACGCTCGTGTCCGACGGGTTCCCGGCCACGATCGGGATCCTGATCGACACGTCGCGCAATGGCTGGGGCGGCTCCGCTCGTCCTACGGCGCTGAACAGCTCCCCGACGACGGCCACAGCCTACGTGGCGGCCAACAAGATCGACCAGCGCGGGTTCCGCGGCAACTGGTGCAACCAGAACGGCGCCGGCATCGGGACGATCCCGCAGGCCAACCCGTCGGCTACGGACTCCCGCATCAACTCGCACATCTTCGCGTTCGTGTGGGTCAAGCCGCCCGGCGAGTCGGACGGCGACTACCCGACCTCGACGCACTCGCACGGCGACCCGCACTGCGACCCCAACGGCACGAACACGGACGGCAGCGGCAACACCTACCCGGTGGGCTCGATCCCCGGGTTCGACATCCCCGCCGGCCAGTTCTTCCCCGCTCAGTTCCAGCAGCTCGTCGCCAACTCGTTCCCCAAGATCCAGTAGTCATCCCGGTTGCCCGGTACCTCGTCGCGGTCTCCGCCGAGACCGCGGCGGGGGCCGCTCCGCTGGAACGCATGGCGGAACGGGCACCTTCCCGCGGCTGCGACCGGCCCATACACTGCCGCAGATGACCGCCATCCCGAACTCCGTCCGCGAGTTCCTCGCCACCGGTCCCCTCGCCCACGTCGTCACGGTCGGCCCAGACGGCACGCCGCACGTGTCCCTCGCGTGGGCGGGGGTCGACGGCGACGACCTGGTCTTCGCGACCTTCTTCAACCCGGACCAGCACAAGATCCGCAATATCAGGCGCAACGGGCGCGTCACGGTGTCGTTCCAGGCCAGGGAGCACTCCGGCCAGGGCCTCCACCCGTACCTGGTCGTTCGCGGCCGCGGCACCGTCACCGAGGGCGGCGCCCTGGCCGTGATGGACCTCCTGGCGGAGCACTACATCGGGCCCGGCCAGAAGTTCCCGATGCGTGAGGTGCCCCCCGGCGTGGTGACACGCGTCGCGGTGGACCGCATCTACGGCGTCGGCCCGTGGCGGTCAGCCGCCGAGGGCTGACGGTCGATGGTGGGGCATCATGGAGGGCGCGACGAATGGAGCAGCCGCTCGACCTGTCCCGCCTCCCCACCTCGCTGTCCCTGACGGCGGGCGCCGGCACCGACCTCTTCGTCGACCCGCAGGGCGGTCCGCCGGCGCTCGACGCGCCCCGCGCGCTCGGCCGGCCGGCGGGTGACTTCCAGCTCAGCGCGCGGGTGACGGTCGACTTCGCCGCGACCTTCGACGCCGGCGTGCTGGTCCTGTACGCGCACGACGGCGCGTGGGCCAAGCTCTGCTTCGAGCGGTCGCCGCAGGGCGAGGCGATGGTCGTCTCCGTCGTGACGCGCGGCGTGTCCGACGACGCGAACGCGTTCGGTGTGGAGGGCCGGCAGGTGTGGCTGCGGGTGGCGCGGCTGGGTCCGGCGCACGCGTTCCACGCGTCGACCGACGGCTCGCACTGGCGGTTCGTCCGCCACTTCGCCCTGGAGCCGGCGGACGGTCTGTCGGTCGGCTTCCTGGCCCAGTCGCCCACGGGCTCGGGCTGCGCGGTCCGGTTCGACCATATCGTGTACCGCCCCGAGCGTCTCGGTGACCTCCGGGGCGGAATCTAGGAGGGAGCAACTGCCAATGCCCACCCTGATGGTCGTCATCGCGAGTACCCGTCCCACCCGCGTCGGCATGGCCGTCGGGCGCTGGTTCGTGGACCGCGCCACGGAGCACCCCGCCTTCGACGTCGACCTCGTCGACCTCGCCGAGATCGACCTGCCCTTCATGGACGAGCCGGAGCACCCGCGGTACGGCCGGTACGTGCACGACCACACGAAGCGGTGGAGCGCCCGGGTAGCGGCGGCGGACGCGTTCGCCTTCGTGACGCCGGAGTACAACCACGGCTACAACGCGCCGCTGAAGAACGCGATCGACTACCTGCACCACGAGTGGGAGTACAAGCCGGTGGGGTTCGTGAGCTATGGCGGCGTCGCGGCCGGGACCCGCGCGGTGCAGCAGCTCAAGCCGGTCGTGGCCGTGCTGCGGATGACGCCGCTCGCCGACGCCGTCTACATCCCGTTCGTCCAGCAGCACCTGAACGAGGACCGCCGGTTCCAGTCGACCGGCGAGCTGGAGGCCGCCGCGAGCGCCATGCTGGACGCGCTCGAGCGCTACGAAGCGGCGCTGCGGCCGCTGCGGGCTCCCAGCGGCCAGACGGCGCGACCCTGACGCGGGACCGCGTCCTGGCTCAGCTCACCTTCCGACACCGGGCGACCAGGACGGCGGGGACCTCCTGCCAGATCGTCCGGACCAGCGGCCCCGGCGCGACCCTGGGCTCGCCGAGCCGCTCGACGCCGAGCCCGGCGCCGGTCAGCGTGTTCACGTAGGTCGCGAGCGTGCGGTGGTAGGCGCCCACGCGGCCCGGTGGGCCCGGCCGCTCGTCCGACCGCCAGAACCCTTCTGTGAAGTACTCGCCCACCGTCCGGAGGAGGCTGCCGTCGGGGGCGGTGACCTGGCCGCTGGGCCGGGTCTGGTAGCAGGGGTGGAGGATGGAGAAGGCGAACCAGCCGTTCGGTTTCAGCACCCGGGCCACCGCGCGCACGGTCGGAGCCAGCTCCGGGATGTCCATGAGCGCCATGTGGCAGACGACCCCGTCGAACACGGCGTCCCGAAAGGCCGTGAGCTGCTGGGCGTCGTCCCGAACGTAGGACACTCCGCGCGGCTCCCGCTCCTCCCGCCGGGCCGCCATCGCCAGCAGCCGGCCCGAGAGGTCGACGCCGGTGACGCACGCGCCGGCCGCCGCGAGGTGCCGGGAGACGCGGCCCTCGCCGCACCCGAGGTCGCACAGGCGGAGTCCGGCGACGTCGCCGATCAGGTCCTGGACCGCCGGGAAGAACGGGTCGTCCATGACCGGCTCCACGCCGTAGCGCTCCCGGTACCACTCGGCGATGTCGTCGTACGTGCTGACCGGCACGGCGCCTCCTTCCGCGGCGGCTACTCGACCGAGGCCAGGAACTCCACGAACACGGTCCGCCAGCGCTCCGCCGCGTCGAATATCGGGCCGTGGCCGGAGCCCTCGAACAGCTCCATCCTGACCCGTCCGCCCGCCGCGGCGTACCGCTCCAGGACCGTGCGGATCTGCGTCACCATCGGCTGCGGCGGACACACGTCGTCGCCCGGCCAGCCGGGCACGGCGCCGCCCTTGCCGAGCGTGGCCAGGTCGAAGGCCGAGCCGTCGGCGACGACGATGTCGTCGCTCCCGTGCGTCCAGAGGACCGGCGGCTTGGGATCCAGTTCGACGATGCCGGACCAGTCGCAGTACTTGCCCGACAGCGCGTTCAGGAGGCCGCTGGTGCCGGGGGCGACGCCCGGCCAGTTGGGCGAGGGCGTCATGTCGCCCGGGTACCCGCCGTCACCGATCTGCGTCTTCAGGACCTCGTCGACCAGGACGTCCTCGCGATCCGGCGGCTCGCGGTGTCCGGGCGCCCAGTAGGCGGCGTTCAGAACGTTGCGCGGCGAGAACGGCGAGTCACCGGAGCGGTCTCCCGAGGCGAGCCGCTGCACGAAGTCGGGGCTGGCGGTGCCGCCTCCGGACCCTGCGTAGTCCTCGAAGCACGGCGTGCCGTCCGGCCGCACGCCTCCGAAGCCGTAGGGCGACACGGGGTCGATGAGCGTCAGCGAGGCCACGGGCCGGTCGGCCGCGTACGCCGCGATCGCGCCGCCGCCCGTGGACCAGCCCGCCACGTGCACCGGCCGGTCGATGCCCAGCGCCCGGACCAGCGAGTGCGCGTCGTCGGACCAGTCGCGCAGGCCGCGCGTGGCGTCGATGGGCAGCGGCTCGGTGTCGCCGAAGCCGCGCATGTCCGGCGCGATGAACCGGTAGCGCTCGGGCATCCCGGGCAGCAGGTGCTCGAAGAAGCGACCGGTCGATAGGTTGCCGTGGACGAGCAGCACCGGGATCCCGTCATCCGGCCCCGATTCGATCAGGTGGATTCGGAGGCGGTCGGTTGCGACGGTGCGTGAGCGGACTCCGGGGAGCAGCATGCTCCCCGGTCTAGCGCCCTGCGGCGTCGGCTGTCAAGCCGTTCGGACTCAGCGATCGCCTCCGGGCAGCGGCGGCGGCAGCTGGCCGGCGGCGCCGGGCGTCGTCGCGCAGAAGTTGGAGTCCGCCACCGGGTCGCCGGTCGGGTGCGACGCCGGCGCGGCCACCAGCGCCGGCGGCTCCAGGAACGGCGCCGGTCCGCGCCGCACGAGGCACTCGCGGAGGTCGTTCGCGTTGGCGTCGCGCAGCGTCAGCGCAGGCAGGTTCCACTTGATCTCGATCGTACGCAGTACGGACGTGTGGTCGAACACGGTGTGCGAGACGAAGTCGCGCCTGGCCCACGGGGAGACCACCACGGCCGGCACGCGGAAGCCGAGCCGCGTGTAGTCGTCGCCGAACGAGGGCACGCCCGCCGGCAGCAGCGGGTGGCTGCCGTCGCCCGGGTTCAGCGCCCGGGGAGGCGGCACGTGGTCGTAGTAGCCGCCGTGCTCGTCGTAGTACCAGACCAGCAGCGTCCGCTCCCAGACCTTCGGGTTCGCCATCAGCGCCTGCGCCACGCCCGCGACGAACTTCTCGCCGGCCTGGACGTTCTGCGGGTTCTCCTCGCTGGCGTGGCCGAAGTCGGGCTCGACCATGACGACGGGCGGCAGCGTGCCGGCCTGGATCACCGCCCGGAGCGCGGCGAGCGTGCCGTCGATGCTGCCGGTCGGCCCGATCAGCCTGCTGCCGAGTCGGGCGAGCGCCCACGCGCGACCGAACAGGCCCGGCGATGGCAGGTCGGTGAAGAAGTCGACCCAGTCGATCCCGTGCGCCTCCAGGAGGTCGAAGAGGTGACCGTTGGCGGGATGCACCTCGGGCGGCGGGTTGGTGGTGGCGATCAGGCCGGCCGCGGTCGCCGCCATCGCGAAGACACGGTTCGGAAAGGTCTGCGCGAGCGTCGAGCAGAAGAAGCGGTCGCAGACCGGAAAGTGCGTGGCCAGCGAGTAGTAGAAGGGCAGCGTGCGGTCGTCCCAGAAGCCGACCGCCACTTCGCCGCTGGCCCGGACGAAGCCGTCCAGGCGGCCGCCGTCGAACGCGGTGTGGCTGGCGATCCAGTTCTGGCCGGGGTGCCCGTTGAGCTGGCACGCGTTCGGCATCGGGAACGCCTGGAAGCGCTGCCCCAGGGCGTCCTCCTGGACGACCGCCGGGCGGCCGTCGCGGTCCAGCCGCGGGAAGCCGTCGACGCGACGCCGGCTGCGGACCCGATGCGGGAGCATGCCGAGGTAGCTGTCGAACGAGTGGTTCTCCTGCATGACCAGCACGATGTGCTCGATCGGCGCCAGCTCCGGAGCCAGGTCCGGCTGGGGCTCGCCCGCCGGCCGGTCCGGGAACGGCAGGCTGCCCGGCCGGCGCAGCCGGCGGTCGCCGTCGTCAGCGGCGACGGCCAGCCCCAGCGGCGTCGACGCGGCGGCCGCGCCCAGCGCCAGAGCGGACGCGCCCCGCAGGAAGCGGCGGCGAGTCAGCCACGAACGATCGTCGAGCGGTGCACCCAACCCCAGGTCCCTCCCTCTTCGTCTGACGTGGTCTCGACGCGTCCATGGTGCCACGCGCATGGTTAAGGGCATGGACGACGTGGTCGTGATCGGCGCGGGCCACAACGGGCTGGTCGCGGCGGCGCTGCTGGCGCGGGCCGGACTGTCGGTGCAGGTCCTGGAGCGGGCGGACGTGGTGGGCGGGGCCTGCCGCACGGAGCGACCGTTCCGGCGGGCGCCGGGCCTGGCCGCGTCGACCGGCGCCTACCTCCTCGGCCTGATGCCTCCCGAGCTGCTGGCGGCCCTCGACCTCGACCTCCCGCTCGTGCGCCGCGACCCGCACTACTTTCTGCCGGCGCTGGACGGGCGCTGGCTGCTGCTCGGCGCGGACCCGGCGGCGGCGCGGGACCAGTTCGCGCGGATGTTCACGGAGCGCGACTGGCGCGCGAACGAGGCGCTCGGCGCCGAGCTGGCCGCGCTGCGCGACGACCTGGCGAGCGCCTGGCTGCGCGAGCCCTGCACCGTCGGGGAGACGGCGGAGCGGTACGTCCGGCCGGCGCTACGCTCGGCGTTCCTTCGGCTGGTGACCGGGTCCGCGGTGGAGTACCTGTCGCGGTTCGGCTTCGAGAGCGAGCTGCTGGTGGCCATGTACGCCGTGACGGACGGGATGCCCGGGCTGAGCGGATCGCCGTGGCGGCCGGGCAGCGGGCACAACCTGCTGGTGCACAGCATGTGCCGGCTGCCGGGAGCCGGCGGCACATGGATGGTGGTGCGGGGCGGGATGGGCACGGTCACCCGGGCCATCGCGGACCGCGCCACGGCGGCGGGAGCGGCGATCCGCACTGGCGCCGCGGTGGAGCGGATCGTGCTCGCCGGGGGGAGCGCTGCGGGGGTGGCGCTCGCCGGCGGTGAGGAGCTGCGGGCGCGGGCGGTGGTCGTGGCGACGGACCCGTTCCGGCTGCCGGGCCTGCTGGGCGGTGCCTGTCCGCCGGCCCTGCGCGACCGGATCGACGGCTACGTCGAGCGGTCGCTGGGCCAGACCATGAAGGTCAACCTGGCGCTGTCCGGCCTGCCCACGTTCGCGGCCCTGCCAGAGCCGCGCGGGCAGCACTCGACCACCGTCCACCTGCTGCCGGAGCCGGCCGCCGATGGCAGCGTGTTGACGGCGCTGCGGGAGGCGTTCGACGCGTCCGCGGGTGGCCGCCTCGACCCGCTGCCGCCGGTCGAGTGGTACCTCCACTCGCTGCTGGACCCGTCGCTGCGTGACGACGCGGGACGCCATTCGTCAGCGTTCTTCGTCCAGGGCGTGCCGCACGCCCCGGCCGGATCGACCTGGGAGGTCGAGCGGGAGCGCTACGTCGAGCGGCTGCTGGCGTTCGCGGAGCGGTTCGCGCCAGGTCTGCGCTCGCTGGTGGTGGACGTGCATCCGCTGGCGCCGCCGGACATCGAGCGCCACTTCGGCATCACGCACGGCAACATCGACCACGTCGACAACGCGATCGCGTTCGCGGACCGGGTGCCGTACCGGCTGGGCGTGGACGGCGTGTACGCGGCGGGGGCCGGCTGCCACCCTGCGGGCAGCGTCATCGGGTGCGCGGGCCACAATGCCGCGCAGGCGGTGCTGGCCGACCTGGGCGCGTGAGTACCGCAGCCCCGCTTGCCGCACATTGGTCCGCAGGTGCGCTACGGCGACGCCGCTCGGGATACGCTATCGACTGGAACACTAGTACGGCAGTTGGGAGGACCGGACGAATGGGCGGAAGCTACGAGGTGATGAGCCCGTGGGCCGAGGTGGACCCCAGGCCGCTGGAGGGCATCAATCCCCGGCTCGCGGACCTGCGCGGCCGCCGGATCGGGCTGTTCCACAACGGGAAGGTCGCCGCGAAGCCGATCACGGACGCCGTCGAGGCCGAACTGCGCGCCCGCTACGACGACATCACGATCGCGCGCTTCGGCAGGACCGCCAACCTCGAGGTCGCCGAGACCTCGGACCGGGCGCGCTACGAGGAGTGGGTGAAGGAGGTCGACGCGGTCATCCACGCCGTGGGCGATTGAGGGTCCTGCACCAAGTACAGTTTGTACGACGCAGTCTTCACCGAGCGCCTCCAGAAGCCGGCCGTCGCGCTGGTCAATACGGGGTTTGCGCTCGACGCCCGGTCGGCCGCCTCCGGGAAGGGCATGCCCGGGGTCCGGGTCGTGGCCGAGACGGTGCCCTGTGAGTGCACCGAACCCGAGCGGATCGCCAGGGGCGTGCATGCCGTCATCGACGACATCGTCGCGGCGCTGACCGTTCCGCTGACGCGCGACGAGCAGTCGCCGCCGCCGCCGGAGACCGCCGGCGCGCGCGGCATCGTGTTCGACGGCGATCTCGCCGAGGTGCAGCGGTTCTTCTACCAGCGGGGCTGGACCGACGGCCTCCCGATCATCCCGCCGACGGAGGCGGCCGTCGAGGAGATGCTGACCGGGACGGACCTCCCCCGCGACTGCCTCGTGGGCAGGATGATCCCGCGGCTGGGCAAGGTCACGGTCGAGAAGATTGCCATCAACGCGGTGATGGCTGGCGCGCTGCCCATCTACATGCCCCTGCTGATCGCCGGCGTCGAGGCGCTGCTCGATCCGAAGTCCGCCTTCGGCACCTTCGAGGTGAGCACCGGCTCGTGGGCGCCGTTCTGGGTCGTGAACGGCCCGATCCGCGAGCAGCTGCACGTGAACGGGGGCCAGGGCGCCCTCAGCCCCGGAGACATCGCCAACGCGACGATCGGGCGCGCGATGGGCCTGATCGTGAAGAACCTGGGCGGGGCCCGGAAGGGCCTGGAGGACATGGGCGTCCAGGGCAACCCCGGCAAGTACACGATGGTCACGGCCGAGAACGAGGAGGCGATCGCGAGCTGGGAGCCGCTGCACGTCCAGCACGGCTTTCAGCACGAGGACAGCTGCGTGACCGTGTCGTTCCCCAACACGTACCTCCAGATCTGGCCGTACGGGTCGGACGACAAGGGGATCCTGCGGGCGATCATGTCCAACATGGTCCCGCGCTGGCGGCAGCTGACGCTGCTGGTGCCGCCGGGCCACGCCCAGACCCTCGCCGACGCCGGCTGGACGAAGGGCGAGATCGCGTCCTACCTGTACGAGTACGCCCGGGTCCCCGCCTACCGCACCCCGGAGTTCTGGGGCACGCCCGGCATGCAGCGGGTCCGGCCGCCGCTCAACGCCGAGGACCCCACGCCGCTGCTGCGCAGCCCGGACACCATGCGGGTCGTCGTGTCCGGCGGCGCCGGCGCCTTCATGGGCATGGCGTACGGAGCCGGCACGTGGGTCACCAAGCCGGTGACGCTGCCCTCGCAGTGGGAGCGCCTCGTCCGCAAGTACCGGAGCCTCGTCCCGAACCACCTCCGCTACTGAGTGTTCCGGCGGTAGTGATACCTCGTGCACTACCGCCGGCACAAACGTCTGGGGATGCCGGCCGCACGGCAGTGGGGTCGATCACCGAGTCACTGTCTTCGAGCTCTGTTAAGAACAATCCAAAAAGTTGACCCTGTCTGGGGAGGCGATACTCTACGAACATGAGTTCGCTGGCTGCGGATCAGGTCTCCTTCGAGGCGCCCGAGGCCCACTCGCGTCCGCCCTTCTCGGACGTCACCGACGGCCTGGCTCGTCTCGACGACGGCGGGCCGGAGCAGCTCTCCACAGCCTCGCTGCGGGACGACCTGCGCTGGTTCGCGACCCAGCAGCGGGCGCTGGAGGCGATGAGCGCCCGCTGGCTCGCCGAGCTCGACCGCCGCGACCAGACGGGGCCGGCGGACTTCGAGCCCCACTGCACCCGCTGGCTGTGCAGCGAGCTGAAGTTCACCTCCAACGCCGCCTACGCCCAGCTGCGGACCGCCCGCGCGCTGGACGGGCGGCTGCGGCTGACCGCCGGCGCCCTGCGCCGGGGCGAGATCAGCGCCCAGCACGTCTCGGTCATCCGCCGGGCCATGGAGCAGGTGGACAAAACCCGCCTCGATCCGGCTTCGGTGGAGAGGGCGCTGGTCTCAGCCGCTCGGCAGATGGATCCCCACGAGCTGGAGCGGCACTGGCAGCAGATCCGCTACCGGGCCGACCAGGAGGCGGCCGAGGAGGCCGAGGAAGCGCGGCGCCAGCGGGCATGGCTGTCGCTGCGCCAGACCCCGTGGGGCAGCTACCGGATCGAGGGCGAGCTGGACCCCGAGAACGGAGCCAAGCTCAAGACCGCGCTCCAGGCGATCATGGGCCGCA
>Ga0126369_10001400_pt1 | contig 16576 bp, 12 predicted proteins | sample PanSoiMetaPlot_1_FD_109646 | JGI IMG/M metagenome (GOLD analysis project Ga0126369, IMG submission 109646) | Tropical forest soil microbial communities from Panama - MetaG Plot_1 | ecosystem: Environmental > Terrestrial > Soil > Tropical forest > Bulk soil | place: Panama | collected 2016-02-17 | reverse complement strand
GCACCAAAGCTCTCTGATACAGGCCTTTTTTCATAAAATCTACGTCATCCCTTTATAGCTTCCCCGCTCGCTTCCAGCAAGGCTTCTCTGTGTATTCTTGGTTAAGCCTGTACCACTGGCCGGGTTCAGGCCCCGGGAATCTACTGCCTCGGCGCGCGCCGCTTCCCTCAGTGCCTCACACGAATAGGTGCATAAAAGCTTGTGCGAAGTGGCCGCTGAAGATATAAGCCTATCTCAGCGTTCTTCAGATCCGTCTCAGGGAGACTGCATGATCACTCTTAAGCCGCCGTCGCTCAGCTTCGTGCTTACTGGTTTCCTGTTTCTCGCCATCTCTTCTGTGGCCATTCCGATGCTGCGCGCTCAAGAAGCTCCCAGCGCAGATCTACAGGGCGACGCCGATCTTCTCCTGATCAACGGAAAAATCATCACCGTAGATGCCAAGGACTCCGTCGCGCAGGCCCTCGCCATTCAGAACGGCAAAGTTGTCGCGGTCGGTTCCAATAACGAAGTCCGCAAGCATGCCGCTCAAGGCGCCCACATCATCGATCTCCACGGACGCGCCGCCACTCCCGGTCTGATTGACTCGCATTGCCACTTCGACGAGACCACCACCATTTACGACCTCGACCTCAGCAACATCAAGAGCGTCGCCGAGGCCGTCGAACTCGTGCGCCAGAAAGTCGCGCACACGCCTCCCACTGTCTGGATCCAGGGCGCGGGCTGGGACGAGAGCAAACTCGCGGAACTCCGCTACATCTACGCTTCCGATCTCGACAAAGTATCTCCCAATAATCCTGTCTGGCTTGCGCACACCACTGGCCATTACGGCGTCGCGAATTCCCAAGCCTTGCGCCTCGCCAAAGTCACCGCGGGCACGAAGAACCCTCCTGCCGGAATCATCGATCGCGATTCACAGGGTCGTCCCACCGGTGTGCTCAAGGAAGATCCGGCCATGAACCTGGTCGTCGGCCTGATTCCTCCTCACTCGCACGATCGGCAGCGCAATGGCCTCCTGAAAATGATGGCGGACTTCAACAAGGAAGGCATGACCGCCGCGAAAGATCCGGGCATCCTCCCTGAACGCTGGGACATCTACCGCGAACTCCTGAACGAAAACAAATCTACTGTGCGCATCTTCGCGCTTTTCCTTGGCGGCACTACCATGGACTCTGCGCGCGCCACTCTCTCGCGCCTGCAACAGCAGCCCAAACCTCCTCAGTCATTTGGTGATGGCATGCTTCTCTCTGGCGGTGTGAAGATTTTCATGGATGGCAGTGGTGGCGGCCGCACCGCATGGGTCTACGAACCGTGGCACAAGAAATCCACGGAGATTGACACTGGCAATACCGGGTACCCTGCTCTTGATCCGGCTACCTACCAGCGGATGGTCAAACTCTTCCACGACGCCGGATTCCACGTCAGCACCCACGCCGTCGGTGATCGCGCCATCGATTGGGTTGTCGACACCTATGCCGCCGTCTTAGAAGAGAGACCCACCAACGGCCTGCGCCATGGTGTCATTCACTGCAACATTCCCACCGATCACGCGGTCGCCACCATGGCCGCCCTGCAGAAAAAATTCGACGCTGGCTATCCGGAAACGCAAGCTCCCTTTCTGTGGTGGATTGGCGATACCTACGCCGGCACGTTCGGCGCGCAGCGCGATTCCCGCCTCCTGCCTTACAGAACATACGTCGAGAAGGGAATCGTCTGGGCGGGAGGCTCCGATTATCCCGTCACGCCATTTCCTGCGCGCTACGGTCTGTGGTCCTCCGTCGTTCGCAAAACGCTGAACGGTGTGTACGGTTCGCAACCCTTTGGCACCGCTGAATCCGTCGACATCCATGTTGCGCTCAAGTCCTACACCATCTGGGCCGCGCACCAACTTTTTCTGGAAGACCGCGTCGGCTCGCTTGAGCCGGGCAAGGATGCAGACATCGCCGTCTGGGACCGCGATCCCTATTCCATTCCATCCGATGATTTGAAGAACCTGAAATGTGAACTCACGCTACTTCGTGGCAAGGTCGTCTACCATGATGCATACTCGCCCGTCTCGGGAGTGCCCACCAACTGAACGTGATCTGTCGGCAGCTGCATTTCTCCAATTGGTCGAACAGCACATCGAGCTGTCATCCGGAGAGCCACGTAGTGTGCGGGTCGCAGGATCTCAACCATGACACTTGCACAATTCTAACTTGGAGATGCTTCGGTGCGATTCACGAAGCGTGTGTAAGTTCGTCTTCGCGGGCATGCACTACTAAACGCTCCGCGATCTGCCTGCGAATGCAATCATTTTCAGCACCGCGAACGCCGTTTCTTTGCCTTGCTGTGTGTCAATTCCAATAGTGCGCCCATCACCATGTTGGTGATCTTGGTGGTCTCTAGCTTATCCGCGATTTCTGAGCCTGGCACGCAGAACACCTGCGCCTGCGCGGCGGCGAAACGCTCTGGGAGCTTATCGCTGTTGTAAATGATCTTGCCGCCCACCTGCTTTGCGAATTTGTGCAGCGACGGCTCGTTCATGGCAATCAGCACGTCGGGATGTTCAATCTCCGGCGAGCCCACTCGCTCATTCGACAGGCACACGAAGCGGGGCTTCTCGAAGCACAAACGCATCCTCTCAGCCAGCGACTCCACAGGTGCTGCCTCTCTCATACCATGGGCAAGCGCCGGACCACCCTGACCTCGGGCCTACCACAGTAAGATTTTACGAAACAGTAACTTATAATCAGACGAAGTCCTGCGTACACTAGCCTTTACGCCTTTTCACTCAGCTCCCTACAGCCTTCTGCGCCGCTTTGCTCATTCCTCCAGCCAGCGCCACTGCTACTAAGTTTTTTTGCTTATTCGGCCTTTTCAGCGTCCGCACCTACTTTGCACGTTCCCCATGCGAAACTCCCGTTGATGTTTCCCATTCCGCCGCTCGCTTCGGGTGTATGGTGGAGAAAATAGGTCACCTATGGGGAAGAAATGCCAAAGTTGAAGATTCTTCTTTCGCTTACCACCAACGACAACGATTACCAGATCGAACAAGCTAATTCCGCCGAACTCACTGCTCGCAAGCTTGCCGTGGACATGCAAATCGTTTATGCCGGCAACGACGCGATCAATCAGAGCACCCAGATTCTTAAAGCGATTCAAGGTTCACCCGATGAGCGCCCCAATGCCATCGTCTTTGAACCCGTCGGCGGCACTGCTTTACCGCAAGTTGCTCGCGCCGCTGTTTCTTCAGGCATCGGTTGGGCGGTCCTGAATCGCGATGCCAATTACATTCCCGAACTTCGAGCATCCTCTAAGACGCCTGTTTTTTCCGTAAGCTCCGACCACGTCGAAATCGGCCGTATTCAGGGACGCCAGTGCTGCGCTCTTCTGCCACGTGGTGGCTCTGTCCTTTATATCCAGGGTCCTTCGGAAAACTCCGCTGCCAAGGACCGCACCACCGGAATGCAGGAAGTCAAGCACTCGAACATTCACCTCACCATGCTCAAAGGTCAGTGGACCGAAGAGAGTGCGCAGCGTTCTGTACGCTCCTGGCTCAAGCTTTCTACCTCGCAGAAAGCGCCCATCGATCTCGTCGCCGCTCAAGACGACTCCATGGCCGTTGGCGCGCGCAAGGCTTTTCAGGAATTGACCGCGGAGTCCGAGCGCGACCGCTGGCTCAGCATGCCGTTTCTCGGCTGCGACGGTCTTCCCAAGACCGGGCAATCCTGGGTTCGCAGCGGTTTGCTGACCGCTACCATTTTCATTCCTCCCAACGCTGGCCAGGCCCTCTCTATGCTCGTTGACGCCTTGCAGTACGGCAAGATTCTTCCGGAGCGCGCAGTCACGTCCGCTTCTTCGGTGCCACCCATCGATGCTTTGCGGGCGTTGAAATGAATCGGCTTTTTTCGTCTTAACGCAGCTGCGCTGACTCGCGGGTCTTCTTGGGTGATGTTCAGGTCAGGGGCCGATTGGTAGTTCACAAGACTTTTGCGGTTTCTCAATATACGCTTTTACATTTTTGCTGAGAGCAAGATCTTGGGGTAGTCTTATGCCAAAAATGAAAATTCTGGTTTCTCTCATCACCAACAATAACGACTATCAACTCGAGCAGGCTCAGGATGCCGAGCGCGCCGCCCGCCAGTTCGACCTCGATGCGCAAGTCATCTTTGCCGATAACGACGCGGTCAACCAAAGCACCCAGATCCTGAAGGCCGTTCAGGTTCCTGCTGAAGATCGCCCTGCCGCCATCGTCATGGAGCCCGCCGGCGGCACTGGGCTCCCGCAGGTGGCACGCGCCGCTCTCAACGCAGGCATCGCTTGGGTGGTTCTCAATCGCGATGCCAACTACATTGCTGAACTCCGCCAGACTAGCAAGGTCCCCATTTTCGGGGTCAGCTGCGATCAGTTTGAAGTTGGTCGCATTCAGGGGCGCCAGTGCCTTGCGCTCATGCCTCGCGGCGGTTCTGTACTGTACATTCAGGGACCTTCCGAGGCCTCTGCGGCCAAAGAACGCTTTCTTGGTTTTCACGAAATTAAACCCTCCAATATCCACGTGACGGTTCTGAAAGGCCAGTGGACCGAGGAAAGTGCTCAAAAGGCTGTTCGCTCCTGGCTCAAACTCAGCACTTCGCAAAAGGCCACCGTTGATGTCGTCGTTTCTCAGAACGATTCCATGGCCATGGGGGCGCGCAAGGCTTTCCAGGAATTATCTACCGAGTACGAACGCGACCGCTGGCTTAGCCTTCCTTACCTGGGCATCGACGGTGTGCCCAAAACTGGGCAGTCCTGGGTTCGCAGTGGTCTTTTGAAAGCCACCATCTGCTGTCCTCCCAGCACCGGGCTAGCCATCCAAATGCTCGTCGATGCGATCCAGAGTAAGAAAATCCTTCCGGAGCGCGCCTTCACCGTTGCTACCTCTATTCCTCCGCTGGAGACATTGCCTTAGCGGAGTCGAGATTTCCCAGCACTTTTGCCTCTCTTCCGCCTTTTCCGGCGTTATAATTGCCGCCGGACTATCGTTCCTTCACTTTTTCCACTAATCTTGGAGGCCTTTTTAATGCGTAATCGCAAGCCGGATTCTCCTTCAGCAGACTCACGCCTCGACCGCAGGCAGTTTCTTGCCACGGGCAGCGCCGGGCTCCTCGCCGCCGCGGTTCCGGACGCTCCTCGCCTCGAGGGCATTTTTCCGGAAGTTTCCTCAAAGCCTTCTTCTGCGCCGGCTCCGCAAGCTTCTTCTTCCTCAAAACGGAAACTTCCCATCGGCGTTTTCGACCCCGTCTATGCCGATCTTTCCATCGATGAAATGCTCGACAAGGTCAGCGCGCTGGGCCTCGAAGCCATGGAAATTGGTACCGGCGGCTATCCCGGTGCGACTCACTGCCCCGTCGATGAACTTCTGAATGATCCCGCCAAGCTCAAGGCCTGGCAGAAGAAATTTTCCGACAAGAACATCCGCGTCGCCACGCTCAGTTGCCACGGCAATCCTGTCCATCCGGACGCAGCGCACGCCGCCAAAGACGCTGAGACCTTCAAAAAGACCGTACTGCTTGCGGAAAAACTCGACGTCAAAGTCATTGTTGGTTTCTCCGGCTGCCCTGGCGGTTCGCCAACCGATACGCAACCAAACTGGATCACTTATCGCTGGCCCCCGGAATACAACGAAATGCTCCAGTGGCAATGGAAGGAAAAGGTCATCCCCTACTGGAAGGTTGCGGCGAAATACGCTCGTGAACATGGCATCCATCGCTTGGCCTTCGAAATGCATCCTAATTTCGTGGTCTATAATCCCCGTACTCTGCTCAAACTTCGCGAGGCTGTTGGCGAAGAAATTGGAGCAAACTGCGATCTCAGCCACCTTTTCTGGCAAGGTTGCGATCCCGTCGAGGTGATTCACTTCCTCGGCAAGCAGGGCATCATTTATCACGCGCACATGAAGGACACCGTGCTTTACCCCGAAAACCTCGCCAAATACGGCATCCTTAACTTTGCCTTCGAGAAGGACGACCTCGTCAATGCCTCCGATACGTTCCGCGCCGTCGGCTACGGACACGGCGCCTCAACTTGGAAATCCGTCCTTCAGGCCTACATAGACGTCGGATACGAGGGCATCCTCAGTATCGAAAATGAGGATCCTATTCTACCCGGACCCGTCGGCGTCGAGCGCGCTGCCTATGTCCTGAAAAATATTCGTAATGAAATTCTCGGAACCTGAAATGCATCGTCGCCAGTTTGTGGGAACCTGCGCCGCGGTCGCTCCTGGAACTGCCGTGGCGTGCCTTCCTGCGATTCTTTCCGCTGCGGAGTGCTCCCATGCAACGGCGTGAACTCCTCCGCATTTTCGCTGCAGCTGCCGCGGCGCCTGTGTTGTCCCCGGATCTCGTTGCCCTTCTTCGCCAGGCTCATCCCACCGTTAGCTATTCCTTGCGCACTTTTACGCCTCACCAGAACGACACCGTCATCGCCATGGCAGAGATCATCGTGCCTGCTACAGACACGCCTGGTGCCACCGCCGCGCGCGTCAACGAATTCATAGACTTCATCCTTGCGGATTGGGCCACCGAACAAGAGCGCACCCGCTTCCTCACGGGTCTCGACAACGTCGACTCGCAAAGCGCCGCCTTGTTCGGCAAAACCTTTCTCCAGTCCTCCCTCTTACAGCAGACCACTCTCCTCCGTTCTCTCGATGATGCGGTCGACTGGGTCCACGAATCCGACCGCATTCGCGATGGCGCGTTCTCCAGCTCCCGGGACAGCCAGCTTCACGGCGATTTTTTCCGGGTCTTCAAATACATGACCCTCTACGGTTATTACACCTCCGAACTAGGCTTCACTCAGGAACTCAAACTCGAAATCATGCCCGGTGCGTTCCGTGGCTGCGATCATATTCCGGAAGGGAAGAAGGGGTAGACTCAGTCTACATGGCAACAAACACCTACGACGCGCTCATCGTTGGTTCCGGTATCACTGGTGGCTGGGCCGCCAAAGAACTCACTGAAAAGGGACTCAACGTCCTTGTTCTGGAAGCCGGCCGCACCATCATTCCTGAACAGGATTACGTCGAGCACGTCCCCCTTTGGGAACTGAAGTATCGTCGCTGGGACGATCGCGCCGAACGACAGCGCACGCAGTTCGTCCAGCGCGAGTGCGACTACGACTGCGACGAGTTTTCTCACAAATTCTTCGTTAACGACCTCGAGAATCCCTACACCGTCGCTCCCGGCAAGCCCTTCACGTGGATTCGCGGCCGCCAGGTCGGCGGCCGATCCATCACCTGGGGCCGCCAGACCTACCGTTGGAGCGACCTCGACTTCGAAGCCAATCTTCGCGAAAACATTGCTGTCGATTGGCCCATTCGTTACGCCGATCTCGCGCCTTGGTACGATTACGTCGAAGAATTCGCCGGCGTCAGCGGCCAGCCCGAGGGCCTTCCCCAACTTCCCGACAGCAAATTTCTGCCGCCCATGGAAATGACCTGCGTCGAACTGGATTTCCGCGCGGCTCTCGCGAAATATTACGGCGATCGCATCTGCACCATCGGGCGCTGCGCCATCCTCACGCAAACGCACAAAGGACGCGCCGCTTGCCATTACTGCGGCGAATGCCAGCGCGGTTGCATCACGCAATCCTATTTCAGCAGCCTCAACTCCACCCTCCCTGCAGCGAAAAAGACCGGGCACCTCACAATTCGTCCCTACAGCGTCGTCCACAGCCTCGCCTTCGACTCGCAATCCCGCCGCATCTCCAGTGTCCGAGTCATCGACGCCCAAACCAAGACCATCATGGAGTTCAAAGGCCGTCTCGTTTTTCTTTGCGCTTCCACGCTGGAGTCCACCCGGATCTTGCTCAACTCCTCCACCCTAGAATTTCCCAACGGCCTCGCCAACAGCAGCGGCGAACTCGGCCACAATCTTATGGACCACCACATGGGCGCCGGCGCTTCAGGCATCATGCCCGGCCACGAAAACAAAGTTCCCTTCGGCAACCGTCCCAATGGCATTTACATTCCGCGATTCCGCAACGTCTACACGAAAGAAAAAGAATTTCTGCGCGGCTACGGTTATCAAGGCGGTGCCGATCGCGAAGATTGGACTCGTGGCCTCGCTTCTGCCGGTTTCGGCCCCGACTTCAAGCATTCTCTGCGCAAGCCCGGTCCGTGGCGCATGGGCATGGGTGGCTTCGGTGAATGCCTTCCCGCTCACAGCAATTTCGTCGAAATCGATAAAGAAAGAGTTGATGCCTTTGGCATCCCCACTCTTAAAATCAGTTGCGAGTGGGGAGAGAACGAGCGCGCCATGTCACGCGATATTGCTCTTCAGGCCGCGGAGATGCTTGCCAGCTCCGGTGCCCGCGAAATCACCGTCTATCAATCCATCACTCCTCCCGGCCGGGGCATCCACGAAATGGGCACCGCGCGCATGGGCCGTGATCCCAAAACTTCTGTGCTCAACGCCAACAATCAAACTCACGACGTCCGCAATCTCTTCGTCTCCGACGGTGCTTGCATGACTTCTTCCGCTTGTGTGAATCCTTCGCTCACCTACATGGCGCTCACCGCTCGCGCCTGTGACTACGCCGTTTCCAAAATGAAGAAAGGTGAATTGTAGCGAACGCTCTCCATGGCTCAGGTTCAACGCACTCCGAAATCCTACGACGTCTGCGTGATCGGCTCTGGTGCCGGTGGTGGCATAGCTGCGAAGGTACTTACCGAAGGCGGCCTCAGCGTCGTGATGCTCGAAGCCGGTCCACAGGTCTATCCGGATAAGGATTTCAAGATGTTCATGTGGCCCTACGACCTTCCGCATCGCGGCGTAGGCGTTGGCGGAAGTGCCGTGGCCGATTTCAGCGAATTCCTTGCACCCAACGGCTCGTGGGAAATTTCCGGTGAACCTTACACCTCCGCTCCCGGCTCCAAGTTTCAATGGTTTCGCTCCCGCATCGTGGGTGGACGCACCAATCACTGGGGTCGCATCGCCCTACGTTTCGCTCCCGTCGATTTCAAGTCCAAAACACGCGACGGTCTTGGCGAGGACTGGCCCATCACCTACGAAGATATTTCACCTTATTACGACAAAGTTGAAAGCTATATCGGCGTCTTCGGCACCCGGGAAAATGTGCCCAGTGCGCCCGACGGCGTCTTCCTTCCTCCTCCCAAACCGCGCTGCCACGAAGTCCTCATCAAGAAGGCTTGCGACAAACTCAATATCACCTGCATTCCCTCGCGCCTCGCCGTTCTCACCAAGCCGCTCAACGGCCGTCCCTCCTGCCACTACTGCGGCCAATGCGGGCGAGGTTGCGTCACCGCCTCTAATTTCAGCTCCAGCCAGGTGCTCATTCCTCCCGCGCTGCAGACCGGCAAGCTCACTCTGATTACCGGCGCGATGGCGCGTGAAATCCTTGTCGGCCCCGAGGGAGAAGCCACGGGAGTTTCTTACATCGATAAGGCTACGCGCACCGAAAAACGTGTTCACGCCCGCGCCGTCGTTGTTGCGGCAAGCTCTTGTGAATCCGCTCGCCTTCTTCTCAATTCCAAATCCAAATTGTTCCCTGATGGTCTCGCCAATTCTTCCGGGTGGGTCGGCCGCAACCTCACGGACTCCGTCGGAAGTAACGGCGGCGGCTACGTTCCTGAAATGGCCAAAATCCCGCCTCACAATCATGATGGAGTCGGAGGGATGCACATGTACATTCCCTGGTGGAAATACGATCGCAAGAATGATTTCCCGCGCGGCTACCACATTGAGATTAGTGGCGGTCGCGAGATGCCTAGCGCCGGTATGTTTGCCCATGCGTGTGACGATGTTGAGGGCTACGGTCTCAATCTGAAGCGCACCTGCCGCCGGCGCTACGGAACTACCATTGGCTTTGCAGGACGCGGCGAAATGATCGCGAATCCCGATACCTTCTGCGAAATCGATCCCGATCTCGTGGATGAATGGGGCATTCCCGTGCTGCGCTTCCACTTTAAATGGAGCGAGTACGAAATCCGCCAGGCCAAGGACATGCAGGAAACCTTCAAGTCCATCATCGAAACTATGGGCGGTGAATATCAGACCAAGACCGACATCGATGGCCCTCACCCTTTTGGCATCGAAGCCGGCGGCAAGGTCATCCATGAAGTCGGCACCGCGCGCATGGGCGCCGACCCAAAAACCTCCGTATTGAACGCTTATTGCCAGGCTCACGATGTGAAAAATCTTTTCGTTACCGATGGCGCCCCACTCGTTACCAATCCCGACAAAAATCCCACCCTCACCATCATGGCCCTTTCCTGGCGCGCTTCCGACTATCTGCTAGCCCAAGCCCGCAGCGGGAGCCTTTGAATATGAATACGCTACTTCATCACGCCGCGCGTCAAGTTCTTAACAGAAGTTCTTTCGTGGTTTGCTTTCGTATGGCCGCGCAGGTGGCGCAAGAGTCCGATTCTGTCATTCCGAACGGAATCCGCGGAGTGAGGAATCTCTCCCCCATCGCTCGGAGTGACGATTGAACCACGTTTTTCGCTGGTGCGTAAACAAGGAGTAACACTCCCATGCCGGGAATCTCCAGACGCGATGTGATTAGAAATCTTAGCGTTGGCGCGGCCGCTGGCTCCGTCCTCCAGGTCATCCCCGCGGAAGCCGCGGCGCTCGTCCATCAAATGGTTCACGAAACGAAGGCGGCGTCTCCGGCAGGGAAGTACACTCCCAAATTTTTCCCGCCTCACCAATACGCCACACTCGTCTTCCTCTGCGACACCATTATTCCCAAGGACGAAAAATCCGGCGGAGCCGTTGAAGGCGGCGCGCCTGAATTCATCGATCTCCTCACCAGCGAGAACGAAGACTACCAACTTGCGTTTGGCGGCGGCCTCATGTGGCTCGACAATTTCTGCGCCGACCGATTCGGCAGCACCTTTCTCGATTCCACTCCTTCGCAGCAAAAACAAGCTCTCGATCTCATCGCCTATCGCAGAAACTCCATAGCCGATCCCTCGCTCACCCAGGGCGTCGCTTTCTTTGCCCGCCTGCGCCAGATAACCTGCGACGGCTTTTACACCAGCAAAATCGGCATCGAAGATCTCCAGTACATCGGCAACACCGCTCTCGCCTCATTCCCGGGCTGCCCCCCATTTCCTGAATCCTGAGCGTCTCATCGGTGCGCGAATTTCGACAGAAACTCACATACAACATCGCCACCTGGCAGTCTGCGTCCCGAAGAATCTTAACCAGTACATCGCAAGGAAATCCCACACGTACCGCCTCACAAAGACTCGAACGACGCAGACGCCTTTTGTTCGAGCAGCTCTCCTTCCCATCGTGCGATCACCGCGCTGGCCAGACAGTTGCCCGTTACATTCAGCGACGTGCGCGCCATGTCGATTAGCGTGTCCACACCGAGAATCATGAAGATGGGTTCATACGGAAGATGGAATGTAGAAGCCGTGGCCAACAACACCACCAGCGTCGCGCGCGGCACACCGGCGATTCCTTTGCTCGTCAACATCAGCGCGAATACCATAAACAGCTGCTCCGTCCAGCCCATGTGAATCCCCGCAGCCTGCGCCACGAAGATGGACGCCATCGCCAGGTACAGCGTCGAGCCATCCAGATTGAAGCTGTATCCCGCCGGAATTACAAATGCCACAATCTCCCGCGGAACTCCGAATTCCTCCATGCACTCCATCGCGCGCGGCAGCGCTGCCTCTGAGGTGCTGGTGGCAAATGCAATCGTGGCCGGTTCGGCTACATACTTCAGGAACCGCACCAGCGGCAGCCGCGCCAGCAGCACGATAGGAAGCAACACAAAAATTAGAAACACCAGCAAAGCGCCATACGCTGTCAACAACAATTTTCCCAGCGGCAGCAGCACGCTGATTCCCATGTGCCCCACCGTGTACGCCATTGCCGCTCCCACTCCAATCGGCGCGTAATACATCACAATGTTCGTGAATTTGAACATGGCCTGCGTCAACGACTCCGCCACGCTCAGCATCGGTTGCCGCAATTTCTCCGGAACGCGCGTCAGCGCAATGCCAAACAACACTGCGAACACCGCCACCTGCAAAATCTGGTTCTCCCCCACCGCCTTCACAATGTTTTCGGGAAACACGTGCAATAGAAAATCGTCCCACTTCAGCGGTGCTACGTTCTGCGGCCGCTGCTCCGGCGAAGCCGCCGGCAGCGCCAGCCCTTCACCTGCGCGCGTCAGGTTGATCGCGCCCACGCCAATGAACAACGCAATGGTTGTCACTACTTCAAAATAAATCAGGCTTTTCAGCCCGATGCGCCCCACTTTCTTCAGGTCGCCGTGTCCCGCAATGCCCGTCACTAGCGTGCCCAGTATCAACGGGGCCACAATCACTTTGATGAGCCGCAGAAAAATGTCGCTCAACACTCGCAAAGGCGCGGCAAACCCCGGCCAATCCAGCCCGATTTCCAGTCCCACCAACATCGCGAAGAAAATCCAGGAGGTCAGCGAACGCCGCTGAATTCCCGCATAGGCAAGCGCTGCCAATCCCACCCAGCGCAGCGCCGCAAACGCAGCTTGCCCGTGGTCCGCTGCGAGCAGCGTGCACCCGGCTCCGAAGAGCAACAATCCACCAGTAAGTGCTACGGGGAAAACCTTCGAAGATTCCTTCGCCAATGTGCTGACCTCAGGCTCCTCTTTCTTGGAGCGAGTGCCGACATCATAGCCTGCCCCAGATCGCCGCGCACAACTGTTCTCCTATCGCCCCGCTACAAACCCGTAGCGCATCCCTTGAGGGGTGAGGGTGTCCCGTCCGCGGGCAATCATGTTGAAATTCGTTGGAATCCGACGAGCCTCTAGATCAGCGCGTACAATGCGCCATCCGTACTTCCCACATAGAGCACTCCATTGGCCAGCACAGGTGAGGCGTAGATTGATCCTACGGTCATGATCTTGCGCATTCCCGCGACCATGTCATCGTAAAAATCGCTCGCATACGCTGCCGCATAATTGGGAGTTCCATCTGCGTTCGTGTATGTCGCTGCATTCTGCTTCGCTCCGTCGGTCTGAAATTCCCACGCGGTCTTCTGCTCCTTCAGATCTATCGCGAACAGTCTGCCGGAATGCGAGCCCGAGTACAGCATCTCTCCCGCGATGATTGGTGAGGCAAACGTCGGCCATCCGGAAAATTTCAGTGAAAATAGCTCTGCGCCGGTTTTCGCATCTAAAGCGCGGAACATCCCCGAATCGGAAGTTGCGAAGTAAATCTTACCCTTCTGCGCCAGCGGTGACGCTATCACCCAGGATCCCTTATTGTTATATGCCCACCTTTTTTGCCCCGTGAGCGCATCCAGGGCATACAAATTCGAATCCCGGCATCCGAAATACACCAGGCCGTCTGCTACCACCGCCGAAGACTGAATTCCCACCTGGTTGTGAACATCGGGATCCTCTCCCGTTTTGAAGCGCCACTTTTCTTTGCCGGTCGCAGCGTTTATCGCGTAGAAGTACGAATCCCAACTTCCGATGTACAACACCCCCGCGGAAATCACCGGCGAAGCATGCACCACGTCCCCGGTCTTGAATTTCCAGGTTAGGGTTCCCTTCGTTGTATCCAGTGAATACACGTTGCCGTCGCCGCATCCAAAGTACACCGCGCCCTGCCACACCACCGGCGAGGACAGATACACGTCGAAGGGATCCGGCATGGTCTCCGCAGCAGGTTGTGAACCGTGCAGGTGCTTGGCCGCGAATCGCCGCTCGCCTTCCGTTTGAAACTTCCAGCGTAACTTGCCATCCGCAGCATCCACCGCATAGAGATTGCCGTCGTAACTCAAAAAATAGACGGTGCCATTCGCCACCGCCGGCGAGGAAGCCACGCTGCTCGCGGTCTTAAATGCCCACCTCTGTCTCCCGGTTGCAACATCAAGCGCGTAAAGATTGTGGTCTGCGCTGCCCACGTAGAGTGTGTCTCCCACCACGGCTGGCGACGACACTACGATGCCCTTTGTCTGAAACTTCCATCTGACTCGCATGAATCTCGCGACCGAAGCAGTATCATAGATGCCCGGGTGTTCCGGATCCCCTCGGAAACTCGGTGAATCATTTGCGAGAAGAGTCGCGGGTATTAGAAATAGGGCGGCAACCAGCAGATTTCGGCTCATACACACTCCCTTGAGCACTTAGACGAGGAGACTGCAAGAACGATTCATCATCTGGACGGCGCAGTACCTTTGACCTGGCCGGGTTTTGCTTATGGGGAACCAAGACGGCCGCCCACACACCATCTCGGCGGATGGGCTTTCTATTTAGGCGGTCGGCGCAGCAGTTCCGACTACGGCATGCAGCGCGATCCGTTAGAACGTCAGTTGTGACAAATATTTATAGCTCGCCGCAATGTCGGAGAACGCTTCCTTCGGCGCATCATTCTCTACGAAGTAATGCTGGATCCCGCCGATGCTGCCCGCCGCAAAAATGCGCTTCCAGTCGATGATCCCGTCGCCCACTGAGGTCATTCCCTTCTCCACTTCTTTCATATTCACCGAGGCCAGCTGCTCGGGCTTCACGTTCGGCAATTTTTTCATGTCTTTCACGTGCACTAGTGGGAAGCGCTCCGGATATTTTTTGAAATATGCCACCGGATCCTGCCCCGCGACGCTGATCCAGCACAGATCCATCTCCATCTTTACGTTGTTCGCGTCCGTCGATTCCAGCAGGAAGTCATACGGAAATTTCCCGCCCAGTTGCGCATCGGGAATGAACTCCCAGTAGTGATTGTGGTACGCGAACTGGATTCCCGCTTTCTTGCTGGCCTCTCCCACCTTGTTAAACATTTCCGCCACGCGCTTGTAGCCGTCCGCTGTCCGCATCTTTTCGTCGATGTACGGGCACACCAGAAATGTTTGGCCGATTACCTGAGCGCCTTCCAGCGTTTCGGGCAACTTCTTCTCCACAATGTCGTAACTTTCGTGACTTGATGGCGAAGTGAGACCGTTTTTGTCCAGGATCGCACGGACATCTTTCGGCGAATGGCCAAAGTAGCCCGCGAATTCCATTTCCTTGTAGCCAATCGCGGCTACCTTGCCGATCGTCCCTTCGAAGTCCGTCTTCATGGCGTCGCGGACGGAATACAACTGCAGGCCGACCTTGGAAATCTTGTGTTCATCGGCGAAAGTTTTTGTGGAGAGCGTGCTGAGAACTGCGGTGGCAACGGATGTTTCAATAAATGTTCGTCGGTTCATGCGGCGATTGTACACCAAACACTCTTGCAGGAACGCAACAAACAACTGTTGCCTCAAGACAAAAAGGAAAAAGCCCCCCGAGAACATTGAGAGGCTCTTTCCTTCGGTGCGGCTGGACTCGAGGAAGCACCAAGCTGCCTTCTGCCTCCTCACTCCTGGGCGGAAAACTAGAATTGAAACCGCAAGCCAAACTGCATGATTCGCGGCAAGTGTGAGCCGTTCAGCACCAGGAAGCCGCCGCAGGTCGGGTCGCTACCCGAAGACAGGGCCGCGCCTGGATTGCACCCCATAGAGACGGAACCACCTGCACCGCCAGATCCTCCAGGATTTGTGCCGCTGAAGGAATCCAGTTGCGTGTGGTTGAACGTGTTGAAGGTTTCCCAACGGAACTCGAATGCATAGCGCTCCTTGAACTCGAAGCGTTTGAAGAGGCCCATGTCAAAATTTAACCGCCCGGGCTGTCTTAGCATGTTGCGGGCCGCATCGCCAAAGGTCAGGCCCACGGGTTCGGCAAACGCTGTCGGGTTGTAATTAAGCTTTCCAAACAATTCCGCTGCTCCGAACGCCTGCTTTACGTCCGCGGGGACCACATTGGGATTTCCGACGACATCAGGATAGGATGGAATGCCCACGCCGTTCGCCACGCCCGCGCTGTCTGAATACTGCGTTCCATTCGCGACGCTGAACGGTGCACCAGTCAATGCCACGGTTATGCCGGACCACTGCCAGCCGCCCATCAGCGTATGTTTCCACCCGGTATCATGTTTGTAGAAGGGAAATGCGTAGACGTAGCTCAGCGAAAAGGCCTGGCGGATGTCGAAATTCGAGCTCGCCCGGTTCATTGCCGAGTTGTACGAATTCACGAACCCTCCGTCGTAGCGATCGGACGAATCGTCGATCGAGTGGCTCCACGTATAGCTGGCGCTAAATGTCAAATCTCCCATCGTACGGCGCGCCGTAGCTTGCAGCGCGTTGTAGTTGGAATTCGCCGTGTTCTCTAGACGGGTGATGCTGCCGAACCCGGCATACGGGCGGTAGTAACCCGCCGCAGGATTCCCGCACGCAACAAAGAGATTCACCGCTGGTTGCCCGGTTACAAATGCGCCGCTCGCAGTGGTAGCTCCTGTGGGAAGACCGGTCGTCGGATCCAGAACGAAATTTGCGTTGTTCGGTTGGCAGTCGTTGCCCGTAATGGGAGCGCCCGACGCCACATACGGATTTTGGCTTGCCGCTACGGGCTGCAACTGGTTCAAATCATATTGTCGTGTCAGATGTGTGCCCTTGCTGCCGACGTACGCGAGAGTCGCCACGATGTGTGACGGCAACTCATGCTGCACGCTGAGGTTCCACTGCTGCATATACGGCCATTGCACCTGGCCAGGAATGGAGGTGGCGCTGAATGGGCTCGG
>Ga0126369_10001399_pt1 | contig 16582 bp, 13 predicted proteins | sample PanSoiMetaPlot_1_FD_109646 | JGI IMG/M metagenome (GOLD analysis project Ga0126369, IMG submission 109646) | Tropical forest soil microbial communities from Panama - MetaG Plot_1 | ecosystem: Environmental > Terrestrial > Soil > Tropical forest > Bulk soil | place: Panama | collected 2016-02-17 | reverse complement strand
GGCGAACGGGCCCGGACGACGTGCACCACGCAGTCGGCCACCCGAGCAGGATCGATCCCGGCTTGGTCTCCTCCGACGATTACGTCGAGCGCACGCTGCCGCGCGCCTTCGTATGCGTGGAGGTTGTCCTTCGGGCGGCGCGGTGCCTCGCGCGTCTCGGAATGGATCGCGCCGGGCTCCACGATCGAGACGTAGATCCCGAGCTGCTTCACCTCGTGCCGCACCGACTCGGAGTACGCCTCGAGCGCCCACTTCGACGCGCTGTACATGGATCCGAACGGAAGGGCGTTGAGTCCCGAGAGGGAGGTGATGTTTATGATCCTTCCACCGCCCGACTCACGCAGCTGGGGCAGCGCCGCCGCCGTCACGCGGTGCGCGCCGAAGAAGTTCGTCTCAAAGACCGCCTTCGCCTCGTCAACGCTGGTCTCTTCCGCGGCACCAAGGAAGCGAACCCCGGCGTTGTTCACCAGCACATCGAGGCGGCCGACTCTCGACCGGATCTCCTCCAGTGCGACGCGCACCGAATCGTCTGAGCGCACATCGAGGGCGAGCATCGGGAACTCGGTCAGAGCCGCTCGGTCTTCAGGCCGGCGACTCGTTCCGAACACCGTGAAGCCGTTCTTCATCAGCGCGAGAGCGATTGCTTTGCCGAGCCCCGAGGCTGCACCGGTAACGAGCGCGACCCTCGCGCTGGCGGCTGGTTTCATGCTCGCTGCCATAGACGAGTGGATTGCCATGATGCTCTCCTATCGTCCGTCTTGGCGGGGACTTTCTCCTTCTGCGGGCGACCCTTTCCCTGAGGACTAACGAACCACGGCCGTTGCTACATGTCTGAAGAGAATGACAAACACGATGTAGTGAGTCACCAGCAACGCTGGCACCCAAAGCGCCGGTATCCAGTACGCCGCGCCCATATAGGGCGACGCTACCCAGACCGTCGCCAGCACGATGGCGACAAGGAGGTCGACCGATCCCTCGACGTTGAAAACCCACAGCAGGGGGCGAGTCAGGCGGGCATTGCTCGTCAAGGCGGCGATCGTGGCTAGCGCCAACAGCGCGGCAAGCAGGTCACCGAACGCTGCAGGATAGGCGAATTGCGCCGGGATTCCCGCGTAGGTAGCCCCCGGAGCGAGGAACATCAGTCCAAGATGTCGCGTCGAGTGCAGCAGGAGAATCGGCAGCAGCACTGCCTTGGGCTCAAGCGCGGCGAGCCTTGGAAACACGTAGATCCTCGCTGCGACCCAGAAGACCAGTGTGCTGAAGAGCAGGTTTACCGTGAGGATGTTCAATTTTTAGCCAAGTCGGCCGAATCCCAGCATCAACGCCTTCCAGCCTTAACTGCCTGCGAAGGCCCTTGCTCTAAGAAATCAGCTTGATTTCGATGGTTTGCTCCAGTGCGCTCAACGAAAAACCTCGCTTCGTCAAAGCGAGGGGGGCGCGTCTTTTTTGTTCATTTTCGCCCAGCCGGAGATTCGCAAGAGCGGCCTACTTGCGTGGGCAACGCCGCTCGCAAGCGGAGGTCGCGGGCACCCGCTACGCAGTGATCAGCGACCGGACGAGGTCGCGCACGTTTGCGACCTTCTCCAGGTTATTCACCTGCTCGAGGGTCGCCTCCGCTTTGGCGGCGCCGAGGACCGGTGTCATCAGATCGCGCGCCTTCGCGTTCATACGATCGTTGTCGAGCGGGTTTTCCTTCGTGCCCGGCGGAAACCGGGTGAAATGCGTGACGGTCTTTCCATTCTTCAGCGTCACCTCGACCAGGCCGCTCCGTGGTGCGGCCGGGTCGTTCAGCTTGGGGTCTCCTACCACCTGCACGCGCTTCATGATGGCGCTGATCTGCGGGTCGCTCATGTGCTGGCGCGAGTGGCTCTTCTCGAATGAGACTCCGCCGTCCACCAGCGCCGTGGCGATGAGGTGCTGGCAGTTCACGTCGGGCATGGGGCTGTTGCCAACGATGCCCGGCGCGTCCTCCGGCAAATGGACGACGATGCGCTCTACGTTGTCAGGACGAAGCCCGTGCTGGCGCCGCAGCGTCAGGAGCGCGTCGAGCGGAGCCTGGTTGGGGTAGCCCACCGAGAACGTCTTGATGCCGGTCTCCGAGACAAAGAACCGAGTTCCCATCCCCGCCATGATCTCCTCGGGATGCGGGTTGGCGGAGAGCGCCTGCAGCGCGTTGTGCCGGCACGTGAGCACGTCGCGTACGGCCGTGCATCCGTTCTGCACCATCACCACGGCGGTGACGCCGTTGCGCGCCCCCATGCCTCCGATGTCAAACGCCTTCTCGATATGGTCGCGATCCTCCACCCAGCTCCAGATCCCGGAGACCTGTTGAGCAGCATAGGAGATCGCATAACGCGTCCTCTCCTCGTCGAACCGGGCAAGGGACGCTGCCGCGGCCATGGCACCCATCGTCGAGACAGGCGCCTCGACCCCGCGGTGCGCCTTCCGGATTGCCTCGTTCCCGAGGGCCAGGATGAAGCGGCAGCCAACGTCGTACCCGAGCACCACGGCCCTAAGCAGCTCGAGCCCGGACCTTTGCTCCCTCTCCGCCATTGCCATGGCGGCGGGAATAACGCCGGCGCCGGGGTGCGCCTTGGTCAACGGGTCGACGTCGTCCGTCTCGTTGGAATGCGCGAGCATTCCGTTGGCAAGCGCAGCATTGATGACGGTCGTCTTGATGTCGGTGGCCAGTACCGACGACTCAGGGACGCCGCCCTGCGTGCGGATGAACCGGATGGCCGCCTCACCGGGCGGCAGGCGCGACCCGGAGACGATCGCTCCCAGCGCATCGAGGACCCGGTACTTGCCGTCCTGCATCACCTTCGGCGGAAGGTTCTGCTCGCGGGCAGCGACCACATAGCGGGCCAATTCGCCGGTGAGATCTGCCGATGCACCGGACGCTTTTGCGGGTGCCGGAGCCATGGTTTGCGTTTGGGCCACCGACGAGCTCGTTGGCAGCGTAGTGGCCGCAAGTACCGCACCGGCGCTCTGGATCAGATAGCGTCGCGTCAGCGTCGGACCTTCATTCTTTACAGACGTGGCCTCGTGCTCGCTGTCCATGCTTTCTCCGATCGTTGCTACTGCATCTACCCCGAGGAAGTTCCTAGATAACCGAAGCACTTCCCTCCGAGGTAATTGAAACGCCAAGCCTCGGAAGTATGGTTTCTGCCATAGGAGCAAGCCGCCCGGGGGTCTGCCTCTGGACTAGTGAAAATCTGAAAACTGGCTCTTTCGAACATGCCATGTGAACGACATTCTCCAGGCTCCGGAGGAGCCGCCTTGTACGAAACCAATTCCGAGGATTGCTCCGGTGCTCGTGACCATCAATCCGTGGTTGGCGATCCGTTCTCGTCGTTCTCGCGAGCGCAGGGCGGCGACGCGTCCGCCATCGAGGAGTTGGTGGAGCGTCATCGGGACGACGTGTATGGCTTCTTGCTGCAAATGACTCGGTCTGAGGTTGCTGCATCAGAGCTGACTGGCCAGAGCTTTCTCTCCACCCACCGGCGGCTGAAAGATTTCAGGAGCGAGGCCGAATACGCTGCCTGGCTTCACCGGGCCGCAGCAGAGTGGGCGCTGAGGACATGTCCAGGTGGCAATTTCGAATTGCCGGACCACACCAATCCGGCTGAGTACTCACGAAGCGATTGGAGCCAAAGTGCGCCCGAAACTGCTTTGAGCGACGAGCTTCGCCAGGCGATTGAGGAAGCCACAAACCGACTTCCGCCTGCTCAGCGCGAGACTTTCTTACTCAAGGACGTGGCCGACCTCAGCTACGAAGAAATCGCTGAAATCACCCACCGTCCACTCCGGGTGATCAAAAGTTGCCTTCACCAGGCACGGCTGCGCTTGCACCAGGCAATCGACCGCTTCTATTCCGCCAATGACCGATAACGAGTCGGACTCGACGGCATCGAGGTAGATGAGCGCCTCGCCGCGCAATAACAGCTCTGGCGAAAGCTCATTTGCGAAGACGAGCGTTACAACACGAGCGAAAGTACGAAAGGGCCCGCGAGCGAGGTGAGCACGGCCGCCAGGCACATCGCCCGTGCCGCGAGGGTCGAAGGTTCCTGGCGTGTCGATCCCGCCTGCGCTTGTTCGTCGCGTAGAAAGTAAGGAGAGTGGCTGCGAATCGAAAGGAGCAGAGCAATGCGAGTCATGGTCATAGTCAAGGCAACTAAGAAGTCCGAGGCGGGCGTGATGCCGAGCGAGAAGCTCCTCGCCGAAATGGGCAAGTTCAACGAGGCGCTGGTGAAGGCAGGCATCATGCTGGCGGCGGACGGCCTCCACCCGAGCAGCAAGGGCAAGCGAGTGCGTTTCTCGGGCGAGAAGAGGACGGTCCTCGACGGCCCCTTCGCCGAGACCAAGGAGCTCATCGCCGGCTACTGGATCTGGCAGGTGAAGTCGGTGGAGGAGGCGGTCGAGTGGGTCAGGCGATGTCCAAATCCCATGCCCGACGAAGAGTCGGAGATTGAAATCCGTCCCGTTTTCGAGGCCGAAGACTTCGGGAAGGAGTTCACGCCCGAGCTACGCGCGCAGGAAGAGCGTTTGCGCGCCGAGGTCGAGCGGCAGCGGAAGCCGTAATTACGAGAGGAGGCCGCCATGGCGTCGAAAGCTAGCATCAAAATCTTTCCGTTCCTTTGGTATGCGAAGGAGGCCGAGGAGGCGGCTAGGTTCTACGCCTCGATCTTCCCGGACTCTCGCGTCGATCGGGTCACCGCTATGATGAGCGAGTCGCCCAGCGGGCCGCCCGGCTCCGTGAAGGTCGTCGACTTCACGCTCTTCGGTCAACGCTTCCAGGCGATGACCGCGGGGCCTCATCATGATTTCAATGACGCGATCTCGATGGTCGTGCTGTGCGACAGTCAGGCTGAGCTGGACCGCTACTGGAATGCACTCCTCAAGGGAGGAGGCAAAGCACAAGCGTGCGGCTGGCTCATCGACCGGTTCGGCCTCAGGTGGCAAATCGTCCCTGCGATCCTCGAGGAGATGATGCGCGACAAGGACGCGGCTCGGTCGAAGCGGGCCACCGATGCGATGCTGAAGATGGTCAAGCTCGACATCGCCGCGCTCGAGAAGGCGTATCGTTCGTAGGCTCAGGTTTCGCAGACTCGCTCCTGGCCCCGACCACGTACTACTCCAGTTTCCGGGTGACCCGGGGTGCTACTTTCGCTGGTTGGTGCCGAAGGTCGCCAAAACGGAATTGTCCGGGTCGCCCACCAGGATGAAGGGAGCCCAGAAGTAGGGGTCGCTCGTTGCCCGACTCTGGCGGAGATGGGCCATGGCTTGCCGCAGGGCCTCGTCCTTCGGTCGGCCTTGGCGCAAGAAGCTGTGGAAGGCAACCATGAGTGCGGCAGTGCTTCGGTCCGCCACCTTCCATTGGCTCGCAACAATGGAGCGGGCGCCGGCATATTGAAACGCGCGAGTCAGCCCAATCAGGCCTTCTCCCTTCACCTCTTGGCCGCGGCCGGTTTCACAACCGGACAAGACCACCAATTCAGCTTTCAGCCTGAGCTGGCTGTAGATTTCCCACGCTTGCAGCGCGCCGTCGTTGTCGGTTTCTCCCGGCTCCGGCTCTTTCTCAGGCACGCTCAATAAGACGCCGGAGGACATCGCCCGGATGGGATGAAGGTAGCCATGGGTGGCGAGGTGAATGACGTCCGCCGTTTGAATCCGTTGCCGGAGCGTCGCTTCGGTGGCTTGCTCTCCAAGAAGCGGGGTACTGCCGTACAACCGGGACACGGCGATGGCTTCGTGCTCCGTCTGCGGCAGCGGCTCGGGCGGTCGGCCGTCAAGGAAGAGGTAACTTCGCTCTCCGAACCCCTGCGCGGTTTTGCTCGCCAGTAGAACCCGCCGGTTGAAAATGGGATTACCTACGACGACAGCGGATAGCTCTTGCCCTGAGGCGAGCGGGCGAGGCTCGCTGCGAGACTGCGCCAACAGCCCTAGCGAGGGCGTATACGTCATGGCCTTCGCCGCGCCCAAGTAGTGCGGTGCGCCAGAGGCATTCGACACCAGCGCGACAAAGGGTACTTCCCACAACGGCCCATCGGGTGAAATGAGCAGCCGTTCGGCGCCTGCGATTTCTTTTCGGGCCGCTTGTGGGAAGAGCTCAGCGAACAGCTTTCGACCCACGCTTGTCCCGGCTGTCCGGTGGGAGGGGCTGACTATCTGCGAGCGAAGTTGCTCCACGAGTCGCCGCAGCTTCTTGTTCGACAGGGCCACAGTGTAGGCCGAAAGCGGGAGCGACGACTCCGAGTCGAGTCCGGAGCGCAGCAGAAAGACGTCCGTTTGCTCCTCGCCCACGGAGAACGCGATGTACAGCGTGCCCGGTGGCAACGCCTGACGCGCTTGGTTCAAAGTTAACGCCGGCGAGGTTAGCGATTTGGGCAGACTCTTCTGGATGTCGGCCCACAAGGCTTCCGCCTTCACGCGAGCCTGCGTATACGCGGATAGGGCGTCCTCTGAGTTCTTTGTCGCCGCCTCGCTGGCTTGATGCGCCTTGGCCAGAAGCTCTGGGCCAGCACGTTGTTTCAGCTTGGAATCTACGTCTCGCTGAGCAAGAAGCGCGGCGACGCTCGCCTTTGAGGCAGCCTGCTCGGCCCGGTTTCGGGCGGCGACGGCCACGTGGTACTCGGACCACAGAGCGCTCCCTACGGTTCTTGCCAACCCCTGTCTTTCAAGAAGAAGTTGTCGCAATGCCTGCGCCCGGCTCTCTTCCAACGTGGAGAACGCCGCCTGAAGCTCTCCCGTCGCCAACTGGGATCGAATGAGTCTAGCTGCATAGAATTGCGTAGAGGCACCGAAGGCTTGCCTGGCCTCATCTCCACTGACACCCCCGGTCTGATTTTGTACAAGCTCCCAGGCCCTTCCAAAATGCTCTTTCGCCTCCGCCAAGTTGCCTTGTTTCTCCGCTAATTCGCCCAAGTTGTACTGACTCTCTGCCAGCTCCAGCGAGTTGGGTGCCTTTTCCTCTCGAATCGCGAGCGCTCTTCGGCAGTACTCGCCGGCGGCGGCGAGATTCCCTAACTGCGAAGTAACTTTTCCTAGATGATTGAGGCTCAGCGCCACGTCCAGCGAGTTGGGCGCTTTTTCCTCTCGAATCGCCAAGGCTTTTTGGTGGTACTCGCGAGCGGCGGCCAGGTCCCCTTGCTTCTGGGCCACAATCCCCAAGTTGCTAAGGCTCAGCGCCACGTCCAGCGAGTTGGGCGCCTTTTCCTCTCGAATCGCCAACGCCTTTTGGTGGTACTCGCGAGCGGCGGCTAGGTCCCCTTGCTTCTGGGCCACAATCCCCAAGTTGTTGAAACTCAGCGCCACGTCCAGCGAGTTGGGCGCCTTTTCCTCCTGAATCGCCAAGGCTTTTCGGTGGTACTCGCGAGCGGCGGCCAAGTCCCCCTGCTGCTCGGCTACGAGCCCCAGGTTGTTGAGACACGCTGCCACCTCTAGAGACTTGGGCATCTTTTCCTGAAGAATCGCCAAGGCTTTTCGGTAGTACTCGCGAGCGGCGACCAAGTCCCCTTGTTGCGAGGCCACAATCCCCGAGTTGTTGAAAGTCACCGCCACCTCCAGCGAGTTGGGCGCCTTTTCCTCCTGAATCGCCAAGGCTTTTCGGTAGTACTCACGAGCGGCGCCCAAGTTCCCTTGCCGCTCGGCCACGATCCCCAAGTTGTTTAGACTCGCCCCCACGTCCAGAGAGTTGGGCGCTTTTTCCTCTCGGATCGCCAAGGCCTTTAGGAAGTACTCGCGAGCGGTGGCCAAGTCCCCTTGCTTCCAGACGACAAGCCCCAAGTTGTTGAGACTCATCGCCAGGTCCAAAGAGTTAGGCGCCTTTTCCTCTCGAATCGCCAGGGCCTTTTGGTGGTACTCGCGAGCGGCGACCAAGTCCCCTTGCTTCCGGGCCACTTTCCCCAAGTTGTTGAGACTCGCCGCCACCTCCAGAGAATTCGGCGTCTTCTCTTCATAAATCGCCAAGGCTTTTCGGTAGTACTCGCGAGCGGTGGACAGGTCCCCTTGCTTCCAGGCCACTTCTCCCAAGTTGTTGAGACTCGCCGCCTCCTCGAGAAGTTTTTGCACTGCGGACGAGGCTTTCGCGTCCGACGGTTCTGCGGGTTTCTGCGGTTGAGCTGGCGAAACCGTTGCCACCCCTAGCAAGCCGATAGTGACCAGTACTTGCGCGATGTCAGTCCCTGACACGGGCCTTCCCCTCAGAGAAAGGTATCCGCTTCGAAAGATTCCACGCAAGGACGAGGGTGCAGAGCAGCAGCCCTGGGACAAAACGGTGCGAAAAACGCGCCTTTTTTGTCAAAGGCTCTTTGACATCGACGGTTTCGCAACCGACGGGTGCGACAGCTGGGCCGTTTCGATCACCACCCCGATGCACCTCTGCCGAAAGGAGCGGCCATCGTGAAACGTGATCCCCTGAGCAACTGGAAGCAAACGATCCTGTGGTTTTTCTCTTTCGCTGCCCTCTACACTTCAGGCCCAGCGGCCGCGCAGCTCACCACGCTGCACGAGTTCGTGGATCCGGAAGGGCGCGGGCCGATGGGAATCCTTTTGGCGACCGATGGCAACTTCTATGGAGCGACGGCCGACAGCCATTTGGGCAGCGGTCGGGGAACGCTGTTTTCGCTGACGCCGGACGGCGCGATCACCACGCTGCACACCTTCGCCGGCAGTGATGGGCTATCGCCGAACAACGGCCTCATCCAGGCTAGCGACGGCAACCTGTATGGGACCACCTCACGAGGAGGTGACGGCCTGGGAGTCATCTACAAGATGACAACCAACGGCGATCTGACCACCATCTACTCGTTTCCCGGCGGGGTTGGGGGAGAGACTCCGTTTTCCGGCCTAATCGAAGGGAGCGATGGCAACTTCTATGGCACCACGTTTTCCGGCGGGGTGAATAACGGTGGGATGATTTTCAATGTGACGCCGGAGGGAAGTTTCACCGCGGTTCATTTTTTCGACAGATCGGACGGCGCCAACCCAGCCGCCGCTCTGATCCAAGGCAGCGATGGCAACTTCTACGGCACGACATCGCGCGAGGGCGGCTTCCAGCAAGTAGGCGGGACGGTTTTTCAGATGACGCCGGATGGCAGTCTGACGACCTTGCACGCCTTCGACGCCAGCCAAGAGAGTCCCACGCCCATGGCCCAGCTGGTCGAAGGCAACGACGGCGTATTCTGGGGGACGACGTTCGGCCAGTTCATCCGCGGTCGCGTTTTTCGGATTACCACTGACGGAGCGCTGGAGAATATTCACACCTTCGACGTCTCGGAAGGAAACAATCCGGCCGCCAGCCTTCTGCTCGCGAGCGACGGCAACTTCTACGGCATTATGGGGCCCGGAGGATCGACGATTGCCGGAGCGGGAATCATTTTCAAAGTCACGCCGGACGGCGCTTTCCTCATCTTGCATCGTTTTGACGGCACGGACGGCGCGGGACCCTATTTCGGCGCGTTGGTCGAGGGCACCGACGGCAATCTCTACGGTGTAACCGGCGGCGGGGGCGCGTCGGGAAATGGGACGTTCTTCCGGTTTGAGCTTCCCCGGTGAGCACCTCCCGTCATGAAAGCAAAGAAGCCTCCATCGCATCCAGTCACTGAGACAGCCGGGACTCAGATCGCAAAGGTCCTTGCGGGTTTCGCTCAGATGCGCGAGCATGCCAGCATTCCGAATGGTCCTTAGGCTGCTCTCCGACGGTCGGGTGGTCGAGCGCTTGATCGTCGGTCGAAGTCGCATGCACCCGACCTCGTCAACGGTTTCTGCTTGGAGCCGGCTTGGAACTCGGTAGCCCGATACAGCATACAAACTTTATCGAGTGACATTGATTCCCTCCCAGGCGTAGTGTCGTCGCGACCACGCGCAGAAAGGATGCGCGACTACCTGAGGGGGATGAAATGAAGTCGAGGCAAGAGACCTGGAAGGTCGTGTCTACACTTCTCCTGTCGGTTGGATTTGCAACAGCTCAGACCCCACAGACGACCCCGACCACGGAGACCCAAGCGCCTGAGACGGGGGGGATTCCTGTCGCGGGACCAGACGAAGCTGCGCGCCGCACTGCGGAGGAAGAAATTGTCGTCACCGGCTCTCGCCTCAAGCGCAAGGACCTGACGACCCCCGCACCAGTGACGGTGCTCACACGGCAGCAATGGCAGGAGAGTGGGAGATTGACGATCGGCGACTTCCTCCAGACCTTGCCCGAGCAGGGCAATGCGCCGAACTTCCAGCTGAACAACGGCGGCTCGACCTACAGCGCCGACGGTTCCACCCGCATCAGTTTGCGCAGCCTGGGCGTGACCCGGACGCTGGTGTTAATCAACGGCCGCCGCATGGTGAACGCTGGCCTAGGCGCCTCCTCCGCGGTGGACCTGAACTCCATCCCCAGTGCAGCCGTTGAGCGGGTCGAGGTGCTCAAGGATGGAGCCTCGGCGGTCTACGGCTCCGACGCGATCGCGGGCGTGGTCAACATCATCACCCGCAAGAGGTTCAACGGCACCGAGATCGGCGGCGAATATGGGATCAGCACCCGAGGCGACGCCCAAACGATCGATGTTCAGGGGACTGTGGGTCGCGCTGGCGATTGGGGGAGCTTCCTTTTCTCCGCCGGCTACTTCAGCCAGGGAGAGTCTTGGTTGCGCGATCGCGATTTCAGCAAGTTCGCATATACCTACGATTACACGACCCAAATGCAGACGCCCGGCGGAAGCAGCCGTACCCCCCAGGGCGTAATCCAGCTACCGCAGGCGCCTGGTGGGGGGACTCCAATGCCAACCGCCGACTGCCTCGCCAACGCATTGTGCTCACAGATTTACGCGCACTACCCGACCAGCTGGTTCAAGCGCTTTGTCCGCGATCCCAATGGCGATCCCAGCATTGGAGTGAACCTGGGTTGGCGTCCATTCACTGGCGATGATCGGTACAACTTCGCCTCCGCAAACTATCTGACCATTCCCTCGGAACGGATCCAGGCCTTTGCCAGTGGCGACGTCAAGGTCGGAGTCGCGCGTCCCTACTTCGAGGTCTCCTACGTGCAGCGACATTCTCAGCAGAACGCTGCTCCGATGCCGCTGAATCCAGGGGACTACACCCTTCCGGGGACGAACATCCCCATCCAAGTTACCAAGGACAACCTCTACAATCCCTTTGGCGTCGATCTCGTTTTCGCTGGCAGGCGTCTGGTGGAGTTTGGCAACCGGACCTACACCCAGGATTTGGGCACCTTTCATATCGTTACTGGGGTAGACGGCGCATTTCCGGATTCGGCGGGCCCGCTTAGGGGCTGGTTCTGGGATACGTCAGTGAACTACGGCCGCACCGAGGGCACGTTCACCACCAACGGCGCGATCCGGAACTCGCGGATCGCAGCAGCGGTCGGCCCAAGCTTTGTCGATGCGACGGGACCGCACTGTGGAACCCCCGCCGCTCCGATTCCTGGTTGCGTGCCGCTGAATCTGTTCGGTGGACCCAACAATGGATCGATCGATCCCAGCCAGATCGGCTACCTCGGCTTCACCGGCACCTCGCGGGCGTTCGATCAACTGTTCACGGTCGACGCTGACGTGGGAGGCGATCTGGTCAAACTTGCCGCCGATCGGCCGATGGCCATCGTGTTTGGGTATGAGTACCGGCGGCAGTTGGGATCGCAGATCGCCGACCCGATTGTTGCTTCAGGGGATTCAGCCGACTTCAACTTCACATCCACCTCGGGCCGGTTCAGTTCCAACGAGGCTTTCGCCGAGCTTTCGCTCCCAATCCTCTCCGGCGCGCCATTCGTCTACAATCTGGAAGCGAATGCGGCTGGGCGGTACGTGAACTACAGCACCTTCGGCAGCAAGTTCACCTACAAGTTCGGGGCGCGATACACCCCGATTCCGGATTTTACGCTGCGAGGCACCTACTCCACGGCGTTCCGTGCACCGGGCATCAGCGAGCTGTATCTGGGCAAGGCGGAAACCGCGCCCACGGTCCGAGACCCCTGCGCCGATCTCACCCAAGCGTCGCCGGAGTTGCGAAGCCAGTGCACCAGCCATGGCGTTCCGACAGGCGGCTCCCAGGACACCGGTAACCAGGAGTTGGCACACGTCGGTGGCAACCCGAATTTGAAGGCTGAAACCGCGAAGATTTTCACGACCGGAGTCGTGATCGAGCCACAGGTTATTCGAGGCCTCTCGATCACCGTCGACTACTACCACATCACCGTCGACGATCCGGTAGGCACGGTCGGTCTCCCAACCATCCTCAAAGGTTGCTATCCGGGCGCTGGGGGGACCTCGTACGAACCGTATTGCAACCAGATCCACAGAGATACCGGCGGCTCGATCCAATTCGTCGATGACTTCAATACCAACCTTAACCAGATCCGAACCGCGGGGATCGACTTTGCCCTTCGCTACTTCCTGCCAACGCCGATCGGCCGTTTCGGGTATGCCTTCGACGGGACCTGGCTGGCATTCTACGATCGGGACCAAGCCCATGCGCCGACCATTCATGGAAGGGGGAATTACGACCTCGGCGCCCTGCCGGTGTTCAAGTTCAACACCGGGGTGACCTATTATTACAGCGGATTCAACGCCGCGGTGATCGGACGTTTTGTCGGCTCGTTCAAGGAATGCGCCGCCTTCGACTCCAGCGGCCACTATCTTTCCGCGGGAGGCCTCTGCTGGCTGGATCCGACCGCTCCGTCACGGGACGTGGGCGCCAATTTCGTGGTGGACCTAAACCTTGGCTACAATTTCAACACGCCGATAGGGAACACCTACGTGAGTGCTGGAATGAACAACGTATTCGACACGGCCCCGCAGTTTGTCTACTCGGCGCCTTTGGCCAATTCTGACCCGAGCGTTTACGACTACGTTGGCCGATTCGTCTACTTCCGCTTGCAACAGAGGTTCTAGTCGCCCTTGATGAGGTAAAGGGATCGGTAACGACGTTCCATGATTCGTCGGGCTGGCGCCTGAAGGGCGCCGAGTGTGGAATGAGCGTTCTGTGGAGCAACTGCCCTACGTCGACGAGCATAGTCAGCGCGTCGAGGCCCCCGCCGACGCAGTCTGGGCGGCGCTGTTGAACGTGCTGCGTCGTCAGATGGGCAGCAGCGCGCCGATTGCGCGGATCTTGGACTGCGACCCCGCGCGGGGCACGTCCGAGTTCGCCGGCCGGCCCGGAGAAACCCTGCCCGGCTTCCGAGTGGTCGAGGCCGAGCCGGGCCGACGACTCGTTTTGCGCGGGCAACACCGCTTCTCCAACTACACGCTGACGTTTATCTTGGACAGCGGCCGCCTTCGCGCGCAGACGCATGCGGCGTTCCCCGGCCTCCTCGGCCGCCTTTACCGCGCAGCGGTCATCGGAAGCGGTGGCCACGGGTTTGTGACCCGGCGCCTGCTGCGTCAGGTTGCCCGAGCGACATGGCGCAAACCCGCGCCTGCTTAGGATAGTCTCTTTATCGCCCGGCCGCTGCTGCGCCGAGCGCGAGCGCACGGTCTCCCTATTGTCAAAGATTGCTTCTTCGAACTCTCCTAGTTTTTCTCCCGATGGAAAGCGGATTGCCTTCGTTTTCGAACATTACTGGGATTCGGCGCCAGTGAGATAGAGGACAACCCGCAGACAAACGTCCATTTGCCCTGGACGGCGCAATAGCCCAATCGATAAGGAAAGGCCGATGGCCGTCATCTCACGAGGCTTTTCCGGTCGACGGAGCGCGGAAGCGGGAAAGCTACCGCCAGGGCAATACCTGACGGCGACCTTCCCCGTTTTGTCCGCGGGACCGACGCCGCATGTGTCGCTCGACCGATGGGAATTTACGATCGACGACGGCAAGGACGTTTTGCGGCGATGGGACTGGAAGTCGTTTCGCAGCTTGCCCACCGAGACCTTCACCGTAGATCTGCACTGCGTTACACGCTGGTCGAAACTCGGCACCAAGTGGGAGGGCGTTTCCCTCGATACAATGTTTGCAGACCTGAAAACGGACGCATCGTATGCGCTGGTGCGTTCGTACGGGGACTACACCACGAATGTTCCTCTGAAGGACTTGATGAACCACCAGGCGTGGATCGCGTTCCGGTTTGAGGGCGAAGATCTCGCGCCAGAACACGGTGGCCCTGCACGACTTCTTGTTCCTCATCTTTATTTGTGGAAGAGCGCCAAATGGGTGCGGGGCATTACCCTGATGCAGCAGGATAAACCTGGCTTTTGGGAGAGCCTCGGCTACCACAGCTATGGGGACCCGTGGCGAGAGCAGCGCTATTCGGGCGACCCGTGATGTGGCGCGTTGGAACGGTTGTTGCTCTTCGCGACGAAACAGCAACGGCCCGGACGATCATGCTCGAAATTCCAGATTGGCCGGGCCACGTCGCTGGCCAGCACGTCGACGTGCGTTTGACGGCCTCGGATGGATACTCGGCGGTTCGGTCATACTCGATTGCCTCTGCGCCGAACTCCAAGCGGCGCCTTGAAATAACCGTCGAGCGACTGCCAGACGGTGAAGTCTCACCGTACCTCACGCGAGAGCTTGCCGTCGGCGATCGTCTGGAGCTTCGGGGTCCGATCGGCGGCTGGTTCGTGTGGCGCCCCCAGCAAACTGAGCCGATCCAACTCATGGCGGGGGGGTCGGGGATCGTTCCCCTCATGGCCATGATTCGCTCGCGCGCGGCCGCAGGCAGCACCGCACAGTTTCGGTTGTTGTATTCGGTGCGCGAACCGGAATCGGTTTGGTACCGCGACGAGCTGCACTCGCTTTCGGATCGCGACCATTCCGTGGGCGTTAGCTACGCGTACACACGGGCCGCTCCAAGAGGTTGGCCGCGGCCGCCCGGTCGGATCGACGCTGCCCTTATCGCGAGCACGACCTGGCCTTCGAAGCTGGCCCCCACTTGCTACGTTTGCGGCCCCACAGCCTTCGTTGAGAGTGCCGCAGGCCTGCTAAGTGCCTCCGGTAACAGCCCCGATAAAATCCGGACCGAGCGTTTTGGCCCCACGGGAGATCGGCAATGAGCTCACAGAACTACGACTATCTTGACGGTAACGCGGCCGCGGGCGAATTGAGCAAAATATTCGCGATCGATGTTACGGCCGCAGAGGGACAGTGTGCGCACTGCGGAGCAACGGGGCGCTTCGCGGAGGCACATTTATACATGCAGGGTCCCGGCGTCGTAGCGCGGTGCGCTGTTTGCGAGCAGGTACTGCTTCGCCTTGTCAATGTTCGCCAGCGCGTGTTCCTTGACGTCCGTGGGATGACCTACTTCAGCTTCAATGCAACAGAGCCTTGAGCGCTTTGACGAATGCGCGCGTCCGGTCGTGAAGATCCGCATAGGTGAGCCGCAGTACTTTCCATCCTCGCAAGGTCATCGCGTTGTATCGATCGATGTCGCTCTCCCACGCCTCTCTTCCGGAATGGAATTGAAACCCTTCTGCCTCGACAATCACCTTCGCTTTTGGCCAGGCGAAATCGACGAACCCGAGCACCAGATCGTCTGCAACAATCTCGTGCGAGCAGATTGGCTCTGGGAGCCCAAAGCGTCGGAACATTCGCAGCGCTTGACGCTCGAGCTCACTGTGCGTCTCCGCGTCAAAAACGCCCCGGTCGAGCAACCGCGCGACGCGACCTGCCCCTGCAATGCGCTCACTTGGTATCCGACGCATCACTTGGTGGATCTCGTTAACGCTCGAGATTCTCCGACGGAAAGCATGCTCCATCGCTTGTTCGAGGACATCCTCCCGGCACACGCCTGCGAGATCCACTAAGGTTCGCGCTGGCGATGTGAGCGGCACTCCATTCCGAACCCTCTGCATTTGCCTCGAAATCGGCGCGGTTTGATGAAACAGCAACCAGTTGCAATGGTTGCGCTGATGGCTGCTTCCGCTGATCTCAATTTTGTCATGCTTCACGCCATCCAAGCCCCAAAGCTGTGCGGCGGTGCGATGCGAGACAAAACCGCCCGGGCCGGCCCATAGCGAGGCGCACCAGACCCTCTGGGCCCAGCTAGGTTCGGCCCAGCTCATCCGCCAGACACCCGGCAGCTCCCGCAACCACTGACCGTTTCGCACCCGACGGCGAATTTGATGACGGGTAATGCGCAGCTGCTCCAACTGACGCCACGCAATGAGCCCATGCTGTTGTTTCGCAATCTTCTCAACCTGAGCGTCGGTCCTGTTCACAGTGCGGAGCAGAAAAGCACGCGGATCTGACCTTCCGGTTCACAAAAACGGCCACCAGCGACCGTTTTTGTGGCACGCAACGCTATTCGGGCTATTCGGGCGAGCGTTGCCGCTGGCAAAGTTGGATGCAATGTGACGGCAATGCGCGTATTCGCTCGGCCGCGTCTATGTCACCATCTGCCATTGCCAGACTTGTTTTCCAGATCGGCCTCTTGTTTGCGGTCACGGGGGCAATTCTCTTCGGCGCTGCAGGCACGATTCACTGGCCCGCCGGCTGGGTCTTCCTCATCGAGTTTCATGGGGCTTCGCTGGCGGTCGGGCTATGGCTGGCCAAGCGCAGTCCGGAGCTTCTCGAGAAACGCCTTGGCGGGATTGTGCAGAAATCGCAGCCGCTCTGGGATCGAGTTTTGATTGTCATCGCGCTCCT
>Ga0126369_10001398_pt1 | contig 16587 bp, 15 predicted proteins | sample PanSoiMetaPlot_1_FD_109646 | JGI IMG/M metagenome (GOLD analysis project Ga0126369, IMG submission 109646) | Tropical forest soil microbial communities from Panama - MetaG Plot_1 | ecosystem: Environmental > Terrestrial > Soil > Tropical forest > Bulk soil | place: Panama | collected 2016-02-17 | reverse complement strand
GTCGAGAACGACTGGGCGGCCTGCTGAAGTATTACGAGAGGGAAGCGGCATAAAAGTCGGCGGGACAGCGGTCGATGGGCTCACAATAAGCACATATATTAAGGATGCGGGGAATCTCCCCTGACAAAAGACCTCCCGCGCCTGATTTATCACCGGCGGGCGCTGAGCAATGAGTCGTTGCTCAGAGCCGTGACCGGGACCAGTTTTTTCACTATACGGGATTTCTTTTTGCTTCATTTTGTTCTCCCTTTGGTTCGTCGCTGATTCTTTTCTGAAAGACTGTGGTTCTGCCCTAGGTTTGCTAGGCGGCTATCGTCAATCGCTGAACGCATTTCGGGGCGACCCCAAGGCGGCGCAAAGTCTTGCGTAACTTCCTTCGGCCATGGAATAGGTGTGCTTTAACCGTGGCGACAGAGACACCCATGCGCCGAGCCGTTTCTTGGCTAGATAGCTCACCGAGTTCTCGTAGTTCGACTGCTGTCCGCATCCTTGCTGTCAACCTACCTATCGCGGAGCGTAATATTTCAGTTGCCTCTCGCTTCAAGTAGTTCATTTCGGGGTCAGGAATTGGATCGCGTATCTCCAGGCCGTGTGCGGCTGTTTCGTCCACGGTCGAATTCTCCATCGATACCTCATGCCGTGCGCGCCCTTTGCGCAATAACATCAGAGCTTCATTAATGGCGATGCGCGTTAGCCAGGTAGAAAAGGAGGACTTGCCTTCGAACTGGTGCAAGTGGATGAAAGCCTTTTGGAACGTTTCCTGGACAAGGTCTTCTGCATCTTCGCGGACCCGTGTGAATCGCAGCGCCGTCGCGAATATCTTCGGTTGGTAGCGCTTGAACAGGATTTCAAACGCTTGGGCCTCTCCGCGTTGCGCAGCGAGCGCAAGTACGTGATCACCTGCTGCATTTGAGGGCACGATCGCTGTATTCGGCTTGTTGTTCATCGCGCCCTCAAGTCAGCCACGCGCTAGCCAAAGGCCGTAGCGCACGGAATCCACGAAGCTGAAGCCGTTGCCATAACGCAGCACGCGGTACCACGCATTCCACTTGCGTACTAAAACCACAATTACTGACATAACGCCTCCCACTGAACACCGTCACAGGAGGACAATGCAAACGGCTCTCCATCCGCAAACCACTGAAAAGAAACAGACTGAGGACTGGAATCGCGCCGCGTGCTCAGCGAAATGACGAACGAGCAGCAAAATTCAGGAGGTATGAAGGCGTGTGACTGCTATCTGGAGGTTGGGCGCTTCTGCCCGTGCTTATCAATGCCCAGCCGCCGAATCTTCGATTCCAGCGTTTGGCGCGGTATCCCTAACTTTGCAGCCGCTCCGGAAGGCCCGGATATCCGCCCGTGGGTCTCGGCGAGAGCAGATTCGATCATTTCCACTTCACGATCTTCCAGTGCCGAGAGTCTTTCGGGCGGCGATGTGACAGCCGAGTCGCCTTTTAGCCAGCTCTCTTCAACGACGAAGGTGTCGCTTTCACTGAGGATGACCGCACGTTCCACGACGTTCTGCAATTCGCGGATATTGCCGGGCCAGGGGTAAGCTCCCAACGTCTCGAGTGTGTCCTTGCCGATATGCCGGATCTTCTTGCCGCCTGCGTTGGCGTAACGCCCAACGAAGTACTCCACAAGCAACGGAATATCATCCGCTCGCTCGCGCAGGGGAGGAACTCCGATCGGAAACACGTTCAATCTAAAAAAGAGATCCTGACGGAAGGTTCCGGCGGCCACAGCTGCCGGCAGGTCACGATTTGTTGCCGCTATCAGGCGAACATCTACTGAGATCGGATGATTACTTCCCACCCGCTCAAATTCCCTCTCTTGCAGTACACGCAGGAGCGCGACCTGCGTTTCCATGGGTAGTTCGCCGATTTCATCGAGAAACAGCGTACCGCCATTGGCAGCTTCAAACCTTCCCACCCGCCGTTGCAGTGCGCCGGTGAATGCTCCCTTTTCGTGCCCGAAAAGCTCGGAGGCGATGAGCGATTGCGGAATCGCCGCACAGTTGACTCGGACGAAGGCTCGGCTTGCGCGCTTCGACCTGCGGTGCAGAGCTCGGGCGATCAGCTCTTTGCCGGTCCCGGTTTCTCCCAGAATAAGAACGGTTGAATCCGATGGCGCAACTTTCTCCACCTGCTTGAGCAGCTGGCGTATCGGTTTCGAAGAACCGACAATTTCCTCAAACATCGAAGAGCGATCGATTTCCTCGCGCAATACGAGATTCTCGTTCCGGAGCTGTTCTTCCGTTTTCTTTTGATCGTCGATGTCGGTTGCGGTCGCGTACCAGCGAATCACCTGTCCGTGCTCATCCTTTAAGGGATTGTACTGAACGAGCTGCCAGCGATATTGCCCGTTCTTGAACAGGGATCGCATTTCCAGCTCGAATGGAACGCCTTCCAACAGTCCCAGCCTACGTCGCTCCCGGATCCGGTCTACATCGTCAGGATGAAATGCTCGCGCAAGGAAACCTTTGTCATTCACCTCGGTAAGGGTGACCCCAGTACGATCCAGAGCCCCCCGGTTCGCGTAGAGCGTTGTGCCATCGGGGGTCAGGACGACAACGGATTGGGGTATCGCATCGGTGATCGTGCGAAGGTCCTCCTCACTTTGCCGCAGCCTCTCCTCGGCGCGCTTGCGGTCATCGATGTCCGTTGCCGTAACGTACCAGCGCATGATTTGGCCGCGTTCGTCTGTTAAGGGGCTGTACTGAGAGAGATACCACCGATACTCGCCGTTCTTGGGCGACAAACGCATTTCCAACTCGAATGGAGCTCCCTTCGACAGTCCTATGCGACGCTGCTCGAGTACGCGATCTAGATCGTCAGGATGGCAGGTTTGCCCTAAGTGTCCTCTACCAATCACCTCATCCAAGGTGACGCCAATGCGATCAAGAGCCGGCCTGTTCACGTATAGTGTCGTGCCATCAGGCGCGAGCACCGAGATACCGATGGGGATAGCATCGGTGATCGTGAGGTCGACTCCCTCTTGACGAACCTTCTCCTCGGAAGCGCCGCTGTCGTTCGTACTCATTGTTGAACTGGACGAGCCGGCACGCCTCGAAGGCGCTCCTTCCGGCCACGCGCCATTATAGTGTCTACAGAGGCCGGACTGCACGCGATTGATACGCCGAAGACTGGCTCGGTGCCCTGATTCAGGTGGCATCCGAAGAGCCGGGCCGACCTCCCTCGGCACGTTCCCGAAGCATCCATTCATGGACATAAGGCGGGCATTGGACTAGTTCAACCCCCTCGTTTTCGCAGGCAATCAGGAACCGAACCACATCGAGATCCACCAGGGTGACTTCGCTCAAGTCCAGGATTTTGCTTGTACAGTCGTCATCCATTTCTGATTGAATGCTCGCGATTTGGTCCGATTGAATCCGACCGCTCAGCCGCAGTTTGGTCATGCAGCCAGCGGAGTTTTTTTGAATCCTTAGCATTTCGCACTCACGCTCGAACGCGAGCGATCCCGTACCTGGCTGCCGGCTCCACGCGAGACAAATTGGGGCGCAGCGCTTGACGCGGCCTCGTAGGTCTGCCATTGGCCGGCATCCGGGAGCGCGGGGATCGTCACAAATTCGCCTTGATCGATGCCGGCGAGCGCTGCATCGACCATGTCTTCCACCGGCATGACAATCTCCTGCGGCAGGTGTTCGACCGGAGTGCCAGACTTCTTCCAGAGATCGGTGGCTGTCGCTCCAGGCAAGAAGGCCTGAACCGTAAGACCCGTGCCCTCGAGTTCCTTCCGGAGCGATTGGCTGAACGCCAGAACGAAGGCTTTCGTGCCGCCGTACACGCGGTCGAGAAGCTCAGGAGCAACTCCGACAATCGAACCGATGTTGATGATTGTGCCCGAGCCGCGCCTGACGAACAGTGACAACGCCGCATAAGTCAGTCGGGTCGCATTGACGTTGAGCGAGATCATCCGGCTCATCTCGGCGACATCTGCATTCAGTAAGGGAGCAGTAGAGGCCATACCTGCGTTGTTTACCAGCAATGTGATCGCCGCATCCTCGCGCAGGATTCGCTCCAGTTCCGCCAAATCTTTCGAATCCGTTAGATCGGCAACTGAGGTCTGAACCTGGCGTCCCGTTTCGACCGAAAGGTTCCTCACGAGATCACACATGGCTCCCCGAGACCGGGCAGCCAAAAGCAAATCGTAACCGCGGCGCGCCAGACGGTCGGCATAGACAGCGCCGATTCCTGAGGAGGCGCCGGTGACTACAGCTACTCCCTTCGATTCTGTGTTCATTGTTTCGATCCTTTCTGGACAGAGAGCCGGCTGGATTTGTCACGCCGCCTTGTGTCCCAGCGTGCATTTGGAGCGCCGTTCATAAGACGCTCGTGCTCAAGCGTTTAGACACGGACGCGATGCCTCACCTTCAGCAAAATGCCGAGCGTTCAGCAGGCATGATGACAACAGAAGTGCGCTAAGCGCCCTGCCTTCAATCCGTTCCGGAATGGCTGCTTGCTTGCCCTTTCGATTGTGCCGAGACGTTGCGACACACATGACGAACGGAATTTCGATGAACGCAAACATCCGTGAAGTCGCCCGTGCGTGGCCTCGAAAGTAGGAACGTTAAGAGAGGGGGGACAAGAACTATGAGAACGATCCCTGTAGTGGAACATTCAAGTGAGTACGGCGGCAGGCCGACAGTCGCACACACAGCGACGGCTTTACCGCCCAGCAAGCGCATAGCGGCGCTCGCCAGCATTCTTTGCATCGTCCCGATCTTGGCGCTCGCTGGTTGCTGGCGCAGTCAGGCGGCAGTCAAGCTGCCGGCTTCCGAGGCGATTGTTGCCTCTCCCATCCAGCAGGATGTGGCTGTGCAGAGCGAGTGGGTGGCGACGCTCGATGGTTATGTAAATGCCGAAATTCGCCCGCAGGTCTCCGGATACATCATCAGCCAAAACTACAAAGAAGGCGCATTCGTCCGCAAAGGACAGGTGCTGTTCAAAATTGATCCAAGGCCTTTTCAGACGGCCCTCGACCGTGCCAGGGGCGAACTTGCGCAGGCGGAAGCGCAGCTGAGCAAGAGCGCCATCGACGTGGAACGCGATACGCCGCTCGTCGCACAAAAGGCTGTGCCGAAGGAAAAGCTGGACAACGAGATCCAAGCGAAGCGCGCGGCGGAAGCCGCGGTCATGTCAGAAAAGGCTGCCGTAGAACGCGCTGAACTCGATCTGGGCTGGACCAAGGTTACGTCGCTTGTCGACGGTGTTGCGGGAATTGCCGAAGTTCAGATGGGAAACCTTGTGGGTCCCTCTTTGCGACTCACCTCTGTTTCGCAAGTCGATCCCGTCAAGGTGTATTTCCCCATCAGCGAACAAGAATATCTTCGCGCGAAACACATCAGCTCCAGCGGACGGCCGATCCAACTGTTCGACAGTTCACCCGAACTGATTCTGGCAGATGGCACGGTCTATCCACAAAAGGGCAGGATCTTGTGGAGTGACCGACAAGTAGACGCCAACACGGGCACGATTCGCCTCGTGGCGGCATTTCCAAACCCTGGGAATGTTCTGCGCCCAGGTCAATACGGTCGCGTGCGCATCCAGACCAGCACGAAGAAGCGCGCGATGTTGGTTCCGCAAACCGCTGTCAAAGAACTTCAGGGAGGTTATCAGGTCGCAGTCATAGGCGCCGACAACAAGGCATCCATTCGCTCAGTCAAAGTCGGTGAAAAGGTTGGGACGCTTTGGGTCATCGACGGTGGTTTGAAAGCAGATGACCAGGTGGTTGTGCAAGGAATTGGGAAGCTGAAGGACGGCGCCACTGTCACACCGAAGGCCACACAACTTCAAGCGGAGGTACGCTAATCATGTCCAGATTCTTCATCAATCGTCCGATCGTCGCGATCGTGATTTCTCTTCTGATGGTGATCGTCGGCGGCATTACGATCTCAAATCTTCCTGTCGCGCAATTTCCGAATATCGCTCCGCCCGAGATACGCGTAGCGGCTCCCTATCCGGGCGCGGACGCCGAGACGCTGGAGAAAGCCGTAGCCACGCCTATCGAGCAGCAGGTGAACGGCGTGGACAACATGGACTACATGTACTCGCTGAATTCGACCAATAACTCGACCACAGTTCTCTATGTCGATTTTGATCTCAAAACCGACCCGAACACAGACCTTCTCCTCACCCAATCGCGCCAGCAACTGGCGAATGGCCAGCTTCCGCCCGAGGTCAACCAGATCGGTATCGACGTAAAGAAATCCTTGACGTCGCCGATGCTGCTCATGGCCTTGTATTCGCCGAAAGGCACTCACGACGCAAAGTTTCTGTCCAACTATGCCTACATCAACCTGAAGGAGCCAATGGCGCGGGCCTACGGTGTAGGTCAAGCCCAAATCTTCGGCATTGGCGAGTACGCGATGCGTATCTGGGTCAAGCCCGATCGGCTGGCGAAGCTCGGTGTCACCGCCAATGAAGTTATCAGCGCAGTGCAATCCCAGAACACTGTAAATCCCGCGGGCCAGGTTGGAGGCGAACCGAATCTAGGTGGCCAGCCCTTCACCTACGCGGTGCGCGCCCAGGGCCGGCTCACGACGACCGAAGAGTTTGGCGAGATCGTTGTCCGCGAAGGTGCTAACGGCGGGGTGGTGCGCGTCAAGGACGTCGCCACAGTTGACTTGGGGTCGCGCGACTACAACTGGATAGGCCGGCTTAACGGCCAGCCCTCGGCGCTCATTGCTGTCTATCAATTGCCGGGTTCCAACGCCGTGCAAGCGGCAGACGGCGTGCGGAAGCTCATGGCCAAACTTAAGGAAAGCTTCCCGGCGGACGTAGATTACGCGGTCACCCTGGACACTACAGATGCAGTCAGAGCCGGCATGAAGGAGATTGTCATAACCCTGGTGATTGCTTTCGTGCTGGTCATCCTAGTTGTGTTTCTGTTCCTGCAAGACTGGCGCGCAACGCTCATTCCGATGCTGGCGGTGCCGGTCTCCTTGGTGGCCACCTTCCTCGCGTTTCCGCTTTTCGGCTTCTCCGTCAACACGCTTTCCCTGTTTGGGTTAGTGCTGGCGATTGGTCTAGTGGTTGACGATGCGATCGTTGTTGTCGAGGGCATTCAACGACACATTGAAGACGGCCTGACGCCGAAAGATGCCGCGCGAAAGGCAATGGAAGAATTAACCGGCCCGGTCGTTGGCATCGCACTGGTCCTTTCGGCCGTGTTCGTGCCCACGGTGTTCATCCCAGGTATCACTGGCCAGCTCTATCAGCAGTTTGCCCTGACGATCGCGATTTCCGTGATCATTTCTGCGTTCAATGCGCTGACATTAAGTCCGGCACTGGGGGCCTTGATGCTGCGGCCCAAGAAAGAGAATCACGGACCGTTGGCACGGTTCTTCGCCTGGTTCAATCGTGTTTTTGCGAGTGGAACCAACATCTACCTAAGAATGTCGGGCGACTTGGTTCGAAAGAGCGCCTTAGCCCTGGTGGCGGTCGCGGGTTTTGCCGTGGCGGGCGTGTTCTTTGCGAAGGTGTTGCCGTCGAGCTTTCTGCCGGATGAAGACCAGGGATTCATGTACATCTCAATGCAGCTGCCCGAAGCCTCGTCCATTCAAAGCACGTCGGAAGCAGCCCGTGTGGTGGAAGACGTCGTGAAATCCACGCCGGGAGTCAAGTACTGCACCACCTCGGTCGGGTTCAGCCTCCTCAGCCTGACCCGCACCAGTTACAACGCGTTCTTTTGGGTGAACCTGGAGCCGTGGGAAGACCGCAAAAAGGTCGAGGAGCAGTATCAGGTCATCAAGGCGAAGTTGAACCTAAAGCTCATTACTCTGCCGCAAGGAACAGTTTTCGCCTTCTCGCCACCGGCGATCGCTGGAGTCGGTACGTCGGGCGGATTTCAGTTTGTGCTGGAAGATCGTGCTGGACGCGAGTCCGAATTTCTGACGGCAAATCTAAAGAAGTTCCTGGAAGCTGCGCGTAAACGACCCGAGATCGGCACGATCGCCAGTACGTACATCCCGAGCACCCCGCAGAAGTATGTGTATGTGGACAAGGAAAAAGTGTTGAAGCAGGGCGTCAACCTCAAAGACGTCTATACCACTCTGCAGGCCTTTATGGGCGGGCAGTTCGTCAACTACTTCAATCAGTTCGGGCGCACCTGGCAAGTGTACGTGGAAGCGGAAGCACCGTACCGCTCCAGTTTGGACAGCGTAGGCCAGTTCTACGTGCGGAATAGCCGTGGGGAAATGGTGCCGCTATCGGCACTGACCCGGTTCGAGTCCCGTTACGGCCCAGAATTCAAGATGCGCTACAACGAGTATTCGTCAGCGCAGATTATCGGCAGCGCCGCAGCGGGCTACAGCTCCGATCAGGCCACTGCGGCCCTCGAAGACGTTTTCCACCAGACCATGCCCCCGGAAATGGGATTCGATTACATGGGTATTTCTCGTCAAGAACAGAAGGCGCGCGAAGGTATCCCAGCATGGGCCATCTTTGCCATGTCTTTCTTGTTCGTCTTCCTGATCCTTGCAGCACTTTATGAAAGCTGGTCGCTGCCGTTTGGCGTTTTGCTGAGCACGCCAGTCGCTGTTTTCGGAGCGTTCGGGCTGTTATGGCTGCGGCGCACCGTGCTCGGGATGATCTTCCCGGCGTTCATGGTGCAAATCGAAAACGATGTCTACTCGCAGATCGGACTGGTGATGTTGATTGGCCTGGCGGCCAAAAACGCCATCCTGATCGTGGAATTTGCCAAAGACGAATATGAGAAAGGCAAACCGCTGGTCGACGCCGCACTGGAAGGAGCCAAGCTCAGGCTAAGGCCAATTCTGATGACCTCCTTTGCCTTCATTCTGGGTTGCGTGCCCTTGTTCGTTGCAACCGGTGCGGGTTCTGTCGGGCGGCAAATCATGGGTACCGCCGTAATTGGCGGAATGCTGGCCGCAACTGGCATCGCGATCTTCATCATCCCAGCGCTGTACGTAGTCGTGGAACGGCTCGCGAGCCTTTCCAAGCGTCGCAGTTTGCACACACCCGAAGTTGTCTCTGAACCGAGTCCAGTGGAGGCTGATTAACATGAAAAAGACATTGGTTCTCTTCGCCCTGATGTTGTTCACCAGTGGGTGCACAGTCGGGCCCAATTACAAGCGCCCGAAGGTTGACGTCCCTGGTTTCTATCGCGGAGCACCCACGCAAGAAGCGGCGCAAACTCAGAATGCTTCGCCGCAAACGCCGAACTCTGCTGGAACCCCACCGTCGCCGAGTTTGCAGCCCGCATACAATCCACCGGAGCAGGCTTTGCCTTCCTCCGAGCAATCGTTCGGAGATCAGAAGTGGTGGGAGGTATTTCAGGATCCACAACTCCAGGAACTGATTGGCACTGCCCTCAAGCAGAACTACGACGTTCGCATTGCTGCGGCCAGAATCCTCGAAGCGCAGGCCCAATTGGGTATTACACGCGCTGACCAGTTGCCCGCGATCAGCGTTGGGGCTTCTGCCGTTAACGAGCGCAGTGCGCGACAAAAGCCGTTGCCTGAGCTCGAGACCAACGCGACTAACGTGAGTGCCTCCTTTGCCTGGGAGCTCGATTTCTGGGGCAAGTACCGCCGAGCGACGGAAGCGGCGCGGGCGAATCTGCTGGCGACGCAGTGGGCACGCCGCGCAGTCATCAACACGCTAGTAAGTGATGTTGCCGCGTCGTATTTCCAGCTTCGTGCGTACGACCTTCAGCTTGAAATCTCGCAACGGACGCTGGCGTCGCGCCAGGAGTCACTACAACTTACTCGCACGCTGTCAGATGGTGGCGCCGGCACCATGCTCGATGTTCGCCAGGCAGAGCAGTTGGTTGCGGTAGCAGCCGAAAGCATACCGGACCTGGAACGCCGTATCCAGCAACAGGAGAACTTCATCAGTACATTGCTGGGAAACAACCCTGGTCCGATTGCACGCGGAGCGAAACTGACCGAGCAGCCACATTTGCCGGAGGTTCCAGCAGGAATCCCCTCCCGTTTACTGGAGCGGCGGCCCGATATACGCGCCGCGGAAGCGCAGTTGATCGCAGCAAATGCTCAAATCGGAGTAGCCAAGGCCGCTTACTTCCCGCAAATCACCTTGACTGCAAATAGCGGGTTCCAAAGCTCGGCGCTGAGCAGCCTCTTCACTGGCCCGGCTGGGTTTTGGAGCTTCGGAGGATCGCTCGTGCAACCCATTTTTGCAGGCGGCAGGATTCGCTCTGGTGTGCGGTTGAGCGAGGCCCGCAAAGAAGAGATGGTGCTGACTTATCAGCAGACGATCCAGCAGGCTTTTCGTGGCGTTTCCGACGCGCTGGTCGGCTATCAAAAGAGTCACGAATTCCGGGGGCACCAGGAAGAGTTGGTTGTTGCCGCGCAAGATGCAGCACGGCTCTCCGAACTGCGCTATCGCGGCGGCGCCGCCAACTACCTGGAGGTGCTTACCAATGAAACCAACGCCTTCAACGCCGAACTCGGCTTAACTCAGGCTCAACTAAATGAGCTCTTAGGGCTCGTTGAGATCTACAGAAACCTGGGCGGGGGCTGGGAAGTATGAAGGTGAACGCAATGCCGCATTTGCATGGTGAGTCGCAAGACGTCGGCTTGTGCGCACGAACGGCAGGAGCCCTTGCCGATACGCCCGCAGATGGTTGGAGGAAGGTAGGAAACGTCATGTCTCATAAAGCAGCGGTGTCGCCGCGTAAGGATTCTTCAAGAAACTGGAACAGCTTGATAGTGATCTGCGCGAGCACCATTCTCATTGCTGTGCTCATTGTTATTGAGCTTCTCGTTCTGCCGAGGTGACGAGAATGAATTGAACGAGCGCTTAGAGCGCGTCGAGATCTACAGAAGTCTTGTTGGAGGCTGGGAACAGTTGGGAAGACCGAAGATGCGAGGAGCTATTTCGTCCACTCGGGACGACCGTTCCTCTCAACGAAAGAGGCAGAACTGATGCGAATCACAATTCAATTTACGATCGTGCTCCTGCTGGGCGTGTTGCTGAGCGCAGGGATGCTGCGTGCGTCTGACCAGGGTACGGAACCAGATAAATTCTTTCGCGAGTACGTTGGACTGGGGGATGACCAGATTCAATCGATCCGGCACGGAAAGGCTTTGGCAAAGGTTCTAGATTCGCGAACTCCCGACGAAGTTTTTGTCTTCGGTGCGGTCTATATAGATGCCACCCCTGAAAGCTACCTCCAGCTCGCGGCGGACATCGATGCGCTACGTAAGCTTCCAAACTTTCTGGCGATTCGAAAGTTCAGTGAACCACCGCAGCTTTCTGATCTCGGTGGCTTCACTCTTGAAGACGAAGACGTAAAGCAGCTAGAGAATTGCAAGCCCGGCCATTGCGAAATCCAGTTGCCCGAAGAATCCATGGAAGGATTCCAGAAGGAAGTGAACTGGTCCGTACCGGACGCGGCGGACCAAGTGAATCGCGTGGCGCAACGCATGGCCCTCGAGGCCCTCGTGCGATATCAACAGCAAGGAAATGCCGCCCTTGGAACTTACAGAGACAAAGGCCATCCGGCACAAGTCGCTGAAACTTTTCAGTCTCTATTGAGTCGCTCGAAGGCGCTCCCTGTGTATCTGCCCGATCTAGAGCGTTATTTGCTCGATTATCCTGGTGCGAAATCCCGCAGCATCGACTCCGAGTTTTATTGGGAAAAGGTAAATTTCGGCCTAAAACCTACGCTTCGGATTGTCCAAGCGATTATCTATCGCGGCACGCGCCCGAACGAGCCGGCGTACGCCCTGGCCGTCAAACAGCTTTACGCAAGTCACTATTTTCAAACTGCGCTGGACCTGACGCTCTGCGTCCGAGATCCGGCCCGCTCGCGAGGCTTTTACCTGATTACTCTGAAGGGGTCGAAGCAGGCAGGCCTCACCGGATTTAAAGGAGGAATTGTGCGTAAGGTCGCCGTGGGCAAAACCCGTTCCTCCGTTGAGCGCACGCTGGCCTCAATTAAAGAAAAGCTAGAGGCCCAGACGAACTAGTTTTGAACGAGTCGTTTCGTAAATTCTTGGAGACAAAATGCGATTCCTCGACCGCCGCACAGCCAACATACTGATGACCATTCTGCTTTTTGCGATTGTGCTGGCGATCGTCTACATCGCTCGTGGAGTCATAATAATTTTTGCCTTCTCCATACTGTTCGCCTACCTGATCAATCCGATTGTCCGATTCCTGCAGCACCATTCCCTTTTCTTCAAAAACCTGAGAGGGCCACACATCTTAGAAGCTTACCTCGTCCTACTGATTTTCATCGGGGTTGCCGTTTACGGGGCGGCTCCAGGACTTCTCAATCAGACGGGCAGGCTGCTTAAAGAAGTCCCGACCTTCGTCGATGGCATCTCGACTGGTGAAATCGCGCCAAGGCTTGCTAGCGAGTATGGTTGGACGGAGGCTCAAGAGTATCGCGTGAGGTCAATGCTCACTGAACACCGTGCCGATATACGAGCCGCCGTTGCAACTCTGGAGCGAATCATACCTAAAGCAGTCGGGAGCCTCATCCTGATCCCCATACTTGCGATCTTCTTTCTAAGTGATGGAGGCAACCTCGCAAAATCATTGATCCGGCTTATTTCTACCCCGAACACCTTCGAGGCTGTCCAGTCGCTAGCCGCAGATCTGAACGTGATGCTGCAACACTACATTCGAGCCAAGGTCATTCTGGGCGGCCTATCATTTATATTTTGCTCGGCGACGATGCTGGTGCTGGGTTTTCCACACGCGCTGGCATTGGGCATCCTGGCGGGAGTGTTGGAGTTCATTCCAATCGTAGGATGGATGCTTTCCGCCACAACGATCATCAGCGTAGGTATTCTCACTCACTCCCATTGGATTTGGGCCGTCGCGCTCCTCGGACTCTGGCGACTTGTTATGGACTATGGCATTTCGCCTCGCGTGATGGGGCACGAACTGGAAATCCATCCCCTGCTCGCAGTATTCACATTGATGGTTGGCGGAGCGATCGGAGGGATCGTCGGAGTTTATTTATCCTTACCAATCGTTGCCAGCCTACGCGTTGTCTGGCGCAGATTTGTCCAGTCCGATTCGCCAGCCGCGCGCCCTCATGAATTCCGAAAGCAACAGGAGGAGTTGGCGCTTGCGGGGGAAAATCCTGCGCGGCTCCCTCTCTTTGAAGGTCAATGAATATGATGCTAGATGTTGCCCGACTGGAGCGTGACTATGCATTCCGCTGAAAAAATCGATACGCACCACAAAGCGCTAATGTTGAACCTCGATCCATCCACCTTTGGTTCTTTCGCCGAAATCGGCGCCGGACAGGAAGTCGCGCGCTGGTTCCTTGTAGTGGGCGCGGCCTCCGGCACCGTCGCCAAAACTATCTCGGCATACGACAAGGAAGTCAGCGACGACCTCTACGGCTCCGGTTCGCGCTACGTTTCCCGGCAGCGCCTTGAAGCCATGTTGGAGAACGAGTGGACCCAGCTGCTTGCACAATTAAAACGGACTCGCGGGTCGCAGACTCGCTTCTTTTCCTTCGTTGATACGGTCTCGGCGCGCAACTACGCCGGAACGAACGACCCCCATGGCTGGATAGGTCTGCGGTTTCAGCTAGAACCTGGCGGCCCACCCAACGATATTCTGCTGCACATCAACCTGCGGGATTCCTCTAATGTCCTTCAACAAGAAGCCATCGGTATTCTAGGCGTCAATCTCATCTACGCCGCGTTCTATCAATTAGCGACGAAAGAATCGTTTTTCGCCGGCCTCGCACAAGACGTTGTAAGGGAACGAATTGAAATCGACTTTGCTGATTTTCGCGGTCCTGCGTTCGCGGACTGGGATCGCTCCGAAGTGCTGGCATACCTCGTGCACGCCGGACTCGCAGAAGCCGTGTTTTTCTCCTCAACAGGCGTCACCGTTCCCCCCGCTGAGGTTCTTTACAAGAAAGCCGTTGTGCTCGCACCCGGGTACTTCGGTCACTTCGACGCCGCTCACGGGCAGATTCATGCGCAAATGCTGGCGGCAGGAGTTCAGGAACTTCGCCAAGAATTGGGTGAATCTAGCTCCGCACCGATTGGTATCTTTTCCCTCTCTGGGGCTCCACTTAGGCCCGAAGCTCCAGCGCCAGAGATCTCCGACGTGCTCCGGCGTATTGATGCGCTTCTGGCGCAAGGCGGCAACGTGCTCCTATTTCGCGAACGCGAGCTCTACTCCATGACGGCCCTCGTGAATCGCTACACAAGTGCACCCGTGCGCTTTGTCGCAGGTCTTTCGCTCTTGATCCGAGCCTTTAACGATCCCTACTTCAAACTGGAAGGCAGACGTCTCGAGGGTCTGTCTCGCCTCTTTGCGCAGAACGTACGCATCTACGCCTACCCTATGACTGGGTTGGATTTGCAGGAGGCGATCAAAGGTTTTTCGTCCACTGGGTTGGAATGGAGCGAAACGAACGGCTGGGTCTCTGCCAACCAACTTCGCGTCGCACCTCCGCTCGGCCACCTCTACGCGTATCTTCTCGCGAGCAATTTCCTCGTCCCTATTCACATTCCCGTTATCGCGTGAGCCGGGCGAAAGGTGCTTCAAGGACTGCTGGTGTAAAGTGAGATCAAGAGTGCTAGTAAATACCGCCGTGTGAACCAGTTACGAGAATCTGGCGGAGAGGGTGGGATTCGAACCGTATCTATTAGCCCCTATTAGCGGCTATTAGCGGCCAGCAAAGTGTTCAGAATCAACGCGAATCCAAAGGATGGATTTCCGGTCCTAAAAACGCAGCGATTTTCGAGTCCCTGCTCCGACTGATTTTTTATCATGATAAGCCCGATTTTATCCCCACGAAATCATGGAAACCAGGCTACAGGCCTCCAAATAACAACTCGATGAAGAATTCGATGACGAATTCAAGCAATTCGAGCAACATCCATTCCGCCACCGAGTCGAAAAGGGGGTTGGACGGCTCTTCGAAGTACGTCAGGGGCGGGGTACGCATCGTAAGAATCCTTTAATAGCAGCTACGCGGGGAAACGCGGGAAAGTTGCGGATTCGAGGGGCGTGAATGATAGAGTTCCGGGAAATATGAAATTCAGGGATTTCGCCAAAGAGTTTACCATCGGCTGTTTGACGCACTTCTTACTGGGAGTTGCGGCTTTGGTTTTGCTTGGTGGGGCCGCACACTATTGGGGATTTTCAGGCCGGACTCTGTTTGTCCTGGTGGCCGTCGTTCTGTTCTTCACCGCCGCGTCGCTTCCGTGGAGAAAACGGAAAGGCCATGAGGAAAAGGGGCAAGAACCCTAAGCGGACGGTATTGATTGGCGATTATGAACCAGGAATGGTCACGACAGTTTCGCGCCGCGTGTCGCGCGATGATTGCCGTTGGGCTACTCAACTTCGTGATATTTGTAGCCGTCTCCTTGTATCTGGGAGGCGATGCTGTCAACGGCAAAGTTGAGGGAGGCCATTACTACCTCCATGGATACAGCGTGCGGTCAGGGGAGAAGGAGTACACAAAGGTCAGCGAGCGCGTGTTCACCTACAGCAAATGGCATGTATACAGCGTTTTGATTACATGGCCTCTCATGATGGCGGCTGGCCTTGTGGCGAATCGAATCACGAAGCGTTCGGAAGGAAGCTGACTCGTTCAAGCTGAGACAACTACCTGATCTGGTTCAGTGGAAAGATGGCGACCCCGCCGAGACTTGAACTCGGAACCTAATGGTTCGAAGCCATTCGCTCTATCCAATTGAGCTACGGGGTCTCCGGGATCATTCTACTGCGGAAAATCCGGTCCGGCGGGTCCGCCAGTTCCGCCGGTGCATTGAACGGGATGGGCGGGGACACCCTTTTGGGGTTACGATGCGTCTCAAAGGATTGATGCGTGGTTCAAACGCGGAGGTAAGTCATGAAGGGACGAATATTCGCAGGTTTGCTTCTTTGTTCGCTTTTCATTTCAGCTGGAGGAGACGCGCGAAACCGGGACGCCATGGAAAAAGAAAAAATGGATCAACCAGTTTGGACGCTGGAGTTCATTCGAGTGAACCTCGGGTTGGGAGCCATGTCGTACTTGGACGATAACTGGATGCGCGTGCGAGCTGAGGCCAAGAAAGAAGGTGCGGTTCTGGACTATCACCGCATTCAAAACGCGGCCCTGGAGATCGATGGCCACAAGTGGGGGGATCCCCACTCTTTCGTGTTGATGACGGAATACAAAAACCTGGACGCCTTTATGCAAAGTAAAAAGCTCTTTGCGTCGATCCGAGAACGCCTGCCAAAGACGGATCCGGGCGTGTTGAAACCGCAGGGGCTAAAGCCTGAAGACGTTTACGAAATTGTGGATTCACAAGTATTCCTAGAGGAGCCGGAAGTGAGCGGAGGGTTCAAGCTTCTCGCGCAAAAGTAGGTAGTTCTCAGCAGCCAGTTGAGCTGGCTGACGCCTTTCTCATCGAGACAGATGATTTCGCCGTGATAGCGTTGCTTACGGGCAGTTTGCCGAGAGCCGTCCGTAGAGACTCGAACCCGCATGGTCAAGAAACTCGAATGGATTGAGATGGCACAACTTGCGGTTGCCTCGATTCTCTTCAAATCGCTTTCGGTAAAGTTCCCATAGCACTTACAATCCTCCTTCCACGACTCGGTCAATGCG